>Ga0193750_1000489_pt1 | contig 10849 bp, 10 predicted proteins | sample L1c1metaG_FD_160569 | JGI IMG/M metagenome (GOLD analysis project Ga0193750, IMG submission 160569) | Soil microbial communities from a riparian zone of the East river system, Colorado, United States - L1c1 | ecosystem: Environmental > Terrestrial > Soil > Riparian zone | place: USA: East River...
TTTGATGAATTGGTTCCGATAGGGCGCGGAATGGTTTGAGTCGCTCGTAATCGCCGCCTAAAATCAGGCTGGTCTTATGTCTGAGGAACTGAAAGCAAAGCGCATGGAAATCGCGCACGTCCTCTTATGGACATCGTCGGATATTCGACACGCCTAACGGATGAACAGCAGGCGTTAGTGGATGAACTGAACCAGATCGTTCGGAGCTCCGACGAATTCAACAAAGCGGCAGCTGCCGGAAGGTTGATGAAGATCCCGACCGGCGACGGAATGGCGCTGATCTTTTATAACAGTCCCGAGCAGCCGGTCGAGTGCGCCGTGGAAATCAGCCGCGTCTTAAGGCATCATCCCGGTTTGCCGGTCCGCATGGGCGTGCACAGTGGACCAGTTAACGCGGTGACTGACGTTAACGATCGAATTAACGCGGCCGGAGTTGGGATTAATCTCGCCCAACGGCTAATGGATTGCGGCGACGCCGGTCATATCCTGCTTTCGAAGCGGGTCGCTGAAGACCTGCAACAGAACGGACGCTGGCGTCCGCATCTACATGACCTGGGCGAGGTGGAATTAAAGCACGGCGAGCGAGCTCACATGTTTAATTTCTACACCGATGATGCGGGCAATTCAGATCCGCCGAAGAAGAAGGCAATGTCCAGTGCGGCTGCAGCTGCCGGCCCCACCGAGCCGAAGCGGGAGCGGATATCCATATGTGTCCTGCCCTTCGCCAACATAAGTGGCGACGCGGAGCAGGAATATTTCAGTGACGGAATTAGTGAAGACATCATCACTGACCTGAGCAAGGTCTCAGCGTTGCACGTAGTGTCGCGCAACACTGCGTTCACCTTCAAAGGCAAACCTGTCGATGTGCGGCAGGTCGCTGCGCAACTGAAGGTGAGCCATGTACTCGAAGGCAGCGTGCGCAAAGCCGCCGGTCGCGTGCGCATCACCGCGCAATTGATCGACGGTTCCAATGACAGTCACGTCTGGGCCGAGCGTTACGACCGCGATTTGAACGACATCTTTGCCCTCCAGGATGAGATTTCAAAAGCGATTGTCGACGCCTTAAAGGTGAGACTTCTTCCGGAAGAAAAAAAGGCGATCGAACGGCATGGGACCGACAACGTCGATGCCTACAATTTGTATTTGTTGGCGCGCCAGACGTACGTCACCGGTGTCGAGGGCCATGCTCGCCGAAATGAGACAATCATCCGTTTGTGCCGGCGCGCAGTGGAAATCGACCCGAACTATGCCGAGGCGTGGGCACTTATGGCCACGGCCGAGATGAGTTTGCACACCAGTTTCGGCGGAGGAGGAGCCGGCGGTCTGGCCGCGGCTGAACGAGCTCTTTCACTGAACCCACGTTTGGCTGAGGCCCACGCGGTCAAAGCCAGGATATTATCGGACGAAAAACGCCGCGACGAAGCGTCTCGCGAAATCGAGACTGCTCTTCGACTCGATCCCGAATCTCATCAGGTCAACAAATGTGCCGGCCTCTTAGACTTCCGACAGCAGCAGATCGAGCAGGCCATTCGTTACTTTGAAAAGGCAGTGGCGTTGGAGGAAGGGGACTTCGGATCGGGCGGCATGTTGATTACCTGTTATACCGCGCTCGGGAATCGTGAGGCGGCCCGACGGGCGGCTGAAATTACGCTGGCGCGGGCAGAAAAGGTTTTGGCGCACGATCTTAACAATGGCTCGGCTATGGGCCATGGCAGTATTGCGCTGACGGTGTTGGGTCAGAGCGAACGAGCAAAAGATTGGATGGGCCGCGCCTTGTTGATCGATCCTGAGAACCTGACGATGAGATACAATTTTGCGTGTGCGCTGGCCAATTACGTGAACGATAAAGATGCGGCCTTGGAGATACTCGGCCCGGCGATCGAAAAAATGGGCACCGGTTATATCAATCATGCCAAAGTCGATCCTGATTTGGATCCGCTTCGTGAAGACCCCCGCTTCAAAGCAATGCTCGCCGCGGCCGAAGCGCGTGCGGCTTCTGAAACGCGGAAAAATTGAAGCGGAAATGGTCATCGGCGCGCAGCCTTTTCGCACCGCTCGAGCAGCCGCGGCGCTTTCATCCGATCCGCCCATCCCGCGAATGCCGGCGTCGCGCCGCGCCAGCGCAGCGTCTCGACCTTCTTGAAGAGCGGCGCATCGATGCGCAGGGTCGCGAGTTTCTTGAAGAGCAGCGCGAGATCGCGCTGTTCGCCGAGAATGTTTGACGGGAAGTTTTCGATCTGACCGTAGCGGTTCAAGAGCTGGGCGGCCGTCCTGGCGCCGATCCCAGAGATGCCGGGGTAACCGTCGGCCGCATCGCCCACGAGGCCGAGCAGGTCCGGAATGAGCGGCGGATCGACGCCGAACTTTTCGCGTATCGCAGCCGCATCGCGAATCGTTTTGCGCCTGCCATCGATCTGCACCACGCGCGTACCTCGCACGCATTGCGCCAGATCCTTATCGGGCGTCCAGATGGCGACTTTCTCCACCTTTTTGTCCTTCGACGCGAGATGCGCGGCCGAAGCGAGCGCATCATCGGCTTCGAGCTCGATCATCGGCCAGACGACAACGCCCATCGCCGCGAGCGCTTCCTTGAGCGGATGGAATTGCGCGAGCAGCGCGCGCTCGATGCCGGCGCCGGTCTTGTAGTCCGCCCAAAGCCGATTGCGAAACGATTCGATCACGTGGTCGGTCGCGACGCCGAGGTAGGTGTCGCCGTTCTCGTTTTCAATTATTTGAAGCACAGTCTGCAGCACGCCGATAACCGCGCCGTAAGGGCGGTCCTTGCCTTTGGTAAATCGGCGCAAGCCATAGAAATGACGGAAGAGTTCGTAGGTGCCGTCAATAAGATGAATTACCACACCGTGTCAGGATAAACCGACAAAACCGCATGAGGCGAAGCCTTTTACGCGGTAAAAGTGACGAAACCACGTAACAGCGTTCGCTCACGTGGTTGGAACCGAGCTGCGGGCGCGCGCGGGAAAGCGGGTGAGATAACGGCGAAGAGGATTTAACCGCGGATTACACGGATGGCACGGATAGGGAAAATTCCCCTGCAGACTTAAAACTTAAATCTTAAAACTCTTGTCCCTATCAGTGCCATCCGTGTCATCCGTGGTTAAAGAACTCTTTGTTTTGCCGGTCAGTCGGATCTTTATTAGTGTTGATTCGTGTCCATTCGTGGTTTCTTCCCATGATCGCGCTCACCCACGTGAACTGAGGATGACAGCCTTGCTGCACGACATCCGCTACGGATTCCGCATGCTGCTGAAGCACAAAGCCTTCACCGCAGTTGCGATTATCGCGCTCGGCCTCGGCATCGGCGCGAACACCGCCATCTTCAGCCTGGTGAACGGCGTTCTCCTCCGGCCACTGCCGTTTCCGGACGCCGAACGCATCATCTACATCGAAGGCAAAAATCCTGCGGCGGGCATTACCGACAGCAACGTCTCGTATCTCGATTTCACCGATTGGTCGCAACAAACCGATCTCTTCGCGAGCAGCGCCGCCTACTGGACCGGTACCGTTAACTTTGGTGCGGATGGGGCGGAGCCGGAGCGGGTGCCGCGCGCTGGTGTGACGCCCGGGTTCTTCTCCGTGCTCGGGGTGCAGCCTGTTCTCGGGCGAACGTTCGTTCCCGAAGACGACAAAGGGTGGCCGCAAAGCGTCGCGATCATCAGCCACGGCTTATGGAAGCGCCGCTTCGGATCTGATCCGGCCATCGTCGGGAAACAGGTCCGGATGAGCTCAAGATCCCTCACGATCATCGGCGTGATGCCCTCGGGGTTTGAATACCCGGAGCAAACCCAAGTTTGGGTGCCGACCGCGGTCAATCTCAGGGACGAACCGCGCGATAACCGCGTGTGGTCGGCGATCGCGCGTCTGAATACCGGTATCGATCTGAAGCGGGCGCAAACTCGTCTCAGCGCCATCAATGCGCAGCTCGCCAAGCAGTTTCAGGAGACCAACAAAGGTTGGGACGTGTTTGTTTCGACGCTCCACGAACGGCCCGTTCGCGAGGTAAAACCATCCCTCCTTGCGCTCCTTGGCGCCGTCGGATTCGTGCTCCTGATTGGCTGCGCGAACGTAGCCAATCTCCTCCTCGCCCGCAGCGCCGCGCGGCAAAAGGAAATCGCGATCCGGGCCGCGATGGGCGCGAGCCGCACGCGCGTTCTGCGTCAGATGCTGACCGAGAGCATCCTGCTCTCGGCGATCGGCGGGGTGGCGGGGCTCCTTCTCAGTATTTGGTTAACCGATCTGCTGATGTCGATGTTGCCCGAAGGCGCACCGCGGCTCGAACAGATCGGGATTGATTATCGCGTCCTGGCGTTCGCTCTCGGTGTCTCGGCGCTTACCGGCATTCTCTTCGGTATCGTCCCCGCGCTCCAAGCGTCGAAGCTCGACGTCACCAGCGCATTGAAAGAAGGCGGACGCAGCGGCGAAGGACATCGGCGGACAAGTGCGCGCAGCCTCCTGCTGATCGGCGAGGTTGCTCTCTCGCTCATGCTGCTGGTTGGCGCTGGATTGCTCATCAAAAGTTTCCTCCGTCTTCAGGAGGTTCGGCCCGGCTTCAATGCGCACAACGTCCTCATCGCCAACCTGGCGTTGCAGGGTCCGAAATACAAAGATGATCAGCCGTGCGTGGAATTTTTCCGGCAACTGATAGAACGGCTGGAAGTGGTGCCGGGCGTGCAAGCGGCGGGAGGCAGCGTTAATCTTCCGCTCAACGCCAGTGGTTATGCGATTGGACGCGGGTTTATTCCGGAAGGCCGGCCGCTCACGGTGGACGAAGCGAAGGACGCGATATTCTCCACCATCACGGGCGATTATTTTCGCGCGCTCCAAATTCCGTTGCTTTCCGGACGCACTTTCGACCCTCGCGACAATGCTGACGGACCAAAGGTGGTAATCATTAACGAAACCACCGCGAAGCGTCACTTCGGTTCGCCCACAGCCGCGATCGGCAAACGCCTCAGCATCTGGTCTGCATTTCGAGGGCATCGCCGCGATGAAAAATTCATGCGCGAAATTGTCGGCGTGGTCGGGGACACCAAGACGGGTTCTCTCACCGAAGAAAGCGGCGCGCAAATCTACGTTCCGCACGCCCAGGACTCTCAGTGGAATTTCATGGGACTGGTCATTCGGACCGCCGGCGATCCGGCTGCCTTTGCTACTTCCTTGCGACGCGAAGTGCAGGCGCTCGACAAGGATCAGCCCATCTACAACGTCCGCACGATGGACGACGTGGTGATGGATTCGTTAGGCACGCGGCGTGTTTCGATGCAGCTCTTTGCCGTCTTCGCGATCGCGGCGTTGCTCCTTGCCGCGATCGGCATTTACGGCGTCATGGCTTACACGGTCACGGAACGCACGCAGGAAATCGGCATCCGCATGGCGCTTGGCGCGCAGAGAAGTGATGTGCTCGGACTAGTCGTTAGGCAGGGAATGACGCTGGCCGCGATTGGTGTTGTCGCCGGACTGGCCGGTGCGTTCAGTCTCACGCGCGTCATGGCAAGTTTGCTTTTCAATGTGCGGCCAGATGATCCGACGACGTATCTCGCGATTTCGTTTCTGCTTATCGTCGTCGCGTTTCTCGCCTGCTATCTGCCCGCGCGTCGTGCCGCGAAACTCGACCCGGTGATTGCTCTCTCGCGCACGTAACGTACATGCAGAACCCCCCCGTCAGAATTAAACAATGAGACCGCGTGAGGCGAAGCCTTTTACGCGGATCATTTTGGGTCACCGAAGCAACCGCTCAGGGAAATTCGCGTGCTTTTCACGTTGCAAAATACGCCGCTGACGCCAGCGTAACATCGGGCCCGGCTTCGTCGGATCCCAGCCTTTCGGGTTAGGCAGGACCGCTGCCAGCATGGCCGACTGCTCCCGCGTAAGACCGCGCGCGCTGACGCCGAAATAATGCTGCGAGGCTGCTTCGACCCCGTAGATCCCGCGCCCCATCTCGATCACGTTTGCATACAGCTCCAGGATGCGCCGCTTCGGCAACAGCGCCTCCATCCAGATCGTGTAGTATGATTCCAGTCCTTTCCTGATCCAAGAGCGGCCCTGCCAAAGGAATATCGACCGGGCGCATTGGTTCGTGATCGTGGAAGCTCCGCGAACCGGTTTCCCTTTCCGCTCCGCTTCTTTCACCGCGAGGTCCATCTCCTTCCAGTCAAAGCCCTCGTGCTGAAAGAACCGCTGATCTTCCGAAATCCAAAGGTGCTCCAGGAACATCTCAGGAATCTGCGGCAGATCGATCCAGCGGTAGCGGAGCGGAGCCTTTGGCGCTTTCGAGAACGTCGCGCCGACCTGTTCGATCAACATCGGCAGCGTCCGCGGAGGATTGACGAATCGCACCACCGCCACCTGCATCGCCGGGATGAGGAGCAAGACCGCGAGCAGAATCAGAATCCATTTTTTCCCTCGACCGCGTGAGGCGGAGCGTTTTACGCGGGCTTTCGGCGTCGGCATCTTCGCCACGAGACTGCTGGGGCGACCTGGGCGCAACCCCCGGTGATTCGAGTTGTGTGAGCGCAGCGAATCCGTCATCCTCGTCAGGCTTACCGCTGACCTCATGAAGAGCAATCCTTCCACTGACGCGTCATGTTTGGTCGATAGTCGTAATCCTACTTATGCGGTCGCAATTGCGTATGCCCTTTCGCATCGATCAAGCTGACCCACAGACCTTTTGGGAACTCCGCCAAGCCAACGATGATCATTGCAAACGCAAGCAATTGGGTCTCCGATTGCACAAAACGCGCGCGCGTATTTCTAATGTCTAGTCGGGACGGCTTTGGAATCGCCTCTGGATGAGTGTGCCAGTTGCCCACGTAGTGACGTCGCTTTCGGAACCATTTCCGGATATCACGCTTCTCGAGTGATCGGTCGGGTGTGAATCGATAGCGGTTTCGATCATCAGTTTCATAAGGGCCAGTTGCCTGCCGAATTGTAATTGTGTCAGACTCGTAGCTCGCAAAGATCTGGCCGCCCGCTTCTTTGTCGTTAGCTGACCGCTGCCTATGTTTGTCAAGGTGTGCAAGGACGGAACCCTTGATGATCAGCAAAGAGCGCGGTCCACCGATAGCATAATGTAGATCACCTATGCGTTGCACTGAGGGCATCTGGAATTCGGCTCCCATTCTCGCGAGTGCATCTGCCCGATCAATCTAGGATCAATCCTCTCTCTCCAGTCTTCCGCGATCGTGCCGCCGAGCCGTTTGATCTCGTCGAGATCACCGATCCACGATCGCAGTTGAGAGCGGCTGACGGTTCCTAGCAGAGAGGCGATCGCCAAAGACGCGATCATGCTCTTAATGGCGCCGGTTTCGGCCGCGCCGTAAGGTTGGTAAAATCCACCACATGCCGGCGTCGGCTTCAAAGTGTCCCCGGGCCAATCGGTCACCCTGAATGTGACGTCTCCGGTGTTATCACGTCCACATGCAAAGCACCCTCCCCGAGTTGCGACGAGCAACGCATGGCCAGCGACGGCGTGGGGCTCTGTCCAGCCGAATAATACCGGGGGCTTCGCCGCGCTCTTCGCGAAAATATTGAGATTGCTATCACTCGACCACTCTCCCGTAGCAGAGATGATCAAATCATGGTTGCGCAGGAGTTTCGCATCACGCTCGGCGATTGCCTCCCAATTTCCGGGAATTGCCTCGCAATCCAAATGCGGAAACTGCCGCTGTAAATGTTCCATTAGGGCAATTGCTTTCCCTTTTCCAACCTCAGCGGCGCCAAGCAAGTGACGCCCGATATTGTCGAATGTGAGTGGATCTTCATCTATCAGTCGAAGCGTCCCTACTCCGGCGTTCGCCAGAATCTGGGCGACCTCAGCGCCGAGGGCTCCGCACCCAATGATCACCACCTTTTTCTCTAACAGCGATGGCGCCTCCGGTTCTCGCTGCGTTCCACCGCGCGAATGAATCCAATCGGCGTATCCGCGCTCAACACGGTGGCGCGTACATGGCTTGGAATAGTGTGCCCGCGCAACCAAGCTGCGGCTGCTCGAAGAGCAGATCGAAGCCGCCTACCCGCGGCTCCGGAAGTATGTCGGCTTTATGACCTCTGACAGAGGGTTGCCGCCTGGGTATGGCAAACCTGATGATCTAATTCACGAGGCTGTAGGTAAGTTAATCGACGGGTCGCGCAGTTGGGATCCTTCGAAGTATCCGGTGGGAGCTCACCTTCGGTGGATATTGAAGAGTATGTTGAGCAGCAAGGGTGTCTATCAGCGCGAGCGAAATAAGCCACTCGGCGATATTGCGCCAGGTGTAGAGCCGCAGCCCGAAATCGAGAAGAGCTCCCTTCTCTCTGCCGAGGAAGCGGAAGAACGGTGGAACGCGGTAAAGGAAGAAATCGGCGACGACAAGGAGGCACTCGACTACATCGAAGCTGTTCGCCTAGGCGTGGAGAAGCCGGCGAAATCGCGGAGATTACGGGAATCCCGATCGAACGGGTCTATGAACTACCTCGGAAATTTAGGAAGCTTGGCCCGGCCATTACCGCGCGGTTGAAAGCCTCCCGCGACGAGGAGATGCGGCAATGAACGAGAAGGAGCAAATCGAATCGTGGGAGAGAGTCGCCAACCTTCTCTCCAGCGAAGAGGTAGCAACGTCTGATGAACTTCGCGCGGACTTGGAGCAGGAAGGAATCGATGTCGGCAAAAGTGTACAGTCTCTTCGCACGATGATCCGCCAACGTTATCAGGCGCGACTTCGTGAAACTGCGAATGCAGAGCGAGCGGCGTCGCTTGAAACGCTTCAACTAACCGTCGCTGAAATTACCGCGTGGCCACTCGAAAAACTGCGCCAATGGCTTGGCGAGGCGGAACGTGGACGCTTCGGGCCGGAGGTAGCGGGGCTCACGCTAGCCTATCATCGTAACAAGGAAGACAAAGCCGCGACGGAAGCCGAGCTCAGATCGTTAGTCGCGGACATCATCGCGTCGAAAAAGTGAGCTTGGCCGAAACGCTTTGCCGTGATCAGGCGCATTCCGTCCTGGCGCAATTCATGGTCGGAGCGCCGAACGAAATCGACCTCGACACAATCGCATGGCACATCGGCCGCCTACGCGTCGAGATAGGGCAACTCGACACAGCTGAGGGAAGGTTGATCGCAGGCGCCGAGGGAGGCTTCATTCGCGTACGGGAAGGAGTGCGGCCCTTGGGCCGTCGACGCTTTGTTGTAGCTCACGAGCTCGGTCATTTCTGCCTTCATAAGGCGGCCTCTGCCTTGGATACATTCACGCAACTCACTGACTGGCGACTTGGCTCGCGAGAGATGGAAGCGAACACCTTTGCCGGAGAGCTACTGATGCCGGAGTTTCTCTTTGCTCCTCGCACCCAGGAGCAAATCCCGTCGCTATCGAGGATCGATTCACTCGCAGAAGAGTTCGTCACGAGCAACTTGGCTACAGCGATGCAGTTCATCAATTACACGCGCGAACCCTGTGCACTCGTTGTGATCAAGAATGGCAAAATCGCTTGGCGCCGGAAGAACACAGCATTCGAGTTTTGGATTCGAGACGACGTGCATCCGTATTCCGCTGCAGGGGAAATTTTGTCGGGCAAGAACGGAGACACAGGAAAGATGGTGTTTGTTCCGGCATCCGCCTGGTTAACGCAGTTCGAGGGAGACGATCAAGCCGCGATCAAAGAGGACGCGCGTGAGCTGCTCGGCTACGACACAATCATTTCGCTACTCTGGATTGACGACTGCATCTGACCAGATTCGCCGAAGCAGAACCCCTTGGCGTTCATCGCGCCGCGATCGCACCCTGTCGCGCGCGCAGGAGGTATTTGTGGATCTTGCCGGTTGCGGTTTTGGGAAGATCACGTTGCTGCCATTTAGCTGGCTGTGCTTGTCTGACGCCAGCCTCTCAGCATAATTATGCGCTGACGATGCACGCGACAGCGAAAGTCAGAAGTAAGAATTAGGAATTAAGAAGTTGGTGGGCGGTCGCCAGGATCACTTCTTTGGTTTCGCCTTCTTCATCGCGGACTTCTTGGCGCCCGTTTAACAAAGTAAGAAGGTAGAATTAAGAATTAGGAATCACTTCTTTGGTTTAGTTTTTTTCCCGTGCCCAAGAGGCCCTCGCCGCCTGGTAATTGGCCATGTGCTCCTCTGCGGACACGCGCGCAACGGTGCGGCCGACCACGTCGAGAGCCAGGTCCTCCAACGATTTGAAGCGGACGCAACCTTTACCCATGTCGAGCTCCTTGCACAGCCCGCCGAGGCGCGAGTTTCGATCTTGTTGTATGATGCGCTGGATTTTTCGACTGATCGTGATGACGGTGGCGGCCAAACTCGTGAATCGCTATCTCGGGTCGCGTCAGCCTCAGCCGCGGTCACCGGGCTAGATCCCGTCCGCTTCGCGCATCAGGTTCGGCGCTCGCGGCAAGTCCTTCCGGTTGGGCGAAGGGAGGTTGTTTGCGGAACGGAAAAGCGGCGCGAGAATTTGCGGTCTCGCATGAGCAAACCGAAGCGAATCCAGCGCAGCCGCGCGAAAGGGTGGAAAATGCCGGCGAACGCCATCTACGTCGGTCGACCGACTGTTTGGGGAAACCCGTACGTGGTGGGCTCGGAGCTGATGAACGGCGAAACGCTCACGGCCGAAAAAGCCCTCGAGTTATACGAGCAGCACCTCGCTGATAATTTCAGCGAGCGCGACATCCGCCACTGCCTGCACGACAAAGATCTCGCCTGCTGGTGCGCGCTCGACGAGCCGTGTCACGCCGACGTGCTGCTGCGGATCGCGAACTCACGGCCGAAGTAGCGCTCGCGGATTTTCGCAAACGCACAGAATGCGCGACGTTGCTCGCCCGTGAGCGATATTCCGATTACCGAGAAAC
>Ga0193750_1000490_pt1 | contig 10847 bp, 8 predicted proteins | sample L1c1metaG_FD_160569 | JGI IMG/M metagenome (GOLD analysis project Ga0193750, IMG submission 160569) | Soil microbial communities from a riparian zone of the East river system, Colorado, United States - L1c1 | ecosystem: Environmental > Terrestrial > Soil > Riparian zone | place: USA: East River...
CCCTGGGCGCTTGTTGGTCGTGCCGCCAGTTGAAGTCGCCGCGGCGATATTGCCATTCCGATCGAGCGCGACCGCTCCGACCGTCCCATGTCGATCTTGATCGGTAATGATAAACGCCTTCCCGGCGGCGCCCGTGCGACTCTTTTCGGCAGCTTTAATTTTCTCCAAAGCCTCCCAGCGCTCCTGCGTGTAAAAATATTTTTGATCCACGAGTTCAATCCCGTTCTCCCTGGCAAAAGCTTCCGCGCCCTCGCCATCCATCATTACGTGACCGGATTTTTCCATGACGAGCCGGGCCAGGCTGATGGGATTCTTGATGTGCTTCAAAGAAGCGACCGCGCCGGCCGCGAGCGTTTTCCCGTCCATGATGGCCGCGTCCATCTCATTGGTGCCGGCGCTCGTAAACACTGCGCCTTTGCCTGCATTAAAATGCGGATCGTCCTCGAGCACGCGCACAGCGGCTTCCGTCGCGTCGAGGCTCGAGCCGCCGCGCTTTAAAATTTCATGACCGGCCATTAGCGCCCGCTCCAGGCCGGCGCGGTATTCACGCTCGCGTTCTGGTGTCATTTTACTGCGCTCAATGGTTCCGGCGCCGCCATGCAGTACGAGCCCGAATTTTTCTATTTCCATGTTTGGCTGGTCGTCTGGTTTTCCTTTACTAAGGGCCTTCGCCGGACCGGATTGCCCCTGGGCGGCCGCGAGCGCCCCGGCACTAAATAGCACGGTGGTAAAGAAGCAATTCCGTATGCGAAACAAATTCATATCGCGCAGGGTCAGTCCGCCAGCGAATTCTGGATCTTAACATCCAAAGCTGCACGTCGAAAGCCTTCGGCGTTATGCCGGTTGGCTGACCTGTGGCCGTCGCCCTGCTCGCCTCGCCGAAGTTTTGCGAAGGCGGGTGGGCGGCGCGATGCCCCCGCATCAAACACATCAGCGCCGCGCTTCCCATAGGGAAGCGACTACAGCAAACGATTTAACGTTTTAAAGGTTCAACCCCCAACCCCATCAACTTTATCCTTTTCCCCATCGCGAAGTAAGGCAACTTCTCCTAAATGGCGAACGCTCATCCCCCCGTTGTCGTTGCCCAGGAAATCGGTCAGGTCGCGCGCAGTTTTCTGCGCGAAGTGGGGAGCGTGTTCTGGTTCATCGCGCATACGTTCGGGGAAACGATCGAGCGCGTGCAACGCGGGCGCGTGCCATTTCGCGCCGCGAGCTTTTTCCGTCATACCGAACGGGCCGGCGTCGATTCGGTGCCGCTGGTCGGGCTGGTTTCGTTTTTTCTCGGTCTGACCATGGCGCTGTTGACGGGCTACCAGTTACAACGCTTCGGAACGGAGCGGTTGATCCCCGGTCTGGTCGCAATTGCTTTTACACGCGAGCTTGGACCCCTGATCACCGGCATCATGCTCGCGGCGCGAATCGGCGCGGCGTTTACGGCGGAATTGGGCACCATGCAGGTTTCCGAAGAAGTTGAAGCGATTGAGGCAATGGGAATCGGTCCGTTGCGTTTCCTTGTTGCGCCGCGACTGCTTGCGCTGTTTCTGCTGATGCCGTGTTTGTCCACGGTTTCGAACATCTCGGCAATATTCGCGAGCAGCCTGATCAGCAAAGCCTATTTCAGCATCGCCTTTCCCTATTTTCTCGACCTTGTAAAGGACTCGCTGCTGATTCGCGATATCATCACAGGCGTCTTGAAGAGCTTCTTGTTCGGTCTGCTTATCGGGGCGATCGCCTGTTACCGGGGGCTGACCGTCAAAGGCGGCGCCGCGGGAGTGGGCGCATCGACCACTTCGAGTGTTGTCACCGCAATCACCACCGTGATCGGCTTCGATACAATCTACAACATCGTTTACACTGTGTTTTTCCCAACTTGAGCACGCCATCGCACATGGTCGAGCTGCGCGATGTGGACATGCAGTTCGAGGAAAAAAAGGTGCTCGACGGTTTTTCTCTCAAAGTCGAGCCACAGGAACGCCTCGTTATCATGGGCCAAAGCGGCAGTGGCAAGAGCACGATTTTGCGGTTGATTCTGGGCACGCTTCGCCCCAGTTCCGGTTCGATTTTTTTCAAGCAATTTGAAATCACGCGGCTGCGGCGTCGGAAGTTGCAGCAAGTTCGCCGGCACATGGGAATGGTCTATCAATACTCGGCGCTGCTGAGTTCGCGCAATGTGCGCGACAACGTCGCGTTGCCGCTGGAAGAGCTCACGGATAAGTCGCGGAGCGAGATTGACAAGATTGTCGATGAAAAGCTCGACCTCGTCGGCATGAAAGATACAAAAGACCTGTTGCCGGAGGAGCTGAGTGGCGGGATGAAAAAACGCATTGCCCTGGCGCGCGCACTCGTGCTTGACCCCGAATTGCTCCTTCTTGACGAGCCCTCGGCTGGACTCGACCCGGTGATTGCTTCCGTGATCGATGAGTTGATTATCAGCCTCAGCGAAAAATCGAAGGTTACATCGATCACCGCCACGCACGAAATGGACAGCGCCTTTCGCATCGGCACGCGAATGGCTATGCTGTATCAGGGGAAAGTCATTGAAGAAGCCGAAGCTGAAAAATTCAAACAATCCAAAAATCCGGTGGTCGCTCAGTTCTTGAGCGGGAGCACCAAAGGTCCCATTCTGGAAGGCAGCCAAGATGCAATTACAAAGAAATGAAATCATGACCGGGGTGCTCGTGATCGGGACGATCGCGGTAATCGCGTTCGTTCTGGTTCTGCTTGGCGCTCCGGGGTTGTTCCGGCCGCTTGTGACTTACAAAATCTATTTTGACAATGCCGTCGGAATTAAGCAGGGCGCGCCCGTAATGCTTGCGGGTCGCAAGATTGGACAAGTCCAGAAACTTTTTTCGCCAGTCTCGAGCGAAGAAGAGAAACGCGCCGAAGAAGCCGCCGCAGCCATTCATCCGTCCGAACCCAACGCCGGCCCCACTCCGGCGGAAAACAAGCCAAAGTTTGAGGTGCGCGTCGACGTTCAAGTGGACAAGAGCGCCAAAGTCTATCGTGATGCCAGGACGCGACTGACGCAGCTCGGGTTGCTCGGCGACATGGCGATCGACATCACGCAGGGAACAGAAAGCTCCGGTCGGGCCAAAGATGGCGAAATATTCGCTGGAGAACGCACTCCCGACTTGGGTGAAGCCGCAGCGAAGATGCTGGAAGTGATCAAACCGGTCGCAGCCGAAGCCACTAACACGATGAAAGATCTTCAGCAGACAGCCCAGAACCTTAATCGGCTCACGGACGAAAATTCCGAGCTGACGCTCGCGCTGGGCCAGTTCAAGACGTTCGGCGAACATCTTGTCGATCTGACCGCGCCAGACAGCTCGCTCTCGCATTCGCTTACTAACATAGAAAAGATCAGCACCAGCCTTACGGAAAACGACAACATTGAGCTCACACTGCAAAACCTTCGCGCGTCATCAGAAAAACTAAAAATCACCGTTACCGACCTCGGCCCGGTCGGCCAAAATCTCAAGGAATTCAGCGAAACAATAAAAACTCAGCCCTGGCGACTGATTTGGCCGAGCACAAAGAAATATCCGCAAGAACAGCAGCAAGTGGCCACAGCCGGTCAGCAACGACCGATTACCGTCCGCAAGAGCGCAAGAGCGAAACCAACTCCCACACCGACGCGGCGCAGCGTTTCCGACCGATAAACTAACTGCGGATCGTCAGGCAACTTTTTTTGACGAGGCGCCCTGCAAAAGTTTTAGAACCGCAGCTTCCGCAGGGGCAAGATCAAGAACTTCTTTTTCGAGCGCTTCCCTGGTCCTTTGTTTCAAACCGTCGATGGGATTTTCACTCAGATAAGTTTCGAGGATGAACGGATGAATATAACATTTCCGGCAAATGGCCGGTGTGTTCCCGAGAATTTTCGCGACTGTCTCGATCGCGGTTTTGATGTTGGCTTTGGCCTGCTTCTTTGTTTCAAACGCGCCGGCTGTGCTGAGCGTGATCGCGGCTAGCACTGTTCCCGCCCAGGTGCGGAAATCTTTCGCCGTGAATTCTTCGCCCGTGATCTCGCGCAAATATTCGTTTACATCCTGGGAAGTGATGTTGTGCAGGTCGCCTTCGTCACCGACGTATTGAAAGAGATCCTGACCGGGCAAGTCCTGCAGCTTCAATACAATCTTCGCGATCCGCCGGTCAGTTACGGCAATTTCATGCGGCCGCCCGCTCTTGCCGCGAAAACGAAAATGCAGCTTCGCGCCTCTCACGTCCACATGTCGATCTTTCATGGTCGTGAGACCGAACGATTTGTTTTCGCGCGCGTACTCTTCACTACCAACGCGAATGAGACTTCGTTGGAGAAGCTGCACGATAGTTGCGAGCACTTTATTGCGCGGCAGACCAGGCAGAGCCAAATCTTCCTGCACCCGTTTTCCAATTTTCGGGAGCGCCTTTCCGAAACTGATCATTCGATCGTACTTGTTCTCGTCGCGCACCTCCCGCCAGCGCTCATGGTAGCCATATTGTTTCCGGCCACGGGCGTCGCGCCCGGTAGCCTGGATGTGTCCATTCGGTGAAGGACAAATCCAGACATCACTCCACGCCGGAGGAATGGCGAGACGGCTGATGCGCAACAGCCGTTGTTCGTCACGAATCGGCTTTTTATCCACATCGAAATACTCGAAGCCGTCGCCGTTCGCTTTGCGCGTGTAACCGGGTTGAGTGTCGCTTACATAACGCAACCCAGCTTCTTCAGCAGCTTCAAGCGAATCGGCAGGGACGGTAGTGTTGCCGTTTTGCCTGTTCCCTTTACGGAGCTTTCTTGCGAACGCACGCACGTGATTTAATTCGGATGGAAGAGCGCAAACGGGCTGTTCGCTCATTCATCTGCGAGAACAAGACCAGCTGCCTTGGCGGAAGCGAGCTTTGTCTTCGCTTCCTCGTTCAGTGTTTCAGAACGTCGGCCAGCGCCTGGCTGGAGCGTTTTGTTAGACGTTTCGTGTCCCGATATACTCGTCGATTTTATGCAACACGAGGTCGCAGCTCAACCGATAGCTCGGCTCCACGGCGCCGAAACTCTGCGACGACCATATCCGCAGGAAAAGAACCGTCCGGCGTCAGAATAGGGGTCTGACTGTTCCATGCGTTCTGCTCGCCGTCGTCCACCTGCATATGTGAAAAGCCCTTCGTCGATATCCACGTCAGGGTGCGTTCCCATAGCGGCTTGTCATAGCAAAGCTGAAAACCGTGAATCGCACCGCTCGAGGTATACCACACTATCAGGTCGAAATAATCATCACTCAGCCACCTCCGATCCTAATCGCCGGATACACGTTTCTTTAGCGCTCCATCGAACATCGCGTTTAGGTCTAACGAGATTTATACAGAATCTTTCGGCCTAATTCCATTATAGACCTGAAAATGGTGGCGAAATTCGCCATGAGAATGACTTTGCCAAAAGCCCAATCGAAATCCAATCGCGAAAAGAACAGAAATCGGAATTTGGGAACCGCCGGGGTCACCGACCCCGGCTTCAGGGGCTACGGACCGTAGCTCTTGGTGAATTTCTTTTTCGATTCGCTCTCGGAGTCAGTCGAAGTGACAGGCGGAGCTGTTTCGGAACTCGCCGCTGATGGCGACGACGACTGCTGTTCGGGCGCGGGTTGTTCTGTTGGCTGCGGTTGCGCAGTTGCTGGCTGCGCCGCGCCTTTGGGCGTTTCCCGCGCAACTTCGACATAGACCATCTGCAAATTGGACAGTGCGTTGCGCAACACGGTGGACTCTTCGTTTGTCAGATTTCCGCGCGTTTTTTCCTGAATCATGGCCAGCTGATCGATGAACATCCTGGCCAAATCCAGATTCACTTCGCCTTCGCCAGTTTTTGGATTTGGGATTTGCCCAAGAAACAAAGCGGCGTTTTGCGCGTGCATCATGACGAACTCGATAAAGCGCTGTGTAAGCTCGCCGCTCTGTGTGCTGGTTTGGACTTCAGCCATGGGTCATTTCTGTTTCGCGGCTGCGGAGCCTTCCGGCGGTCGCACCGTTGCCAAAACATACGGTTGATCGCGAAAATATTTCGCGGCCACGCGCTTGATATCGTCGAGCGTCACCGCATCAACATCGTGCTCAAGCCGCTTGTAATAATCGAAGCCGAGTCCGTAGATCTCCTCGAGGGCGCACTGATAACCGAACGCTTCGTTGCTTTGGTTCGCGATCTCTTGTTGCCCAATCAATTTCTTTTTCGCCCGCGCCAGCTCCTGGTTGGTCAGACCGTCATTGGCGAGCTTGTGGATTTCATCGAGCAAGGCGGTTTTCACCGGCTCGATTTTTTGCGGGTCGGTTCCGAGATAAAAGGCGAAAAGTCCGGGCACGAGTCCCTGCATTTGGCTCGCGCCCACGTAATACGCCAGTCCCATCTGCTCGCGAATGCGAATGAAAAAGCGCGAGCCGAGATCGCTGCTCGCCTCGTCTATTAATTCCAGCGCGTGGCGGTCTGGACTCGAAATGCTCGCGCCCCGAAACCCGACCATAATCACGCCTTGCGCTTTCTCCTTCCGGCTTTCGACAGTTTCTATCCCGTTGAGTGGCGGTGCCGGATGCACATCGGCCAAGGCGAGCACGCCCGGTTTCATTCCATCGAGCGCTTTCTCGAAAAGCTGCTTCACCTCCGCCGCCTTTACGTCGCCAAAGACGAAAATGACGCCGTTCTTTGCGACCACGTAACGATCGCGAAATTCGAGCAGATCTTTTTGGGTGAGCCGCTGAACCGATTCGACGGAACCGTTTGTGCGCAAGGCGTAAGGATGTTGCGGAAAGAGCGCCTGCCGCATAATATTGCGCGCCACGGTCGTCAACTGCTCTTCCTCTTGCTGAATAGCGGCAATCTGGATTTCTTTTTCGCGCGCAATCGCTTTTTCCGGCATGGTTGCGTTGAGCAGGACATCCGAAAGCAATTCGACACCGAGCTTCACATCGGGCTTGGTGACATCGACCGAAACATTGAAGCTATTGTTGCCAGCATCGCTCGACATGGAGCCGCCGACCGCTTCGATCTGGTTTGCAATTTGCTCCGCGGTGCGCGTTTTGGTTCCTTTCAACAGCACTTTCGCCATCAGGCGCGTGATGCCATTTGTTTGCGGAGTCTCCGCGAGAAGGCCGCCGCGGAACACCGCGCCCATGGCAACCAGCGGCAGCCGCCGATCTTCGCGCACCAAAAGTCGCAACCCATTCGAGAGCTCGAATTTTTCAATCTCAGCTGCCGCGGCGACCTTCGGGCCCTCGGCTTTGGTGGTCAGCGAACCCTTCGGGTTCAACGAAACGACCGTCAAATTGCTGTCTGTCAGATAATTTGCGGCGACGCGCTTAATGTCGTCGAGCGTCACCTTCTGGACAGCAGCGAGATAATCCCGGCTGAAATTCAGATTGCGCGTTAGCAGCCAATTCGAGCCGATGTCCGAGGCCTGGCCGCGCATCGTGGTGAGCGCGCCCAGATGATGACTGAGCAATATTTTTTTTGCCTTCGTCAACTCCTCTGCTGTGACGCCCGCTTGTTTCACCTCGTCAACGATGCCCATGGCCAATTGCTCCGCCGCTTCGCGTTTCTTTGGATCGACAGTGGCATCAATGCCAAATAAACCCGGGTCACCCGGCGTATAAGAGAACGCCCCTATGCCGAACGCCAGACCGGCCTCTTCACGCACACGCCGATATAGACGGGAGCTGCGCCCATCGCCGAGGATGGTCGAGAGAAGGTCGAGCGCGGGAACGTCAGGATTCGTGACCTCCGGAATATGCCACGCTAGCGAGAGATGGGTTAGTTCCGTTGGAAATTCCCGATGCACTTCACGCCGGCCAAGTTGCGGCGGTTCCGCAGGAATGAATACCGGCTTGAGCGATTTCTCGGGATAAGGCGTGAACAATTCAGTCAGTTGTTGCCGCACTTTTTCTGCATCGACATCACCCACTACGATGAACGTAAGATTGTTCGGGACGTAGCGGGTTTTGTAATACTGCATCACCTGCTCTTGTGTGAGTTGATTGTAGATTTCGATCTCGCCGATCACCGGGAACCGGTAGGGATGCCGCTGATAGGCGGTCCCAAAAAGAAGCAGCCCGGCGACGCGATCGGGATCATCCATGCCCATGGCGAATTCGCGCCGGATTACTTCCTGTTCTTTCCGGTATTCCTCGGGCGGCAGAGTCGAATTCATCATCGCATCGCTCAACACGCCGAGAGCCGTGGCGACGCCGTCTTTCGGCACGTCGATCCAGAAAACAGTGCGATCAAAAGAGGTGTAGGCGTTAATATAACCGCCCACGTCCTGAATCTTCTGCGCAATCTCGTTGGTCGATCGTGTTTTCGTCCCCTTGAAAAGCATGTGTTCGAGAATGTGGGACAAGCCCGCCCCGAGATGCGCGTCCTCGTCGATGCTCCCTGTGGCGCACCACGCCTGCACACTTGCCACCGGCGCGCTGCGATCTTCCTGCACGATGATCGTCAGTCCATTTGGCAGCACCCATTTTTGCGCCGAGCTCGGCGGAAACGTGATCATGGAGGAATCCTCGACCGAGGCGGCTTTTAAATTGGCAGAACTAAACATAATTGCGATGACCAGCGCGGCGAATGACCAATGACGAATGCCGACGGACGAAGGAACGACGAGGCCCGAATGACGAGAAGAAATCTCCGATCGCTCCCTTATCATTTTGAGCATTCGGGCTTTCTTCGTGCTTCGTCATTCGTCATTTTTGGATCATGGGCTGGCGCTCCGGCTCCGGTTTCGCTGCCATTTGTTTTGCTGGCGCGAACGGCTTTACATAAGCCTCTTCAAAATCGTAGACGTTCTTGAAATCTTCGATCGAATCTTCCTCGGTTTTCCCAAATATGCCGGCGCCGATCAGGTTAAAAACCATGTTTCCAATATCCTCGCAGGAATGAATGCCCCAGTTATCGAAAACGGTCATGACCAGCGGCCCGAACTCCTTCAGCGCGTATTGGCGCACACCTCCAAGCAATTCCGGTCCACTCACATGACGCACAGTAGCTCCCTTGACTTTCTTCTGCTGTTTTGTGGTGAAATCGAGCGCGTCGCGCAGAAAAACATACGCGTCCCGGTGGTAACGCGGGTCGCTGGCTACGATTGAATCAAGAGCTTCGGCAAAGCCTATTTTTTGCATGAATAAAAAGGCGCGGGTCAACCGCGCTCAATATCATAATCGGCAATTACTCAATCGGCAAACGCTCACGAGATCGAAGTTTTTCTTTGTGTTGTTTTTTCTGCTCGGTCCCTTTTCCGCGAAGCGATGCGCTTCCCCTGCAGAATCATTCTGCCTGATGCGGATTTGCGCTTGCCGGGGCCATGGCTGAGCTTGACCGCGCCACGCATTGATGGACGAATGAGCAGCGGGCAGATAGCGGTGATCCTCAAGCGGTTTGAATCGCCTGACGAAGTTCGCGTTCTGCAAAAAGGTCGGTTTGAGCTATTACATCTCGGCGGCATGACCCTTGGTCGCGCCACATACGAGCCAGGTTGGAAGTGGAGCGAGCACGTCGGACCAAGCGTTGGCGCAACCCGGTGTAATATTGAACATGTTGGGTTGGTGCTTTCCGGCACAGCGACGGTGGCTTTCGACAATGGAAGCGTATTTGAGTTGCGAGCGGGCGAGCTTTTTTACGTTCCACCAATACCTCACGACAGCTGGGTGGTTGGCGATGAGCCGTATGTCTCGCTGCATTTCCTTGGGGCCGACGACTACGCCACGCGTCGCACACAACCCACGCGCTGACCGCGGCGCGGCGCGACAGGTTGCTGTTAATTTATGACAAGTATCCCGAGATCGCAGCGCGATGTCCTAATCCTCCAACTGATCGGCCAGCGCATCGAGATAAACTGAAAGCAGATCGCGCCGCCGCGGCTCGGGCACCTGCGATGGGTCTGCCGTTCTGAGGTAATCGCTGAAAACGCCACTTACATTCTTCATTTGCGTCGCCTCGAACCAGTTCATGTAATCATCAAGGTCGCTCATGCGGGCGACAAGTCTTTCCCGAGTAGCCTGCAAACGCGCCAGACGCCTGGTGACACGGCTCCGTTTACCGCGCGCAAGCAGCGCGGCGATTTGCTGGTATTCCCGCGCAATCGGGCGCATGACTGGATTCGCCTGGCCGGCGAATAAGAGCAAATTGTGACTCAATTGATTGAGCGCCACTTTCTCTGCCGCGGAGGCTTTTTGCCGCGCGAGGCCGCTCAAGTCCAATAATTTGTCGGTATTTGGAATTTTGACGCGCAGCAATTCATCAAGGCCCCGCTCGCTTTCGGCAAAGGTGAGCAATTGATAGCGTTGCGCGCCGCTTAGTCGAGTCACGCCTAATTGCCAGTTTTTTTCCGCATCGCGAGCCAGCGACGGAAACTGCCCTTTCAAATCAACCAAGAGATCGTTAGAAGCATGCGACAGATTGCCGATGTAACGCGCCAGCCGCACATGCCCATCGGGTTCATCGATAAGCAATTGCACGAGCGCGAGCGAGTAGGCGCGATAAAGCATGCGGCCAGCCGAGTCGAGTATCCAAGGGCGTTGTCGCAGAAATTGTTCCAGCGATATCCTCTTGTCCGACACAGAAAGCGCTTCAATAAGCGGACCGCGGTCGCGTCCAGGCGTAAGCGCCAGCACGCCATCGAGCAACCAATCCGGCGGCTCGACGAAAACCGTGTCAGGTGCGACGTCCGGCTCCTTTCGATAAACCATTTCCAGTAAAATCGCGCGCAGCAGTTCGCGCTCCACCAATGAACCGTCGAGATCTTGGGCGACGGTCAGATCAAGCTGCAACTTCAGGCCAAAACCAGTCTGGCTGAATCGCAACTCGGCCGGCGGAATTTCAGGCAGGTTCGCTTGTTGTG
>Ga0193750_1000492_pt1 | contig 10815 bp, 9 predicted proteins | sample L1c1metaG_FD_160569 | JGI IMG/M metagenome (GOLD analysis project Ga0193750, IMG submission 160569) | Soil microbial communities from a riparian zone of the East river system, Colorado, United States - L1c1 | ecosystem: Environmental > Terrestrial > Soil > Riparian zone | place: USA: East River...
GCCAAACCCCGCCGGCCGAGTAGGCGACACTGGTCGCCTCCACTTCGACCGGATGTTCCTTTTTCCAGGCGCGAAATTCTCGATCGCTCAGGGTGTATTTTTTTCCTTCGTAATCGAAAACGAAAAGGGTCTGCGGCCCCTGGGTGAAGAAGGGGACGTTGATGAATGGCGGCTGGGTGGTGAAAAGCGTGCGGCTGCCCTTGATTCCGATATCGAGAAAGATGTAGGTCGCCGCCGCCAGAATGGCGTAGGTGGCGAACCGAAACAGCCAGAACGCGGTTGTCTGGGCAATGCGGTTGCGGGTTCGGATCTTCATACGCCGCCAACGGCCCTCACTGCCGGTCCGAGCCGGACTGGCGGATGCGCGCGCGTCTCTCCCAGCGGGAGAGAAGAGGGGACGTGATATCTTGTGTACCCGTCTCGAAGCGGTGCGCGCGCCGCTTCCTTCGCCCTGGGGGAGAAGGTTAGGATGAGGGCCGTTTCTTTGAGGGTTGTAAAATCGATGGTTCTCATCCCTTATCCGATCGACATGCGATAGCGCTGTACCAATTTTTGCGCGCCGTAGTTTATCGCCAGGGTAATGGCGAACAAAACAAGGCCAACCATGAAGAGTGCGCGGTAATGAATGCTACCCCGCACCACTTCCCCCATCTCCTGGGCGATGATGCCAGTCATGGTGTGGACCGGTTGGAAAAACGCGCCTAATCCTTGCGTGAAATCGGGAATGGCAATCCGGTTTCCTGCGCAAAGCAGCACCACCATGGTCTCGCCGATGACTCGGCCGAGTCCGAGTAAAATAGCCGATACGATCCCGGAAAGGGAGGCTGGCACGAGCACGCGTCCGATTGTCTGGAGGCGATTCGCGCCGAGGGCGTAGGAGGCCTCCTTGAATCCGCGCGGCACATTGCGCAGGGCGTCCTCCGCCAGAGTGAAAATTGTCGGTACCGCCATAAGCGCGAGGAGGGACCCGGCAGTGAAAACGTTCAGGCGTTCTGAAATCGGAAAGAAACCGACCCAGTGGAAAAAGTGCAATTGCGAAAGCTGCCGAATTGTTTCGCCAACGACGGCGATGCCGAAAAACCCGAGCACGACCGATGGAATTGCAGCAATGAATTCCACGTACGGTTTGATTAACTGTTTCTCGGCCGGGAACGCGATTTCACTTACGTAAATAGCCGAGGCGACGCCGAAGGGCACCGCAATGGCAAGCGCCACGATCGAAACCATGATCGAGCCAACTAGCAGCGGTATGAGTCCGTACCAATCCTGCCAAAAGCTCGCGGTAATCCAATCTCGACCGAAAAGAAAGCTCGTGACCGCGCGGTAGGCCGGCACTGGCGCAGCGGGATCCCACGATTGCAGCTTTTTCGTCGTGCCGGGCAAAATTACGAGATAGTTCTCGACTCTTTTCGACCAGCTATCGAATACCCGCTTCGTTTTCGCGTTTTGGAATGTCGGTGGCGTCTTGAGCAGTCCGCGGATGTTCTCGGTCATCGTCGAGGAGATCGTGGCGAAGGTTGCGGTGTTCGCGCGTAAGGCCGAGATGGTTGCTGCTTCATCAACCGGGGCAGCGCTGGTGTGCCCCTCCTTTTCCCCACCGCGATCAACGTCGCCCGCCTGCAGCGCGAGCGCGTCGCGCAAAGCCACCGCTTTTTCCCCGGCATCGGAAACAAGGCCGTTCAAATCATCAGCCGAATCGCTGAAGGCGGCAGAAAATTGATCGAATTGGGTCAGGGTCTCGGCTGATTCCGTGGCTTGGGCGCTTTTCCGGGTGAGGTTTAATCCGCGGGAAAGGGCAGCGTGAGCGTTAGCCGCGTCGCGCATGATGTCGACGTATTCGAGACCGGCGCGGCGATACAACCGGATGTTACGCAAATTCTGCCCGAAAAACCCGAAACCTTCGCGGAAAAGAAAGATGGTGATGAGCGCCAGAACGACAATGGCGATGAGCGCGTTGCTCCCAAAAAAGGCCTTGATGAAATCGTCGGCCCGCCAGCGGCGAACCGCTATCGGAGCGACAATAGGAGGCGCGGCGACAACTTCAGCCATCCTCCAATCATGGCGCCTTGGCAACGGTGGCGGCAAATGCCGAAGTGTTACGTTTAGGTTACAAATCTTCGAGCCAGCGGGGGGATTTGGATTGTAGCGGTGCTTGTGCCAAGCACCGAATACGGAAAGACAGGCCCGTCGGCCGCGGCGAGCGCTTCATGAAACCCTCCCGCTTGCCTTACAGGCATATCCCCGCTTCATTCCAGCGGTGGCTGCGCCTGAACCAGATCTCCTGAACCGGGGTCTCTACACTGTTCCGGAAGCCGCTCGACTCACGCGCGTTTCGGTCGGGAAGATTCGCCGGTGGTTAAAAGGCTATGACTTCAAGAGTGGCGAACGTCTTCGCCACTCCGATGCCGTTTGGCAAGGCGAGCTTCGGCCGATTGAGAACAAGCTCGCGCTGAGCTTTCGCGATCTTCTCGAGCTTCGCTTTGTTGATGCCTTCATTCACGCGGGCGTGAGCTGGCGCACAATGCGCCGAGCGCACGCCAGGGCACAGGGAAAATTGAAAACAACGCACCCATTTTGCTCGAACCGTATCTTCACTGATGGCAGAAGCATTCTGCTGCGGCAAGGTGAAGAAGATTCTGACCAGGTGCTGATAGATCTCGCCACAGATCAGGCTGAGTTCTCGCGCATTGTAGAACCATTCCGAAAGGAGCTCGAGTTCTCCGGCAGCGACGTTATTTGGTGGCCGCTCGGCAAAGAACGTCAGGTTGTTATCAATCCGAAACGGAATTTCGGCCAGCCGAGCGCCGCGCGTTCGGGCGTGCCGACGCGCGTGCTCTCCCGCAGCGTGAAAACCAACGGATCACTGGAAGCGGTCAGCCATTGGTTCGAGGTTTCCGAGAGTGAGGTGCGCGATGCGGTGGAATTCGAGATGCGTCTGGCCGCTTGAGATTCTTCCTCGACAATAATCTCGCGCCAAAGCTGGCCCGTGGTTTCCATCAGTTTGTGATCGGTGAACACGAGGTTGTCCACCTGCGTGATCGCTTCAACGAAGAGACACCTGATGTGGAGTGGATGCAGCAGTTGGCCGGCGAGAGCGGTTGGGTAATCCTCTCCGGAGATGTCGCCATCGGACGCAATCCTCATGAGGTGATGGCGTGGAAAGCGGCCGGACATACCATCTTTTTCCTGAAGGCCGGCTGGACGAATATCGCGTTTTGGCAGCAGGTCCAAAAGCTCGCCCGATGCTTTCCCGACATCATCAATCACGCCCGGCGAGCGAAGCCAGGCGATGCGTTCGTCGTGACGGTTAACGGAAAGATCAGCTAATTCTTAGATTGCTCTCCGGCTGTTCGCTTAAGTTCCTTCGGCAAGAAGGAATCGATCTCCTCATCGGAGAAAGTCATGTCTTCGTACTGCTTTAGCGCGAGCTGAGCCTTCTTATAGGCCCTGTTAGTCGTACTTGGTGCTCCTGTATACACAGTGTGCAATGCCTCTACAAGCTCGTCACGCTTCTCCTGGAGCGCCTCGACTGGCTTCTCCTTCATACGTAGGTCGACCAGCAACGAGAGGTATTTCTCTCGTATTAACCACAGGTCGCTGGCAGCTTGCTTGTGCTTTTGGGCGATTTCGCCCAAGTCGTAGTTTTTGGTGTATGAATTGATCGCTAGAAGAGTCGTTGACAAGCACACACCTACAATCGAGGCGAGGCCACCTATACCGAAAACCGCTCCGAGAAATCCCGCGGTGGTTAGGGCCGACAAAACGATTTGCCAGAATTTTATTCTCGTCAGCCGAGTGACGAGAATATCGGCGCACTTTTCGTGCGTCTTGTGTGAATAAACAATCCGGCCGTAGCACTCTCGGAGTTGTCCTTCGAGGATTGAGCGAGACTCGATGGTGTCGTCAGTTTGGGAATGCGGTTCCAAAGATTTCCCTCCAACTGTTCTTCGCCGCCCACTCTTGCTTTGGAGTCTTCGTTTCGTAGGCGATCGCTTCAAGCGCGATGTTGTAACAGCGCTTCGCTTTGTACTGGAATAAGCCTTTACCCAAGACATATTGGCCACTCCCGGGAGCGCGCCAGTAGCTCTGCTCTTCGGACTGCTCTGACATCCACTTGAACATATCGCGACACATGAAGTCGTAGTACAAAAATGACTTCTCCCGATGCTCGTAGTTCTCTATAAACTGATACGCGAGGGTATCGACAAGGAGACCGCCGATTCGAACGTCCCAGTTACGTTTCCACGCTCGCAGCATGCGAGCGAGTCGGACCAGATTGCCATTACAAACGTTGTTGCGTTCGCGTATTGCGCGGATCTCAGTTTTTGGATCGGTGGTTTTCCACGAGCCTCCACCATTAGCGTCGGGGAATGTGTAGCTATCGTCCTTGTTCAGGAAGCCTGGTACCACTTCGAATGTCATCCCATCATTAAATGGAACGAGAATTACTTGCCCATCCCCCCGAATTTCCGTCGTGGAATAGGTATTCTTGATGGATGCGCGGACGGCTTGAAGCAGTGCGGACTGGCCGTTGCCTGAATATCCGTCGTACTGGACGTACAAATCATAAGACAGCTGAAACAGCATATCCAAGTCGCTGAAGCCACTGATTGCAGTATTACGGCCATAGGAACCTGTGTAGAGACTATGCGAGGATTCCGATGTGGTGGACCAAAAATCCGTGTTTAGTTGCCTGGTAAGTCGGCAATATCGATAGGAGATGCTCTCTGTGTTGGTAACGGCGAGATTGCCGCAGAACTCTGAAAACCAGTCAGCTAATCCCATATCTTTGAATTTACAACTGGCCTTTAAAAGCTTTGTCGAGGATCGCGGGGAGAAGGGCGTCGAGTTCGGCCGCGGTCTCGGCTTGCAGGCGCTTCAGCGCGTCCACCTCCGCGTGCAACGCATCCAGCTCGGCCACGATTCGGCGCTGTTCAGACTGCATATGTGGTGGCAGCAATAACTCCATCACCTTTTGCTTGGAGATATTTTTCATAGTTGGTGAGGTGCCAGTAGCTCCACGTTCGATTTGCTCTCGAATAGCTGGTGACTTCATTGCGTAATCAAGCCAATGGGGCTCAACCTCGATATTGCGCTGCAAGTGGAATCGAAATGTTTTGTCGCTTAATAGTAGCCGCGGTCGCGTCTGGCCAACAATCGCGCAAGCACCGACAAGTTCAGTCGTATTGGCGCGGCTCATAAGAAAATCGCCAGGCCGAACTTCATACTTTGGATTAGGCGTCACGCCAATCGGCAGCGCTTTGTTCTCCTGCTCGTCGAACGAGCCAAACGAAATCGCTCCAACCTTTAGGACGCCCCATTCATCAATACTCGCAGGACTTGACTCGCACTGTGGGCTCTTGCCGTTTTCGATTTCGGAGACCAAGTGGTTCAATGGAGCCCAGTTCTTCTTCGGCATTTCGCCGAAAAGCGATCGGCTTGCTGAGATAGTGAGTGCGTCGGCTTCTTCGGCGGCTTGGTGGCGGAGGGTGCGGACCTCATGGATTTGGGCGGCCAGTTCCTCAACTCGCGCCACTACCCGCCGCTGCTCCACCAACGGCGGCAGTGGGATTTCGGCACGCTCGAACTGAGCTGGGTGCAAGCTTTGCCTGCGGACGTTCGTGCCGGAACTTTGTCTGCCAATACTCTGCCAGTGGTCAGGCACTTTGAAAAAGTAATCCAGGAATTTCGATTCAATTCGCTCGCGGTTCGGCTCATAGACCACGAAAGCGCCGGACATGACGCAGTTTTCTGCCTCGTCGGGCGCGATGCCAAATGCGCCTTCCCAAGCCATAATTTTACAGTAAATAAAATCGCCAGAGTGGATGCGCTGGATCTTCGGCAACGCAAAACTCGATCCAAGCTTGCGCTCTCCAACGAATATACCTCGCGCGAAGCTGTAAGTTCCAGCAAACGGATATTCGGTTAGTTCGTCGCGCGGCTCAAAGCGCTCAACTCGCCGCAACACCTCGCCCAGCTTGACGTTTGGCCATTGCTTGTTCACGAGTCCTGCTTCGCGAAGAGGTTGCGGATATTGCCGACAATTTCCGCGATGCGGTGTTCCTTTTCCAAGATGCTAGCGGCAAGTTGGTCGGGTGGCAGGTGTATCATGTCTTCTTTGGCGCGTGGGTTCTTGCGATCCAGATTGCAGTTGTTCGCAAGCAGTTCGGCGGCCGGGACTTTCCAAGCCCGCTCATTTTCTTCGCGATTGTGCCACCACTGGATACACTCAGCGAACTCCTCAAAGCGCATCGGTTGCGTCTTCGTATAAGTTTTCCGGCCTTCGGGCAGCGGCTGTTCGTAGTACCAGACGTCCTTCGTCGATTCAGAGCGATCAAAGAACAAAACATTCGTTGGGATGCTGGTGTAGGGCGCAAATACACCGTTCGGCAGGCGCACGATGGTGTTGAGATTGAACTCATTGAGCAGTTCTTCCTTGATGCGCGCACACACGCCGTCGCCAAAGAGCGTACCGTTTGGAACAACTACAGCAGCGCGACCGGGTCCGAAGCCGGACTGGCGATTAGGCGCGCGTCGGATCTTGCGCATGATCAACTGAAGAAAAAGAAGAGCAGTTTCCGCTGTTTGTTTATCGATCGGAAAATTCGCGAGAATACCGCGCTCTTCTTCACCGCCGAACGGTGGATTGGTCAAAATGATATCGACGCGATCTTTTTCACCGATCTCAGTGATGCGAACGGCGAGGGAGTTACCGGGGTTAATCTGCGGTGATTCAACTCCGTGTAGCAACAAATTCATCTGCGCGAGTAGATATGGCAGCGGTTTTGCTTCGCCGCCAAAGATGCTGCGCTCCTGTAGTATTTCGTTGTCTCCAACTGTTTTGCATTGCTTCTGCAAATGAAGGAACGACTCGACCAGAAAACCTCCTGTGCCGCACGCTGGATCGAGAAGGGTTTCACCAAGCCGCGGATCGGTAACGGCAACCATGAAGCGTACGACTGCGCGTGGCGTGTAGAATTCACCCGAATCGCCAGCCGCGTCGCGCATTTCCTTGAGCATCGACTCGTAGAGGTTGCCAAGCGTGTGCAGTTCTTCGCTCGAACCGAAATGAATTCCGGCGACTTTGTTGATGACATCGCGCAGCAAATAGCCGTTGATCATCCGGTTGATCGTTCCTTTGAATACGGTCGCGATGACATCGCGTCGGTCGCCGCCGTTGCGTCCAGTGAGACTGCGCAAGTAAGCGAACAACCCGGGACCGCGTGAACCATTTGGTAAGACGGCTTCCTCGTTGTTCACGAACGAAATCAATTCGTCGCCGGTGATGCCTTCAGGCTTCGCCGCCCAATCGCGCCATCGATACGGCGGATCGATTGCGTGCTGAAACTTCTTTCCCGCAAGCTTTGCTTCTTCCTCGCGCTGAAGTTCGAGATCGTCGAGGAACTTCAGGAACATGATCCAGGTCAGCATCGGCAATCGATCAAGATCGCCATTCAGACCCTTGTCTTTGCGCATAATATCGCGTGCTGACTTGATGAGAGACCCGAGGGATCGAGCCGTAGTCTTATTGGCGCCGTCGTCGCGTGCTCTCATTTGTGTCTTCCTTTACAACTCTCACTTCAACATCCTCGATGCGTACAGGAGAGCGCTCGAACCTATTCACTAAATTGTTCAGGTATGGCTTTGCTTCAGTTTCCCAGACTCCTCCTTCGAAAGGACCCTCGGCGCGTCGAAAGCGTGTTGTAATGGGCGAGATACCTAACTTCTTTTCGAGCTTTACGACCTCTAGTTCAGATTTTCGAACCTCAGCCTCAAGCTTGCGATGCTCGAGGGGCCAGTTCACTACGACTTGCGCTATTTGGACAATTCCCCATAAGGACCCTATTGCTAGCGATGTCGCCGTGAGTCTGGCGACTAACTTGAAAGGGGACGCTTGCTCCAACTCGTGGATGAAAAGCCGATCTTGGGATTCAAGAGGTCGGCCATTCCGATATAATACGAACCGCGAGAAGTGAAATCCCTCGTATCGTGGATCTGTTGCGAGCCTCGATAATTCGTAAGCGACGTTGAAGTCGTAGAGGAAGTTTACCGTGTCAATCAATAGTGGCGCACGGGTGTCTACTCCACGCAGCGTCAGTTCGATGTTAGCCATAGGTCATGCTGCATACAGCAGGGTTTGTAGTTGATTCACAGCTTCACGAAGTCTCTCGCCACCGCCAAACATCATCGCGATCTCAATCACGTTTCCACGCTCAGAAATCGGCGGCACTTTCAAAGCGTCCGGGAGAACAAACTGCGCAGTGCCGTGCTCAGCATACTTCTCAAGAAGTTCATCGAGGATCGCTCGCGCTTCGCCGCTGTATTGTTCGAAGAAATCTTTCCGTTCTTCGCGCAGGCGTTGAGCACGTTCTCTACGCGTGCGGAGCGGTGCGTTGAACGCGACATGACAAAGTAGATCGAATGGATCGGCGTCCGGTTGTTTCGCCGTTTCCGCCAGTTCGTCGAAGCTGATTCCCCGCTGCGCCAGCTTGTCGATGATCTCGGAGCGGTCAGAAGGGTTTGCCCATTTTTGCCGCAACTCAGGCGCTGATGGATAAAGTGTCCGCACTTTTTCGGCAGCGTAGTCGGTGAATTTAAGGACGCGAAGTTGTTTACCGTCCGGATCGAGTTCGTAAACGAGATGTGAAGCGATCTCGACGCGTCCTTCATCGAAATAATATTTCCTGCGTTCAACCGGCGGCGGTTCTTCGATGACAGGTTCGCCTTCGACGATGTCGATGTTCGGCTTTCCGTCATCGATGATTCTTTCTTTGATCGTCTCGCCTGCCGCATCAATTTCTTCCTGGCTGATGAATGCTGGATCACCATCGAACTCAGGATCAGCGAAACGTTGCGTAGCTGAACCGGTGTAATCGAGGATGTTGAACCAAAGCTTGCCGTAATCGTCGCGAACGCGCGTCCCACGCCCGATGATTTGCTTGAATTCCGTCATCGAACCAACGACGCGCGCGATGACGATGTTCTTACATGTCGGAGCATCAACGCCGGTCGTGAGCAATTGCGAGGTGGTCAGAATAACCGGCGATTGCGACTCTACGTCTTGAAACTTCGACAGGTGGCCACGACCAATGTCGCCTTCGTCGGCAGTAACGCGGCAGACGTAATCCGGAAATTTCTTCACGAGAGTGCTGTTTAGGTTGTTCAACGCCTGTCGCATCTCGGAAGCGTGTTCCTGATCGACGCAGAAGATGATCGTTTTAGCAAAACGATCCGTTTTCTTCATGAAGTCGGCGAGATGCCGCGCGATAGCTTCCGTACGAGCACGCAACGCAACGACGCGCTCAAAATCCCTTGTCTGATATTCGTCGTCTGGAATCTCGCGACCGTATCGATCGAGATCGTCTCTGCTCGGACGCCAACCGGCTGCATCCCATTCGGAAATCACACGGTGAACACGATAGGGCGCAAGGAATCCGTCATCGATGCCCTGTCGCAGACTATATTGGTAGATTGGATTTCCGAAGTAGAGGTAGGTGTCGCGATTGTCTTCGCGCAGCGGCGTTGCTGTCATTCCGAGCTGCGTAGCGGGGCTAAAGTATTCGAGGATTTCGCGCCAATTACTTTCATCGCGAGCGCTGCCGCGATGACATTCATCGACAATGATCAGATCGAAGAAATCGGGCGCGTATTCTTTATATAAGCCCGGGCGGCGTTCGTCTTTTGCGAGTGCCTGATAAATCGCGAAGTAGATTTCACGGCTTTTGATCGCATTGCCGTACTCAATCTTGGCGCGAGCGTCGCCGAACTGTGCAAAGATTTTATCCTTTGGATCATCCACGAGAATGTTGCGATCGGAGAGGTAGAGAATTTTGGGGCGGCGGTGCTCACCAGTCTTATTCCACCGAGCGTTCCAAAGCTTCCAGCAAATCTGAAATGCAACCGGCGTCTTACCTGTTCCGGTCGCCATCGTAAGAAGGATGCGGCGCTTGCCAGTAACAATTGCTTCAACGGCGCGATTGATCGCGATTTCCTGATAGTAACGCTCGCCCTGGCGAAGCGTGAAGTTAATCGGTGTTAATAGCTGGTCGACTTCGACATCATTTTTCAGTTCCTTCCCTGCGCGATAACGACGCCAAAGTTCCTCAGGAGTTGGGTAACCGGTGAGCGCCTTGTCAACTCCAGTGAAGTAGTCGAACTCCAGAATGTCCGGACCGTTGCTCGCGTAAGCGAATTTCAAGTCGAGCATCTCGGCATATTGCTTCGCCTGCTGGAGACCGTCGGCAGCAGTCTTATATTCCGGCTTCGCTTCCACGACTGCGAGAACAAAGTCACGTCGATACCGCAGAAGGTAGTCGACGCGCTTCGGGGCTCGCCGGATAAAACCCTTGCCGACGGGAACAATGCGCCCATCAGTGATGGTTCGCTGTTCCGCGATTGAGTACGGCTCGTTGTCCCATCCTGCCGCTTGCAGTTTGGGCACAACAAACTTCCTACAGGTGTCAGCTTCGGTCGGCATGAGTAGCCGCGCAACCTATCAGAATTAGAGTTCTGTGTGGAGCGGAAAAGCAGTCCGCTTTAAGGTAGAATCCGGAACTTATTTTGGCGCGGCGTTTGGCAGAATGACGCGAATCGTTGTTCCCTCTCCGACCACGCTTTCCGCTTCGACCCGGCCTCCGTAAAGCTGCGCGATGTGTTTTACGATGGATAAACCAAGGCCGGTACCGCCGAGTTCTCGGCTGCGGGCGCGATCGGCGCGATAAAAGCGCTCGAAAATACGCGGCAAATCATTGGCCGCGATGCCGACCCCTTCGTCGCGGACAGAGAGCACGACCTCTTGATCAGGCGCGCCAGCCT
>Ga0193750_1000493_pt1 | contig 10813 bp, 10 predicted proteins | sample L1c1metaG_FD_160569 | JGI IMG/M metagenome (GOLD analysis project Ga0193750, IMG submission 160569) | Soil microbial communities from a riparian zone of the East river system, Colorado, United States - L1c1 | ecosystem: Environmental > Terrestrial > Soil > Riparian zone | place: USA: East River...
GTGAGAATGATCAGTAAATCCATAAATCGAGGGCTATTCGTGCTGCGAAACGCCGGACTTGGATCCTTCCGGGCCAGCTTGATCGGTTTTTTCCCGGGGCTTTCCGGCGTAGCCATGTTCCGGGTGATAGGCGGTGGCCCAAATCCAGAGAAACGGCCAGATCGCATGAAGGGTGAAGAGACTGATCCACCCGGCCGCGTGAATGGCATCCGCGTGGGGATGATTCCGCTTCAGGGCCATGTGATAGGGAATGTCGTGAATCGCGATCATCCCGTAAGCGAGAATCAAGACGACAAGGAAGAGGACGACGAGTGCGAAATAGCTCAAAAAGTCCATGGCGGTCAGTTGGTATCAGTCAAATACTTCAAAGTGCAAGACGTAGGGTGGACATCATTGGTGTTTCATGCGCTGGAGCATCGCTACGCAACGAATTGAATTCAGATCCATCTGGACTGGCGCGCCGTCGCATTGACGGCGCGCCGGGATTTATTTGGTAGCCAAGGCGTTCACTACTTGAGTTTCATGTCGACGGCTGCGGCCCAGGCTGACGTCAACACCTTGCGATGCGGAAGCTAAATACACCTGCACGCCGTTCTGGTTTTTCATCTCCACCCGCGTTATCTCTGGAGTTGCATATCAACGCCGCCGCCAGTGGCGTTGACACTAACGCCCTGTTGGGTGGAGGAAACGCGGACTATCACACCGGCCTGATTTGACATGAGTGTGCCGGATTTCCCAGCGCCAAGAGTCACGCCGCGCGTGCCCGCACCACCGACATCATAGTGCCCGTTAAAATCTTGAAGATGCTTGAGGTTGAAAACCTCGCCGTAAGCGGAAGAGCTGGTAATCCCGACCTTGCCTACGGACAATCCTTTTACTTTAACCGGATAACCTTTGCCCTTGTAGGTAAGGGTTCCGCTCCCGGAGCTGAAGCCGACACCTACTGCGACCGATTTAAATGACAGTCGCAAAGTAGCGTCTTGCTTTTCGGCCGCCACGGCAAAGCTCGTCAATACGCCCATGGCGAGCAGTGAAATCCCGATTTGTCTTAGATGTTTCATTAAGTTTGTCTCCTTTGATTGGTTGCCGCCGAAAATAAAACGTCCACAGCACACTATTTGACCTGCACATTCTGACTTCCAGCGTTATTTGGCCTACTGGACGTTAGTTGTACCAAGGAAGCAACCTTCAAATTCGGACTTAGTTTGCGCTCCACTCCACCTTGCCGGTGTCGAGGGATACCAGTGCTGCCACCGGTAACAATCGCTACCTTGTCCGAGAAGTTGAAGTTACTCCTGTTTTGAGCCATGTCGCTGTGGCGGCTTTGTGTTTGATCAGTTCAAAAAGCCGCGATTCGCTGGATGACCCAGAACATGGCGACGCCGCCGATGGCGTAGGGCGGAACGAGTTCGGCCCAGCGCGGCGATGGAATACGGATGCGGCGAATGACCGAGATTAACGCCAGCACCACGCCGATGAACATGAAGTGACCGGCCTCGACGCCAGCGCTGAAAAACAAAAGCGCCGTCGGAACATGACCGGCCGGCAGCCCGGCCTCACTTAATCCTCCGGCAAAGCCAAGGCCGTGCATCAGCCCGAAGGTGAATGCCACCAGCCAGGGCGCGCGAGAGGTGATGCTTTCGAGACCGCGGTGGATGCGAACAATTTCCGCCGCGACAAACACGATGCTTAGCGCGATGACAGCCTCGACTGGCCGCTGCGGCACATGCACAAAACCGAGCGTCGCTGCCGTGAGCGTGAGGCTGTGCGAGATTGTAAAAGCGGTGACAGTCTTGACGAGTTTCCATCCGCCGCCTGTGATGATGAGTAACGCGAGCACGAACAGAAGGTGATCGATGCCGGTGAGAATATGTTCGACACCGAGCACGCTGTAAGTGCGGGCGACTTCCAGTGTGTGAGGTGCGGCTTCGACTACAAATGAAGGAGCTGATGGTGTAAGCCGCGTGACTTGCGCGGAGCCATCGAGACGTTCCAGGCGCACGAGCACGTCGGTCATTGTCGCAGTGAGACCGGCGATATGAATGGTGCCGCCGGTCAGTCCGCCCGGTCGCTTTATCGTCCAGCGCTCACTGAAGGCGTTGTTGGCCATCGAAGCTCTAGGCGCGGTGATGTTCGTGGAGCCCGCCGGAAGTTCCACGTAGATCCCGAGGCGCAAGTTCTCTCCCTGCCCTGGCACTTTCCAAAATGCGTCATAGGTCTCAGGACCAGTCTGACGAAGTTCGAGATAGGCCGGTCGCACCTCATGCGGGAATAGACGGGACGGAAACGCGACGAGTAAGACCAAGAGCAGTAGAGCGCTTTTCATTACTTCGTCGCCGCGATTCGCTTCTCCTCCGCTGGCTTCGGCCGCTCGATGGTCACGACGTAACGCTTGAGAAGCTCCTGGTAGAACTTGTCCTTAGCTTCGAGCCGCCGCGCGTTAGCCCACTCACGGCGCACGGCATCGCGGACTTCTGCTAGCTCTGGCACTCGTCCTTCCGTGCGTTCACTGATCCACACCAGATGCACACCGTAGCCGGACTCGATAGGTCCGTTCCATTGGCCGGGCGAAAGCTTGCCGAGTTCGATCGCAAATTTTTCGCCGAACTGTTTTACGATCTCACCCGCCGGCAAAGACTGAAACTTGTGTTCGAGCAGGAATGAATCGCCCAATTCCGAGAGATCGGCCTTGTCGCCGGCCTGCTGCAACTGCGCGAGCAATTGCGCGATGTCTCGCGCGAGATTTTCCCCGTGCCGCTCGGGGTTGAGATAGACTTGGCTGAACGTGAACTGCCGCTGCACGCGAAACGCGTCGGCGTGCGTTTTCAGATAAGCGCCTAACTGGTCGTCAGTCGGCCCCGCGAGCGCAGTGACATCATCGGTCACGAACTCGATCTTTTGCCGGAGTCGCCGTCGAATAACGGTGTCGTCCTTGTCCAAGCCGAGCGCCATCGCCTCCCGGCAATAGACTTCCTCTTGCACCCTATCCTTGATTAGTCCTTCGATTTCCTCTCCTGTGGGCGGACGCCGCCATGTGCGCGCGAAGCCCTCGGCCATCGCTGCGACTTGCCCCTGCGAGATGACAATCTTCCCGGGCTCGTCGTTGCTGGGTTTGGTAACCAAACTGTAGGCCACAAAAATCGTGGTTCCCAATAGGAGGAAATGCAGCAGCGGCTCGCGCAGGACTCTTTTCATCGCCTTTGGCTCGGAGTTACTTTGCGGGCGTGTACCAGATCGGCGAAGTGTAGGCCCGCTCCGTAGTAGTCATCGGGACCTCCTTGGGCATCTTGACGCCAAAGTATTTGGCGTCGTAAGCAGTCCAGCGCGGTGTGGGGATTTCGATGACGCGCCCATAGTAGAAGGATCGTAGCGAGGGGTCGAAGTCCGGATCTTTCCACACCGCGATCAACTCGGGCGCGCCGATGGTGTTTGTCCATGTGGCATTCGCGATATCCACGGTGTCGCCGACGGACGGGATCTTGCCTTTGGCGTCGGGTTTGCGGTCGCCGCTCCAAGCCACATCATAAACTTGTTCGTGCGTCTCGCCCTTCGCATCGAGCCAGCCTTTCACGATCTGGTAGCGATCGAGATTCGCGCCAATCGGGTCCTTGAGCGCGGCGACCAGGAAGGTCGGCGCTTTGCCTTTCGGTGCGTCAGTGAGGTCGCCGCCCATCGGCACGCCTTTGCTATAGCCAATCTTTGCCGGCATCCGGTTATTCGCGTCCGCCGCATCGAAATCGAACCCGCCGAAGAAGCGAACAGCCATGCGCGGACCGGTCGTGGCATAAGTCTCGCGACGTTTCATCGCGTCGAAGATGGACTCGCGCGTATCTTCTTGCGCCCAAACCGCCGCATAACCGGAAGCGGTTTGCTCCCATCCCATGATCGTCGCCAGCGACGTCTTCACGAACGGATGCGACGTGCGGTCCGCGCTCGGCTCGGACGACGTGGTCTTGCCCATGAAGTTGTCCTCCTCGACGGCGGAGAGAGCGGTGTGCGCGTCGGTGCTGCCGACCATTCCAAACTTGTAGGGATTTACGCCCAGTTCGGCTTCCATCTTCAGCCCGTTCTTAAGAGCTGAGCGCGCATACTCGAACTCCAGCATCTCCGGCTTCTTTAGTTCAGTCAGATCCAGGTTGCCTTTGTCCCAACGCTCGAAGTTGGCGAACTCGTCGTTAGGCGAAAGTAAGGGATGGGTTTCGCCATCGCCTTTGATCTGCGTTGCTTCATAGAGCGGTTCCCAGCGCATCCGGCTCTCGGCATACGCGCGGTCAATCTTCTTGTTGGTGAAGGACTCGATGATCGGGAACATGCGGCCATTACTCAAATTGCCGTTGTGCGCGATGGCCAGGATTTGGGCGCTCGTCTTCTCTTCGCACATGACCATCCATTTCCAGAGGTCGCGCGGGTTGGGACTGCCGAGGGGCGGCTGGGTTGTGTAGGGCTCTATCAGGCTGGCCTTCGCGCCGTTGTCGCGGAAGATGATGTTTCGATGCAGGTTGTTGCCGCCGGCGTTTGAGGTCCACTCATAGCCGATGAACGCCGTGAAGCGGCCCGGCTCGTTTGCCTCATCAGCAGCCTTGATCGTTTCCTGCCAGGCGGATCGATACGCGGGCGTGCCGGGCAGCGGAAATCCCTTAGGCATCTGGCCTTTGCCGAAGCTGGTGATGATGTCGAGCGCGGCCTGCCCGCCTTTGCCGGCTTGAATCCAGTCATACCATTTCCGGCCTTGCGGCGTCGCCAGTAGTCCCGGGTCACCACTCATCAACTGCGGAAAGAATCCGAAACCGTCCGAGTGATCGCTCACCACTAGAAAATCGAGTGGCCGCGAAAGCTTCACCGGCTGCCCGCTGGACGCCGTAACCTCCGCGCCTTTCGCAAAACGATACGCGTCCTTCGGCCCGAGGCGGCAACCAAACGCGCCTGCGTCCATCGAAAATGACGTATGCAAATGCGTGTCGCCGAAGAATGGACGCGTGGGGAAATTGCGGCCCGCGTACGGCGAGTAAGGTGGCTTCGCCGGAAACATCTTCGCGGCCGTTTCCTGGTCGAGTGTGCCTACGTCGGTCGTGGTGTCTTCGGCTTGTGCGCCGTTAGTTGTGAGTGCCAGCGCGCAAACGAGCGCGGCGGCGAGCAGGTGTTTGGTTAGTATCATAGTTTTGTCGGTGGCTCTACTACAGGTGTGAACGAGAGAATGCAATTCTCTCCCGAAGACCCGTATTGGACCTTGGTCTTATCCTATCTGGCGTAAGCGGCAGCTAGCTAGTCGAGGAGGAGAGTCGGCACGACCGGCAAAAGCATGAACAAGACCCCGAGAGTGGTAGTTTTTAGAAACAGGCCTAACTGTTTCATTTAGGGAATGGCGATGACTACATTTTCAGACGATTAGCTCGATTCATAGATTGAGTGGCTGAGCCAATCGAAATTCTATCCTTCTGCCCGATGGAACCTGATACGAGTAAGTGGAGACCGAAACACCGCGTCGCGTTTTATACGCGGAGTTCTCCAGTCCAATGGCCCCGGCGGTTTTGATTGGCAGAGAGCGCCCGCCCACTTGGACATCAGTGATGTTGACACTGAGCCTTTGTGAACTGGTGTGAGTGCGTTTTGAAGTTGCGACCTGCCCGGAGACCTTTGTGCCCACCGGCAAGACGACCTTTCCGTTAACGACAACGTCTTTCTCAAGCTGCGCGGGAAAACGCGTTCCGGGTGCGTCAATCGAGGCGATGCCGTGCAGTGTTCGCACAACCAGCAGGGTGCCGGCCGGGATTGTAACCCCGAACGACGTGTCCACTATCAGGAAGGCGAGGCTTGCAATTCCGATCCGAATTAAAGTGTGTCTTTTCATTTATCCCAATATGCGGGACGAGATGCGCCTAGTCTATTGGACTTTGGGCGTACCAAGGAAGCGAGCGTCAAATTTCCCTTACTTTGCCGTCCACTCCACCTTGCCAGTATCAAGATCGTAGTAACCTTCGATTACGCGGACCTGGGATGTGAGTTCGCCGAGTTGGGCCTGCTTTGGACTCTTCGCTGCGCTGATTCGCGGACTGCACCTGAAATAGTCTTCGGTCATCGTCTCCTCGATTCATCCTGTGCAGCCAATCGCGATGCGGGCACATACATCGCCACAAGCCGGGCGATGAGAATGGCGACGTAGAATGTGCCGGTGACTGCCTCCATGACCGCGAGAGTCCGCGCGAGTTTGGACACCGGAGTCACGTCGCCAAAGCCGACCGTGCTCAAAGTTACAAAGCTGAAATAGAAGGCGTTAAAGCGATCCATCCGGCCGGAAGAATGCGGGTTGGGGGCAAACGCAAAGCTATCCGGTGAAAGCTGCGCCAGGAGCGCATAAGCCAGCGCCCAGATCAATCCAAGCAATAGATAAACCGAGATCGCCGCGCAGAGGATCTCGGTATCAATTTGGATTGAGCGTAGGACGTAACTGAGCAATTTGAAAACCACCAGACCCATGAAGGCGATTCCAAACCCGAAGAAAAAGTAGGGGTGGAAAGTTTGCGGATAAGCATAGCTCAGCCATCTCCCAACGATCGCAGGAACCAGCAACAGTGCGGCTGCGATCAGCACCGAACGTTTGCCGCCAATTGCGATGACGCCTGCCACCAATACCAGCGTTATCATCAGCGCCTCGATCAGGTCGCCCTGCGCAGATTCCTCGAAAAATGGCGTCATCACGATCAGCAAAATCAAAGCAACCAAAAGTTTTACCGTGGAAAAACGCCACAGTCCCGGATGCGAGTGCCGGACTCTTTTTGTTCTTTGTTCGTTAGGCTTCAGAGCTTTATTACTGATCATGGAAGGCGCAGGGGCGGGCCGTTACGGAGCCGCTTCCGGGTTCTTCTCTAAAATCCGCTCCAAATGCAACATTGGCTCCATGATTGAGGCACGACCCGCTACAAGCCGTCGCCTCGCCAACACGAGGAATTTTTCTGACTCGCACGACTCGCTAATAGCTATCATCCCAGTTGTGATCTCTTAACGCCGGCCACCGCGCCGTTCACCGCCCCCTCCGCCAAAGCGTTCGCCGCCTCCTCCGCCACGCTGGGCCTGACTAAACCGCTGGCTCTGCGATGCGCCGCGGTCCCGGTTCTGCGCCTCCCGGTCCACCTCGCTAGATCCAGAACTCCGGCTTTGCGCCGACTGTCCCGAGCGTTCGGAACTCTGTGCGCGCTGCTGAGCACTGGCTTGATTGGAACTACTACTACCGGATCTTTGGTAGTTCTGCTTTTGCTGCTGGGCTGCGGCTTGGTTAGCCCCGGAGTTTTGGTAGCTCTTCGCTTGGTCTTGTGCGTTCTTATTTACCGAGTTCCAGTTGCCGTTGTCGTATGAACTCCAACCTGAGCCGGTATTTTTGTAAACGTTGCCGTCGTGGGTGGCGTACATGTTACCACTGGCGGTCTTGGCCGCGGCGGTGTCTCCGTACTTGGTAGAAGAAGCGGCTGCTTTTCCACCCTGCGAGCCTTGTGCTGTGGCGACGGTGCCGTTCGCATTGGAGTAATGCTGGGTATAGGCGGATTTGTTGCCATTGGATACGACGGATTGTCCCCACGAACTATAAGCATTCGAACCTTGGTGAGTCGCGGCGTAGGTACCCGTATAAGGATTGTAGGCTTGGGCCACACTCTGGCTCCCGTATGGGCCGTAGGCGGTAGCGCCGCGGGCGTAGGTTCCAGTGTAGGGATTGTAAGCCGCGCCGGCCGCAGCCCCGCCGTAAGGTCCGTAGACTCCTTTAGCTGCTCCGTAAGCGCCAGCGTATGTATTATAGTAAGAACCGACACCGTACGTGGTAGCATACGGACGATAGATGGGATATCCACCCACAGGATAACCGTAGTAGGGCGGATAGTAATAGCCGGTGCCGCTGGCGAGGATCGCTCCAACAGCGGCGCCTGTGATGAAAGTCCCCAAGTATCCCGCGGTGTAGCTCGACTGAACAGTCCCGTCGGGTGTAGTGGACTGGGTCACATACGTGACATTGTAAACGGGTGAGCTGGCCGGAATCGTGTAGATCTCTTTCGGAACTGAATTGGCCGTTGTCCACGGACCCGTGGCACTCGGAGACATGAACCAGACTCCTTGCAGGCAAAGGTAATAAACGTCGCCGAGCTTGATCACCTTGTCGGCCGTATTCGTCGCATACTCCATCGAGGTGCCCTCGATCGGTTTGAACTCCGGATCTCCGGTGTAGGTGACTTTCGCCTGTTCGGCAGCCTTTGGATCCACCGTTGCTGTTGTCGGAACCTGTGCCATTAAGACCGCGTCTTTGGCTTCGTCGGTTCCTGGAACCGAAACCAGGACGCGGCCGGCGGGGCTGTTTTCGGGAATGTTGGCAAAGTCCGGCGGTAGGTCTGGCGTCGTATATGTCCACGGTCCTTTCAAATCAGACGCCTTAAACCAACGGCCGGCTGCCAGGTAATAGTAAGTCTGGGTCGGGTTATAAACGAAGAGATCGGCATCGGTATTGGTCGCGACCGTCAACTGCGTTCCAGGAATGTTCGCGTAGTTCGGTTGTCCTTGGAACAAGATTACTTCGGCCGGTTTGGTTGAATAGAAGATCGTGGGCGGTTTTCCCTTCGCCGAAGGAGAGAGAATAGGCTTCTTCATTTGCGCCCACTTCGGGTCGTTGGCGACTTTGGTCATGTCCTTCGGAAGGCTGGCCACTGGCACCCATGGTCCTTCCAGAACGGGTGACTTCAGCCATTGTTCGCCAGTAAATAAATAGTTGGCACCGCCCTTCTCGAAGAAGAGCGGGAAATTCGAGTTTACGACAAAGCCGAGGTTGGTTCCGGCGATGTCGGCTCGCACCGCTTCACCGTCAATGTTCAAGAGAATCGCCGGGGTATTGCTGACGAAAATTTCCGGTGGATTATTTTGGACCTGGACAGGCGCCGGGGCTTGCGATTTCTCCACGCTCGCGACCAGCCGGTCCAGGGCCATAACGACGGTATGGCCCGGTGGCAGGAAGCTGCGCACCGCTTGATCTACCTGGCTCGCCTTGGCGGGATCGAGTCCTGGAAGTTTGACTTCGTTGATCTTAAAATCCCTGATCAGAACGCTGCGATCGTCCATGTTCACATCCGTCTGCGCCTGCACCTCGAGGATGCCGACGATCTCTTTACCACCTTTCGGCGTCAGCGAAAAAGCCATGCGAAAGTTCAGTTCCTTGAAGTTTGTCCAGGCATCGACCTGGGGCTGGTAATAGACCAAACTTCCGTTTTCGTTTGTGCGTTGCCGTGGCCAGCCCGGATCAGCCGGCGCGCTAGCCGTGTTAGGCTTGGACGTGGCGGCAAGGTTGCCGGTCCCGAGGATAGCGATTGCGAACAAGAAAGAGAGCGTGATTTTCATTCGATTGCAGGTTGAGTTGATTTTTTCTGAAGTTCTTTGTGTCGGCGTCTCGCACCACCGCTGATGGGTGACCCGCCGCTCGGGAGAGCACTGGTGGTCATTGGAACGGTTAGCAGAAGAAGACGACTTTGGTTTCTCATAAGAGAATGCGCAGTGCACTGCGCAAATACATTGTGCCGAAATGACCGTTGTCGGCATATGGGACTTTAGTCCCATGGCACAGACTGAGTTTCGCGAGTATCGCAATCGAGTACCGCGCTTTTTGCCGCCTTGCGGAATACGCGGTCAGAATAACCCACGTATGGACCCGCCCCAATTTTTCCCCGAGATGAAGCGGCCCAACGTCAGCGTCCTTCTTGGTGCGTTTGCAACCTCAGGTTGGCTCTCGCTTCAGGCGATTGCGATTCTGTGGGCGGCTCTTGAAACGATGGCGCGTGGAATGAAACTATTTGTCAGAACGATTGCTCTTCGCAAAACGGACGCGGCGGTAATCCCCGAATCGACCGAGGAGATCATTGCGACGCTACGCTAACCGTTTTATATAGGTGAAAAGTTGGACAAAAGTGCCGAGTTTCTCAGACGTGTATAGTTCTGCAATGATCGCCCGCGGCTAAATCCCAACTCCCAAGGTCCAAGCTCCAGGCAATCCCCAAGCCCCATGACCAAACTCAGGCGCCAAACCGGCTCCGCAGAGCGTCGCCCTGCCAGTGAAATTTTGGCGAGGATGCATTGGTAGGGCGAGACTCCGGCGAGCCGCGCGGTTAAATCAATTCCGTTCTTTTGAGCTTTGGAGTTTCCTTGGGATTTGATTTTGGGATTTGGGATTTCGAGAGGTGGCACGCACCAACATCAAATACGATCGCGATCCGCTCGTCGGTTTGACGTCTTTAGACTTCGTTAAACAGATATCACAATGAAGTGGCTACCTACAAAATCACACTCTGACGCTCTTGTTCCTGCCCTCCAAGATACGACCGATTTCACGCGGATTTTTCTTAACCTCGGTAGCTATTGACGTCATTCAGCTGTCGAAATTTGGCATTTCGAAGGTACCGCAGACATAGGCCTAAGGTCCAATACCCGGCCAGATCATGTTCGGACAAAGTTGAGTTGTATGATAACCATTCATTCCTCCGCAATGGCAGCATTGATAGACAAGCGCCAACCTCTGGACCTCATTGATGTTCGGACGAAGCAAGAGTTCCGAAGTTTTCATATTCAAGGCGCGCAGTCCTTCCCGTTAAGAGAGCTTTTAGCGGCCAAGCTGCTTCGAGGACGTAAGCGCGAAGCGACCGAACCTTTGTACATAATCTGTAACAACCGCCTCCGGGCTAGCCTGGCTTCCGGAATGCTTACTGGCGCAGGATGCCGTCAGCCTGTTGTCGTTGATGGCGGAATGGAAACCTGGGTGAGAGAAGGTTTATCCGTCGTGTTCAAAAGACCTTTT
>Ga0193750_1000494_pt1 | contig 10804 bp, 4 predicted proteins | sample L1c1metaG_FD_160569 | JGI IMG/M metagenome (GOLD analysis project Ga0193750, IMG submission 160569) | Soil microbial communities from a riparian zone of the East river system, Colorado, United States - L1c1 | ecosystem: Environmental > Terrestrial > Soil > Riparian zone | place: USA: East River...
GGTGCTCTATCTCCGTGATGCCGACACCGGTCGCGTGTGGACCCCGACGCCGGCTCCGGCGCCGGCGATCGATCCCCCGGCCGCGAGCGGCGACGCAGCATCGCCGTACATCGTGCGGCACGCGCCAGGTCGCACCACCTTCAGTCACGCGCGGGACGGCATCGTCAGCGAATTGGTGCTCGGCATGCCGCGGTCCGATCCTGTGAAGATCACCCGCCTGAGGCTCACGAATGCCGGCACGTCCGCACGCCGCCTCACGCTCACGAGCTACGTCGAGCTGACGCTCGGCGCACAGCGCGAGCACACGCGCCACCAGCTGCACACGTGGCGGGACGAGCAGACCAGCGCCGTGTTCGCCGAGAATTTCTTCGCCGATGACTTCGCATCGCGCGTCGCGTTCTCCTGGATCAGCGAGCCGGTCACAGCGTTCACGGCGAATCGCGAGGAGTTCATCGGTCGAAACGGCGATCTCGTTTCACCCGCCTCACTCGCCGCCGAGACGCTCTCCGGCTCGACGGGCGCCGGCTACGATCCATGCGCCGCACTGCGAGCGGCTCTATCGCTGGAGCCGGGTGAAACGCGCGAGGTCGTCGTGTTGCTGGGAGCCGCCAAGAGCCAGGACGAGGCGCGCGCGATCATCGCGCGCCACTCCACGCCCGCCGCCGCGAGCACCGCCGTCGATGATGTGGTACGCGCCTGGAATTTTCGTCTCGCGACCATATCCGCGCGCACGCCGCGGCCCGAGTTCGACGCGATGCTGAATCGGTGGTCACTCTATCAGGCTCTCGCGTGCCGCATGTGGGCGCGCTCGGCCCTCTACCAATCGAGCGGCGCGTATGGATTTCGCGACCAGCTGCAGGACTGCATGGCGTTCGTCTACGCCGAGCCTGCCATCGCGCGAGCGCATCTCGTGCGATGCGCGGGACGACAGTTCGTCGAGGGTGACGTGCAGCACTGGTGGCACGAACCAGGCGGCAAGGGCGTGCGCACACGATTTTCGGATGACCTCGCATGGCTTCCGTTTGTCGCAGACCACTACGTCCTCGTCACTGAAGACGCCTCCGTGTGGGAGGAGCCCGCGCCGTTCCTCGAACAGCGTGCGCTCACACCCGACGAGCAGGACGCGTACGATGAACCGCGTGTGAGCGCCGAGTCCGCGACACTGTACGAGCATTGCGTGCGCGCTCTCGATCGCGCCTGCACCACCGGGCCGCACGGCTTGCCGCTCATGGGGTGCGGAGATTGGAACGATGGGATGAGTCGGGTCGGCATCGATGGCAAGGGCGAGAGCGTGTGGCTGGCGTGGTTCCTGATTACGACGCTGCGCCGCTTCGCGGAGCACGCCGAACGCCGGCAAGATGCGAAAGTTGCGGAGCGTTTCCGCGAGCGCGCCACCGAATACGCTGCCGCGGTGGAGAGCACTTCGTGGGATGGTGCCTGGTACCGGCGTGCCTACTTCGATGATGGCACCCCGCTCGGCTCCGCACAGAGCGACGAGTGTCAGATCGATGCCATCGCGCAGAGCTGGGCTGTGCTCTCGGGCGCCGCCGACCCCACTCGCGCGCGCCGCGCAATGGACTCCGTGAGCGAGCGACTGGTGCGCGAGGACGCGCGGCTCATCATGTTGCTCACGCCGCCGTTCGACCACACCGAGCACGATCCGGGATACATCAAGGGTTATCTGCCTGGCGTACGCGAGAACGGCGCACAATACACCCACGCGGCCCTCTGGACGGCGCTTGCCGCTGCGCGCATGGGTGACGGAAACCGCGCCATGCAGCTGTTGGAGATGCTCAATCCGCTCACGCATTCCACGAGCGCAAACGAAGTCGACACCTACAAGGTCGAGCCCTACGCGGTGTGCGCCGACGTTTACACCGCGCCCGGCCACATCGGCCGCGGCGGCTGGACGTGGTACACGGGGTCGGCGAGCTGGATGTACCGTGTCGCGCTCGAGGGAGTCCTCGGCTTCACGAAGCGCGGCGACTGTCTGTCGATCGATCCATGCGTGCCGGCTGAGTGGCACGAGTTCGCCATCGAGTACCGGCATGGAGCGACGACGTATGCCATCGCCGTGCGCAACCCAACCGGCGTGTGCCGCGGCGTGGTTCGCGTCGAGATCGACGGTGTGGACGTGCCGGATCACGTCGTGAAGCTCTCGGGCGACGGTGTCCGCCACGAGGTGCTCATCACCATGGGCGAGGCACAGTCCCAAGCGAAAGCCTGACTCGCAACGGCTCGCAGAAGTCGAAAACGCGCGCCCACTGTGCGACTCAGGCACTAACAATGATGACACGGAATGAACGGACCAGGCGGACACAAACGGAAAAACTCCTATGAGCAGCTATCCGTCAGCGTCCGTTGGTGTCCGTATTTTTCGTAGTTCACGTTGTTAGTCCCGGCTCCTCGGGGTTTGATCAGGCGCCCGCCGCCTCGGTCACAGCAACCGCAACACCGCGTATGTGAATTGTTGTTCCGCGCCGGACGGCGTGCGATGAACGTCGCGCACCGCGCGTGCGAGCGAGAACGCGTCGCCGAATTCGCGGGCGAGCATCTCCGGATCGTATCGGGCGACCTGCAAGCCGCTGCAGTGATCGGGACCCTCCAAGGCGAACGTGGCGATGACCACGGCGCCTCCGGGCTTGAGCGCACTCGTGGCCGCGGCGACATAGCGCAGGCGGTCCTCGCGATCGGTCAAAAAATGGAAGACAGCCCGGTCGTGCCACACATCGTACGAATGAGAGGGCAGGTCGGCTCGCAGGACGTCGCCCTCGATCCACGAGACATCTTCCGAAGTTGATCCGAGCCGGGTGCGCGCCCGCTGCAACGCCGTACGCGAGAGGTCGAGCACCGTGACCCGCCCCATGGCTCGCGCGATCAATCCATCCACCAGCGTCGAATCGCCTCCCCCGACGTCGATGATGTTGCTCGTCGGCCCCACCCCGAGGCCGGCGAGCAGCTCCAGCGACCGCGACGCCTCGGGCTGGTACCAGCTCGAGCTCATGGGCGAGCTTCGCTCGTAGATTCGCTCCCAGTACGCACTCGAGTCCACCGATTCCTCCGCACAGAGGTGTCGACCCCGGATCCCAGCGGCAATGAAACGATCGGGCGCGGCGAGCGCCCACGCACTCAACATGACTGCGCATGATCGCTGATGCCACGCCCTCGCCGGGACGGCATTAAAGTCTCGTAAGCCTTGACCGAGACTATGAGGGAGTCATCTCTCGCCCGCGCGCTCCTTTCGCAGCACAACCATGACGCTTCGCCGCTTCATCTCGACGGCCGCTCCGTACGGCACGGTCCTCCTCGCGCTCGCGTGCGCCGTTGGCGGATTGCGCTACCAGCGTACGCGCCTCCGGCAGGACGCCTTCGTCTTTTGGCGCAATCGCATGAATGCGAGCGCGGATGTGACTCGTGCCGCGGTACAGACGTGGCTGGATGAGCGTCAGCTCGACGATCGTCTCCTTGCTCGCCAAGCCACGAAGACCCCGGACCTATTTCGCTCGGGCCATTCTGCGGGTGCGGAAGGAAAGGAATTGGGTGACGTGATCACCGTGGACGCCGTCGAGCGCGGATACCGTGGCATCTGGGTGCTGCGTGCGGACGGAATAGTCGTCGTGAGCTCGGTCGGCGCCGATCCGCTGCCATCGATCGTGCACGCGCTCGCAATGGAGTCGGCGCAGAATGGCGAGCGGCAGACCATCGGTCCCTTGCGGCTCGATAACGGCGAGCAGCTGTTCGCGGTCATCGAACCCGTGGTCATCGAGCGTCCGGGACGCCCGATTGACTATCTCGGCGCCATCGTGGTGGGCATCGACCCCTACGAATCACTGTTCCCAACGGTACTGCGCGAGGAGGAAGGCGAGGAACACTCTCGTCATCGCCTCGTTCAGCACGTGGGCGATGAATTTGTCGTGCTGACGCCATCGAAGCTCCCCATGGCCGGACCGGGACAGATTCGCAGACCATGGGCGCTCGCGTTCGAGGCAGGCAGACTCGCCGCGGAGGGAACGGACACATCGGGGCTCCTGCGCGGCTACGATGATGCGCCGATCATCGCTGCGACGCGGCACATTCCCGAAACGGGATGGGGAATCATCCGGGCGCTCGATGAGGGCGCCGCGTACGCTGCTGCGGAGCGCGAGTTCAGTTTCGATGTGGCGTTCGTGGGAACGCTCTTTCTCCTGGGATTGAGTCTCGCGTTTGCGTTTCGGCGCCGACAGCGTATCAACCGGCTGATTCGCGCGAAGGAGGATGCGGAAACCGCGAACGCGGCGAAGAGCGAGTTCCTCGCGCGAATGAGCCACGAGCTGCGCACGCCTCTCAATTCCGTCATTGGATTCTCGAACGTGCTGCGCAAGAACAAGGCGGGCAATCTTCAACCGCAGGATCTCGGATACCTCGAGCGCATTGGTACCAATGGCGTGCAGTTGCTCGCGTTGATCAACGACATTCTCGACCTGTCCAAGATCGAGTCCGGAAAGGTTTCACTCGAGATCACGTCGGTTTCCGTGGGAGATCTCGTACACGACACGTTGGTGCAGCTCGGCGATCGCCGGTTCAAGGAAGGAGTGTCAGTCGACGCGTTGGTGCCTCTCGCTCTCGATGCGATCGATACGGATGCTGCCAAGCTCCGCCAGATACTCATCAATCTCATTGGCAACGCGGTGAAGTTCACGAACGCCGGGAGCGTGACCGTGACCGTGGAAGCCAATTCGCAGGGCAACAGGCCTGCGCGCATTCGTGTCACCGATACTGGAATCGGCATCGCCCGCGATCGGTTGTCCGCCGTATTCGACGCGTTCGAACAGGCCGATACGAGTACGACGCGCCAGTTCGGCGGCACCGGGCTCGGGTTGAGTATCTCGCGCGCGCTTTGCGAGGCGCTCGGCTTCCGTCTCCAGGTCGACAGCGTGCTCGGTCGCGGCACCACATTCACGATCGAGCTGGTCGATGGCATTGCAACGCCACGCTCCGCGCAGCCGATTGCGGCGCCGCTGGCGCGCTCTTCACAACTCGACCCGGCGCCTTCCGCCGACTCCAGGGCGCCACTCGTCCTCGTCATCGAGGATGATGCTGACGCCAGGGAACTACTGCGCATGCACATAGCAGAACTCGGATACCGCGTTGCGCTTGCCGCATCCGGCGCCGACGGACTGCAAATGGCGAAGTCGCTGTTCCCGCAGTTGATTACGCTCGACCTCATGATGCCCGGGATGGACGGGTGGGAGCTCCTCAAACGGCTCGCGGCCGATCCGGCGCTCGCCAGAATTCCAGTGGTCATTGTGAGCTCGATCGCCGGCGAGATGCAGCACAGCTTCGTGGGCGCGGTCGACTGGGTGGACAAGCCGGTGGCGCACGAGATGCTGTGCGACGCGATCGGCCGCATCATCGGCCACAAGGAAAGTGGCGCGGCGAGAATCGAGAGCGATCCCCCGACTCGCCAATTGCTCAGACGGTAGCTATCCGAGGATACCGGCGAGAGGCCATTGACGGTGTTCGCCCACGGCTTCCTTCGTAGTACGTTTTCGGATCCACCAGGTCATCCTCTCAGATGTGTCGACTTGCGACCCCAAACGACGGCGAACAGTGAGGCGAGCGGTCGCAACATGTCTTGCTTCGGCGTGCGCCTTCGCCTCGATTGCGGCTGCGCTCCCGGCGCAGCGCGCCTCGTGTACAGCGACCGCCACCTCAATGACGCCCGCTGGCTGGACGCCGCCCTTGTCCATTGCCACCGCTGCCCAAACGCCGCCTCTCGCGCACAGTGCGCCGCTGGTGATCGTCGCCGATGTCCCGCTTCCCGGTCCGGCAAAGCGATTCGACTATCAGAGTTTCGACTCCACAACGGGTCGCCTCTACATCTCGCACATGCGCGGCGACCGGCTCGACGTGTTCGATGCGCGATCGGGAAAGCTCCTCGCGAGTCTCGAAGGCTTCCCCGGCGCCACTGGTGTGTGGGCGGTCCCCGAGCTGCACAAGGTATACGTGTCCGTCACCGACAATCACCGGGTGGCCGTCGTCGACGACCGCACCCTCAAGACCATTGCAACGGTATCAGGCGCGGATTTTCCCGACGGCATCGCCTACGCGCCGGACGAGCGACGGATGTTCGTGTCGGATGAGCACGGAGGGACAGATCTCGTCATCGACGCCGGAACCAACGCGCGCATCGGCCTCGTACCTCTCAGCGGCGAGGCTGGAAACACACACTTCGATCGATTCTCACACTGCATGCTTGTGGCCGTTCAGACCAGGAACGAGCTCGCGGCAATCGACCCTCACACCCTCCACATCGTCGCCCGGTATCCGGTGGCGTGCGATCACCCGCATGGATTTCTGATCGACGAGCAGGAGCGCCTCGCGTTCATCACGTGCGAAGGCGACTCGAAGCTCCTCGTTCTCGATCTGCGAACCATGCGAACGACGGCCTCGCTGAAGATCCCGGCCGACCCCGACGTCCTCGCCTTCGATGCGGGATTGCGTCGGCTGTACGTCGCCTGCGAATCGGGATCGCTGGCGGTATTCGCGGAGCGAGGCGCGAAACTCACACCGCTGGGTGAATATCGCGCGCCCCATGCGCACACCGTCGCAGTCGATCCGCGCACGCATCGCGTGTATCTTCCGTTGCAGGACATCGACGGCAAGCCGCTGCTGCGAATCCTCGCGCCTCCGGCGATGTGATAACGTGAGCGCCGTGAGCGGGAAGGAACAGCCTCTCGACAGACGGTAGCAGCTCTCAGAGAGATACTCGCCGAAGCAGCTGAGCGTTCGCGGCCACGATGATGGTGCTGAGCGACATGAGCACGGCGCCCGCGGCGGGACTCAGAACGATCCCCCACGGCTCGAGAACGCCCGCAGCAAGGGGGATGGCGATGACGTTGTACCCCACCGCCCACCACAGGTTTTGAACCATCTTTGCATACGACGCTCGACTCAGGGCGATCAGCCGCGAAACATCTCGCGGGTCGCTTCTGATGAGCACGACGTCGCCAGCTTCCACCGCGACCTCTGTTCCCGCACCGATTGCGATTCCGACATCGGCACTCACGAGTGCAGGCGCATCGTTCACTCCATCACCGACCATCGCGACCCGCCTTCCAGTGCGCTTGAGCTCATCGATCTTCTGGACCTTCTGCTCGGGCAGTACGTCCGCAATGACGGTGTCGATACCGAGGTCCTGGGCGACGGCCAACGCCACGACCTTGGCATCGCCGGTGAGCATGACGACGGTGACATGTTGGCCATGCAGTCGCTGGATCGCTTCTCGCGATTCCTCACGCACCGCATCGGCCACAACGAACATTGCTCGAGCCACTCCGTCGCTTAGGAGGTAGACGGTGGCCTGGCTTCGATCGGTCGCGCGCTGCGCCGCCTCCGTCAACGCCGGAGAGGGCGTCGCCCCGATCTGAGCCAGCAGCGCGGGTCCGCCAACGGCGAGCAGGCGCTCATCGAGCCGCGCTTCCACGCCGCGGCCGGGAATCGCTCGGAAGTCCCGAACCGCGCGAATCTTTGCGCCTCGTTCTTCCGCCGACTCGACTATCCCCCGCGCGATCGTGTGCTCCGAGTCGCGCTCGACAGCGGCGGCCAGCGAGAGCGCCTCATCCTCGCTCAGGGTGCCATCGGTTACGATCTCCACCACACGAAACTCTCCCCGCGTGAGCGTGCCCGTCTTGTCGAAGACCACGGTATCGAGCCTTCGCGCCTCCTCGAGTCCGCGTCGATCTCGCACGAGAAGCCCGCTGCGAGCGCCGAGTGTCGTGGAGATGGCGATCACCAAGGGAATGGCGAGTCCGAGTGCGTGCGGGCACGCGATGACGAGCACCGTCACGACGCGCTCGATCACAAAGGCCGGTGTCGCGCCAAGTGCGAGCCACACGACCGCGGTCGCCACGGCCGAGCCGATAGCGACGAGCGTCAGGACGAAGGCCGCTCGATCCGCGAGTGCCTGCGCGCGCGAGCGGGACGACTGCGCTTGCGCGACGAGGCGCGTGATGCCCGCGAGCGCAGTGCGATCGCCCGTTCCGGTCACCTCGATCCGGAGTGATCCGTTTCCGTTGAGAGTCGCGGCGATGACCTTGTCGCCCTCTTTCTTGTCCACCGGTCGCGACTCTCCAGTGAGCATCGATTCGTTCACCGCGCTCGCGCCCTCGCGCACGATGCCGTCCGCTGGAATGGCCGCACCAGGTTGGGCGAGCACGAGATCGCCCTCTTTGAGCGCCGAAAGCGGAACGGTCTCCAGCTTGTCACCCGTCACCCGGACCGCTTCGCTCGGGAGGAGTTTCGCAAGCTCCTGGAGCGCGCCCTGCGCTTGCGAGATCGAGCGCATCTCGATCCAATGCCCGAGCAGCATGACCACAATGAGCGTCGAGAGCTCGTCCCAGAGCGACATCCCGGCGTAGCCCAGTGTCACGGCGATGCTGAACACGAAGGCCACGGAGATGGCGAGCGTGATGAGCGTCATCATCCCGGGCACGCGATCGCGAATCTCCCTTACCGCACCTTGCACGAACGGAAGCCCGCCGTAGAAGAACACGGCTGTGCCAAACAATGCGGGCAGGTAGCTCGAGCCGAAAAACGCCGGCGCTCGGAATCCGAGCGCGCCCGGGAGCATGTGGCCCCACAGCAGCGTGGGAATCGCAAGAAGGAGGGAAATCCAGAACTTGTCGCGAAACATCGCGACAGAGTGTCCGGCGTGCGCGTCGTGCTCGCCCGAGCCGTGCGGCCCGGCGTGCGAGGCGTGCTGAGCGTGCGTGCCGGCGGCGGGGGCCATACTCGTTTCCCTGACCGTCACACCTCTTCCGCTATCGACTCGCCAATCTGCTCGACGCATTGGATCACTTGTCCGATCCCGATTGGCTTGGAAAGATATGGAATGTGCGCATCCGTCAGCGCACGCAATGCCTCCGAATTTTCGGTATCGCCGGTCAAGAAGAGAACACGGCGTGCGCTGCCATCAGCGCGCAGTTTCAATCGCTCGAGAAGCGCCTCGCCACCAAGCCCCGGCATTCGCATATCGGTTACGATGACGTCGAATGCGCTGGTGGAGCTTTCCAGCATCGCGAGGGCAGCCTCGCCTTCCGCCGCTTCGCGGACCATGTGACCACGCCTCTCCAGGATACGTACTACGGCGCGGCGCACCGCCTCCTCATCGTCCACTACGAGAATGCGCAGGCGTCGCCCGATCGGCGGAAGCTGCGACAGCAGCGGGCCTCCGATCGCGGGCGCCGGTGCGCGCGGTATGTCGACGCGGAAGGAACTCCCCCTCCCCACTTCACTGTCCACGCGAATCTGGCCGCGATGATCGTTGACGATTCTCTGCACGAGCGCCAATCCAAGCCCGGTGCCTCCTCCGGGCGCACGGGTGGTGAAGAACGGGTCGAATATGCGGTCGAGATTGTCGCGGGGAATGCCAGGGCCATTATCCGCAACGAGGAGTGAGCAGCCTTGCGCCGTCGCGCGCGTACGCACACTCAGCCGCCGCGGCAGCAGAGCGCCAGTGCTCAACGCCTGCTCTGCATTGACCACGAGATTCAGAAGCAGCTGCTCGATGCGCGCGCGATCGCCCATGATGAGCGGGAGCGCTTCCGCGAGATCCGCCTTCAGTTCGATATTGCTGGTGGTGATCGAATACTCGCGCGTTCTCAACACGTGACGTACGACGTCGTTCAGATCCATCGCTTCAAGCCGGGTCGCCTCCTGTGTGTCTCGCGCGACCAGCTTCAGATCCGAGACGATCCTGGCCATCCGCTTTGCCTCTCGCGCTATCGTCTCCAGGTCATCTCGCTCTTCTTCGCTACGTGGCTCGGCGAGCAACAGCTGCGTAAATCCGAGAATCGCACTCAGCGGATTATTGAGCTCGTGCGCGACCCCGGCGATCAGTGTTCCCATTCCCGCCAGTCGCTCGACACGGCGAAGGTGCTGTTCGCGCGCGATCCGATCACTCGCATCACTCAGGATCTCGAAGAAAAGCGTGCGCTCATCCTCCGGAATGGCCCCCACGATCATGTCCATCATCACGACCTCGCCATCCCGCACGCGGCGGCGACGCACGACACCACGCCAACTCCCGCCTCGCCGAGCATCCTCGAGGATCTGGCGAGTCTCCTGAAGTGCCGCCTCGTCAGGCATGAACGCGTCGATGGTCAGCATGCCTGCTTGCGCGGCGTCGTAGTCGAGAATGCGCGCGTGCGTCTCGTTCGTGTACAGGAACTGCCCCGACTCATCGATGATGCTGATGGCCTCGTTCGTGAGCTGCTCGACGGCAGTGACGAGCCGGCGCAGCTTCGAGTCGGCCATGCGACGTTCGGTAATGTCCTGACATGTTCCAACCGCGCGGACGGGAACGCCATTGGCATCGACGAAGGTGCTCCAACGCGCATCCAAATGTTTGACCGTCTGATCTGCGAGCACGATCCGATACTCAATGGCTTGGACGCTCCCCGTCTCGAACAGAGCGTCGACCGTCACTGCCACCCGTGCGGCGTCATCGGGGTGAATGAAGTCGCGAATGGACTGTAAGGTAGGTGTGAAGGTGGCAGGATCCTGGCCGAAGATTCGATACGTTTCCTGCGACCAGATCATCCGGAGAGTCCCATAGTCGGTTTCCCAGCTCCCGACCTGTGCTACTGCCTGCGCCGCTATCAGGCGCGCGCGCTCAGCGGTGAGCTCAGACGTGAGCCGCTCCCGTTCACGCTCCGCGGAGCGACTCCGCATCCGGTTCGTGCACTCGAACAGCGTGCCCAGCGAGCCGCCGATGCTGCCATCTTCGAGAGGCACTGGCGCAAAGGTGGCATCGAAGAATGCC
>Ga0193750_1000495_pt1 | contig 10758 bp, 7 predicted proteins | sample L1c1metaG_FD_160569 | JGI IMG/M metagenome (GOLD analysis project Ga0193750, IMG submission 160569) | Soil microbial communities from a riparian zone of the East river system, Colorado, United States - L1c1 | ecosystem: Environmental > Terrestrial > Soil > Riparian zone | place: USA: East River...
GCCTGGGTCATCCGCGAGGAGCGCCAGGGCGAACCGAAGGACGCCTTTCAGGTCGAGGAGATCGACGTGCCCGAGCCGGGCGCCTTCGAGGTGATCGTGCGCGTGATGGCGGCGGGCGTCAACTACAACAACGTGTGGGCCGCGCTCGGCGAGCCGGTCGGCGTGTGGCGCTACGGCGACCACCCCGAGTACGGACACCACATCGGCGGCTCGGACGCCTCGGGCGTCGTCTGGAAGGTCGGCGCGGGCGTCACCCGCTGGAAGCCCGGCGACGAGGTCGTGGTGCACTGCAACCAGGCCTCCTACGAGGACCCCGAGGTGCACGGCCTGGACCCGATGGCAGCCCCCTCGCAGAAGATCTGGGGCTATGAGACCACGTGGGGCTCCTTCGCGCAGTTCACCAAGGTGCAGGCCCAGCAGCTGCTGCCCAAGCCGGCCGCGCTGAACTGGGAGGAGGCCGCGTCCTACGGCCTCGTCTACTTCACCGCCTACCGCATGCTGATCACGCGCTGCAACCTGCAGGCGGGTCGCAACGTGCTGATCTGGGGCGCGGCGGGCGGCCTCGGCGTGTTCGCCACGCAGCTCTGCGCCGCCGCCGGCGCGCATTGCGTCGGCGTCGTCTCTTCGCCGGAGAAGGGCGAGCTGGTCAAGCGCCTGGGCGCCGTCGACTACATCGACCGCGCGGAGTTCAAGGGCATGATGCGCACGGGCAAGGAGACGCCCGAGGAGGACAAGGCGCGCTTCGGCGTCTCGCGCGAATTCTCAAAGCGCGTCAAGCAGATTCTCGGCGACGCGCCCGACATCGTCTTCGAGCACGTCGGCAAGGCGACGTTCCCGACGTCCGTGTTCACGGTTAAGCCCTTCGGCAAAGTCGTCATCTGCGCCGGCACCACCGGCTACAACCTCGACTTCGACGTGCGCTACCTGTGGATGAAGCAGAAGGAGATCCTCGGCTCGCACTTCGCCAACGCATACGAGTGCATGAAGGCCAACGAGCTGATCGAGTCAGGTCAGATCCGCCCGGTGCTGTGGCGCACGCTGGGCTTCGACGGCGTCGCCGAAGCGCATCAGCTGATGCTCGAAAACAAGCACCTGGGCAAGATCTCCATCCTCGTCGGCGCCGACCGCGAGGGCGAGGGCAAGACCGCCGAGGGCCCCGGCGCGATCCATGCCGAGGTGGGCGCCTAGTGGCCGGCACCGTGATCGTGCCGTGGTACGCCACGGGCTTTCGCGCCGAGGCCTTCGAGCAGGTGCTCGGCGAGGTCGCCGCGACCGCGCTGCGCTACGGCGCCACCTCCTATGACGTCTACCGCGCGCGCGACGACCGCTACAAGTTCCAGCAGCTGGCGCGCTTCGAGCACCACCTGCAGTGGGACCGCTACTGGTCAGGGCCGGAGATGACGCGCTTTCGCATCGAGCATTCCGGCTGGTATCAGGTGCCGCTCGTCTACGGCTGGTGGGACCACACGGCCGGCGGCGAGATCCGCACCGAGGCCGGGCCGGGCGCCGGAAACGGTCGCGGCAACGGCCTCGCCGGCAACGGCAAGGCCCCCAACGGCGACCGCGGCATCGTCGAGGGCGAGTCGGCCTAGGAGACGGCCGTAGACCAAGCGAGGCAAGGACGCAGGGAGCGTGGCGTGCTACGCACGCGAGCGACCGAGGACGCCGCCTCGCGCCGTGTCAACGGCCGTCTCAGCCCTGCTCCAGCGGCGCCATCGTGAGCCCGGCGCCCTTGAGCTGCTCCCAGTAGTGCTCGGCGGGCTCCTGCATGCCCGTGAAGACGATCGCCTGGCCTGAGGTGTGGATGACGTTGGCGATCTCGTGGCCGCGGTCGAGGCTGATGTCGGGGATGAAGCGCGCGAGCGTGCGCGCGACGTGCTCGAACGTGTTGTGGTTGTCGTTGCGCACGATCACCCGCCACGAGCCTCCCAGGCCGCTGCCCGGGCCTCCGACGCGCGGCAGCTCGACGGTCTCGCTCACGCTCGAAAGGATAAAGCGCGCGGGGCAGCCGTACAATTGCTGCATGAGCGGCGATCAGTCACCGCGTCTGCCCGAGCGCGACCGGCCCTGGATGATGCGCACGTACGCAGGGCATTCGACGGCCAAGGCGTCCAACGAGCTCTACCGGCGCAATCTGGCCAAGGGTCAGACGGGCCTGTCGGTGGCCTTCGACCTGCCGACGCAGACGGGCTATGACCCCGACGACGAGCTGGCGCGCGGCGAGGTGGGCAAGGTGGGCGTGCCGATCTCCCACCGCGGCGACATGGCGGCGCTGATGGACGGCATCCCGCTGGACGAGATGAACACGTCGATGACGATCAACGCGACGGCCGCGTGGCTGCTGGCCCTGTACGTCGTCGCCGCCGAGGATCAGGGGGTGTCCCAGCAGGCGCTTCAGGGCACCACGCAGAACGACATCATCAAGGAGTTCCTCGCACGCGGCACCTACGCCTTCCCGCCCGCCGCGTCGATGCGCCTGATCGCAGACATGATCGCCTACACGGTCGAGCACGTGCCGAAGTGGAACCCGATCAACATCTGCTCCTATCACCTGCAGGAGGCCGGCGCGACGCCGGTGCAGGAGATCGCTTACGCGATGAGCAACGCGATCGCCGTGCTCGACGCCGCGCGCGAGCGTGTGCAAGCCGCGCACTCCGAGGGCGGCGCGCAGAGCAACGGCAAGCAGGAGGCCGACGCGCAGGAGCTGATGGAACAGGTCTTCGGGCGCATCTCCTTCTTCGTCAACGCGGGCGTGCGCTTCGTCGAGGAGCACGCCAAGCTGCGCGCCATGTCTGTCCTGTGGGAGGAGCTGGGCCGCGAGCGCTACGGCGTGCGCGAGCCGCGGCGCCTGCGCTTTCGCTACGGCGTGCAGGTCAACTCGCTGGGCCTGACCGAGGCGCAGCCGGAGAACAACGTGCAGCGCATCGTGCTCGAGGCGCTCGCGGTGACGCTCGGCCGCGACGCGCGCGCACGCGCGATCCAGCTGCCGGCGTGGAACGAGGCGCTGGGCCTGCCGCGCCCGTGGGACCAGCAGTGGTCGCTGCGCATCCAGCAGGTGCTGGCCTACGAGACCGACCTCCTGGAGTACCCGGACATCTTCGAGGGATCGATAGTTATGGATGGGTTGGTATCTGAGCTGCTGGACGGCGCGCGTGCCGAGATGGCCGTCGTGGCGGAGCACGGCGGCGCTGTGGAGGCGGTGGCGTACATGAAGGGCGCGCTGGTCGACTCCCACCGCGAGCGCATCCGGCGCATCGAGAGCGGCGAGCAGGTGGTCGTCGGGCAGAACCGCTACAGCGAGTCCGAGGACTCCCCTCTGACGGCCGACGCGGAGGGAGGCATCCTCGTGGTCGACCCGGCCGTCGAAGCCGAGCAGGTCGCGGCGCTGCGCCAATGGCGCTCGCAGCGCGACCAGGCGGCCGTCGAGCAGGCGCTGGACGAGCTAGCCGCCGCCGCGGCCGACGAATCTGCCTCGCAGAACCTGATGGTCGCGACGATCGCCGCCGCGCGCGCCGGTGCGACGACCGGCGAGTGGGCAGGCACGCTGCGCAAGGTGTTCGGCAGCTACCGCGCACCGACGGGCGTCGGCGAGGCCGCCGCGGCGCCGGCCGACGCGGACCTCGACGAGCTGCGCGGGCAGGTCGCGCGCCTGCAGGAGAAGCTCGGGCGTCGCCCGAAGATCCTCGTCGGCAAGCCGGGCCTGGACGGGCACTCAAACGGCGCCGAGCAGATCGCCGTGCGAGCGCGCGACGCGGGCATGGACGTGGTCTATGAGGGCATCCGCCTGACGCCGGCGCAGATCGCCGCTTCGGCGCTGCAGGAGGGCGTGCACGTGATCGGCCTGTCGATCCTCTCGGGCTCTCATCGCGAGCTGATCCCGGCGGTGATCGACGCGCTGCGCCAGGCCGGCGTCCAGGCGCCGGTCATCGTCGGCGGGATCATCCCCGAGCAGGACGTCGCGGCGCTGCGCGAGGCGGGCGTCGCCGCCGTGTACACCCCCAAGGACTTCGACATCACGCGCATCATGCAGGACATCGTGGAGCTGTTGGGCACGGACGGCCGCGTGCCGGTGGCGGGCACCGGCGCCTCCGTCAACGGCTCGGCGTGAGCGAGGCTTCGCGGCCGCAGGCCGGGGTCGGCGCGGCGCTCGGGGCACGCCTGCGCGATGCAGACGTGAGCGCCGCGCCGGCCGCGCTGAACCTGCTGGAGAGCACGACGGCAGAGGATCGCCAGGCGGCGGCGGCGCTGCTCGCACAGGTCGCGCCGGCGGCGCTCGGCGGCGAGGCGCCGGGCCACGTGATCGGCGTCACCGGGCCGCCCGGCGCCGGCAAGTCGACGCTGCTCTCGGCGCTGCTGCGCGCCTGGCGCGCCGATGGGCAGAGCGTTGCGATGCTCGCCGTCGACCCCAGCTCGCGTCGCTCGGGGGGCGCGCTGCTGGGCGATCGCGCGCGCATCGACTTCGACCCGCTCGACCGCGACGTGTTCATCCGCTCGACGTCGGCCGGCGAGCGCCTCGGCGGCCTGGCGTGGGCCACGCGCGCGGCAGCACACGCGCTGGCGGCGGCGTTCGACGTCGTCGTGATCGAGACCGTCGGCGTCGGCCAGGCCGAGACGGAGGTCGCCGACGTCGCCGACACGGTCGCCGTCGTCGTACAGCCGGGAAGCGGTGACGTGCTGCAGTTCTTGAAGTCGGGCATCATGGAGATCCCCGACGTGCTCGTCATCACGAAGGCCGATCTCGGCCAGATCGCCACCCGCACCAGGCGCGACGTGAGCGCGGCGCTGCGCTCGCTGGGCTCCTCCTCGACGAGCGTCGTGGCCGTCTCCTCGCTGGCGCCGCCGCAGGGCATCGACGCGCTCGTCGCAGCCCTGCGCGCGCACCGCGCGAGCAGCGACGTCGGCGAGCGCCGGCTGCGCGCGCGTCGCGCCAACGCGCTGGCCGACTACACGCACGAGCACGGCGAGCATGGCCTGCGCGCGCTCGGAGGACGGCACGCAGCGCAGCAGCTGCTGGCGGCGCAGGACCCACAGCTGGACACGGCGGCGCTCGTGACGGCGCTCGAGCGGGCGGCCGGCGGCGCATGAGCAACCGTCCAACGCCGGACGACCGGCCGGCCGAGGCCTCCAACGAGCCGCGCCCGCCCGCCGGGAAGCCGCGCCGCGCGCGTTCGCGCGTGGGCGGCGACATGCTGCTGATCTTCGGCGCGTTCGTGCTCGCCAGCGCGCTGGCCGGCGCGCTCGGCGCGGTCAACCTCGGCACGGCGCTGTCGTTCGGACAGATCGCGCTGGCGATCGCTGTCGTGTACGCGCTGTTGCGCCGCTGAAGCCTCCAGTCGCCTCGCCCCGGCGGGCCGTGCACGCCTTGCCGGGGCGACAGCAGTAGACCTTTGTCGAGGGTCGGCTTCCCACGAGCGACGTTAATGGGATATGCGCCGCCACCATTGGCAACCGGACGCCGGGCTCGCGCCGAGCTTCGACTCATTGCCTGCTTCGCTGCTGGCAAAGCGAGCCCCGCCCGGCTTTCGCGTCCGCAGCCGGGCGCCGCTGCCGGGCAAGGGCCTGCAGGAAACCGACGAACTGGTCAGAGCCGCCGGCGGATGGCGCGAAGCCGAAGGGCGAACGCGGGGCGTCCGGCGTGTGGACGCTTACGCCTGGTATGTGCTCCCCGAGAGCGCGTTCGACCAACCCGACCGCCGCGCCGGCAGCGGCGTCAAGTGGCAGAACGTCGAGCAGTCGCCGCCGTGGCGGGCAAGGTTCGGGAAAGTGCGCGAGCGCGAAGTCGACCGTCTGGTCGCCACGGTCGCGCCGTTCGCACACCGGCGCAGCGACATCCGTGCGGTGGCGTTGATCGGATCATGGGCCAGGCGCTCGGCGCGCATGGATTCCGACGTGGACCTCGTCCTGCTGACGGCCGATCCGCTCGCCTACATCGAGCATGACGGTTGGGCAGCGGAGCTGGGCGCCGATTCGGCCCTGCGAACCAAGCGCTGGGGAGCGTTGACCGAACGCCGCTTTGCGCTGCCGAGCGGATTGGAGGTGGACGCCGGGCTCGTCCTTCCCTCTTGGGCGCACACCGATCCGCTCGACGCCGGCGCTGTGCGCGTGGTGCTCGACGGGCTCGTGCCGGTCTATGACCCCGATGGCGTGCTCGCATCCCTGCTCGCCGCCGTCGGCGAATCGGAGCCGGTTTCGTAAGGTCGCATCGACCGCCGCGCGTTGGGCCGGTCGCGAGACCGATGCCGAGCACGGCGCGCTGCACGTCGCAATCGGCGCCTGGGCGCCGGCCCGCGCGTAGGCTTCGTCTCGATGCTCGTGCTACTCGGGTTCGCGCTGCTCGCCGGGGCGGGCACGGCGCTTTCGCCATGCGTGCTGCCGGTTCTGCCCGCGCTGCTTTCGGCCGGCGGCGTCGGCGGACGTCGGCGTCCGCTGGGTATCGTGCTCGGGCTTTCGCTCACGTTCACGGTGACGATCGTCGGCGTGGCGAAGGTCGTCGACGGCGTTGGGCTGGGCAGCGACCCGCTGCGCGACGTGGCGATCGTCGTGCTGCTCGTGTTCGGCGCGACGCTTCTGCTGCCGAACGTTGCCGATCGCATCGAGGCGCCGCTGTCGCGCCTGGCGCGCTTCGGCCCGCGCTCACGTGGGGACGGCTTCTGGTCGGGGATGCTCGTAGGCGGCGCGCTGGGCTTCGTGTACACGCCGTGCGCCAGCCCGATCCTCGCGGCCGTGATCTCAGTCAGCGCGGCGAGCGGCAAAACGGTCTTGATCGCACTCGCCTACGCGCTCGGCTCGGCGGTGGTCCTGCTCGCGCTCACGCTGGGCGGCAGGCGCCTGTTCGACCGGGTACGAAGAGCAGGGCGCGGACCGTTGCTCCAGCGGGCGCTGGGCACGATCATGATCCTGACGGCCGTGGCGATCATCGCCAACCTCGACGTCAACTTCGACCAGTTCGTCGCCCAGCACATTCCCGACGTCAACCTCACCGCGTCGCTCGAGTGCTCAAACACGGTGACGAGCCATCTGCACGAAATCAGCGGGCGCCGGGCCAAGTTCAAGCCGGCCAACGGTTCCTCGGCGTGCGGCGGCTCGGGATCTGAGGTCAAAGCGGCGCCGGCGAACGCGAGCCAGGCGACGCTGCTCGCCACCGCGCATGGGCTGAAAGATCTCGGCCCGGCGCCGGAGTTCATGGACACGCAGGACTGGTTCAACACGCCCGACATGCGCGCGCTGTCGCTCGGCGGCCTGCATGGGCGCGTCGTGCTGGTCGACTTCTGGACCTACACGTGCATCAACTGCATACGCACGCTTCCCTACCTGAAGGCCTGGGACGCGAGCTATCGCAAGAACGGCCTGACGATCGTCGGCGTGGAGACGCCGGAGTTCGCCTTCGAGCGCGACGCCGCCAACGTGTCCAACGCGATCAGGCAGTTCGGCCTGCGCTATCCGGTCGTGCAGGACAACGACATGGGCACCTGGAACGCCTACGGCAACGAGTACTGGCCGGCCGACTACCTGATCGACTCGACCGGCCAGGTCCGCTACGCGACGTTCGGCGAGGGCGATTACGACAAGACGGAAACGGCGATTCGCGCCCTGCTCGCAGAGAAGGGCAGCGCGCCGGGCGCTAAGAGCCGCCCGAGCGATGTCGTCGTGCCGAGCGCACAGGCGACGCCGGAGACATATCTCGGCACCGAGCGCGCTCAGGGCTGGATCGATCCGCCCAGAGCGGGCGTGCACGACTACGGACCACAACCCACGGGCACTCTGTCGCTCAACGACTTCGCCTTCAGCGGCACATGGAGGATCGCCGGCCAGCCGGCGACGGCCGCAGCCGCAGACGCAGGCATCGACGTGGAGTTCCAGGCCAAGAACGTATACCTCGTGCTCAGCTCGGCCGGCGCGAAGCCACGGCCGGTGCGCGTGCTTCTCGACGGACGTTCGATTCCCGCGGCCGACGCGGGGGCAGACGTGCACGACGGGACGGTGACGGTCCGTGGCCAAAGGCTGTACACGCTCGTCTCGCTGCGGCGCAACGAACGACATCGGCTGGGCCTGCGCTTTGCGCCCGGCGTGAGCGGCTACGCGTTCACGTTCGGCTGAGCGCCCCGTCGTCACGCCGATGCGTCCCGACCCGCGCACTCGCCTGTGCACCGCATCGCTCAGGCGCAAGCGCTGCGATGCCGGAAGGTCCAATGCCGTCCGTGTTGCCCTGCCGGGCCTATAGGCTGAGACGCGAGCAGATCATGATCGACCGCTGGGGCCGGGCCCGGGAGGCGCTTCGGATGACCGGAAGAACTGAGGGGCCGTCGCGCCTTCGCGCGTGGACGCCATCGGGCACGGCGATCAAGGCGCTGACGGCGGTGCTCGTCCTCGCAGCCGCCGCGTCATCGTCCTCCCCGGCGCGCGCCGCAGGCGCCGTCACGCTGCCCGGCGGCCCGTTGGTCGTTTCGGTTGGACCGGCGGGCCAGTGCCAATCGCACTACCTCAACGCGGGTAACGATTTCTTCCCTGCCACCGGCGCGCTCGGCGATTGCGGCTTCTTCCTCGGTTTTCCGAAAGCCGGCAATCCGACGGCGCTGCGCGAACAGGTCTTTGGCTTCGCGGGCGCCAACGGTCCGGGTCTTGGCACGACCGAATACACCCCCGTCGATTCGGGCTCGACGACGGGTGCGGGAACGAGCTCGGACCCCTACGAGCTCGCGACCAGCTTCAAGGTGACCGACGCGGCTTCCAAACTCGACTATGCGCTGGTCACCGAGAGGACCACATACGTAAACGGCGATCCACAGTTCACGTCGAGCTTCGACGTCGAGAACGTGACCGGCCAGACCGTGGCGGGATTGACGCCTGACCCAGTCGCGGCCACGCTGAAATTCCACGCCATCTACGCCGGCGACCTGTCCACGGACAACAGCGACTTCGGCGTGGGCGTGCTGCAGCCCGGCCCGCCACGCTTCGTCGGCGCCCAGAACGACGCCACGGGCGTGCTCGGCGGCCTTCTCGAGGCCGGGCCGCCATCGCCTGCGTGGAGCGACTTCCAGGTCGGCTGCTGGGACGCCGTACCCGAACCGTTCGGAAGATGCCCGGCCACGAGCGCCGCAGACCACGGCATCTGGAGCGCGGTGCGCGCCGCCTCCGGCGAAGCTGCGGTGTTCAACGACGACATCGACGCGAACCTGATCGACAACGCGGTGGGCGTCAGCTGGGACGACCACCTCAAAGCCGGACTTTCGCCGGGCGCCCACGCGTCCTACTCGATCGTCAATCGCGCGCAGATCCCGGCCGCCCTGAGCCTGCAGCCGGCGACACAGGCCCACAGGATCGGCGAGACGGCGACGATCGCCGTGACCGCGAAGAACACGGCCGGGACCCCCTACGCGAACCGACCGCTGGTCTACGCGATCGGCAGCGCCAATCCGAAATCCGGCAGCGTAACGACCGACACCTCCGGCGTGGCGACGATCAGCTATGTGGGCACGGCGCCGGGCGCCGACACGATCAAGATGTTCCTCGATCTCGCCGGCAGCGGCGTGCAGGCCGTCCAGGATCCTGCGTCCGCCGCTCAGATCGCCTGGGCGCAGGCCTCCCCGACACCCCGCTCGCCGAACAGCGGCTACCGGGTGCAGAGCATCCGTGCCGGCTCCACGGGCGTGGTCACGATCCTCTTCACGCCGGTTCAGGACGGCACGGCGACGGTCGTCGTGGCGGCGCCCACGGCCACGATCGCGCGCAGCGCGCGGCCCGCCGCGAGCCGGAGGTGTCCACGCGGCCTGCTGAGAGTCAAGGGTCGCTGTCGCGCGAAGACGACAGTCGCCGGCAGGGCCTCCGCACGCGCAAGAGCCGGCGCGGCCGTCAAGATGATCGTCAGGCCCTCGTCGCGGGTCCGCAGCGCGCTGTCGAAGGGCAGGACCGTTCGGATGACCGTCAAGCTCACCTACAAGTCGGCGCTCGCCGCACCGACCGGGGCGACGACGTCGCCCGCCCGCACGAGCGCGGGCGGCTGCATCGCCGCGACGAACATCGAGGCGATCGTCGACGACTCGGGCTCGATGGCGGGAACCGACCCGGGCACGCTGCGCGTCAAGGGTCTGAAGCTGCTCATCAACACGCTCAGCGCCGGCTCGTTCCTCGGCGCGATCGAGTTCGGCGGCAACTTCTTCGAAAGCTCCACGCCGGCCGCGGACACGGTCTTCAAGCCCGAGGCGGTCGGGCCGAACGCCTCCGCCATGGCGGCCGCGCTGGAAAGCAAGATCCTCGCCGACAACGGCGGCACCGACTACAACGCGGCCTTCGCCCAGTCAGACGCCGACAACCCCAACGCCCAGGCGCGGATCTTCCTGACAGACGGCGGTCACGACATCGGCACCTACAACAACGGCCATCTCACCCACAAGGTGCCGACCTATGTGATCGGCTTCAGCTCTGGAGTCGCGGCTCCCGAAGACCAGGCGCGACTGCAGACGATCGCCAACGACACAGGCGGGCGCTTCTTCCCCCTGACCGACTCCAGTCAGCTGCAGTCGGTGATGAACACGATCGGCGCCGAGCTCACATGTCAGACGCCTCCTCAGAGCTTCACCGACCAGCTCAAGCAAGGGGGCGGCAAGACGCACACGGTGGCCATCGGCGCGAGCACCAAGTCGCTGCAGATCGCGCTCACGTGGGCGAGCCCGCTCGACAAGTTCACGATCGCCCAGCTGCGGCTCGTCAGACACGGCAGGACGATCGCCAAGGCGGCCCGGAGGGTCAGGACGCTGAAGG
>Ga0193750_1000497_pt1 | contig 10727 bp, 10 predicted proteins | sample L1c1metaG_FD_160569 | JGI IMG/M metagenome (GOLD analysis project Ga0193750, IMG submission 160569) | Soil microbial communities from a riparian zone of the East river system, Colorado, United States - L1c1 | ecosystem: Environmental > Terrestrial > Soil > Riparian zone | place: USA: East River...
TTTTGCGCGGTGTCTCGCTCGAAGTCGGCGGACAGATCAACGATCGCCTTTGGCAGACGTATTGGGATTTCATTTTCGTCTGCTCCAATTTCTTGCTTGCGATTCTTTTCGGCGCAGCCGCGGGCAACGTAGCGCGCGGAGTGCCGCTGAACGCGGACGGCAATTTCTCGATGGCGTTCTTCACCGACTTCAACGTCCGCGGTCACGTCGGCCTGCTCGATTGGTACACGGTTTCGATTGCGATTCTCGCTGTCGTCATGCTGGCAGCTCATGGCGCGACGTATCTCACGCTCAAGACCGAAGGCCTAGTCCACGACCGCAGCGAAAAACTCGCGAAGTATCTTTGGATCGCGGTTGTGCCGCTCGGTCTCGCAGTTTTAGTCGAATCGAGAATTGTTCGACCGGATTTGCCGGGACGGGCGTGGTCCAATCCATTTTGGTGGCTGGGATTGGTTGTAACGGTTGTTTCAATTATCGCGCTCGTTTCTGGCCTGGCTGGCCGCCGCGAACAGCGAGCGTTTATCGGGTCGAATTTTCTCATCGTCGGCCTGTTGGCCACCGGAGCGGCCGCCATTTTTCCGGTGATGCTTCATTCGACTCTGGCACCGGAGAACTCGTTGACCGCCTATGCTGTTGCATCCAGTTCGATCACTTTGCTTCGAGCGAGCTTTTGGTGGCCGATTGGTTTCGCCCTGGCGGTGTTCTATTTCGTCTTCATCTCGCGACGCTATGCCGGAAAAGTAAGCGTTCAGCGCGACACTCAAGGTTTCTACTAGTAAGGTATAACAGAAAGGAAGCATTATGGCCAAAAAAGCTAAATCTACGGAATCAGTCTATAAGATAACCGAGGTAATCGGAACGAGCGCGCAGTCCTGGGAAGATGCGGCAAAGAACGCGGTTGAAACCGCCTCTGGTACGCTGCGTGAATTACGCATTGCCGAGGTCGTGAAGATGGATGTGAAGATCGAGAACGGCAAAGTCCTCGAATACCGCACGCGCTTGCAATTGTCCTTTAAGTACGAAAGCTGAAAGCCTTCGCGCGGACGAACGCGTTGCATCGAATCGATCACTTGTCCCCATCCAAACGCCGATCAGGAGTAACTAACGTATGATTCATGTCCATTCGTTAGGCCGGGCAGCCAGGTATTTTCCGGAGCGGACCGCGCTTGCAGCAAACGGAACGCGCTCGACTTTCCGCGAACTACACGCTCGCGTCGGGCGAATTGCTGCGGCATTGGCGAAACATGGCTTCAAAGTCGGAGATCGACTGGCCATCCTTCTTCCCAACGAGCCTGATTACATCCAGCTTGTTTATGCGTGCGCCTGGCTCGGCGTCATCGCGGTTCCGTTAAACACGCGGCTTTCGGTCAAAGAAATCGACGGCATCCTCAGCGACGCCAACCCGCGCGGATTGATTCGCCATTCGTCGCTGCCAGTCCCGACCGCGCAGGTTTCATGGCAACTGGTGCTTGATCAAGAGCCGCTCGATGTTCAAAGCGACTCCATCCCGGATCCAATCTACGATCCGGATGCGATTCTCGCTCTCATCTACACCAGCGGCACAACGGGCCGGCCGAAAGGCGTCGAAATCAGGCATGCGAATATTCTGGAGAACGTCTATCACACCAACTTCTGGTTCCCTCTCGAGGAAGGTGCGGTGCATTTACATGCCGCGCCGATTTTTCACATCGCGGATTTTCCGTTCATGTTCGCGGCGCCGGCTTTCGGCGCCTGTCAGATCACTATTCCAAAGTTCAATCCGCAAACGTTCTGCGAAACAGTCCAACGCGAACGGGTCACGCACACGGTGTTAGTGCCGACAATGATCAATATGCTGACTCAATCTCCGGAGCTGCAGAAGTATGACCTAACGACTCTTCGGCATTTTGGATATGGCGGATCTCCAATGGCTCCTGAACTCGTGCATCGCACGAGGCAGGTTCTGCCAAATGTTAAACTTGTTCAGGTCTACGGGCTGAGTGAAGCCGGATTTCTCACTGGCTTGCTGGATCATGAACACACCGAGGACAAGCTCACCTCTTGCGGGCGTCCTTGCCTCGGAATCGACGTGCGCGTTGTCGATCCAACAGGAAAGGAAGTCGAAACCGGGAAAACTGGCGAGCTGGTCGCCCGCGGCGCGAATATCATGAGAGGTTATTGGAACGATCCGGAAGAAACTAAACTCGCGTTCCGGAACGGCTTTTTCCGAACGGGCGACATTGGTTATCAAGACGCCAACGGGTACTTCTACATTCTCGATCGCTTGAAAGACATGATCGTCACCGGCGGAGAAAACGTTTACTCCGGCGAAGTCGAAGCCGTGATTTACACGCATCCGGCCGTGCGCGAAGTGGCGGTTTTCGGAATACCCGATCCAAAGTGGGGCGAAATCGTCAAGGCCTGCGTGGTTCTCAAGCCGGGGAAAACTCTTACTGCGGAAGACTTGATCGCGTATTGCCGACGATCGCTCGCCAATTTCAAAGTTCCGCGCAGCATCCAATTCTCCGACACCGAGCTACCGAAGAGCGGTTCCGGCAAGATCCTAAAGAGAGTTCTGCGTGACGCTGCCTGGGCGCGACAAGAACGGGCCGTCGCCTGAGGCATATTATATAATGAGTACACCGGAGCGATTTGAATTTGAAAGCGGCGACGGCCTTGCCATTGCCTGCGTAAAATGGGGCAATTCTCGCGATGTTCGCGGAGTCGTTCAAATCGCTCACGGTCTGGGTGAACACATGGGCCGGTATGCCGAGTTAGCCAAATTGTTGGTTGAAGATGAGCTAATCGTTTACGGAAACGATCACCGCGGTCATGGCCTGACCGCAAAGCCTTCCGGAAGTTTTGGTGAATTCGGGCCCGGCGGTTTCGACCAACTCGTCGAAGACATGGTTTCGCTTCGGGTCATCGCAAAGAAGGAGCATCCAGGCAAGCCATACATCCTGTTAGGGCACAGCATGGGTTCGTTCGCCGCCCAGCAATTTGTGCTCGACCACGGTCATTCCATCGACGGCCTGACACTGTCCGGGTCGGGCACGCTCGATGGCTTGGCTCGCATTGCTCAATCGATCGCGCCAGGGGAGGACCCTATGAAAATGATGAACGCTGCGTTTGAACCAGCTCGAACGCCGTTTGATTGGCTTAGCCGTGACAACGCAGAAGTGGATGCTTTCATCAACGATCCGCTCTGTTTTCCGTCGCTTAAGCCCGATTCGATGCAGTCCTTTTTGGGCGCATTCCCGCGACTGGTCGATCCGCGGGAAATCCGGAAAGTGCGCGACGATCTTCCGGTTTACATTTTTTCGGGCAGCGATGATCCCGTTGGCCAACGACTGGAAGGAGTGCGTGTCCTGATCGATCGCTATCGCAGCGCGGGTCTCGCTTCAATTGCTCACGATTTCTATTCAGACGGGCGCCATGAAATGCTGCACGAAATCAACCGACGCGACGTGATCACAAATCTGCTGGTCTGGCTTTCCGGCATTCTCGAAAGGAGTTCGTGATGTATTCCGAAGTCTATGTCCTGGCGACGGAATTTAGGCGCAAAATATTAGCGACCGCAGCAGCACCACATTTCTCAGGTTTTTTTCTTGATTGCCGCGCACAAAAAGATAGCAACGAAAGAGGAGTTTAATAAGATGAAATCGCTAATGGGCACGCATGACCTCTTAGTTGCGGCAACGTGCGGTCAGTCCGCGGCAGGGGGTCGAGAAGAGTAAGCAACATGTAAGGTCCGGACGATGCCTAGCTCAAATGCGTTGGATCCGCAGTCGCCATTGGCGCGTGCAATCTACGAGTTAGGGATCGTTTCCGGCGTTGTCTTTGCTCTGATTTTCGTCATCGTTACGGGCGCGATCCTCTACGCGATTTTTCGCTTTCGCGCGCGCGCGGGTGAGCCTGACCCGAAGCAGATCGCCGGTAACAGGAAGGTGGAAATCGCGTGGACGATTGTTCCGTTCCTAATCGTCGTCTTCCTTTTAGTCATGACGCTCAGCGCGATGAATCGCGCTGATCCGCCGCCGCCGCCTTCGCCGGACCTGGTTGTTACTGGGCATCAATTCTGGTGGCAGGTGGATTATCCGCGCTCGGGAGTTATCACGGCTAACGAAATCCACATTCCAAGCGGTAAGCCCTTGTCAGTGCGGCTGGAGTCAAAGGATGTCTTACACGAATTCTGGGTGCCGGAGTTGACTCGGAAGATGACCAATGTGCCGGGCCAACCTAACCACATCTGGTTACAAGCCGACAAACCGGGCACGTACATCGGCCAGTGCTCGGAATTTTGCGGAACGCAACATGCCTGGATGCGCATCCTGGTCGTGGCCGAGGAGCCTTCTAAGTTCGAAGAGTGGCAACGTGCGCAGTTACAACCAGGCCAGGCAGCGATAAGTGATACTACCGCAAAAGGGCTGGCGCTGTTTCGAACATCAACCTGCATCAACTGCCATGCTATCCGCGGAGTAGCTGGAGCGGACTTGCGTGTCGCGCCGGATTTAACGCACGTTGGCAGCCGCAAACAACTGGGCGCGGGTATTCTGGAGAATACGCCCGCGAACATGCGCCTTTGGCTGAAAAGTCCGCAGCACATCAAGCCCGGTGCGCTCATGCCAGACTTTAACTTAACCGACGAACAGCTCGACCAACTCAGCGAATATCTCTCCACCCTACGATGAACGGCACCACTACTATCGCAGAGTTCCGGGACGCAGTCCTGGATCCGGCCAAGCGCGCACACTATCGACTCGCGTGGATTTCCACCGTCGATCACAAGCGCATCGCCGTTCTCTACATGCTGACCGCTTTGGTCTTCTTTGTAATCGGCGGCGCCGAAGCGCTGTTCATCCGCCTCCAACTCATCGTGCCTAACAATCACTTTCTCCAGCCTGAGACCTTCAACCAATTATTCACCATGCACGGGACGACGATGATCTTTCTCGTCGTCATGCCGGTAGTGTTCGGCCTCGCAAATTACGTCCTGCCGTTGCAGATCGGCGCGCGCGACATGGCTTTCCCCCGTCTCAATGCCTTTGGTTTCTGGTGCGTGCCGTTTGGTGGAATCCTTTTGCACTTTAGCGTGCTCGCCGGCGGGGCTCCCGCAGTCGGCTGGTTCTCATACGCACCTTTGAGCGAGACGCCCTATTCTTCATCCCCCGGGGCCGATTATTGGGCAGCCGCTCTCTTCGTTCTGGGTATCGGTTCAATTAGTTTTGCGATCAACACCATTGCGACAGTTATTTCGCTGCGAGGTCCAGGAATGACGATGCGTCGCCTTCCACTCTTTACCTGGATCAATTTCGTTAACGCGTTCATCATCATCTTCGCTCTGCCAGTCTTAAACGCCGGACTCGCCATGCTCCTGATCGATCGACAGCTACAGGGCCATTTCTTTCTGCCCTTTCGCGGAGGTTCGCCCGTTCTGTGGCAACACATTTTTTGGGCATTTGGCCATCCGGAAGTCTACATCATGGCCCTTCCCGCATTCGCAATCGTCTCCGAAATCATTCCGGTTTTTTCGCGGAAACCTATTTTCGGCTACGAATTTGTAGCTGCCTCGAGTGTTGCTATCGCGGTGCTCAGCCTGGGCGTTTGGGGACATCACATGTTCACCGTGGGGATGGGCCGTCCACTTGATGTGTTCTTCGCCATTTCCTCGATGCTCATTGCAATTCCAACTGGGGTAAAAGTGCTGAACTGGACCGCAACGATGCTCGGCGGGCGAATCCGTTTTCAAGTGCCGATGTTGTTTTGCATCGCCTTTCTTATCCAATTCCTCCTAGCCGGGATCACCGGAATAAGCCATGCCGTCGTGCCGCTCGATTGGCAGACTAAGAACAGCTATTTTCTCGTCGCGCATTTTCATTTCGTGGCCGTGGGAGCCATCGTCTTCGCCGTCTTCGGCGCCATCCAATATTGGTTCCCAAAGATGACCGGCCGCATGATGTCAGAGCCGCTCGGTAAATGGAGTTTTTGGCTAATGGTCATCGGCTTCAACATGACCTTCGTCATCCAGCATGTCCTTGGCTTGTTAGGTATGCCGCGGCGCATCTATACCTATCCCGATCTTCCAAACTGGGGTTGGATGAACATGCTCTCGACCGCCGGCGTTTTCTTCATGAGCGCAGCCGCGCTTATCCTGGTTTGGAATCTGATCAGTTCGTTTTTCCGCGGAAAAATAGCAGGCGATAACCCTTGGGACGCATGGACCCTCGAATGGGCTACAACCTCGCCGCCGCCGCATGAAAACTTTGTCGCGCTCCCGCCGATCCGAACCCGGCGCCCGCTATGGGATTTGGCTAATCCCGACCGGCCTGACCCGATTGTAGGCGAGAATAGCGCCGCGGTAACTCTTCCCAATCACAACAAGATTGGGATCCTAAGCTTCATTCTTTCCGAAACAGGATTCTTCGGGGCGCTTATCCTTGCCTATTTGTATTTCTACGCCCGCCCCGAGGCCGGTCCCGGACCGAAAGAGCTGGATGTTCCGCGAACGCTGGTCTTCAGCGTTTGTCTTTTCGCGAGCAGTTTCACCTTTTGGCGATCCGAGGTTGCCCTAACGAAACAGCGTCGGGGTTCCATGCTTGGCTGGCTCGCGCTGACGATCCTGCTCGGGGGTATCTTCCTTGTTGGTCAGGGAACGGAGTATTGGAAACTGTTTCAGACCGGGGTCGATCTCAGCACCAATATGTTTTCAACCACGTTCTTCACCCTGACTGGCTTTCACGGTTTGCACGTGCTTCTCGGTTTGATCGCGCTACTGATTTTTCTCTGGGCGGCGTGGGAGGGCGATTTCGCTTCTGGCCGCCGCGAGTCAGCCTTTAAGTCAGTCGGTTACTACTGGCACTTTGTCGATGTCGTCTGGGTCTTTGTTCTACTCACCGTTTACATCCTTCCACTTGTTCGATGACTACAGCAATACACAGCAGGCCTGGTGCGGGGACGACGACCTGCTTGCGCATGGGTCGCCTCTCCCTTCGCAAGGGAGAGGGAAGGGTGAGGGTTCCTTTGGACATCTCGGTGGTGCAAGCTTCAAACCCCTCACCTCCATCCTCTCCCCTTCTCCGAGGGGAGAGGCGACAGAAACCGATTGAGCAACCGTAGTTTCCGATGACGACACAGCAATTTCTCACTTCCGCGTGGACATGGAATACAACAGCGCTCGTCTTAAGCGGCGTTGCGCTTATCGCGTATGTGTGGGCCTTCGGCCTCAATCGTCGCATTCTGTCTCTGCTCGCGGGACTCGGCGTGTTTGTCCTGACACTGGTGTCGCCGTTCAGCGCGCTGGCTAACGGTTATCTCTTCAGCGCGCACATGCTTCAGCACATCCTTCTCGTGCTCATCGTTCCCGCACTGTTGGTGCTAAGTCTACCGCGATCGTTTTCGCTTCGTCCTCCCCTCACCTATCTTACCCAGCCACTCATCGGATGGATTGCCGGGGTCGGTGCCATGTGGCTTTGGCACGCACCCACACTGTGTAACGCGGCGGCAACCTCGAGGACTGTCTCGGCGATTCAAACAACGTCGCTTCTATTGATGGGAAGTCTGTTTTGGTGGCAGGTGCTCGCACCGCGCGAAGAGCAACGGCTTTCGCCTCCCGCAGGGATCGTTTACCTCTTTACCGCCTGCACTGCCTGCAGCGTGCTCGGCATTATCCTGACCTTTGCGCCAGTTTCGATTTGTCCGGTTTACCAAAGCCCGGTCGATCGACTGGGAATGCTCGGCACGATTCGCGGCGATTGGGGCCTAACGAGTGATCGGGACCAGCAGATCGGCGGACTGCTGATGTGGGTTCCCATGTGTGCAATCTATGCGACCGCAATTCTCGCCCAGCTAGCTCGCTGGCATTCATCCCCACACCCGGAGCATTCAAATGCCTGACGAACAATTACCCACGCAACATTCCAACGCCGTTCCGCCCGGCTGGCAGGTGCTACCCGATACGCCACTGCCGCACCCGACCTACTTCCCAGCCGGACTAGCCATGGGAATCGCCTTTCTGTTCTGGGGGCTAATTACCACCTGGGTTGTTTTAGCCGTGGGTGTTGCCCTCTTTGCGGCAGCACTTGCCGGTTGGATCACGGAAATTCGCCATGAATACAAGTCCCACTGAATCGTCATCTGCGCCGCTAACTGAAACTCCAGAGGAGATCAGCCGTCGGCGCTTTCTTGAAAAACTTTCCATCGGTCTGGTCGGTCTTTGCACCGCAATTGTCGGAGTACCGTTAGTCGGATTCATCGTCGCCCCGTTCTTTCGGAAGGTGCCAAGGGAATGGGTCACGCTAGGCAAACCGGATGACTTTCAAATCGGTAAAACAGTAGCCGTGACTGTGACCGATCCTTCGTCGCTCCCCTGGGCTGGTGTGACCGCGAAAAGCGCTGTCTGGTTGCGTCGAGTTAGCCAGGATAGCTTCATTGCCTTCTCCGTTAATTGTACTCATCTCGGATGCCCGGTGCGCTGGCTCGAAGGCGCGGAATTGTTCATGTGCCCCTGTCATGGCGGCGTCTACTACGATGACGGCGCCGTCGCTGCCGGTCCGCCGCCGCGCCCGCTTTTTCGTTACGATGTGCGGGTCGCAAATGGCGAAGTGCAAATGAAACAGGCGATCGTTCCGATTTCCACCACGCTGTGATCAAGCTATTCAAAACAGTGTGGAATTGGCTCGACGATCGCTTGGGCATCAGCGTCCTCCTGTCGCCGATGAAGCATATTGCGCCGCAGGATTCGAAATGGTGGTACGTATTTGGCAGCGCCACACTCGTTGCGTTTATCGTTCAGGTCGCAAGCGGCGTCGCGCTGGCGTTCTCATATATCTCTTCGTCGTCGCAGGCGTACGAGACGCTTCTATTCATAACTAACAACGCACCCTTTGGACGCTTCTTGCGCGGACTTCATTACTTCGGCGCGTCCGCGATGGTGTTGATGATCGGAGCTCATATGGCGCAGACGTTTTTGTTTGGCGCCTACAAATTTCCGCGCGAAATGACGTGGACCACTGGAATCTGTCTGCTGGCTTTTACTCTCGGAATGGGTTTTACCGGGCAGCTACTCCGGTGGGATTCAACCGCGGCCTGGTCAGTCGTGGTCGCCGCTGAGCAGGCAGGCCGCATTCCAATTATCGGCGACTGGGTGGCCCGCTTCATCCTTGGCGGTAATACCATCGGCGGCGCGACGCTTAGTCGGTTCTTCGCCATCCATGTTTTCGTTCTGCCTGGAATCATGTTTGGCTTTATCGGGTTACATCTGTGGCTCGTCCTTCGCCACGGGATCTCGGAGCCGCCGGTTGCAGGCAAACCAGTAGACCCGGCAACGTACCGCGCGGAATATGAAGAGTTACTCAAGAAGAGTGGCAAGCCCTTTTGGCCGGACCTGGCATGGCGAGATGTGATTGTCGTCACGGGCCTGATCATTGCGATCGCTGTCGCCGCATTCTTCGTCGGACCTCCGGCGCTGGATAGGCCGCCGGATCCGAGCATACTGGCGGCCGATCCACGACCGGATTGGTATCTTCTTTGGTACTTCGCGCTGCTGGCCCTCATCCCAGCCAGGATCGAAGGCTACGTCATGATCGGATTCCCAGTCCTGATCGGTCTACTCCTGCTGATTGTTCCTATTTGGAATCACAAAGGCGAGCGCGCTGCATCACGACGCCCCTGGGCAATTGCGGTCGTGTGTCTATCTGTGATCATGATTGGTGGGCTTTGGTGGGAAGGACAGCAGTCGCCCTGGTCGCCTAACTTCGAGGCTCAGCCGCTCAGCGACAAAGTAGTAGGAGCTACCAGCGGCCCAGTCTTCGAAGGTGGTCGATTGTTTCATGACAAAGGATGCCTGAACTGCCACCTCATTCAGAGCTTCGGCGGTCGGCGGGGACCCGAACTAACCTACATTGCGGACAAGTTAACGCGCGACAACCTGGTCATCCGCATCGTGAATGGTGGCACCAACATGCCGGCCTTTGGTAGCTCGCTCAAACCGGGGGAACTCGATGACTTGGTTGCGTTCCTGGAAACGCGCAAACGTCTGATTCGCCCGCAAGATCAAGCGAAGGAAACCGCTTCATCTGCGACTTCGACATTCAAATGAAAAGAATCGGATGCGGAAGTTCACGGATTGTGGAAAGCGCATCCCGCTAAAAATGTAAGTTTTTCTGAAATGTGCGGCCTTAGAAGCTTGAGAAAGAAATAGAACACAAATGAGCACCGCAACAATAACTGAGCCATCGATTGAGACGAGCACAGCAACCGATCGATTGACTGAAGCGCTGGAACAGAAGCTGAGTCATCCGGCGTCATCGCCGGACTTCGATCTGCACGCCGAAACAGACGAGGTGTTGAAGGACATCGGGCTGACGACGGCGGACGCCGGAGGCAAGCTCACATTTTACGGACGCGATCCGATTCTCCCAAGCCCGATTCGCTTTGGGACGTTGGCCGCAGTCGGTCTGGCCGCAAGAAGCGTTGCGCTGGCCGCACTTTGGAAAGAGGCCACGGGCAAGGGCCAGGATATCTCAGTGGACGTGCGCAAGGCACTGCGGCGTTTCGCCGGATTCTTTGAGGGCAAATGGGAAACCATCAATGGCCGGCCGCCCTCCCCAGGTGGCTATGCGGTTAGCCCATTCCTAAAGATGGGGGATGCGTTTTTTCGCGAGACACGCGATGGGCGGTACGTGCTGGCGCTAGACATTTATCCTCAACTCCTTGTGCGCACTCTCAATTTTCTCGGCTGTAGCCCGAGT
>Ga0193750_1000498_pt1 | contig 10692 bp, 14 predicted proteins | sample L1c1metaG_FD_160569 | JGI IMG/M metagenome (GOLD analysis project Ga0193750, IMG submission 160569) | Soil microbial communities from a riparian zone of the East river system, Colorado, United States - L1c1 | ecosystem: Environmental > Terrestrial > Soil > Riparian zone | place: USA: East River...
CTTTACCACCGAGGGATTACTGGAGAATGCCGTTTACATCGGGGACAGGTTTCGAATCGGCGAAACGGAAGTCATGGTCACGGAACCACGAATGCCCTGCTACAAACTAGGTATAAAGTTTGGACGTGCCGATATCATCAAGCGTTTTCTGGCCAGCCGTCGCACCGGTTTCTATTTTGCGGTGATGCGGGAAGGAACGGTTGGTGCCGGAAATGCCGTGGAATTGGTCGGGCACGAGCAACAAGACATTAGCGTTGCCGACATCACGCGTCTTTATGCTTTTGATAAGGACGACGTCAAATCGCTGGGGCAAGCTACTCAAATCAAGGCCTTACCAGAAAATTGGAAAGGCTATTTTCGACATCAGCTCGAGAAGCAAACCGAGCAGTAACCCTGATCCTGCGCCTCTGATCTCTGGCCTTCGACTTGGCACCCCGACTGCTCAATCAAACCCGCGCCTCGATGAAATCTGATTCGCATTGGGAAGGCCTTCAGCCTCACGTCAACACTCTTCGCCTTAAGGCAATCCTGGTGGTCGACGACGACCAGCAACTCGCCTCTGCTTTACAATGGATCCTGGCGGACGAAAATTTTCTGGTCGATGTCGCTTTTGACGGAAAAGCGGCCCTTCTCAAGGTGAAAGCGCACGAGTACGACGCCGTGATCTGCGATCTGAAGATGCCGCGCCTCCGCGGTGACGAGTTTTACCTGCAGGCGAAAGAAATGCGACCATCGTTATCCGATCGTTTCATTTTCATCACCGGCTTTGCCACGGACGCAAAAATCGCACTCTTCCTTACCAAGCACGACGTGAAATATTTGGTTAAGCCTTTCGCAATCCAAGGGCTGATTAATTGCGTCAAACAATTGCTCTGCTGATTCGGAAGACAGGCCCGCGGACCTGTCCTGCGGTCGTAGACCGCCGCTAAAGAAGAATCAATCCAAAATGACGCGTTCGATGTGCGCGTAAATATTGAATGACGGAGGGCGGAGGAATCCGATCAAGGTCTGATTGCATTCGCGCGCGAATTCCATCGCCAGCGTCGAAGAAGCTGAGACAGAGGCGACAATTGGAATTCCGGCGGACAGTGCCTTTTGCATGATCTCGAAGGATGCGCGTCCGCTAACGAGAAGTATGCACGAAGCCAGAGGAAGTTCGCGATCAAGAAAAGCCCGGCCAATAACTTTATCGACAGCGTTATGTCGACCGATGTCTTCTCTAACCAGGCGTGGTTTACCGTCGAGCCCAAAAATGCCAGCCGCGTGAATTCCGCCAGTGCGGGCGAAGTCGCCCTGGTTCCGACGCAGGAGCGCTGGAAGCGAGAGCAATGTTTCGAGATGAATGCGGATACCTGGGGCCGACTCAATCGGCGGGAAATTCTGCCGGATCACGGCGAGGCTCTCTTTCCCGCAGATGCCGCAGCTTGATGAAATCGTTCCGAAACGCTGCGTTGAATTAAGTTTAGGTTTTATGCCTTCGGCCAGAGTAACGGTTGTGATGTTTTCCCGATTACGCGCGCCAGACGGACGGGAGAATTTATCAATCTCATCAGAAGCTCGAATAATTCCTTCGGAAAGGAGAAAACCGGCAGCGAGTTCTTCGTCGTTCCCGGGTGTTCGCATCGTAGTCGCAACAGTCTTGCGGCCGATGCGAATCTCGAGCGGCTCTTCAATGGTGAGATCGTCGCGATGATATTCCAGTGCGCCATCCTGCTTTCGCCGAATGATCTGGCCGGAAGAGATGCCGTCTTCTTTCACTGCTTTCAGGGTGATGTTACCATGCGGCAGTCGAAATCTGTCATTTTTAATGAATATCAGCGCGGTGTTGCTGGCCGGCGGGGAATCGCGCCGGATGGGAAGGGACAAGGCAACACTTCTCTTTCGCGGGCGACCGCTCTGGGAAATTCAGTTCGATCTTCTGCGTAGATTGCAATCAGAAGAAATTTTCGTCTCAGCACGAACTGATCCGCCGTGGCGGCCATCGGACGTGCAATTCGTTTCCGACGAACCACCGTCGCGCGGTCCGTTAAGCGGTCTTTCTGCGACACTGACGCGAATTTCAACAGATCATTTGCTCGTTCTCGCTATCGACATGCCGTTGATGACCGAGAATTATTTGCGTTCGATCTGCAATCTGGTTGGGCCGGGCCGCGGCGTTCTCCCCATGATCGGGAACCGCGCCGAACCGCTGGTTGCGATTTATCCGAAAGGCACCGGGACCGATTTCATCATGGCGCTTTCGGGATCGGACTTTTCGCTTCAATCGCTAACGAACAAGCTCGTCGAGGCGGGCAAATTAAGCCTCGTTAACGTTTTCGAAAAAGAGGCAAAGTTTTTCCAAAATTTTAATAACCTCAGCGATTTCGACTGAGCCAAAATTGTTTGGTTGGAAGCGCTGGGCGTGGCAGGCGCCGCCGCAAATGGTGCCGCAGAAGGAGTCATCCGAAACGTTAATTGCGCTTGTCTACAGGAACGACATCCGGCGGCGGCCACTTGGAGGCTTCAACCTTGATGTAATTCAGAACCACCGGTGCCAGGATCATTCCCGGGATTCCCATGAATCGCTCGCCAATGATTAACGCGAGCAAGGTGAGCCAGACGGGATTTTTGATCAGGTCGCCGATGATTTTGCTGTTCAGGAAATATTCCAGCTTATGAACTGCAACTAGGAAGATGAGAGCAACAATCGCCAGCCGCGACGACATTGTAAAGGCGATGCCGACGATGATTGCGTTACTGATCAGGTTTCCCACGATGGGCAACAGTCCGCAAAGAAAAGTCAGACCGACCACAAAAGCCCCGTACTTGAGTGAGACAATGAGCACGAATACAGCCGTCAAGAGCGTGTTTATGGCCGAAATCCGGATTTGAGCGCCCATGACCGTTTCAAAACTTTGGTAAAATAATTGAAAACGGATTTTGATTTCTCCGGTTACCGCGGTAAACAGGCTCGGATTCTTCGGCTTGGAAGACTTCTCGATCTGCGGATTCAAAAACAAGCTGACCGCAACTACGATTCCTATTAAAACGAAGGCAAGTTGCGTGGTAGCTGCTCGCGCGAAATTGCCAACAAACAGGAATTCGTTTTTTACCACGTCGACGATGGCCGCTTTTAGGCTGTCCAGGTCTGAAAAGGGGAGTTCGATCCCGTGGCTTTGCGCGTACGCGATAAACGGCGGGATCGATTCCGCTGCGATCTTGGGAAAGGCAACGAACGCCTGCCTGATAAGAAAACCCAGGCCGTAGAGAGTTGCGGAAACGACAACGAAGAATAGCAGGAGGGACAGCCACTTCCTTTTGCCGAAGTAAAGTTTGCGTAGAGCAAAATAGGAAAAGAGAACTGTTATCAGCGGCGTGGCCAGATGGGTCGCCGCCGCCAGCACAATTACCGCGACGAGGAAAAGATAGGAAAATCGCGTCGCGCGCGTCATTTTGAATCATGCCAGCTATATGGGCACGGCTCAATGAGCAATGTTTTTAGAGCTGCGGCGAACTTCTCCCGGACGGTATGTCAGTTACTGCAGCGTAGAATGTTGGCGAAACGCCACACTTCATGAAAAGTGTTGTAAAGCGGCGCCGGCGCCGCACGAATCACGTTCGGTTCGCGGAAATCGCATTTCACGCCGGCGGCTTCGAGTTTGGTGAATAGTTCTTTCGGATGTTCGCGCACCAGGATCGACAGTTGGCAGCCGCGCTGGTCTGCCTGCCGTGGCGTGATAATTATGTTTTGTTTCTTCGACTGCCCGTCCGGCTCGGACTCTAACAAGAATTGGAGATAATTCGTTAGCTTGATCGACTTTTGTCGGAGCGGCTCCATTCCGCCAGCCTCCTCGAAGATGGCAAGGGAAGCGCGCAGCGGCGCCATCGATAGAATCGGTGGATTACTGATTTGCCATCCATCGGCTGAAGCAACCGGGATGAATTCGGGCTCGAGGTGCAAGCGAAAGCGTGTGTTCGGATCATTGCCAAACCAACCGGCCAGACGCCGCAAGTTCGTGTTAGTGGCGTGTCGCTCATGGACAAAGGCGCCTGCGACCGCGCCGGGACCGGCGTTGAGGTATTTATAGGAACACCAAACCGCGAAGTCGACGTTCCAGTCATGCAACGATAGCGGCACGTTGCCGATAGCATGGGCGAGATCAACACCGACTCTAATTCCGTGTTTCTGGGCTGCCGCCGTAATCGTCGGAATATCGAAGAACTGACCGGTAAAAAAATTCACACCGCCGACTAATACAACCGCAAGCTCCTCGGCATGCTTTTCGATTAGATCGAGGATCTCTTCGGTTTGCACGGTAAACTCGCCACTGCGCGGCCCCGCCAGAATCAGCGCGTCTTTTGGATCAAGTCCGTGATGAATTATCTGCGTTTTGATCGCGTAGGTATCGGAAGGAAACGCCGGATCTTCCATCAGGATTTTGAAACGTGATTTCGTTGGGCGATAAAATGTGGCCATCATCACGTGCAAGTTCACCGTGAGGCTGTTCATACAGATGACTTCGATCGGCTGCGCGCCAACGAGTCGCGCCGCGGGCTCGCGCAACGTCTCGTGATACGAATACCACGGCGTTTTCGCCTTGAGATGCGCGTCCACGCCGAGTTTTGCCCAATCTTCCAGCTCCTGTTCGACGATTTGCTTCGCCGCTTTCGGCATCAAGCCAAGGGAATTGCCCGCCAAATAAATCAGCGGCTCGCCGCTTCTGTTGGCTGGCAAATGAAATTTTTCGCGGGAAACGTGCAGTGAATCCTGGGCATCGAGCTGTTTCGCAAAATCTTCGTTATCTGAAAACTGCATGCGTTCTACTTTCCAAAGATTCAATGCGCCGCGCTGAACGTCCAAGGCTTAATTCGGAAGAATCAACCGCTTTGAGCCGGCGGCTGCATGAATTCAATTGTTGTTCCATCTGGATCGCGAACATACATCACCCGTTTTCCGGCGTTCGGGCCAGTCGTAAGCGTTTGCGGTTTGCGGCCAGCTTTCCAACCAGACGCGGCGATTTTTTCCAAAACCGCATCCAGATCATCGACCGTTAGCGCGACGTGGACCGATCCGACGTCGCACGGCCGAAGATCGACGTGCTGTTTTCGATCCGCCGGCGCGGTGTACTGAAGCAATTCGATTTTGTGGCCGCCGGGTGCTTTCAAAACCGCGAGAGAAATCTCGGCGTCTGGCACGCCGGTGATTTCAGCAGCGAGTTCCCCCTTTTGATCTACGCGATGCGAGAGCGCGAAACCAAGAACATCACGCCAGAAAGCGAGCGATCGCTCAAGATTTGAAACCGTAATGCCGGTGTGATCGGCGGCGAGGATACGAAATGACATACTGCCCATCAAATTACTGTAGTGGCAGGCGTGTCGCCTGCAGAGTGTTTAGTTACAGCCGACACGGCTGCCTCTATAGAAAACGTAACCCAATTTTGCGTGCGAAGCGGCAGCCAATGAGCGCGCTTCATCCAGCGGAATTACCCCACGGCGGCGATCACCTTTAGCTCGATCGCGATCGGCGTAGGCAGTGCGGTAACTTCAATCGTTGTGCGCGTCGGATTTGGTTTGCCCTCACCAGCGAAATGTTCGGCGTAAAGCCGATTGTAAATTGGAAAATCCTTCTTCATGTTGGTGAGAAAGACGGTGACATCGACAATGTCGTTCCAGTTCGCGCCGGCGTCTTCCAGCACGAGACGCACATTTTCAAATACGGCGCGACACTGCTTCTCGATGTCGTAACTGATGATGTTACCGGCGGCGTCGAGCTTGACGCCGGGAATTTCCTTGCTGCCGCGAACGCGCGGTCCGATTCCCGAAAGGAAGAGCAAGTTGCCGACGCGCTTGGCATGTGGAAATGCGCCGACCGGCTCGGGCGCGCGCGAGCTTTCGAATGTTTCGCTCATTAACCTGGGGCGTATTTCTCAAATTTTGGCAATTTGGAATCCATCGCGTCCCACGGCTGCGCATCTGTTGTCCACATGTCGTGCTGCGCTTTATACACACTCGGGTCGTCCAAAGTCCCGGCAGCGATGCCTTGTCCGAATTCGCTTTTACCGCCGAACGGTCGTGAACCGCATTTCGGACAAAATCCGCGGATGTTGTCGCCGACCATCTCGCTCGTCGTTTTGTAATACTTCGGCGTTCCTTTGGTTATCTTGAACGCGTTTGCCGGCACATAAAACACGGGCGTATAGGCACCGCCGATTGTCTTCTGACAATCGCGACAGTGGCAATTGAACGTCATAATCGGCCTCGCGGTGACTTCGTAGCGAATCGCGCCACAGGCACATCCGCCGGTAAAAGGCGCGGACATTTTTAGTCGTGGGTGTGGCCGGCCATCATCGCAACTGGAGCAGCGGCGAAACGTTTTGTGGATCGCGCGCGGGCTTTGATCGCCTCTGTTTCTCGATCGCGCGGTGGCGCATTGGTGACCAATGAATCGAGCAATTCCTGCGCAGCCAGCGTCACTTTTTCGACCGCGCGGTTAAAGGCGTTCTCATTTGCTTTCGATGGTCGAGTGAAGCCGCTCAATTTTCGGACGAACTGAAGGGAAGATGCGCGGATCTCTTCCTCCGCCGCCGGCGGGGCGAAATTATGAAGTGTTTTAATGTTTCGACACATGATTTTCTATTTCCTTTGGCATACAGATTAGCAGTCGTCAGTCACAGTCAACGAACATTCGCGTCCAGGAATTTAAAGACGTCGGTCTCCCAGCGATCCACCGCCGAGTACACAAAATTGTGGCCTTCCTCCGATGTCTTGCCGATTGCCGGATAAATTTTGAGGACCTGTGGCTTGCCAATCCGCTTGCACTCCGCCGCCATCGCGTTGCCGGGGGCGGTCGAGTAATCGTTCGACGCGTGGATGAGCATCAACGGAGCGCTCGTCTTGCAGACTGCGCTTAACAAGCGCTCGCGAAGCTCCGGCCAATCTTCCCATGAGCCGGCGGCTGCTCCAAAAGTGACCGCGGCGCGCACGCTGTTATCGCGCTCGGCCGCGAGCAAGCTCAGCTGACCGCCGAAAGAATGTCCAGCGATCGCAATGCGGTTGGCGTCGACACGAGGCAGTTTTGTCAAGAACGACAGACCGGCGATCACGTCATCCAGGTGGTCGGTGGTGAGCAAACGAAGCTGCAGACTCTTTCGAGCTTCTTCTCCGTTCGCCATTTTCTCGCGCTGCAAAAGTTTTTGCATGAAATCACCCTGATCTGCAGAGAGTCCTTGCCCGCGTCGAAAAAGGTAAAGGAAGGCGTAGCCGTGCTTGACGAATATCGGACCAAGTCTTTCCGCTGCCTCGGTGATCACAAATGGACCGGTATGCATCGCGTCAGAACTGCCGGAGCCGTGATTGAAGAGCACCGCGGGAAAAGGGCCGCCATTTTCTGGTAGCCAAAGTAGAGCTTTCAACGGAAGCGCGCCGCTCGGAACAACGACAATCTCAGGGGCGATGGCCGTTGGCTGATGAACAGCCGCTGCGATCTGCGTTAGCGCCACCAACAGGAACGTCGTGAGTTTCACGAGTGAGGCGCGCAAGCGACAGTCGGATAAACTATCCGCCGGCGATCGCGCCCATGATAAAGAAGGGCTCGGTCCCTTTTGCAATTGCATCGGGCAGGAGGTTATCAATTGGATCGTGCGAGATGTCTTCGCCGCAGGCAAAGAATCTCACCAATGGCCGGCGCTTTTGTGTTTCGTGATCGCGGATGGTCCCGCGCAGCATTGGATATTTTTCTTCAATCGCATCGATTATTGAGCGTGCCGTCGCTGAGCCGTTGGGATCAACGTGTATTTCATCACCCACGTGCGCGAGCGTGCGAAGATGATGAGGAAGAACGACGCGAATCATGAAATCGAAATTCCAATAACCAAGTCACAAGTTCCAAACAAATTCCAAATCACAATATCAAAAAATGGCGGGACAAGCTCTCGCCTGGTTTGGGATTTGATCATTGGAACCTGTTTGGGATTTGTAATTTCTCAGGTTAACGTCTGCACTTCTACTGAGAGAACTGCGGGAAGATCGCGCACGATTGGATTCCACGAATCAACCGCCATTGCCTGACGCGTAAACCTGACCTCCGGTTGTCCCGAAATAAATACCGCAAGGATCGAGCGCATCGACTGACATGGCATCGCGTAGCACATTCACGTAGCAATCGCGTTGCGGCAGACCGTTGGTCAGTTCCTTCCATTCGTTGCCGCCGGTACGGCTGCGGTAAACTCGCAGTTTGCCGTCGGGCGGAAAATGTTCGGAGTCGCTCTTAATCGGGACGACGTAGATGGTTTCGGGTTCGTGCGCATGCACATCAATTGGAAATCCGAAATCGCTCGGCAAATTCCCGCTCACTTCGTGCCACGAATCTCCTGCGTCGTCGCTCCGCATGACGTCCCAGTGTTTTTGCATGAACAGCGTGTCGGGTTTGGACGGATGCATCGCGATCCGGTGCACGCAGTGCCCTACCTCTGCCGTTGGATCGGGCATGAATTGCGAGTGCAAACCTCGATTGATTGGCTTCCATGTTTCGCCGCCGTCATCACTACGAAAGGCACCCGCGGCTGAGATTGCGACGGATATTCGTCCCGGATTCTTTTGATCGAGGAGAATCGTGTGCAAACACATTCCACCTGCGCCTGGCTGCCACTTCGGGCCGGTATCGTGTTTGCGCAGTCTCGATAACTCCTGCCATGTCGCGCCGCCGTCCTTTGATTGGAATAGCGCGGCATCTTCCACGCCCGCAAAGACGTGATTAGGGTCCTGCAACGATGGCTCAAGATGCCAGACGCGCTTGAACTCCCACGGGTGCTGTGTCCCGTCGTACCACTGATGCGTGCCCGGGACGCCGGCATAGACGAATTTGTTGCTCTCACCCATGGGCATTCCCTTCGAGTTTGTCGCCGGGCCGCCGCCCGGCGTGCTCCAGCTTTTACCGCCGTCATCGGAGCGCTGAATGATTTGTCCAAACCATGCGCTGGTTTGTGACGCGTAAATTCGGTTCTGATCAACCGGCGATCCTTTCATGTGATAAATTTCCCAGCCGGCAAAATGCGGCCCGTCCACTTTCCAGTTCTTGCGCCGCCCGTCCGATGTCAGGATAAACGCGCCCTTACGTGTTCCAGCCAATACTCGTATTCCGCTCATTTGCTGAAACTCTTAACCGCGGATTACGCGGATCAAGGAAGGATTTGTCCTAAATGAAAAATCACATCCCGTTAGTCAATCTTTGCGAGAATCGACGGGGTAAACGCGGCTGCAGCCGGAATTTGGTGCCCGAATTCCGTCGATGCGAAGTAGCCCTAACGTCCTATGATTTTGTCATGAAGAGTTCAAATTTTCGTATCGTTCCTCTTGCGACCGAGGTGGCGACGGCAGCACGACGTGTGGTTGCGAGTGGCGCACCCGACCACGTGATGGTTGTCGCGAACTCGCCGAATGGTTTTCCATGCCGCCACTGTCTGCGATGGGCCCGTCCCGGCGAGCGCATGATTCTTTTCCCCTATGCCGCCATTCCCGCGGGTCACCCGTATTCGGAAAGCGGACCGATCTTTGTGCATGCAGAACCCTGTAAGCGCTACGGTGCCACAGACGAATACCCGGCTGACTTTCGCAAGGGTCGCGTCATGCGAGCTTACAATATAAATTACGATATGATCGATGTTGAAGTGGTGAATGGCAGCGCGCCGGAAGCGATCATTGAAAAGCTTTTGCAGAAACCCGAGACTGCTTTCGTGGACGCACGCAGCGTAACTCACGGTTGTTACACCTTTCGCGTTCAACGCCTATGAAAATGCCCGAGCTTCTTCCGCCGCCGGATACAATGTATCGTGCCCTGGTCAATCGCGATCCGAGTTTTGAAGGAATCTTTTATGCCGGGGTGCGAACGACCGGAATTTTCTGCCGGCCAACTTGTAGCGCAAAAAAACCGGAGCGTGTGAACGTAGATTTTTTTGCGACGCCGAGTGAAGCTTTGCACAGCGGGTATCGCCCGTGTCTGCGCTGTCATCCGATGGATCCGGATAAGCCGCCGCCAAAACTAATTGCACGTTTGCGCGCGGAAGTGGATCGGGCGCCCGATGGTCGTCTGACGGATAAGGAGCTCGCTGCCATGTCGATCGATCCGTCAACCGCGAGACGGCAATTCAAACGTCATTATGGAATGACTTTCCAGGCCTATCATCGCGCCCGTCGGATGGGGCTCGCATTGCGTGAAGTGCGAAAAGGTGAGCGCGTGGGTGAAGTGCGAAATGGAAGTGGTTTTGAATCAGAAAGTGGTTTCCGCGACGCTTTCACGCGGATTTTTGGCGAACCACCGACCGCGGCAAAGGCGCAGGGCGGTTTGTTTGCCGAACGCATCGAAACGCCTCTTGGCGCGATGCTGGCGATTGCAGGACGAGGGACTTCGTTTGCTCGAGTTCGTTGATCGACGTGCGATGGAGCGCGAGCTGTCGATCTTGCGGCAGCGGCTTCGGACCAGTGTCGTTCCCGGAGAACATCAGCATCTCGACGCGGTTCGTTCTGAACTGGCCGATTATTTTTCGGGGAAGAATCTCCGGTTCAATGTTCCACTGGCGCCGGTTGGTTCGCCGTTTCAACTTCGTGCCTGGGAACTGTTGCGTTCAATTCCAACCGGCGAAACGCGCTCTTATTCGTGGATGGCGAAGAAACTCGGCGACGTCGAGATGCGCCGCGCGGTCGGACGCGCCAACGGCG
>Ga0193750_1000499_pt1 | contig 10692 bp, 10 predicted proteins | sample L1c1metaG_FD_160569 | JGI IMG/M metagenome (GOLD analysis project Ga0193750, IMG submission 160569) | Soil microbial communities from a riparian zone of the East river system, Colorado, United States - L1c1 | ecosystem: Environmental > Terrestrial > Soil > Riparian zone | place: USA: East River...
ATCGAGCTCGACGCCTTCGCCACGACCTTCACCTCGCCCAACACGTTCGCCCGCGTGTCGAGGACCGCGGCCAGCTTGCTCTCGCGCGCAGGCGAGAGATCGACAGTGAATCGCTTCGGCGAAAACGAGAGCAGCCGCACTTCCACCGTCTGAGTGCCGGACGGCAATCCGCCCAGCCGGAACCCCCCGCGGCCGTCCGCACGCGCACCAATCGCTGTTCCGACGAGATACACCTGCGCGCCCTCGAGCGGCTTTCCATCGGCACCCACGACCGTCCCGACCAACTGCGCGGTTCCGAGCGGTTTCGGCGCTGCAGGCGCCGCGTTCGTTCCCGGGGCGGCGGGCGCCGGCGCGGACGCCACGATTCGCTCCCCCACGAGAAAGTCGCGCTGAAGCACGCCGCCCGGCGGCATGGTGACGTCGATGAATCCGCTCGCCTTGGTGCCCAGCCGCGCCTGCGCGCGCAGCGCGACGCCGTTAGGGATTCCGCACACGCGATAGCTCCCGTGCTCGTTCACCGTCGTGTGAACTGCCTTCGGCAGCTTGGAGAGCGAGTTCGTGCCGACGTTCATCTCCGACCACATGACCACCACCAACGCGCCCACCAGCGGCGCGTCCGTGTCCGCGTCCCGCACCACGCCCATCATCAGGCCACGCCCTTCGGAGGCGCTGTCGCGGCATATGACGCGCAGGACTGTTCGCATCGACGGCGTGCCCAGATCGAGCAGCGCCGACTCGCCGTGGCGAATCGTGATCTGTCGCGCCGGCGGCGCGATCCCGAGCGAGTCCATGCTCGGCATGAAGAAGCCGACGGTCGCCGCTCCCTCGCTCAGGCTGTCGATCGAGAATTTGTACATCCCGTTCGCATCCGTGACCGCCTGGTGAGTCGTCCCGGCGATGATTACGGTCGCACCCTTCACGGGCTCGTCGTGCAGACTGTCGTACACCTGCCCGGAGAGCGTCGGATGTCCCTCGGCCGCTGCGGCGCGGCGCGGCACGTCCACCGGGCGCGTCGTCGTCGTCGTATCGGTGGACGGCTTTCCGATGCGATGGATGACCTGGGCGCGCAGCGGCGCGGCGACAGCGGTGACGGCTAGGAGCGCGAGGGAGGCGAGTCGGCGCATTCGGAATGGAATGGGTGAGTCTCGTGACGAGCAACTTGCCACGTGGTGCTCATCAAACGAATGGCATGTCGTCATCGTTGTCGAGGGGCGTGGCTCGTCGCCCAACGGAATCCATACCCGTTGCTCGCACAATCGTTCGATCCGGCGCGGGTCGTTGCCCGCCGATTCCAATTGCCGCACATTTCCGAATGATCAAGCTGAATGACGTCTACAAGGCCTTCGGCGACAAGAAAGTGCTCTGTGGCTTTTCGCTGGACGTCATGGAAGGGGAGACGGTGGTCATCATCGGCTACTCCGGTACCGGCAAGTCGGTGGCTATCAAGCACATCGTCGGCCTCCTCGTGCCCGATTCCGGCACCGTCTTCGTCGACGGCAAGGAGGTTCCAACTCTTCCTCGCCGCGAGCTGTACGCCCTTCGCGCCCAGATCGGCTACGTCTTCCAGTTCGCCGCACTCTTCGACTCCCTGAGCATCGGCGACAACGTGGCAATGGGGCTGCGCAAGCTCGAAATGGAGCCCGCAGACATCCGCGATCGCGTGAGTGAGGCGCTGCGGCTCGTCGATCTCCCCGGCACCGAGACTCGATTTCCGGCTGAGCTCTCCGGAGGGATGCGCAAGCGCGTCGGCATCGCGCGCGCTATCGCGCTGCGTCCCAAGTACATCCTGTACGACGAGCCGACGACGGGGCTCGATCCCGTCACCAGCGCCGTCATCGACGAGCTCATGATTCGCATGCGACAGCAGCTCGGCGTCACGAGCGTCGTCATCACGCACGACATGCGAAGCGCGTACAATGTGGGCTCGCGCATCGCCATGCTCTACGATGGACGCGTGCGCCAGGTCGGCACGGTCGACGAGATCCGGAACTCGCAGGATCCCGTCGTGCGCCAATTCATCGAGGGACGCGCGACGCTGAGCGAGGTCGAGATGACCGGCGTTCCCGAGCGCCGTCGCGCGCAAACGACGCCATGACTCGCGTGCGCGCCAACCGCGAAGTCTCGGCCGGAGGCGTGGTCTACCGCATTGCGGAGGGCCGTCCGCTCTTCCTGCTGATTCGAGACAGCTATCAGAACTGGGGATTCCCGAAGGGGCATCTGGAAAAGAGCGAGCTCCCCGAGGCTGCGGCACTTCGCGAAGTGTCCGAGGAGACGGGACTTACCGATCTCGTCGTGCGCGGCGAGCTCTCCACCATCGACTGGCACTTTCGCTTCCGCGGAAAATTGATTCACAAGATCTGCCACTTCTTTCTCATGGAATCGGAGAACGCCGCCACGAGCCCACAGCGTGAGGAAGGGATCACGGCGTGCAGGTGGGTGCCCATCGACGAAGCGCTCGCGCTCATTTCGTACGCGAACGCGCGCGAGGTGCTTCAGCAGGCGGCGGAGACGGTCGGCGGCACTCCCGCGGCGCACTGATGTCAGCTCGCGCTCGCGCCAACGGGCGTGCGCCTGGAGAGCGCGGGGGCTCCGCCGTGTCCTCGGCCGCGTCATCGGCCATAGTCCTCGCCTACGCACCCAGGGAGCACACGCGCGCACGCATTCGCGCGAGTCTCGTCCGCATCCATCGACGCGGCTTACTAGTACGCACCGAAAAGGACTTCACGAACGCCTTCCGCATACACTTCGTGAACACCGCCCTGGTCGAGCTCGCGGCCGATGGCGACGGACATGGCCCGGCCGAGCTTGCGCGCGAGTATCCGAGCGTTCCCTTCATCGCGCTCACGCCATTTCGACCGGTCGACGCGCCGGCCATCGCGCGGTGCGCGGAGCTCGCCTTCGCGGACGTGCTTGCCGACGGCACCGACGATGGCCTGCTCGGCGAGATCCTCCTGTCGCAGGGATTTTCCGCCCGCTTCGCCGCCGCGTTGCATGATCCGCCACCACCACTTTCGCTCACGTCGCCGCTGCAGCTGGCCGCCTGGCGATCGACGATCGCCCATGCCGGTCGCCCCGTCGGCACCGCGGAGGTGGCCCACTCGCTCGGCGTCACGCGCGAGCATCTCAGCCGCAGCTTCTCGGCAGGCGGCGCTCCCACGCTCAAGCGCGTGCTCGACCTCGTACGACTCTTCGCGGCGGGGGAGCTCGCAAAGAATCCGGGATATGATCTCGCCGCAGTGGCGCGCCTGGTGGGATTCGCCTCGAGCGCCAAGCTGTCTGCCACCGTCAAGCGTCTCGTGCGCGCCCAGGCCAGCGCCCTCTCGGCGCTCCGCGCCACCGACCTGCTCGAGCGATTTCTTCGCGGGTAGCGGTAAACGCGCGACACGACGATATATGGTCACGTCTACTCTTGTCCGAACAGCCAGCTTGTGATAAATTTCACAAGCTACACACGAATTTTTTCGCGACCCCATAGCCCGCTGTCCACATGGCCTCCGAAACCTCGCTCCGACCCGCCGAAATCAAGGACATCCTCCTCCGCGAGATCGAGGCGGCGGACCTCCACGAGCTCGACGTCGAGGACGTCGGTACCCTGCTCGAGGTCAAGGACGGTATCGCCCGCATCTACGGGCTGAACAAGGCGATGGCGGGCGAGATGCTCGAAGCCACTTCGGCCGAAACCGGCGACAAGGTCACCGCGCTCGCGCTGAACCTCGAGGAGGACAACATCGGCGCCGTCATCCTCGGCGACTGGCTCAAGCTCAAGGAAGGGGACGAAGTTCGGCGCACGCGCCGCGTGCTCGAAGTGCCGGTGGGACCGGAGATGCTCGGCCGCGTCGTGGACGCGCTGGGCAACCCGATCGATGGACTCGGCCCGATCACCGCGAAGCTCTCGCGCAAGGTCGAGTCCGAGGCGCCCGGCATCATCGTTCGCCAGCCGGTGAAGGAGCCGCTGCAGACGGGGCTCAAGGCCATCGACGCCATGATCCCGATCGGACGCGGACAGCGCGAGCTGATCATCGGCGATCGCGGCATCGGGAAGACGGCGATCGCGATCGACACGATCATCAATCAAAAGGGCACCGGCGTCCTCTGCGTCTACGTCGCCATCGGCCAGAAGAAGTCGACGGTTGCGTCGACGGTCGAGAAGCTTCGGCAAACCGGCGCGCTCGACTACACGATCGTCGTCGTCGCCGCCGCGTCGGATCCCGCGCCGATGCAGTACATCGCGCCGTACTCCGGATGCGCGATGGCCGAGTACTTCATGTACCACGAGGGAAAGTCGACGCTGTGCGTCTACGACGATCTGTCGAAGCAGGCGGCGTCGTACCGCTCGATCTCGCTGGTCCTTCGCCGCCCGCCGGGTCGCGAGGCGTACCCGGGCGACGTGTTCTACCTCCACTCCCGCCTGCTCGAGCGCGCCGCGAAGATCAGCGAAGATCCGAGCGTGGTGGACAACAAGACGATCTTCAAGGCGGGTGGCTCGCTCACCGCGCTGCCGATCATCGAGACGCAGGCCGGCGACGTCTCGGCCTACATCCCGACGAACGTCATCTCGATCACCGACGGGCAGATCTTCCTCGAGGCCGACCTGTTCAATGCAGGCACGCGCCCCGCGATCAACGCCGGAATCTCCGTGTCGCGCGTCGGTGGCGCGGCGCAGATCAAGGCGATGCGCTCCGTGGCCGGCCGCCTGCGCCTCGATCTCGCGCAGTATCGCGAGCTCGAAGCGTTCGCCGCTTTCGCATCGGATCTCGACAAGACGACCAAGGCGCAGCTCGATCGCGGCGCGCGCACGGTGGAAGTGCTCAAGCAGCCGCAGTACGAGCCGATGCCCGTCGAGCAGCAGGTCATGATCATCTACGCCGTCTCGACTGGCCTGCTCGACGATATCGAGGTGTCGCGGCTTCGCGTGTGGGAGAAGCAGTTCAACGAGTTCATGGCCAAGAGCTACCCGCAGGTCGGCCTCGAGATTCGCGAGAAGAAGCTGTTGACGAAGGAAGTCGAAGAGGCGCTCAAGACCGGCATCGCGGCGTTCAAGGCGACGCCCGCCGGCGCTCCGACGCCCGCCGCCGCACCGGCGAAGTAACTCGCACCCCACCGGCTGACTCATGGCGCAGGGACGCGAGCTCAAGGGACGGATCAAGTCCATCGAAGGGACGCGCAAGATCACGCGCTCCATGGAGATGGTCGCCACCTCCAAGCTCAAGCGCGCGCAGGATCGCGTCGTCGCCGCGCGCCCGTACGCGCGCGCACTCGAGGCGGTGATCGCGGATCTCTACTCGCCCGAGCTCGCGGAGCGCTTTCCACTCCTCCGGCAGCCCGAGAGCGGCGCACAAAAGGACCTCCCCAAGTCGGGCAGTCGCGCCGCCGTCATTCTCCTCACGTCGAACCAGGGACTCGCTGGCGCCTTCAACGCGAATCTGATTCGCGAGGCGCGCACGCTGCTTGCCCGTCTCGCCGCGGGCGGCGTGCAGACCGAGATCCACGTCGTCGGGCGCAAGGGCGTCGGCTTCTTCCGCTACGTCGGAACGCCTATCGCTTCCTCGCGCGTCGACATCGGCGACAAGCCGGTTGCAGAGCACGGCTCGCAGCTGGTCGACCCGCTGATGAAGGACTTCATCGAGAAGCGGCTCGACGCCGTGTACGTCGTGTACGCGAAGTACAACTCGCCACTCTCGACGCCGCCCGTGGCCGAGCGCGTGCTGCCTGTGACGCCGCCCGCTCGCAAGGGGCCGGCACGCGACTATCTGCTCTTCCCGAACGCCGAGGAAATTCTTTCGGCGCTTCTTCCGCTCTACGTGCGCAACGCGATCTACCGCGCGCTGGTCGAGACGGTGGCGGGAGAGCAGGGCGCGCGCAGAACGGCGATGAAGGCCGCAACGGACAACGCCGGCGACATCCTCAATGTGCTCCGTCGCACGTACAACCGCGCGCGGCAGGCGCAGATCACGCAGGAGATCGCGGAGATCGTCGGTGGCGCCGAGGCGCTGAGCGGTTGACCCAACACATCCTGGCAACGCCGGAGCGCATGCTTCGGTCTGACCTTTTGGAACTCAATCATGGCTGACCACAATATCGGCAAGGTCGTGCAGGTGATCGGTCCGGTGCTCGACGTCGAGTTCGAGTCCGAGAACCTGCCCGAGATCTTCAACGAGATCACGATCGACCAGCTCGCCGAGGGCGGCACGCAGGTGAAGCTCGCTGCCGAAGTGCAGCAGCACATCGGCCGCAATCAGGTGCGCGCGGTCGCGATGTCGACCACCGATGGTGTGGAGCGCGGCATGCGCGTGACGGACACGGGCTCGCCGATCACTGTTCCCGTGGGCGTGCCCGCCCTGGGCCGCATCCTCAACGTGCTCGGCGAGCCCGTCGACAACGGCGCGCCGATTCCGAAGGACGCGCTGCGCTGGCCGATCCATCGCCCGAGCCCGGACTTCGTCGACCTCGAGCCCAAGACCGAGATCTTCGAGACGGGGATCAAGGTCATCGATCTCATCGCCCCGTTCGTGAAGGGTGGAAAGATCGGTCTGTTCGGCGGCGCCGGCGTCGGCAAGACGGTCATCATTCAGGAGCTGATCAACAACGTGCAGAAGGGGCACGGTGGACGGTCGGTGTTCTGCGGCGTGGGCGAGCGCACGCGCGAAGGAAACGATCTGTACCTCGAGTTCAAGGAAGCCGGGATTCTGGATTCCGTCGCACTCGTGTATGGGCAGATGAACGAGCCGCCGGGCGCGCGCCTGCGCGTCGGACTTTCCGGGCTCACGATCGCCGAGTACTTCCGCGACGTCGAGAATCAGGACGTGCTGCTCTTCATCGACAACATCTTCCGCTTCACGCAGGCCGGCTCCGAAGTGTCCGCGCTGCTCGGCCGCATGCCGAGCGCCGTCGGATACCAGCCGACGCTGGCGACGGAGATGGGTGATCTGCAGGAGCGCATCACCTCGACGAAAAACGGATCGATCACCTCGGTGCAGGCGATCTACGTTCCCGCGGACGACATCACCGATCCCGCGCCGGCCGCCGCGTTCGCGCACCTCGACGCGACGGTCGTGCTCAATCGCGCGCTCACCGAGATCGGAATCTATCCCGCCGTGGATCCACTCAACTCCGGCTCGCGCATTCTCGCCGCGCAGTACGTCGGCGACCGGCACTACAATGCGGCGAACGGTGTGCAGCGCATTCTGCAGCGCTACAAGGAGCTGCAGGACATCATCGCGATCCTCGGCATGGACGAGCTGGGCGAGGACGACAAGCGCATCGTCGGCCGCGCGCGGCGCGTGCAGCGCTTCCTCTCGCAGCCGTTCGCGGTGGCCGAGCAGTTCACCGGCATTAAGGGCAAGTACGTGAAGCTCGAGGAGACGGTGGAATCGTTCGAGCGAGTCGTCGCCGGCGAGTTCGATGAGCTCCCCGAGCAGGCGTTCTACATGGTTGGCTCGATCGACGAGGCCGTCGAGAAAGCCAAGTCCATGAAGAGCTGAGCGTCGTGCTGAAAGTCTCCGTGATCTCGCCGGAAAAGGTGCTGTACGAGGGCGATGCGGCCTCGGTGGTCGCGCCCGCCTTCGACGGCGAGCTCGGCATCCTCACGGGTCACGCGCCGATGATCACCGCCCTCGGCAGTGGCACGCTGCGCGTGGAAGGCGGGGCGGGAAACCAGCGCTTCGCGGTGATGGGCGGCTTTCTGCAGGTCGTCGACGATCAGGTTCGCGTGGTGACGGAACAGGCGAAGGCGGTTTAGTCGCGCACGCACATTGCACTGGAACGCGCGGGCCTGTGCTGCTGGGCCCGCGTTTTTTATTGGAGAGACATCGTGACGCCACTGCGATCGTTTTCGGTGTTCGGAGCCGTCGTTGCGCTCTCACTTGCGGCATCGCCACCGTTGCTCGCGCAGATGCTCGGCGCGCCGGTGCTGCAGAATGCGTTCACGAACAGTGGCTTCACCGTTGGTGTGGACTACGGATCCGGCAATCGCCAGCAGAGCTACGGCGGAGCGGTTGCATGGTCGCCAGCGACCGGGATCTTTCAACTCGACGCCGGCATCGCCTATCTCCATAGCAGGAACGCGTCCGGTACCGCGACGTACGGCGCGAGACTGATGGTGCCTGTGCTCACCCGGACTTCGGCGTTCGGCGTGTCGCCGTTCGTGGGAATGGGAGGTGCGAACTTCAGCGGCATCAACGACTGGCAAATTCCACTCGGCATCGCGGCCGGCTATCGCCGTGCGCTCGGTGCGAATGGCCGTGGCATTTCAGCGTATGTTTCGCCATTCTACTCGTGGGCACGCGTACGGCAGGATCAGCAGACTCTCACGCATGGGCTGTTTCGCGTTTCTATCGGAGTCGACGCCGCGGTGTCACAGTCGGTCGGCGTGACGCTCGGATACGAAACGGGCGCAAAGGCAGGTGAAGGACAGCCCGGCGCAACCGGCGGCATCTTTGGACTCGGCGTTTCGTATGCCCTGAATCACGGAAAGCAGGCAGAGAAGGCGCGCGCGCCGAGGCCGAACGCGAGGCCCGATTCAACATCGAAGCCCGATTCAACATCATAGAAGTTCTCACTCATCGAATTCGAGGAAGATCAATGCGCACTCGTTTCTTGTTCGCAAACCGCATCGCAATTTCCTGCGCCGTGGTGGCTCTGTCTGCGGGCTCGGCATCCGCGCAGGCGTGGCACTATCCCACCTTGCAGACGCCGGATATCTCCACCCGCGACTTCGGCTTTCTCGTCGCCGGCGGCGGTGACTATGGAACGAGCGCGGTGGCACAGTGGCGCGAAGGGCTCGCGCCTGATGTCATGGTGAACTTCGATGTCGGGGTCGCGACGCCCACCAACAACACGATGTTCCTCGCGGGCGCGGGACTTGGCTACTCGCTCATGAAGGCCACGCAGGAGACGCCGATCGATCTCATCATCACCGGCGGATTGTACGGCGCATTCGGAGATCAGAGCTTCGTGCGCATCCCGGTCGGCGTCGTGGTGGGTCACCATTTCCCGCTCGCGGGCAGCATGGTTCTCACGCCGTTCGTCTCGCCCCGCCTGTCCGTGGATATCTGCGCGAGCTCGTGCGACTTCGTCGTCGACAACGAGGTCGTGGCTCACACCGGCACCGATCTCAAGCTCAACTTCGATCTCGGCGCGAGTCTCGATGTCACGAAGACGATCGGCATTCGCGCAGCGTTGACGATTGGCGGCGTCAGCGACGGCAACAGCCAGACCGCGTTCGGCATCGGTCTGGTGTATCGCCCGAACATGGCGCCGCGCCGCTAGGTTGCCAGGTGCACGGCCGCCTCGCGGCCGTACACTGTGGCGGGCACTTCTGCCCGCGGCACGCCTGGTGAGGAGCGTTCATGGACACCTCGACCGCGCCGGCGATCCTGGTCGTCGACGACAATGAGGACAACGCGGAGATCGTTCGCGCGTTGCTCGAGTCGCGCGGATACCCCGTGATCGTCGCGCACGATGGCGACGCGGCACTGGCGCTCTTCGAGTCCGCGCGCCCACCGCTCGTGCTGCTCGACGTATTGATGCCGGGGCGCAGCGGCTGGGAAGTGTGCCGGCTCATGCGACAACATCCCGAGCACGGCCGCAGCGTGCGCATCATCATGCTCACGGCGCTCTCGGACTGGAACGACAAGCAGTCGGCGATCCAGACGGGGGCCGACGACTACATCACGAAGCCCGTCAATCTCGCCGATCTCGAATTGCGTGTCCGGCGAAATCTCGCGCTCGTGGCCCCGCGTTCATGACTCCGGCTCCGCGCGCCTTCCTCCTCGCCGACCACGTCGACGGAGCGCTCGCGGAAGCGGCGGAGGTGCTGCAGCTCGACGTCGTCTCCGTGCACCCAGCCGCGCAGCTTCCCGCGGCGATCGACGCACACGCCTCCGCGCGCGCGATCGTCGTGACGACGGACGATCCATCGCTGCTGCGCTCGATCGTCGAACACGCGGCCGCGCGCCGCATTCCGGTCATCCTCGCGGGTGCGGACGACGTTGCCTACCGCCGCGCGATCGAGTTCCGCGTCGATGAGTGGTACCCCGCCTCCGCGACCCCCGCCGAGATCACCTGGCGCATTCGCTCGGCGATCGCGCGCGTGGCCGCGCAGGCGATCGCGCTCTCCCAGCGCATCGACCAGGTCGAGTACGAGGAGATGCTCTACGATCCGCTCACCGGGATGCCGACGCTTCCCGTGATGCTCGAGCGCACGCGCGGGCAGATCAAGGATCGCGGCGAGGTCATCGTCTACTATCTGAACTTCATTCGCTACTCGAAGATCGAGGAGATCTACGGCTGGGAGAAGCTCGATCAGGTGCTCGAGACCACTGCCGCCGCCGTGCGCGAATTCCTCGACGCCAGCGCGCTCGGCACCACGCGGATGATGGTCGGTTTCGCCAACGATGATGATTTCATCTTTCTCCAGATTCCCTCCAAGGGCAAGCCGACGCCGACGGATGCGCAGATCACGGAGGTCGGGCGCGAGCTGCAGCTCTACGTCGGCAACCGACTCGAGGAGGTGCACGGCGAAGATGTGTCGTCGCTCTTCGACATCTACATTGGCTCCTCGCACGTCTACTACACCCCGAAGATTCGGTTCGAGCGTCTGATCTATCGCGGTGTGCGCGAGGCGGCGAACGCCGCGCGCAGCGTGGAGCAGCGCGAGCGCGGGCGCCGTACCGCCGCGCTCAAGAGCGTGTT
>Ga0193750_1000500_pt1 | contig 10679 bp, 8 predicted proteins | sample L1c1metaG_FD_160569 | JGI IMG/M metagenome (GOLD analysis project Ga0193750, IMG submission 160569) | Soil microbial communities from a riparian zone of the East river system, Colorado, United States - L1c1 | ecosystem: Environmental > Terrestrial > Soil > Riparian zone | place: USA: East River...
CCGCCGGCATTTTCCATTTCGGATGAATATCGACGGGAATACCGCGGCCGTTATCGCGCACGGAGACCGAACCATCGACGTGCACGGTCACTTCAATCTTGTCGCAAAACCCGGCTAGATGTTCATCGATTGAGTTATCGAGAACTTCGAAAACCATGTGATGCAAACCGCGCTCATCGGGATCGCCGATGTACATGCCAGGCCGCTTCCTAACCGCTTCCAGGCCTTCGAGTTTATCGATCTGAGCGGCATCGTATTTCTGGGCCGTGTCGATGCCAGTAGGACGCGCCGAGGAGACAGATTTCGTGGGCAAATCGTCGTCAGTTTTCGGCATAGAAGATGGTCGCGCGACCACAGATAAATATGGTAGCGGAAAACGGACCCGTCACAACAAATATCTTGGTTTAAATTTCGGGCGACTAACCCTATCGGTTGGGCTGAGACAGGGGCCAAAACCAGCCGGTTGTGGTCGCCGCGCCATGGTCTAAAACTCCGTTTTCGCTGGCTTGACCGCGGGTTTTATGAGTCGGAAAATGACCGCGAAATTATGCGTTTTCAAACCCTTTTCGAAGGCCGCTGGATCTTTGCCATCTTGCTTGTTCTGGCAGGGGCCAGCGCGCTGATTTCATGGTGGCTCACGTTTTTGTTTGTCGTGCTGATTCTTTACACCGTCGCTTTTTTTCGCGATCCAGACCGGCCAGATCCCGGCGATCAACGCGCTGTGGTCGCGGCGGCAGACGGCACAGTCGCCGATATTCAGGAAATCGACGAAGAAGAATTTCTGAAAGCGCGGAGTAAACGCATCGGCATTTTCCTTTCCATCTTTGATGTGCACACCAATCGCGCGCCGGTGGACGGCCGTATTGCTTTTCAGCAACATCGCAAAGGCTTTTTTTTTGATGCGCGCCGCCCAGAATGCTCCGAGAAAAACGAAGCGATGACCTGGGCCTTTCAAAATCCGCGCGCCACCGTCGTGGTGCGACAATTAACCGGTGCGATCGCGCGGCGCATCGTTGCCTGGGCAAAAGTGGGCGACGAACTAAAACGCGGCCAACGCTTCGGGATGATTCGATTTGGATCGCGGACTGAAGTATATTTGCCGCTCGACGCTGCAATTTTGGTCAAAGTAGGCGATCACGTGAAGGGTGGCGCCAGCGTGATTGCGCGGTTGCCCGAATGAACGAGCACAATCCAAAGATTTATCTGCTGCCCAACCTGATGACGGCAGGCAATTTGTTCTGCGGATTCGCGGCCACGCTTAAGATCGTGCAGGGCGCGCTCATTCAATGGTCGACTCCCGACGCGGCGGCCGACCTGTTTCACGCCGCGGTCTGGTTCATTCTCGGCGCTTGTATTTTCGATGTGCTCGACGGCCGCCTCGCGCGTTTGGGGGGACAAGACAGCGCTTTTGGCCGCGAATTCGATTCCCTCGCCGACATTGTTTCCTTTGGCGTCGCCCCAGCCCTAATGGTTTACCGGATTGTGTTGATTGATTTTCCGCGCCTCGGCTGGCTCGTTGCCTTTGTTTATCTGGTTTGCGGCGCGTTGCGGCTGGCCCGCTACAATTGCGTCTCCGCCGCTGGGGAAGCTGGTGATGGAAAAGCTTTCACCGGTTTTCCCATACCCGCTGCTGCCGGCTTAATCGCATCGATTACGCTTTTTATGCTTTGGTGGCTGGGCGAACGCGACCATGAGATCGGTCGCTGGAAATGGGTGCTTCCGCCGCTCATGCTTTTTCTTTCCGTCATGATGTTCAGCCGGCTGAGCTACCCGAGTTTTAAAGCCATCACCTGGCGCACGACGCGATCACTTCCGCGATTTGCCGCCATCATCCTCATTATGTTCTTCACCGCCTTGAACTACGAATGGATGCCTGCGGTTCTGTTTCTGATTTATTTGCTTTACGGGTTCCTGCGTCCGTGGGTTTCGAAACGCTGGCGGCGTGAGATCGAAGAAGAGATTGGGGAAGAGGAGATAGTGACTAGTGAACAGTGAGTAGTGATGGTGAACAGCGGTAGAATTGTAAAGCAAGCGGGTCGCTCGGCATCCCTTCTGCAGCGGGGGTCTATGACCGCCGAATCTGAAATAAGACGGCGCTCATAGAGCGCCGCTACAGTTGAAAGGCGAAAGTCTCGTTATTTAAAGCCAGTCGGCACTGCAAAAAGCTTGCACTGCGGCCACGATTGTCTCGCGGGTCGAAACTATTACTGTTAGACAACGGATGTCAAAGACCGTGGCTGCGAAAGTTAAATCCGATCAGCATCTGGAGATCGCGCACGTCCTGTTCATCGACGTGGTCGGTTACTCAAAATTGCTGGTCAACGAGCAGCGCGCAGTGATCGAGCAGCTCAATCAAGTTGTGCGCAAAACGCCGCAAGTCCGTAAGAGCGACGCGGCGGGCAAACTAATCCGAATTCCAGCAGGCGACGGGATGGCACTGGTCTTTTTTCAGACTCCGGAAGAGCCGGTGCAATGTGCGATGGAGATTGCGAAGACACTAAAAAACCGCCCCAATGTTCTCGTGCGCATGGGCGTGCACAGCGGACCGGTCGATCAGATCAAAGACGTTAATGACCGAACAAACGTGGCTGGGGCAGGAATAAACATTGCGCAGCGCGTTATGGCTTGCGGCGACGCCGGGCACATTCTGGTTTCCAAACGTGTGGCAGATGATTTGGCGCAAGATCGTCTTTGGCAGCCGCTGCTGCATGATCTCGGTGAAACCGAGGTGAAGCACGGCGCAAAGCTTGGCATTGTTAATCTCTATAGTTCCGAATTGGGGAATTCGCGCTCGCCTCAAAAGTTCGCGTCCGAGATACCAAGTTCCGACGGAAAGTCCGCGCGAGAAGAGGACGCGGACACTCCGGAGAAAAGTATCGCCGTGCTGCCATTCGAAAGCCTGAGCGCGGATCCGAACAACACCTTCTTCGCCGACGCAATCCAAGATGAAATTCTCACCGACCTGTCGAAGATCGCAGATCTGAAGGTGATCAGTCGCACCTCAGTGATGCAATACAAGACCGGTCAGAAACGTAACCTGCGCGAGATCGCGAATGAGCTTGGTGTCGCACACATTGTTGAAGGCAGCGTCCAGCCGGCGGGAAATCGTGTTCGCGTTCGAGCGCAACTCATTGATGCGAGAACTGACAGACATGTCTGGGCCGAGCGCTATGATCGGCCACTCGACGATGTTTTTGCTATTCAGACCGACATAGCGAAAGCCGTTGCCGATCAGCTCCAAGCAAAACTTTCACCGGCTGAGAAAGCCGCAATCGAAGAGGCGCCCACAGATAATTTATTGGCTTACGATCGTTATTTACGCGGCAAACACCTCGGTAGTTTGATAACCTTCGACGCACGTGTCCCTGAGAATATGCGGCAGGCGATTCGACTGCTAGATCAAGCTGTCGCGCATGACCCTAGGTTTCTGGTCGCATACTGCGAACTCGCGCGTGCCCACGCGTTCTCCTACTTCCAAGGGACTGACCGAACTCCTGCTCGAGTTAGATGTGCCGAAGCAGCGCTGACCCAAGCTCTCCAACTTGGTGGCGATCGCGGCGAAACTCATTTGGCCGCGGCGTGGGTTGCCTATCTCGTTCACCGTGATTATGAACGCGCGCTCGCTGAGATTGCGATTGCGAGAAAGCAATTGCCAAACGATCCAGCGATCTTCCGATTGGCCGGTTTCGTCGCGCGCCGGCAAGGACGATTGGATCAGTGCGTGGCTGACTTGGAGCGCGCCGCCGAGCTTGATCCCCGAAGTGTTTGGTTACTTCAGCAAACGTCGCAGACCTATTGGTTATTGAGGCGCTTTCCCGATATGGCCCGCCTGCTCGATCGGGCGCTGTCCGTCGCTCCGGAGGATCCCAGCACGCGCGTTGCACGGGGGCTGGTTGATCTGGAGTGGCAAGCCAATCCTGAGCCGGCGAGCGGTTGTATCCAGACCGTGTTAGCGGAAGAGCCCGGTGCCGCCGACATAATTGCCGACCAGTGGCTGTATGTGGCACTTTGCCGTCACGATAGTGAAGCGGCCGCGCGCGCCCTCGCTTCTGTTTCTCCAGAGGGAATCATTCCGTTCAATGTGCGAATGCCTCGCTCGTTCTGCGAAGGTTTGGCGGCTCAGGCTCGCAACGATCGCACCGCCGCCGCCGCGGCCTTCGCTACCACCCGAGCAGAAATGGAAGAAGCTTTAACCAAACAACCGCACTACGCTGAGGCTTTGTGCATCCTCGGAATGAGTGATGCCGCACTCGGGCGAAAACAAGACGCGATCAACGAGGGCCGGCGGGCGGCTGAGCTTTTGCCGGCGACAAAGGATGCGATGGCAGGAGCGGAGATTGCACGCAATTTGGCTATCATCTATGCTTGGACTGATGAAAAAGATCTCGCGTTTGCGCAACTACACGAGGTATTACCGCTCTACGGTCCAATCTCGTACGGCCAATTGAAGCTGCATCCGTGGTGGGATCCGCTGCGCGATGACCCGCGGTTTGAGAGGATCATGGAAGAGGCGAAGAAACCCGTCGCATTGAAGTAAGGCGTCGCTGAACCGGAGTCGCTGTAGTGGCAGGCGTGCCGCCCGCGTCCTTTCTAAAGCAGCCGGCACGGCTGCCTCTACAGTTGATTTAGCTGCGCGAGAATTTCAGGATCGCGTACATCTGCCCAATCGCCGACTAATTCGAGCGCTTGAACCTTTTTGCCGGACTGCGCCAGATCGCGAATGGCGTCGGTCAATTCATATTCGCCGCGCGGCGAAGGCTGTAATTTCGAGGTCCAATCAAAGATGCTTGGCCGGAATGCATAGACCCCGGCGTTGTACCACGCGCTCGCCAGCTCACCCGATGCTGGCTTCTCGCGAATGTCCGTCACTTCCATTCGTTCGTTAACAAAAACCGCGCCGCCTTTGCTCACATCTTCGTTTTGTTTCACGCTCACGATCGCTTCGACCTCATCCGCCAAATCGACAATCGCTTTGTAGTTCGCGGGATCGACTAGGATGTCGCCGTAGCTCAACACAAACGGCGATTGGTCGACGAAGTCCCGCGCCAGATCAACGACGCGGCCGGTTCCATCCTGCACTACCTGGGTCGCGTATTTAATTTGCAAGCCAAAGCAGGTGCCATCGCCAAAATAGCTTCTGACGGCGTCGCCGTGATAGCCGACAATGATCAAAAAGTTTTTAATTCCCGTGGCCTGTAATCCTTCAACGATATGCAGGAGAATTGGTTTTCCCTGCACTTTGATCATCGGTTTGGGGAGCTCGGCTGTTAGCTCGCGCATCCGTGTGCCGCGACCAGCTGCGAGCAAAACGGCCTTGCTGATGTTACTCATAACGAATATTGCCACGATCCTCACCTCGGCGCTTCAGGCCTCCTCTCCCTCGGGGAGAGGACTGAGGTGAGGGCAATGCCGCCCGTGGCTGAGAAGTTAAGATACTAAGCGTAACTATGGCCACAACGATCGTTCGGGATCCACTGCGTAGATAATTGCGTCCAAAACGCCTTCGAGATTGCTGAAGATATCGTGGTTGTAGAAACGAAGAACTCGAATGCCTTTTTCATAAAGCTCGATCTCTCGATCTAAATCGGAAGTTTGTCCGCGACCGGTTAAGTGACCAGATCCCTCCAGCTCAATGGCAAGCTTGGCCTCTTCGCAGAAGAAATTGACGACCCGATTACCAAAGGGATGCTGCCGGCGAAACTTTAAATTGCCGATCTGCCGGTTATGTAAACGTGACCACAATCGTTTCTCTGCATCGGTAGCTCCTTTTCGCAGGGGTCTGGCTTGCTGAACACTCATGTTTGCCCTCACCTTAATCCTCTCCCCGAGGGAGAGGAAATCGCAAAAAGAGCTTTAGCGGCTTTGCTGCTTACGCGAGCGCGCAAGGAGTTGGCATTCCTTTGAGGCACGAAAGCGGGATGAAACCATCTTGTGTTTCTTTTTCCCTCGGGATGACAATGTTCTTCATCGCGAGTTGATTTCGCGCCTTGACTCGTTCAGCATCTCGCGCGTGTTAAAGTTTCTTGGAAAATATCGCGAAGCCGGTCTCCTGCTGTTACGCGCGAGCGTTGGTCTCATCTTCATTTTGATTTGCGCGCCCGTTCTTCTCTCTGGCGAACACCGCTGGTGGCAATTTGGCAGTGCCATGCGCGTCTTTAATTTTCATTCGCATCTCGATTGGTGGGGTTTTCTCGGAGCGCTCGCCGGATGTGTCGGCGGAATCTTCATGGTGCTAGGATTTGCCTTTCGCATCGGCATTCTTCTCGCCTTTCTGGTTGCGCTGGTAAATGCCATTGCCGTTGCGCACCACGAGCACGGCCTTTATTCGATAATGATTCCGATCGAAGCGGTCATCATTCTCGTGTGTCTTTCCTTCATCGGGCCCGGGAAATATAGCGTGGATAAGGGATAGCGGACGGGTGAGAAGTGAACATGGTTCACTGTTTGCGGTTTACGTTCACGATTCACCCTTGTTCTGCTTAATAATGAGAGCGGGTAGGTCCGCCTGCTTGATCAGCTCGGTAACTTTCGGCAGATCATCCTGCTTGATCGCGTTCCACTTTTTCAATTGCTCATCGAGCCGCGCGCTCAAGGAAGCGAACACATCCATTTGCGACTTGGTCGGCTCGCGATCGCCCGCATCAATCGAGTGGCTGAAAGTGTCGAACGCTTCGTTGAGCATATTTGGAAACGCCAAATTTCCTTCCGAACCTTTCATGTTCACTTGAATCAATTGCTGCTCCACGTCTGACATTTTGTGTTCCATTCCATCCGCTGCATCCAAGGCCGGTTTCACTTTCGGATCGTCACCGAACTTGGTGTGGAGGGCTTTGATCTGCGATTTAATCTCTCGAATTTCATTGACCGCCTGGTGCAATTCGGAAATCCGGGCGTTGACCTGCGTCGAGAGCTCAAATTGCTTCGCTAATTCTCCCTCGTGATCTTTGGTGCGCGGATCGATCACAAGATGGAGCGCCGCCGTTTGCGTTTTCCCATTTGCCGTTAGTTTCACCTGGTAGTCACCGGGCAAGACCAGCGGGCCATGTGGCGGGTTACCCGAGTAAAATGCGCCCGGAATTTGGATCGGCTCGTTGTAGCGCAGATCCCAGGCGAACCGATTCATTCCCTCATTCGCCGGAATGGTCTTGGGCACTTCTACCCGGTCGGGCCATTCCGGTGGCTGTTCATTTTCCTTTTTCTCTTTGCTCGAAAGGTGGCGGACCAGTTTTCCCTGGGTGTCGAGAATGTCGAGAGTTACTTCATCCTTCGGTGCGCTCTTAAAATAATAATCGATCATTGCGCCCATCGGCGGGTTGTCACCGGCAGGCTGGCGTTTGTCAATTTCTTCTGGGTAATGCAATCGCACCGCCGTCTGCGGTTGATAAAGCAACGTGTCAGACGACGCGCTCTGAGTGTTGAGCTGGCGCAACGGTGTCAAATTATCCAGCACCCAGAAGGAGCGGCCATGCGTGGCCGCGACGAGATCGTCATCCTTAACTACCAGATCGTGAATGGGCGATTGCGGCAGGTTCAACTGCAATGGTTGCCAATGCGCGCCATCGTCTAACGAGAAGTAGACGCCAAGCTCGGTGCCAGCGTAAAGCAATCCTTTGCGTTTCGGATCCTCCCGCACGCCGTGCACGTATGCGCCGTCCGGGATTCCATTGGTGATGGCACTCCAGTTTTTTCCCAGATCCGCCGTTTTGAAAATGTAGGGCTTGAAATCATCCAGCCGGTGACGGTCGACGGCTACGTAGGCCGTGGTCGCGTCGTACGGCGAAGGATCGATAATCGAGACCGTGCTCCACTCCGGCATCTTTGGTGTGACGTTCGACCAGCTCTTGCCGTCATCAGTTGTGACGTGCACCAGCCCGTCATCCGTGCCGGCCCAGATCGTTCCCTGTTTTTTGGGCGATTCGGCGAGCGCGAAAACGGTGTCGTAGTATTCCACGCTCGTGATGTCGTTGGTGAGGGGACCGCCACTTGGCTGCTGCTTCGATTTATCGTTTTTCGTTAGATCATTGCTGATCTGCGTCCAGCTCATCCCGTGATCGGTTGATTTGAAAACGCATTCCGCCGCCGTGTAGATCACGTCTGGATTGTGCGGTGAAAGCATCAGCGGGGTGACCCATTGGAAACGATGCACTAAATCGGCTGCGCCGTGCCCGGAATGGTCCAACGGCCAAACACTCACGTCTTGGCTTTCTTCCTTATTCTTATCGTAGCGAACGATGTAGCCCTCGCTGTTGGAATAAATAATGTGCCAGTCGCGCGGATCAGGCACGACAAAGCCACACTCGCCGTCGCCCGCAACGAACCAGTTCTGCGCCGTGATTACGCCCTCCTCGCTCCGGCTTGCGATGCCTACATTGGAGTTGTCCTGCTGCGCACCATAAATGTGATATGGATAGGCGTTGTCGGTCGCTACGTGATAAAACTGTGCCGTCGGCTGGTTATTTTGCGTCGTCCAGGTTTTGCCCCCATCCATCGAGATACTGGCGCCGCCATCGTTGACGTTGCCGACCCGATTTGGATTTTGTGGATCAATCCAGAGCCCATGATGATCGCCATGACGTGCCGGCAACAGATTGAAGGTTTTCGCGCCGTCCACCGATTTGAACGCGCCAGTGTTTAGCACATAGACGGTGTCGGCCGATTTGGGGTCCGCGTAAATTTTGCTGAAATACCAGGCGCGCTGACGAAACCGGCCGTCGTCGTTGACCTTGGTCCATTTCTCGCCTCCATCATCGGAGCGGAAGATCCCACCTTCCTTGGCTTCGATGATGGCATAAACGCGATTCGAATCCGCTCCTGAAACGCTAATCCCTATTATGCCGAGAATGCCCTCCGGCAGCCCATTTCCCGTTAGCTGTTTCCAGGTGACGCCGTTGTCCTCCGATTTGTAGAGACCGCTGCCTGGCCCGCCGCTGGAGAAAAACCACGGCTGTCTTCGCGCCTGCCAGAGGGAAGCGAAGACGACGTTGGGATTGTGCGGATCGAACACGACATCGATCCCGCCGGTATTCTCGTCTTTCGAGAGAACTTTCGCCCACGTTTTGCCGCCGTCGCTCGTCCGAAAAATTCCCCGTTCCGGATTTGGGCCGAAGGCGTGACCAAGGGCGGCCACGAGTACTATGTCTGGATTATTCGGATGAACGACGAGCGCGCCGATCTGGCGGGTGTCACGCAGCCCGATATTTTTCCAGTTCTTTCCGGCATCGACCGATTTGTAAGCCCCGGTGCCGTAGGTGGTGTTACCACGAATGGCGGCTTCGCCGGTGCCCACGTAAATAGTGTTGTGATCAGAGGGCGCGACAGCAATCGCGCCAATGGACGAAATGTCTTGTTTATCAAAGAGCGGCGTCCAGTTCGCGCCGCCATCCAGTGTTTTCCAGACTCCGCCCGCAACCGCGCCAAAGTACCAGGTGTTCGGTTCTCCCGGCACCCCTTCAATGGCCAGGGCGCGCCCACCGCGGAATGGTCCGACCTGTCGCCACTGCATTCCCGAGAAAAGTTTCGGATCGATTTGTGGCGCTGGAGTCGGCGACGGTGATGGCGCGGCGCCGACCGCACCGGTTAATGCAACAAGAAAGGCGAAGAAAAAACGAAGACCACGCGAATTCATGGCGCGTAAGTTCCAGACTTACGCGCCTCCTTCAACTACAAACGCGGCGACGGAGCGCCGCGGCTACGATTTTTTGTATGTTGAGTCCCGGTGTACGTTGCCAGAAAATTTCGGGCATTATGATCAATTTGCCGTTCGGACGAGGCAATGACCTTCGCGAGATCCTAATGCCAAGTGCCGTGCGTCTAAGGAAGGGACGAGATGCCAAAAGTGCCTTCGACTTCGCTCAGGATGACAATTAGTGGCGCGTAAGCGACGCGGTGCGCAGGTAGGCGACAATGGCGGCTTGCTCACCGGGGGACAGATTGGCGCGGCCGGACATGCGGCTAACGAGATGTGGCCATTCATTTCGCGAATATTTGGCGACAGGTGGCAGGGTGTGGCATTCGAGGCAGCGGGAGAGGAAAAGTCTGCGTCCATTTTGCAGTTGCTCGGCATCAACGTGATCGGGGCGCGCATTTGAAACCAAGGCGGGAGAAACTTCCGGGGGCGGAGCAAGGTTAGCGCAGCTAACGATAAACAGGATGATGGCGACCGCGACGATTTGGCGGCGCAACGGGTACAATGTCCCAAAATTGTGGGCGCGGCGGCTAACTTCGCGTCGCGAGCACCGATCCCGGCTCCAAATTCAGAAGCAAGAAACTCTTTGCCCTCACTGGCGCTTCGCGTCCGTCTCTCCCCCAGGGAGAGAGAAAAAAACAGGAGGCCGCGAGTTCGAGGTAGAGGCCAGCCAGCCCGAAAGGCTTCCCGAGCATGGCCGCGGCTACAGGCGCGGATGCTCACAAACTGACCCCGAAGATCAGTCGCACTTGATAATCAGGTTCGCCTTCGGTGCGGGTGGTTTGGGCGAGGGTAGTAACGGTGGCGAACCAGCCATTGCCGCGATAGGAAACATTCGGGCCGATGAAGAAATTGTTCTCGGCTTGCGAGCTGTGCCAGGCGGGCAGAAGAACCTCGTGCAACATTTCGGCGCCCACGGAAACTCGCGGGCTCAATTCGTAGCTGGCGCCGAAAGCTTGTTGGATCTCACCGTTATGTTCGCGCAGACTTTCAT
>Ga0193750_1000501_pt1 | contig 10651 bp, 9 predicted proteins | sample L1c1metaG_FD_160569 | JGI IMG/M metagenome (GOLD analysis project Ga0193750, IMG submission 160569) | Soil microbial communities from a riparian zone of the East river system, Colorado, United States - L1c1 | ecosystem: Environmental > Terrestrial > Soil > Riparian zone | place: USA: East River...
CACGCCGCTCCCACCGCGGCTCGCCGTTTCGCAGGTGGAGCAGGTCAATCCCGCTGCGCCCATGTCCTGAATCCCGGCGACAGCATCGGTCGCGAGCAATTCCAAACATGCTTCCAATAAAAGTTTTTCTTTGAAGGGATCGCCGACCTGCACCGCGGGCCGATCTTGTCGCGATTCTTCTGTCAATTCACGCGAGGCAAACGACGCACCGGCCAAACCATCGCGCCCCGTCTCCGCGCCCACGTAAAAAACCGGGTTACCGACTCCGCGGGCTGCGCCGCGAGCCAACTGTTCGTGTCGCAAAACGCCGAGGCAAAAAACGTTCACCAGTGGATTCCCTTCGAAGCTTTCGTCGAAATAAATTTCGCCACCGATGGTCGGGACGCCGATGCAATTGCCATAGTGCGCAATCCCTGAGACGACACCAGTGAAGAGCCGTCGATTCGCGGAAATTTGTGCCTTCGAATTTAATTGGTAGAGCGACGCTCCGCGGAGCCGTGATTCGTTTGTTGGCTCGACAGAGTCTCGCCCTACCGAATGCGTAATGGGTCCGAAGCGCAGCGAGTTAAGGCAAAATTCCGGACGCGCGCCCATCGTGAAAATATCACGAATAATTCCACCAACGCCGGTGGCGGCGCCTTGGAATGGTTCAATTGCGCTCGGATGATTGTGTGATTCGATCTTGAATGCGATCGCCCAGTCATCACCGATATCGACGACCCCGGCGTTTTCTTCGCCTGCCTTCACCAGAATATTTGGGCCGGTCGTGGGAAATTTTCGTAATTCGCGGCGGGAATTTTTGTAGGAACAATGCTCGCTCCACATCACTGAAAAAATTCCCAGCTCGGTGAAGTTCGGTTCGCGTCCGAGAATTTTTTTGATACGTATGTATTCCTCCGACGTCAGGCCATGCTTGGCCACGACTTCCGGCGTGACCTCGGGATCGAGAACGGCGTTCGGCATTGAAGCACGAAGATTAGCGAAACTGCGCGCACGCTCAAATCGCGCATAACAATTGAGGCGCCATTAGCCGCTGAGCCGTCAAGGGCAAGCGGGGCCCTATCTCTCCGGCGCGGAAGAAGCAACACCAAACCGCAAGATAATGGACATAATCTTCTCTGCACCCGCCAGATAGGGCGGTTCGGCCGAACCGCCCCCTAAATAATTCTAATTTAGATCGAATACTCGCGTGCCCCGCTTGGTCCAACAATGAAAGGCCGATCTCTGCGAGACCGGTTTATGCCTTGGCAATGAAGTCGAGGCAAATCCAAAAAAACAATCAGGGAAGGGATTATGAACAAAAGCATCATTACAGTCGCTTGTGCGCTGATCGCGCCCGTGGCGTTCGCGCAGACAAGCACAACCACAACTGAACAAACAACCACAGCCGCTCCGGCCACGACAACAACGACCGAATCGACCACATATGAAGCCGGTACCGTGGACACCTACACACCCGGCAAAACCATTGTCGTAAAAAGTGAGCGTCAGGGTCCGCTGAGCTTCGCTCTTGGGACGGCGGCACGCGTCGTCGACGGCGCAGGCAGAATCATAACGGCCCCGTTGCGGCCCGGCCAGAAAGTTCGTGTATATTACACGGGCAATGGCGAGAGGCGCGTGGTTGAGCATGTCCAAGTGGAAGACTAACATCGATATAGTCGATTAATTCAAAGCCGCAGGGTTCCGTGCGAATCCTGCGGTTTTTTTTTGGTGGATCAAGCAGTCCCGTGCTTGATGCTAATATCGATCGCCCGCGGAGCGGCCGATCCACCACTTCGTCCACGCGATCGCGTTTCTACTCGAAGACAGCCGATCTTTTGCTAATAGGAATTGCAAATGGATTTGTCCACGGTCGCGAATGTTGCTACCGCGCTCACCGTGATCACAGGAGTTGGTTTCGGTCTGGTTGAAGCGCAGCGATCGCGACGCGCGCGGGAAGAACGGGCGGCTTATGCTGCGGTCCAGGCGCTTTTGTCGCAGGCGTGGATGAAGTCGATGATCGTCGTCCACAGTATCCCGGATGGCTCAAGCGCTTCGGAGATCGAAGCCAACGCCGAGGTGTTGAACGCTGCGCATTCAGTTGGGGTGATTCTGGAGGGACTTGGCTACTCCGTTTATGCGCGAATCGTTCCATTACGCGTGGCCGCCGACCTGGTTGGCGGCACAGTTCGGCTCGCCTGGCGTAAATTAAAACCCTACATCGAGGAAGAACGCCGGCGCAGCGGTTCGCAAAAGACTTTTGAATGGTTCCAATGGCTCGCCATACAACTGGAACGACATTCACCTGGAAAAACAAACCTGCAGGTCGGTGCGCAGGAAGCGTATCGAGATTGGAAGCCTTGAGGTGGATCGGCCGCTCCGACGGGCGATGCTATATCGCCATCGAGCAGGGGACTGCTCGATCCACCTAATCGTCTCAAGAAAAAGTTGTAACGGGGGCCGCCGATCCCGATGCCCACGTTTGCTTTTCCCCCCTAAATCAGAGAACGTCCGGGAATGTCTTTTGACCTGAAAGAAATCATTGCAGCGCGGCTCGGCGAAAATTACGAGCTGCATCATCGACATATCAATCGCACCCTGGTCGCGGCCCAGCGGGTCATTGGTTTCGACAAGGTCTACGCCCGGGCTGAAGGCGCCTATCTCTACGATATGGATAACAACGCCTACCTGGATTTCCTGAGCGGTTATTCTGTTTTCAACATTGGCCGGAACCATCCCGTGGTGAAGAAAGCGATCCGCGACGTTCTCGATCTCGATTTGCCCAACATGGTGCAGATGGATTGCTCGCTCCTGAGCGGACTCCTGGCCGAGGCCATCACCAAACGCACACCGCCGCATCTCGATGCCGTTTTCTTTTGTAACTCCGGCACCGAAGCGATGGAAGGCGCTCTGAAATTCGCGCGTGCCGCCACCGAAAAGAAGCGCGTCGTTTCGCTCGAAAGCGCCTTTCATGGACTCAGCATCGGATCGTTGTCGTTGATGGGCTGCGAGAGTTTTACCGAAGGTTTCGGCCCGCTGATGGATCAGTGGGATACACGCATCGCGCTGGATGACATTGCCTCGCTCGAGCGCGAGCTGGCTAAAGGTGATATCGCGGCTTTTGTCATCGAACCGGTGCAGGGCAAAGGGTGCAAATCGCCAACGACAGAGTTTTTCTCGCGCGCGCAGGATCTCTGCCGCAAATATGGCACACTTCTCGTTAGCGACGAAGTGCAGTGCGGCCTCGGAAGAACTGGCAAGATGTTTGGGTTCCAGCATTGGAACCTCGAGCCGGATATCATCACCCTGGCAAAGACTTTGAGTGGTGGTTACGTGCCTTGCGGCGCGATTGTGACCCGGCGCGACATCTACCAAAAAACCTTCAGTCGGATGGACCGGTGCGTAGTTCACTCGACCACTTTCGGCCGCAACAATCTCGCCATGGCCTGCGGCCTGGCTGCGCTCGAAGTAATTGATCAGGAAAATCTGGTCGACCGCGCTGCGGATACGGGCGCGCAGTTGATGGAACGAATCGATGCCTTGCGCTCGAAACACAGCTTCATCAAGGAAGTCCGCGGCAAAGGATTGATCATCGCAATCGAGTTCCACGAACCGAGCGAGTTTAAGCTGAAGATGGCATGGAAACTACTGCACAAGGTGGACAAGGTCCTGTTCGCCCAAATGGTCGTGACCCAAATGTTGAGTAAACATCGTATCCTTACGCAGGTAGCAGGCCACGCCATGGACGTGCTCAAAATCCTGCCGCCGCTCATCATCGGCGAAAAAGAAATCGCGCTCTTCGTTACCGCGCTGGACAACGTCCTGACTGACTGCCGCAAATTCCCCGGTCCGATGTGGGAGCTAGGCAACAATTTCGTCCGCGCCGCAATTAGTTCGCGCCGGTCCTCGCAGGCCCCCGTCGTCTCGGCGTAAATCGCTGGCCGCGGGCGCAGGGCCGGCCGGAATTTTCTCGTAATTTTGCGGGATTCCCCCCAGACTCGGTGGCTCTATGCTCCCTGAGTCGCGGCGGCCGCTCATGACGCTTGCCACAATCCTTTTCTCCGTTGCCTCTGGTTCGCAACTATTCGGCTACGCATTCGAAGGACCGAGTTGGCCGGTCGGTTCGACGGTGAACGTGCAACTGGCCTTTACCGGTCCTAGCAGCAGAGGATTGCAGGACGGCTTCGCTACTTTCAATGCTTCGGCTGCCAACGCTCTTGCTCTTTGGAACCAGCAAATAGATCTGGCAAGGTTTAGTTGGACTGTTAGCTCGGTTGGAGGCAGCCAGCGGGATGGCCAAAACACCGCGTTCTTTTCATCCACCGTCTATGGTCAAACCTATGGTCCAGCCCTCGCTGTCACCATCTATTTTTATACCGATTCGACCATGCGTGAAGCGGACAATCTGTTTAATTCCGCACTCCTCTGGGATTCCTATCGCGGTCCTTTGCAGTACAATTTCCAGAAGGGAAAATACGTCTACGATTTTCACCGGGTGGCAATTCACGAGTTTGGTCACACGCTTGATCTCGCCCACCCCGATGACGCGGGCCAAAGCGTCACCGCCATCATGAACTCGCACATTAGTGACCTCGATCATCTCACCACTGACGACATCGCGGGAATAAGTTTTCTGTATAAGGCCGCCATTACTAGTAGCTTAAGTCCAGTAACGGTACCGTTAGGCGCCGATTCTGACTTTTACATTTACGCAAACAATGGCCCGACTTTGTGGCAGGCTAGTGGGCTGCCACCCGGCCTTTCGATAGACGCCCATACGGGAGAAATCAGCGGAACAGTTATAATCAGTGGCGACTATCAAGTAACCATCACTGTTACCGGCATTAGAACAGTATCCGGCTCGCTGCTGATCCATGTTGTCGTTCCACCCACAAACCAGCGCATCACTACGTTTGCCGGAAGCTTTGAGCGGCTCCTTCAGGATCCTGCGCGTGACCGAATATATGCAAGCATTTCCGATTGGGTTTGGGTGTTAGATTGCCGGACTCTAGATTTGGCTAAATTGATCTATATCGGAGCGCCGGCCCGGGGAATGGCAATCTCGAGCGACGGTAAAAGGCTACTGGTTGCGAACTCGGGGGCAGCAAACTCTATTCCGGTCTTCAACTTGGACACATACGAAGGGATGCCATCTATTCCAACACCTTTTCCCACTTATGATGTAGCGACCGGTTTTGATGGACGGATCTATGCGAGCCGCTGGGGGGACGATGGGAGCGGCACTCTTGCTGTCATGAATGAGAGTTCCGGGCAATTTCTGGGAATGATAAATCCCTTTGGCTCGGGGACGGGCTATCTGGTTACGAGTTCAGATCGAAAAATGCTTTTTTTCGGGCCCAATAGTCATTCGAACCCAACGCTGTGTGCCTTCGATGTAGCGTCAGCAACACCGAGAGTGCGACAGGCAGCTCCCAACCGGCTAAATGGTATTCTTGAACAACTAGTGATCAGTCATGACGGCCGGACCTTGTGTCCAGAAGATGGCGGAAGCGGAACTCTTTTGGAGATTCCAACTTCTGATCTGAAGGCCACTCTGCGCGGCTACACTATGCCTGACAACGGCTTCACCCGAGGCGCGGTCGCTTTCAGCCCCGATGACAAAGTCATCTACATTACAGACGATGCATACGGAGTCGGTTTGCCGCTGACCATCCGCGCATATGACCGGGCAACAGGTAATTTTCTTTCAAGCATCGATACTCCAACCCGCCGGCCGGCCGATATGGTGACGGACACTACCGGATTGTACCTCTATGCCGCCGGATATGATGGACTCGATGTGTTTTATACGGGTCACAGGGCATCACCAGCCGCTTTTTCTCTGCCCAAAACGCTGGTCAATGTGTCTACCCGAGTGCGGCGTCACTACCGGAGACAGTGTGGAAATCGGTGGCTTTATCATCACTGGAACAGAGTTAAAGAAAGTTATGGTGCGGGGGCTTGCGCCATCACTAAGTCAATTCGGCGTCAGCGGAGTAATGGCCGATCCTGTTCTGGAGTTGCATGACGCGACAGGAGCACCGATTGCGTCTAACGACAATTAGAATTCTAAACGGTTAGATGTTATGACGAGCGGCTTCGCCCCTTCAAATGAACATGAATCCGCGATTGTTACCAGTCTGAAACCCGGTAGCTACACTGCGATCTTACGCGGATTTAGCGGTAGTGTGGGTGTGGCTTTGTTTGAGCTGTACGACATTGACCCGCAGCATTCACAAATCGCGAATATCTCCACCCGTGGAAATGTTAGCATCGGTGATAATGTGATAATCGGCGGTTTCATCGTCGGAGGCGATCAGCCCACAAATGTAATCGTCCGAGCGTTGGGACCGACGCTAACCGACTTTGGAGTAGCCGGTGCACTAGCCGATCCAACTTTGGAGTTGTACGATGGTAATGGCACAGTCATCGGTCAAAACGACGACTGGAAATCAACGCAGCAAGCAGCCATCCAGAATTCCGGCTACGCGGCGCCTAAGGATGCGGAAGCAGCGATCCTGGCCACGCTACAGCCGGGCAATTATACCGCGATCGTGCGCGGTAAAAACGACACCTCCGGCGTGGCTTTGGTCGAAGTTTACAATCTCGACGCTAATTAGGCCAATAACCGTTAGCGAATAACAAATAACTCGACGCTAGCCGATTGACCTGCGCCCGAAGCTTCATGATCCTGTCATGGATGAAGCGAAGGTTTGCCGTTGTGGCTCTGTTGCCCTTGGTGTTCGGAAATTACGAGTAGCTCGCGAGTGCCCGCGATGAGGACGCTGGCGGAAATGCGGTCGTTTCCTAGGTGGTTTAAGTGACCGCTTATTGTGGTGAACAAGAGTAGACGGGCGAAGCAGCGACATGTTATAAGGCGACCGATGAAGAAATTGTTCGCCTTGATCCTATCGGCAGTGGTGCTCGCTCCTTTCACTGCGCAATCGCAGCAGCAACCAGGCACCCTCGCTGGTTTCCTTTCCGGACAAGGGCTTGCCGGCGTGAAACTGGAGCGGCGATTCGAAAACCACCTTTTTGTTCCGGCTTCTATCAACAACAAGCGCGCCGCCCTGATGATCGACACAGGAGCGCCGGTCACGATCATCGACAAAAACAGCGCTGGGACATTCGGGCTAAAAGTCGAAAACACCACTATTAACGTAGGCAGAATTTTTGGCAAAAGATGGGAACACTATGGAGTGAGCGTGGCGAAGAGCATCGCCCTGGGCAATTGCGTGGTCACCAATGTGCCGGTCGCGCTGGCCGACACGTCCGACATGAACCCGGACGCGCCCGCCGCAGCTATAGGAACGCACATCACGACAGTTAATAGATTCCCGCATCTCAATGGTCTGCTCGGTGCCCGGGAGATGAGTAAGTTTGGGATGATTATCGATTGTGCTCGCCAGATGCTCTACATTAATCCAAACGGTCCGAGCGGCTCAGTTAGTCAAAAGCTGGCCAGTTTCCTTTCCGGCAGAGCATTTACTCGAATTCCAATGCGGTTGAACTCAGGCAATCACCTCGAAGTCCCGGCCGTGCTCAATGGCCACCCCACGCGAATGATCGTAGATACGGGTGCCGCGGTGACAACCGTGGACAAAACGATGGCGAGCCAGGCTGGGGTTGCTATTTCGGGGACCAGGTTTGTAGAGGACGCCGGCGAGGGTCGCATTGAGCATCTCGGATCGGGCGATATTAAGGAGATGACGATCGGTGACTTTACCATTCCCAAAGCGAACGTCAGTGTCGTCAACGTATCGGGCGAGACGTTGCATTCAAAGAGTGCGGAGGAATCGAATTCGGGGTTATTCGGAGCAGAATATCTCGCCTGGAACTTCGCTGTGATCGATGTTGGCGGGATGGCGCTCTATCTGCGCCATGCGGACTCCCGATGAGTCTGAGATTCGTTAGGCTGCTGCGATTGCAAGAGTGATTACCCGGCTGGTGACGTGATACAGCGTCCCCTCGTACTCAATTCGCAAGGGCCGCGCATTCCTCTTTCGAGCAACATGCCTGCGTCCCGACCGCTGCGGCCTCTTAGCCCGTCGAGCAGGTGTCAGGGCATCTTGGACAGGATTCTCTCCATCTCGGAGGTTGTGAAAGCACGCATTGTCCGCGTCCGGATGTTGCCCAGCATGTCCGCCGCCAGCAAGACGCTGGCAGCCGTCTCGTCATTCGGGGCGTCGAAGATGCACACCTGGTCATACTGACCAAGTGTCCAATACATCTGGTTAATACGCACCCCCATGGACTGCACTTTGGCGCTCCAGTCGGCCACCCGCTGGGTCGTCTCCTTGGCGGCTTGGATGCCCTTATCAGTGAATTGCACCAAACTAATGTACGTCGGCATGATGTTACTCCTTCAGGTAGTAAGCGAAGCGGTTTCAGGAATGAAGATAAAATTAACCTATGGGTACCGACACCGAGCGTCAAATCCGGTGAAATAATCTAATAATGTGAAACGTTAGCCTATAGACTCCGGGAGAAAGAAAGAAACCCCGATGGTCAGGCGGCGCGGAGAATCTTTTCAAAGTGGAGATCGACATAATTTTTTCTCCCCTGTTAAGGGTTATGCGTCGAAACAGTCTCCAGTCAGAGCGTTTTCGGCAGGTATGCCAATTCTAACAATTCAAGTTTTCTTGAAATTAACTACCAAAAGCGTTCTTGGCGCATTGCTGCTTCTCTTCGACCGGGCAAATCACCTCCAAAGCAAAATCAGGATGTCATTTTAGGGGCGCGGAGCCGCCCGCGGATGGTATGTCTTTTTATCTTCGTCCTTTTCCCGGAACTGCCACAAGATTATCCCATCTTTGGGAAAGCAAAAGTTTCCGGAATAATCGTGATTTTGCCATAAGTCCTTCATGTCGGAACTGTTGCGGATGCGTGGTGATCAAGGCATGCGATATGCAGATCAAGTCCGCGCGGAGGATAAGCCCATTAACATCCAACAGGAGATACCATAATGATGAAAACAATTGTAACTCTTGCCTGTTGCGCATTCATCGCGCCGCTGGCATTTGCGCAAACGCATAAGAAACAAACAGGAACTACAGAACAAGCAATCACCGTAACAGGAACGGTAGTGGAGACGAAACCAGAGGAAGGTTCGGCCGCGAATTATCAGCCGTTCCAAACTCTTGTTGTTCGCGAGGACAAATCGAACCATCCGGGTCGGTATGTTCTCGAAGGCCCCGGTTACGTCGTAAACAAAAAGGGCGAATCGGTCCAAACTCCGATCAAGCCCGGCACGCACGTGCTTGTCTACTACGCGAACGCAGGCGGTTCGCGCGTGATTGATCACGTTGTCGTAGACTAAGGCTAGTTAGACTGAAGAACATCGAAAGGCCGCACGATTCTCCGGAGTCTTGCGGCCTTAGGTGGAGAACGCGCTGCGATAGGTGGTGCGCCTATTGCTCACCATCATTGGGTGTCCGATGCGCCTTGTCTCGAGTTCAACGCTCTCAAAGCTAGGCATCAGGACGGTCCGCGGTTCGCTGCATCGCCTGGTTAGGTCTCATGGATTATCATCGCCCTCGCGTAGCTCAGACCTTCTGTCGCCGAACCGAGTGGTCAACTGCCGCTCCAAATCGTCGAACTCCTGATGGTACGAATGCTGATGAACAAAGTCGAGCGTCACGGATGCTGCGGTGGTGTAACCAAGCTTTCTAAGGGCTACCTCGAAACGCGGCAATGGCCCGTAGGCGTAGATAAGATTGTGACGGTCGTAAACGAGCATGCCGTCATCCGACGAGCGCACCCAAACGTTGTGTCGGCCGTCGCTGTCCCAGAAGCCGCCGAAGTCAGCGAACAATGCATCAAGCTCGGCTCGCGAGAGCTCCTCGCTTTGATAGCGGCCGGATTCACTCCGGCCGCGTGGAACGACAAGGACATAAAGCAACAGGAACGGCTCTGTTAGAGTGAGCGTTAGCTCGCGAAGCAGGGCCGTGCCACTCGATGACGCCGCGATGCGAAGTCGCGGACTGGACGATGTCTGCTCACGTGCGTAACCCTTGCCGAACTCGTGAGGCAACCACTGTGCGCCCTGTTCCGATGCGGACTTCGGGTCACCGCGCGCCATGCGACCTAACGAGACAAAGATGAGCTGCCGCGAGCGGGAACGCACATGGCAACAGGATAAGGATTCAGGTCAACAGAATGCAAGCCATAATGCCGGCTCGCGGTCAGTTCCATTGATTAGTTAATTACCGCGTGCTGGGTAGTGTCGGATAGGTCCCTGTCCTCAATAAGTGTGACGCCGGTTGACTGAAGCCTCCGCGTTGGCGAACAACGTCGATCACATCATCAGGTCGCCGCCGTTGATATCGAGGGACGCGCCAGTGATATAGCCGGCGGCCTCGGAAGCGGCGAAGCAAATCAAATCGGCGACTTCGAGCGCTGTGCCGAGGCGCGGCACAGGATAGCTCGCGGCGAGGCGTTCGAGCAACTCGTCCGAGGCATGTTCGCGCGTCAGCTCGGTATCGATTATGCCGGGGCAGATAGCGTTCACGGTGATGCCGAACTTGCCCAGCTCCTTCGCTGCCGCGCGCGTTAGTCCGAGCAGTCCGGCCTTCGATGCCGTGTAGTGCGCTCCGCCGAGCGTGCTCACCATTCGGCCGGCCGAGGAGGAGATATTAATGATGCGGCCGTAGTGTTGGGAGCGCATTGCCGG
>Ga0193750_1000502_pt1 | contig 10645 bp, 8 predicted proteins | sample L1c1metaG_FD_160569 | JGI IMG/M metagenome (GOLD analysis project Ga0193750, IMG submission 160569) | Soil microbial communities from a riparian zone of the East river system, Colorado, United States - L1c1 | ecosystem: Environmental > Terrestrial > Soil > Riparian zone | place: USA: East River...
GACGTGATCGACTTCGATTATCCGGCGCATCACACGCCGGAAGACACGTTCGACAAGATCTCCGCGCGCTCGCTGCAGATCGTCGGCGATGTGGCCACCGGGCTGCTGACGTCGAAGTAGTTCGCGCGCCGGCTACGGGCGGCCGTGCGCGCGCGCCTCCGGCGGCATCCGCTCGATCGTGACCTTGTTGCCGACGTGGAAGCGCATGAGATCCTCGCCGAGCTGAAGGGGACCCTTATAGGTCTGGCGAGTCGTGCGCATGACGTCCTCCACAGGGACGTCGCGAAGGACGATGTGCGAGAAGACGGCGAGCTTCGGCCGAACCTCATTGAACAGCTGGGCGGCCTGTTCGGGCGTAGTATGGTGAGCGATGATCGTGCGCGAGTGCTCGTTGCGCCGCAGCTCATCTGGCGAGGCGGCGGCCACCTCGTGGATCAACAAATCCACGCCCTGCGCGTGCCGGATGAGATTGGGCGAGTAACGCGTGTCCCCGGAGAGAACCACCGAGCGACCGCCCGCGTCGACCCGATAGCCGAGAGCGGGACGTACCGAACCGTGATCGACGAAAAACGAGGTAACCCTCACACCGCCTCGATCGAAAACGATCTGCTCGCCGATGTCGCGCGCATCGAGGTGCCCGCCCGCGATCGGGAGCTTGTCATCACGCACGCGTATGTCGCGATCGAAGCTGAATGCGCTCTCGAGACTCTCGGCCATCTTGCGAGTTCCAGACGGTCCCCACAGCGACGTCGGTGTCGCTCTGGTGGAGATGATCCATCCTGTCAGCCAGAGGTCGGGCAGTCCGACGACATGATCCGAGTGTAGATGGGTCAGAAGCACGCCCGTGACGTCGGAATACGACACGTGGAGCTGAAAAAGGCGCTGCATCGCGCCCCGACCGACATCGAAGATCAATTTTTCACTGCCCGCCTCGACGAGGATGCTTGGACCGAATCGGTCCATGAATGGTCGCGGTGTACCAGTGCCGAGTAGCGTGACGCGAATCTCGTTTGCTGGCGGCCGATCCGCGGTCGCGCGCGCTTGGCCGGGCGCGGATGCCTGGGCGCGTAGCCCCGACGCGATCGTCAACGCGGAGGCCCAGATCGCGGCAAGGCGCAGAAAAGAGCGGCGGGAGACCGGATGGTGATTCATGATTTCCTCCTTACCTGCATCAACGCTGGGTGAACCGACACGACCGACAGTGCAACTACACCGGCGGCCTCGCCAGTCTCGAATTCTGCACCGCGTCGCGCTCGATCGATGAATGCGAGCGCGTGACCCCGCGCGATCTTCGCGCATGCCGACACCAGCCGAAAAGCGCGCCCTCGTGTTTCTCTCCGCCATGCTCACGCTCGGCGCCGGGGTCCGCGCAACGAAGGCGCTCAGCGCCGAACCGCCGCCGCCCAGCGCCGCGGCGAGAACAGAGCTGCATCGTCAGATCGTCGCGGTAGACTCGGCGGACTCGGCCGAAAAGAGTGGGGCCGGGAAGCGACATCGGTCGAAACGACCCAGGGCGATCGGCATCTCGACCTCCGACGGGTCCGATGCGGTTCGCGCCGACAGCTCTGCCAGGAGAAAAAGGAGAAAGAGCACCAAAATCCTGCCCCAAGCAGCCGAACAGCCCAGAGATATCGGAGTTTCGTCCGCCGGACCGGTCGATCTGGACCTCGCCCAGGAGTGGGAAATCCTCGCGCTTCCAAAGATCGGACCCACGCTCGCGAAGCGGATTCTCGCGAACAGAGACTCGCTCGGCCCGTTCGGTTCGCTCGACGAGCTTCGACGCGTAAAAGGGGTGGGTGAGGCGGTCGTGGATGCCATCACACCGTACGTGACGTTCTCACAGCAACCGCGTCAATCCCGTGAGAACGAGGTTGGTGGAGGGGCTGCTCGACGCCTCGAAAAGCGTCGCAAGCGCCAGTCACCATCACAATAGTACGTAGGCAGCTTCCCACGACCCCGCCCGGGTGGCGTCGCCGACGCCGCCCGGGCGCTGTTCCCCCCTCCGAGAATCATGGCCGTAGCTCCAGCAGCGCATGGCGCGGGTGAGCGCATCGGTGATCTCCTCATGCGAGAGGGGCTCATCACGCGCGAGGCGTTGGATCGCGCGCTGCAGGAGCAAAAGACCACCGGAATGCGGGTCGGCTACAACCTCGTGAAGCTCGGCTACATCAACGAGGTCGAGCTCACGCGCATGCTGGCCCGGCAGTTCCGCATGCCCGCCGTCGACCTCACGAACTTCGAGGTCGACGCGCGCATCGCGAAGCTGATCCCGGCCGAGCTGGCGCAGCGCCATCTGGTGCTCCCGCTCAAGCGCGAAGGCCGCACGCTCACCGTCGCGATGGCGGATCCGTCGGACCTGGGCGTCATCGACGATCTGAAGTTCATCACCCGATACGACATCTTCCCGGTCATCGCCGGCGAATACACGCTGCGCAACGCCGTCGACAAGCACTACGGCGAGAACACCGACGACGCACTCCAGCATATCCTCGACGACATCGACGACGAAGGTGACGTCGAAGTCGTAGAAGAGCGTGATGAGGATCTCAGCGCGTCGGTGCTGGCGGCTGCGATCGACGATGCGCCTGTCGTGAAGCTCATCAACGGAATCCTGACGGACGCGGTGAAGAAGGGCGCGTCCGACATTCACTTCGAGTGCTTCGAGCACGAGATGCGTGTGCGCTACCGCGTCGACGGCGCGCTCCAGGAAGTGATGAAGCCGCCGATGAAGCTGAAGGCCGCGCTCATCTCGCGCTTCAAGATCATGTCGAATCTGAACATCGCCGAGAGACGCGTGCCGCAGGATGGTCGCATCAAGCTGAAGTTCGGCAAGAAAGTCATCGACTATCGCGTGTCGACGCTGCCAACGCTGTTCGGCGAGAAGATCGTGCTCCGAATTCTCGACAAGGGGAATCTGACGCTCGACCTCGAGAAATTCGGCATCGAGCCGCGCGCGGAATCCGATCTGATGGAAGCGGTGGCGAATCCGTATGGCATGGTGCTCGTCACCGGCCCAACGGGCTCCGGAAAGACGACGACTCTGTACTCGGCGTTGTCCAAGGTCAACAACATCGACGTCAACATCATGACGGCGGAAGATCCCGTCGAGTACAACATCTTCGGGATCAACCAGGTGCTCGTGCGCACCGACATCGGACTGACGTTCGCGGCGTCGCTAAAGGCGTTCCTTCGTCAGGACCCGAACATCATCATGATCGGAGAGATCCGCGATCTGGAGACGGGCGGCATCGCCATCAAGGCGGCGCTCACGGGTCACCTGGTCATGTCGACGCTGCACACGAATTCGGCGCCGGAAACGGTCACGCGTCTGATGGACATGGGGCTGGAGCCGTTCAACGTGGCGTCCGCGCTCAACCTGGTGCTGGCGCAGCGACTCGTGCGCAAGATCTGCAACACCTGCCGGGCCCAGTATCAACCCGACCCAATCGAGATGGCGGCGGCTAAGCTCAAGCCGGACATGACGTTCCGGAGCTTGGCGTATACCGCCGAGGCGATCGAGAACATGAAGCGGATGGCGACGAAGGATGCGGCGCCGATCGTGAAGGATTTCACCCTCGATACGACGATCGCGGAGATGCCGTTTTTCCGGGGCCGTGGATGCGACGCATGCGCCGGCTCGGGACTCAAGGGGCGCCAGGGACTCTACGAGGTGATGCTCATGACGCCCAAGCTGCGGAAACTGGTCATGCAGAACGTCGGGGCGGCCGAGATTCGTGACGGAGCGGTGGAGGAGGGGATGCTGACGCTGCGCATGGACGGGCTTCTCAAGGTCATGAAGGGGATTTGTACCCTGGACCAGGTCATCCGCGAAACCGCAGCCTAGACCGTCGAAGGGCAGGGGCGGGCGCCGCTTTCGGAGCCCGCTGCACGACCCTGCAACGCTCGCCCCATTCCCTCGTCTATAGGGGGTATCCCGTTCCAGGGGGTACCGCCACCTCGCAAGGAGCCACATTGACCGCCCCAGCCGCCAATTCTGTCAACCTGCGCGCGTTGCTCGAGGAAATGATCGAGCGGGACGCGTCCGACCTGCACATCACGGCGGGTGACAAGCCGAAACTGCGTATTGACGGCGACATCACCGACGCCAACGTCGACGTGGTGCTGTCCCCGAAAGACACGCTGCAGCTCACGTACTCGATTCTCACGGAAAACCAGAAGAAGCGCTTCGAGACCGAGGACGAGCTCGACTTTTCATTCGGCATTCAGAATCTGGCGCGCTTTCGCGGCAACTGTTTCAAGCAGCGTGGCTGCGTGTCGCTCGTCATTCGACAGATCCCGTTCAACATCCGCACGTTCGAGGAGCTCGGCCTTCCCAATGCAGTAGCGAAGATGGCCGAGCGTCCGCGCGGGCTGGTGCTGGTGACGGGGCCGACCGGATCCGGAAAGAGCACGACGCTGGCGGCGCTGATAGACAAGATCAATCGCGAGCGACGCGGCCACATCATCACGGTTGAAGACCCAATCGAGTTCATCCACCGTCACCAGAGCTGCATTGTCAACCAGCGCGAGGTCGGGACGGATACGAAGAGCTTCGCGACCGCGCTCAAGTATTCGCTGCGTGAGGATCCCGACGTCATTCTCGTCGGCGAAATGCGCGATCTGGAAACGATGCAGGCCGCGCTGACGATCGCCGAGACGGGGCACCTGTGCTTCGCGACGCTGCATACGAATTCGGCGGCCGAGGCCATCAACCGAATGATCGACGTGTTCCCGAGTCACCAGCAGGGACAGGTTCGCGCGCAGCTCGCCTTCGTGCTCGAAGGGATCGTGACGCAGACGCTGTTGCCGCGCGCGAAGGGGCGCGGTCGTGCGATGGCGGCGGAGATCCTGGTGGTGACGCCGGCAATTCGGGCGCTTGTGCGCGATAACAAGATCCACCAGATCAATTCGTCGATGCAGGCCGGAAAGAAGTTTGGCATGCAAACGTTGAACGACTCGCTGTATCAGCTCTATATGTCGCGCGAGGTCGTGCTGGATGAGTGCCTCCGAGTGTCGGGCGATCAGAACGAGTTCCTTCGCATGGTCGGCGAGGCGCCGCTGGACGATGGAGCGAGCGGCGAAGCGCCGCGAATTGCCGGACAGCACGCGAAGTACGCGGCCGCGGGCAAGCGGTAATCAGAAAAGTCTGAGGAGATTACATGCCAACATATGCCTATACGGCGCGCACCCTCGGCGGTGAGCTGAAGAACGCCACGATGGAAGCTGCGACGCGGGACGAGGTCGTAGCGAACCTGCGGCGGCAGAAGCTCATCGTCGTGAAGGTCGACGAGGAACAGAGAAAGAAGAAGGCTGGAAAGGTCAAGACGCGCGACATCGTCATCTTCACGCGTCAGTTCTCGACGATGATCAACTCGGGACTGCCGCTCGTGCAGGCGCTCGACATTCTCTCTCGCCAGAGCGAGAACAAGGCGCTGCAGGACGTGACGCACCAGGTGGTGTACGACGTCGAGTCCGGACACACGGTGGCCGACGCGCTGCGCCGGCATCCGAAGGCGTTCACCGATCTGTACGTGAACATGGTGGCCGCCGGTGAGGCGGGTGGTATTCTCGACACGATTCTGATGCGACTGGCGACGTTCCTAGAAAAGAACGACGCCCTCGTCGGGAAGGTGAAGAGCGCGATGATCTACCCGGCCGTCATCATGAGCGTGGCCTTCATCGCCATCGTGACGCTGCTGATCTTCGTCATTCCGGTGTTCGAGACTATGTTCGCGAGCGTCAACCTGGCGCTCCCGCTGCCAACGCGCATCGTGATCATGTTGTCGAGCTTCCTGAAACACTTCTGGTGGGCGGTTGCCAGTGGCGCATGGTTCACCGTCTACTCGCTCAAGAAGTACTACAAGACGCCAAGCGGCCAGTTGAACATCGACAAGATCCTGCTCAAGGTGCCGGTGCTGGGCGACATGCTGCGCAAGTCGGCGGTGTCGCGCTTCACGCGCACACTGGGCACGCTGATCAGCTCGGGCGTGTCGATTCTGGATGGGCTCGAGATCACGGCGAAGACGGCCGGCAACCGCGTCATTCACGATGCGATCATGGAGTCCAGGGCGAGCATCGCCGGTGGAGACACGATCTCGGCGCCGCTGCAGAAGTCGAACGTCTTCCCGCCGATGGTCATCTCGATGATCGCGGTAGGTGAGCAGACCGGTGGACTGGACGAAATGCTCACGAAGATCGCGGACTTCTATGACACCGAGGTCGATACGGCCGTATCCGGGCTTCTGAGCTTGATGGAGCCGGTGATGATCGTGTTCCTGGGAGTGATCGTCGGAGGAATGGTGGTGGCCATGTATCTGCCGATCTTCGACATGATCAACGCGGTGCAGTAGGCGGTAAAATCCTGAACGCGAGAAAACGAAGGGCCCAGCGATTGTCCGCTGGGCCCTTCGCTCATCGTCAACCGCGCGAGGCAAGAATTGTTTGGGTCGCTAATCCTGTCGCCGCACGGTCACCGGATTGCTGAGACGATTTCAAGGCTCCGAGCATAGGCAGCGTCGCGGCCCGCGTTCCAATCTTCAAAGCGACGCGCGACGAACACGTCAGGCTGCAGGCTCGTCACGTGGACTGGATACAACCAGTTGAGCCAATAGCACTCGTGCCAGTCATTGCACACGTGCGCGTAGTCGTGTTTGCCCGCTTGATAGTCTACGCAGACTTTCAGATTCGGCAGGCACGCATCGCCGCCCTCGGAAAAGAACGACAGGCGGTCACCAACCGGCTCACCAATAATGGTCACTCGAGAGCCGCCCGCGTCCTTGACGAAGGCGGCTGTGGTGATTGCCGCTGAGAATGTCTCGGGATCGGTGAGAATCAGGATCTGACCCCGCGCGCCGAGTAGTCCGGGCAGAGCGTGCGCGAAATGCCACGTCTCTGTGTAATCGCCGCCGGTGTCGCCGCGCAGGTCGAGAATGAGGGCGCAGGGCGGATGCTCTCGCAACGTTGCTTCGGTCGAGGCGAGGAAAGGGCCTATCTCTTGTCCATCGGCATCACCGATATGTTGCAGCCGCATCACCTCCGCACAGCTTCCCCCGGCCCGGAAAAGACGAAAATGAGTATCGAACTGGCGCCACGTCTCCGGTGGTGCGCCGATTCGGGGCCGATGCGCGATCCAATCATGCTCGACACCCGTGAGAGGCTCGGGCGACAGCGAGCGAAAGCCGTGAGGCAGTTGTTCGCCCTTGCGCAATGAGTAGGCGACGAGACGGCGCGTCACCAAACGTCCATCTGGCAGGCGCACAGTCCAGACCGATGTTCGCGATTGCTCGGCAATGCCAAGCCCGAAGAGAAGGTCCTGGACGACGATGAAGATCGCGGCATTCTCGCGGCGAAAGCCTTCGACCCCGCCGCGCAAAGTCTCCAGCCGCGGCAGTATCTCATCGAACGCCATGCCGTCGATGTTCTCGATCCGTCCGCCCAGCAAGTCGCTATCCGGTGCGATGGCGCGCATCACATAGAATCCCTCGGCAAAGCGCGTAACGCGTATCGGCAGGACCAAAGTGCCGCGATCGCCGGTGGGACGCATTCGCGAATGTCCGTTGTCCGCCGATGCCATCACTTGCATCAGCGCGACTTGCAGCTCGGCGGGCGGTAGCGGCAGCGCTGCCGATTTCAGCGCAGCGACGCGAGCCTCCGCACTGGCGCGGGTGGCGGGAGAGAAGCTGCGGTCGAGTGCCATAGCCCTGTCGAAATAGTCGAGATCCTGACGCTGCGCTTCCAGCGGGGACTTCGGCGCTGCATAGCTGGCTCTGGGTGCGAAGTGATGGAAGTTGGCCAAGAACGCGAAAACGATCGCCGCTGCGATTACCGCCGTCGTTGCGAGGACCCCTCCGAGGATCAGAGCCGATCGGCTGAGGACGGCGATGCCGCGTCGATTCCGTGCCGCTGGTCGATTCGTCGTCGCTGTTCGGATTAGCGGCTCGAACCCGAGTCCGATCAGCAACGCGCCGACAGTTAGAAACTTCAGATCCAGGCCCACGAGCACAAAGCCGGAAAATACGAGAAGCGGGGTCCGCCAAGGGAGTCGACGCATTAGCGCGAGCTGAACCAGGAGCGCCAGGAATCCAACTTGGAACAGGACCGGTCCAAGACGAAAAACTGGCACTAGCCGAGGGTCAGGCCAGGCGTTTAATCGCTGCGAGATCGGCGTCATGGCCGCGTGATCGGCAGCCGTAAATCCAGTCAGGAGATCGATCACGCCCACGCGCAGGAAAACCGACAGGCCGACAATCGCTACAGTCGCCGTCAAGAGCCCTAGCCGACTCCCCGCTCCGACCCGGGCGCGTAAATCCCGAACTACAAGGACCAGCGCCGCAAAGGTCAGAAGGAAAAAAACATGGCCGACACTCCAGAACAGACCGGGGCCGTGGAATCCTTGCATCCCATCCAGCAGCCAAAAGACTCCGTAGGAGAAGAGGCAAAGCGGCGCGGCTATTAGCCCGATACGACCCGCGCGGCATCCATCGACCCGGTCACCCACGCAACCCGCCCGTCCGCGACCGGCCATTCATACGTCGGGAGCCACATCGGAAGCGTCCACGAGACTGGAATGTGTGAGGCGCACAGTCCTGGGGAACTTGGCGCGTTCACCCAACCGCATGCGCCAGCCACGACAGCGCCCCAATCAGCATCACGTACGTCCCGAACGCCACGCGATCCCCCGGACCCTGTTCCTTCTGCACCGCGCGCCACACGGCGACGATGCCGACGATCACCAGAATCTTTTGATTCGTCAACAGGTACGCGATCGCGATCGCACCGATCACCACGCACCGCTCCACCCTGTTCAGCGCATGAAAGCCGCGCGACCCATCCAGCTGCCACACGGGCGTGAGGTTGAACAGGTTGATGAACCCAGTCAGCTGCGCGATCGCTTCCCAAATGGGAATGTGCGTCGCGAAGTACACGGCCATCGCCGCGAGTCCCGCGCCGAGTCCCCACACCGGGCCCGCGAGCCCGATCTTCGCGTCGACGTGTGCGTCGGCCGGATGTTGCTTCAGCATCACCAGCGCGCCCACACCCGGGATGAACAGCGGCGCGCCAGCGGCGATGCCGAGCTTTCGCAGCACGGACACGTGCCCCATCTCGTGGATGTAGATCGACACCACGAGGCCGAGCGCGAGCGGCCATCCGAAGACGCTCCAGTACACGGCGAAGAAGGCGAACATCGAGAAGAAGGTGCTCGCCTTCGTGAGGCCGAGCAGCAGGAATTTCAGCTTGCCGAGCAGGAGCAGGAACGCCGTGGCGATGCCGCCGAGTGCGCGACGCCACGCGGGATGATCGGGATTGGCCGGCTTGGCACCGGATGCGGATGGATTGGCGGCCTCCATGCGCGCGGTGAGGTCGGCGATGCGCGCGCTGATCGTCGCGTACTGCTTCGAGTCTGGCGGAAGAAGGTTGAGCGCACTTTCCCAACTCGTGCGCGCCTGCAGCAAGTCGCCCGCGGCGGTGGCGGCGTCCGCGCTCGCCGCGAGCGATTTTAGCCTGTCCGCGTAGAGGAGAAGGCCGCACGCGGGACACGCGCGCGCGTGCGGCGCGAGCTCGGTGCCGCACTGCGGACACGCGCTACCATGCTCGGCGCGCGCCGGATCATTCGCACCCAATCAGACGGCCGCGGCCGACGGGCCGCTTCCCACGCGGTAGGGTCCTGAGATCTTGAGCGCCGGCGCGCCCGTCATGTGCCACGCTTGCCGCAAGCCAACGGCGATGATGATCGCGGTGATGATGCCGGTGCCTCCTCCGGTAATCACCAGGATCGGAAGGGCAAACACGTAGAAGAACTGCATCGGGAGCGCCATGGTCGAGTCCCTCAAAATCAGCGGCGCGTACGCGAGTCCGACGGCCCAGTATGTCAGCAACACCGCCAGCACCTGAAAGCGACGTCCGCCGCGGCCGCCGGCCCCCTTCCTCACCGCCCAACCGACCATGTATCCAATCGCGATGGCGATGATGCCGATCTCGAGATTCGCGAGCGCGATGACGCCGTAATAGATCGCCGCGCCGGCAATCGCGGCGAGGATGCCGAGTCCGGCCGAGCGAGCGAACGGTCCGACTCCCTCCGGCGTCGAAACCGCATCCTCGATGGCGACCCGGCAATCGGCGCACGTCACCTTGCCGTTCAGTTGATAATAGTCGCTCACGATGGGCTTCTTGCACGCCACGCAGATTGCTGCGGGTCGGCCCGATTGCGCGCCCGCTGGCGCGTCGCTGACTACTCGATCGAACTGAAGCTCCTCGTCTTTGGCGCGAGCGTCGTCTAAGGTCATCGGGTCTCCGAATAGGGTCTGGCTTGGTACGCACCGCTCGAGCTCGCAAATACGGGCGCGCAACTACGGTAAATGGCGCCACCCAGACTAGCTAGTCGTCATTTTAGGACAGGCAGCGCCGGCTCTGCATTCGGTGCGTTCTGGCGGAAATCCTTGCCGAGTAGTTGCGCGACGGTCGCCGCGATCTGGGCTTGCGTTACCACGCTCACGTTGCTCCGCTCACCGAGCGCCGGCGTGTCCGGCCCCATCACCGCGATCCACACGTTCTCCGATCCCTTCTGGGCGACTCCGTGATCCTTCCACTCGACCAGCCCGGCGCCGCGACCGTGATCCGTGGTGATGATGAACGTCGTCTTGCCACG
>Ga0193750_1000503_pt1 | contig 10637 bp, 12 predicted proteins | sample L1c1metaG_FD_160569 | JGI IMG/M metagenome (GOLD analysis project Ga0193750, IMG submission 160569) | Soil microbial communities from a riparian zone of the East river system, Colorado, United States - L1c1 | ecosystem: Environmental > Terrestrial > Soil > Riparian zone | place: USA: East River...
CATCGAAACCTTTTACAACCGCACTAGACTCCACTCCAGTCTTGCCTACCAAAGCCCAATCAATTTTGAATCCCAACTAAACCAAATCACCCTTACCTAACTGTCCGAGAAATCAGGGCAAGCCCAGACTGACCCCATTTTTATTTTCCCATTTTTATTTTCATTTTTATTTTCCCAAAAAGTCGTGCTGTTCCTTTTTAATTTTCTTTGGATTCTGATGATGCACATCTGTTGACGCAGTCGCTAGCTCGTTAGCGAGTGCAGCCATAGCCGCCACACCATCCTCAAACAGATGTTTGCCGTAACTGCTATAATTCGATTCGTGCTTGGAACCATCCGGAGCAATAATCACGGACGGCTGATTGAAGAGCTCGAAGAGGAATTCTGCCAAGTCTGTTGTCGTGACCCAGTCGCTGATTGGCTCGGATTTGAATGGCAAGAATCCTAAGGTTCGCTCAGAAATAATATCGTTCACGGAACGGTGTACCAAATACTTGCTCATTCGGAAGGGGTCACATTGGGAAGGGGGCAGAGCTTACTTTCATCGCAAATGTCAATAGTAAGATCTGACACCCATTCGGCCCCAGGATCGCTTATCTAGGGATAAGCGCTCGGCTCGTGGAGGACAACTGCACCGACGAAGCGCTTCTTTATTTCCTGATTGCATTCGTCCAATGCGCTGCGAACTACCGTCCGCGTCTCTCCCCTTAAGTGCATGGGGAGTTCTTGATTTTTCCACAAGCACATCTCCACGTCGAATTTCTCGAACGCTGACCACACTGGGTCGTGCATAAACGGCCGGCTCGCCTCCAGCGTCGAAGAGAATTTCAACTGGGCTCTGCCAAAAACCTCAGCTTGATTTGTCGGCTGGGGGCCCACGATTGCCAGGGGAAATAACCGACAAAACTCTCTGTGCGCGTCGCACGCTTCGGACCACGTGCTCACGCAAGTACTAAACTCCTTTTCCAGCTTCAATTGCTCAACGGCGTTGGCCCGTTCGAACTGGGATTTTACTCGTTCGACGATCGTCGTTAGGTCTGCCAAGTCTTGCTTTTGCGCGAGGTTCTCCGCCTTCTTTGATACGAACTGGCGTAGATAGAGCGTCGCCACCCCGATGAGAAGTCCGATAAGAACAAAACCCATCGTCATCCTCCGATGCGCTTCATGACCTCCGCCTTCAAATATGCCTTCACGATCTCGAACGTGTAAGAAGCAGCCGGCTTCATTACATTTTGCTTTGCTTTCTTCCACAAATTATCGTCGCGCGCGGCGTCCAGGAAATCGTGTCCGGACCATGTCATGTGGTTCATCGCTACGCCGATCGGGCTGTTATCTGGTCCCCTTGCTACTGCGCCTTCCACCAAGCCGGCGTCTACAATCAATGCCGCGTTATAAACAACGGTCGGTTCATCGTATGTCTTCAGATCTGCAGTCGCTTTTTCATCACCCTCGAGCTGCAGTAGGAGCAGTCGAATAACATCCATGTTTCGCTTCATAATTTCTCTTTGTTCAGTACCTGCCTGCGCTTTTTTTGAGCGAAGGTAGGTTACGCCTTCGCGTAAACCTCAGCGCCTTTCTCGACAAACTCTGCGGATTTTTCTTTCAATCCTTTTTCAAGAGCTTCGTTTTCGCTGATCCCCTGCTCCGCCGCGTACTTGCGGACATTTTCAGTAATCTTCATCGAACAAAAGCGCGGACCACACATGAAAAGGGAACTGACGAGTGACATGTGACCAGTGAAAAGTTGGTTTCGGGATCGAGCGCGAGAAAAATCATATTTGAGGTTCGCGACGCGCAGAGTGCCAGTAAATCCATGATCTCAATCACCCGTTCGTCACGACGAACACGATAGTAGATGAAGTATCGTTTGCACAAGACGCGGCGCACGCAGAAAAAATTGGGGTCAGTCTAGGGTTGCATTGATTTGACGGACAGTGGGCTAAGGGTCAAAACCCGAAAGGAAGCCCACATGGAGACGCAGTTATCAAAGCCGGCTCGCACGAAGGCGAGATACACCGATCAATATAAACAGGAGGCGTTGGAGTTGCGGCGTGCGAGTGGACGCAGCGCAGCCAAGGTAGCGGCCGAGCTGGGGATCCGTCCGCCGCTGCTCTATCGTTGGACGCACGCGGAACGCGTGCCTGACGCACCAAAACCTGGACGCAAGCCGAACTCGAAGCGAATGACATGCTCGTAGCTCACGATGTTGGAGCAACAGCGGCCTTTGCTCGTGTGAGTATCCAGCTCTTGTCGCAGTATTGACAAGTCGCCTCGGAAGCCGTCTCCCAATCGCGAATCAGCAGCGCCCCGCAACCATCACAAACCCGCAGCTTCTGCCTCACAAACTCGGATGCACTGAGTTCCTTAAAGATGTACTTCCCGATCAGCGGATTTGTTACGCTAAAGAGATTGCTAGGCTTGCTACCCTTCATTTCCTTAACAGAGCCGATCCGTTCGACGATTCCGGCAGCGCGGAGCAAAAACGACGCTCCGCTAATCTCCGACAAGGGTATGTAGCCACTGCGTCCAAGCCCCGGCCAATCCGGCACCACGACTCGATATCCTTGGGCGGCAAAAACGTGTGCCCATCCCAGTCGACCGTCGGGCGTCGCGAGATAGCAGGCGCCGGTATGCGCGCCACCATGGATCATCACCACCGGAGGCTTGGCGGAGCCTGCTGCTGGGGTGAGCACCTCGTAGTAAGTGGGCGGATGATCGACGTGGCCGATGGAGTAGGTCAGCGCCGGACTGGTTGGCAAAGTCATGGAATCGCCGCTGGTTCTTTTCACGCTCACTAGAACGCTACTGAAATAACGCAGCCATATTCCCGGCGATTTCACTACGTTGCTGCTGCAGATTGCGCAGTTGTTTGTTCAATGACGGCATGATTTCCTTCGCGCCTGATCCATGCGTGACGGCATTCGTCCCCAGGTATGCGTGCCAGGGAATATCTATCGCGTGAGCTGTCTCAACCAGATTATTATTGTACTGCCCGATGTGTTCGTTCAGTTTGTCCAAACGCGCCGGCGATATGAGATGGAGAATGCGGGCTTGGTCATAAATATTCCGTGCCCACCACCAGGCAGTACTATCAAACTCAGCATAAAGCTCGTACACTCGATTACGCAGATTTTCGCGCCGCCGAAGAAACTCATCCTGTTGCTCGATTGAAAGGGAGTCTTTCTCGAAACCCTCGAACGCCGTCTCGATCTTGTTAATCGTGGCGTCGACTCCATTGGAAGTAGCCATGACTTGCAGGGCTTGCTTTAGTCTCGTATCAGCCACAGCCGCCTGTTTGCTGGAACGACCGACAATCCATGGAATCAGCAGCGAACCTAACAACATTCCAGTGAGCGAAAGCGTCAGCGGATGGCGTAGAAAGAAATCGATTTTCTCTTTGGTCGAGGGAGCTAATCGCACGATGAGGTTCTAGCAATTGTCGCAACAGCCGTAAAGTCTGCATCGACGGTGATAGGCCGCGGCTACAAGTCCGAGCTCTCCGCGGCGAGTCTTCGATCGGCTGGCACCAACGCCTCGACGCAGCCCGTTCGACTTCGCTCAGGGCTTATTGGCGGCTACAGGACTGGCGTGATGCTATACGTGATTCACGTATAGTAACGACTTCCGCCAACAACCCCCTGTGGGGGCGCTAGGCGCGAATGGCTCTTTCGATTGCGGTTCGCGCAAAGCCGCGGGGCGCAGCTCGATCTTGTTCCCACTCTTGCAGCCTTCGTTTCGAGATCTGCAATTTCAACACCGCCTCGCTTTGCGATAAATTATTCCGCTCCCGCCACGCTCGCAGTCTCCGTGGAAATACACCGGCTGCGAACCTCTGATGTCAAACGTGATCAGCAAGTGTCCCGAAACCATCCTAAGATACTATACGTGAATCACGTATAGCATCGACTCCGCGGGACTAATGGGTTCGTTCGCTCCAGTTCATTCAGCCGTTCAGCCTGTCCACTGCGCCGGTTCGGAACTGGTCGTCCTTGTTTTTGCACAGTGCACAGGATCCACGAATTTTTGATTGCCGATTTGTATCTCGGCACCTCCCGCCGCACTCGACCGCTACCTTCGCGGCGTTGCCGGCCATGTCGCTCATCCCATTCGCTCCATTCCGATTGCCGATTGCTGATTTTAAAAAGGCTCGGTGATCTACTTGGAATCTATTCTAGCAGCTCCCTCAGATGTTGAAGCACGACGTCTTCTTCGTCAGACTGCGCGCCATCGGCGAGAAAGAGCTCCTGGCACAGGTCCAATGCTTGTGCCTTTACTGCATCGGTACTAAGCCTATCGCTGATCGAACCCAGGAATTTATCTCTGTACACCTGACTTTCTCTCGCGTTCCGTGCGTTACCAACCGATCTCGCTTCGAACTGATCGAACGGTACTGCTTTCGGGTCCCAATTAAACTTCGCGACCGTATCGGCAATCAACCTGTCCTCCGCGAGCATGACCAAGTTGTCAGCGTACATGCAATAGTTTAGCAAGTCGACGATCGCCTCTCGCTGGGGCTGGGTGAAGCCGTCATTCGGCGCTTTCGATTTATGGAACAATTTTCTGATTAGACTGGGCATAGAGTGAAATGGTTCTTCTTCGATTGCAGGTCATCAAGCTTCTTCTTCCCGTATTCCTTCCAACGCAACGCGGCCTTCAGAAATAACCCTTTACAAAAATTGCAGCAACTTATTTCCGGCGATGATTGTACTCATACCAACGCTTAACGATTTATAGGATCAAAAAGTTCGCGATCGCGAGGGCGGCCCCCGTCGTCTGCACGTTCGCCACGGCGAATCCGTCCTATGGCGGACGAGACGCCCGCACGCAGGCGGGCAGTGCGCTCCCTGGAATTCGCAGCTATCGGAATGCTATACGTGAATCACGTATAGTCGTTTTTCGCCGACAAGCTTGTGAGGGGCACCAACGCCTCGACATAGCGAGGCGGCTACAGGACCGGCGCGATGCTATACGTGATTCACGTATAGCAACAGTCGTCAACAAACTCGTGTGGGCGCGCTAGGCACGAATGGCTTTTTCGATTGCGGTTCGGGCAAGGCCGCGAGGCGCAGCTCGATCTTGCTCCCACTCTTGCAGCGTTCGCTTCGAGATCTGTAATTTCAACGCCGCTTCGCTTTGCGATAAATTATTCCGTTCGCGCCAGACTCGTAATCTTCGTGGAAACGCACCGGCTCCAAACCTCTGATGCCGTACGTGATCAGGGAGCGTCCCGAAAACCATGCTTACATGCTATACGTGAATCACGTATAGCATCAAGTCCGCGGACGAGATAATTCGTTCGCTGCCCGCGCTCACTCGCCCCTACCCTCGTCACTTTGCCTTCTATGTCGCTCATCCCATTCGCTCCATTCAACTGCTTTTTTCCCGCTTTCGTGATTTGAATGTAGAGAATTATGTAACCATTTTTCGTTTGATCCGGTCATTTCGGTCAACGCGTTCATCGTTATGGCAATTTCAAATCGTCTCAAATCCGTGAAGCCGTGGCTAGGTCTGCTCTCACTTGGCTGTGCGCTTTTCAGCTCTTCTTGTGCTAACGACGAAGGTTCGTCAGACGACTCTTCACAGCATCACCGACATCATGGCGGTAGTGGCGGGGGCGGCGGCGGACATTATGGACATGGACAAGGCGGAATGTTCGATCAGTCGAATTCTTCCGGTTCGCCATCCCCGGTGCCGGGACAATAACAACTACACCTTCGAATCAATCTCGGCGCCCGCTAGACGGACCAGCGAGCTTTATTCTAAGCCGATTCAAAAGCCATCAGATTCACTACGAAGGGACGAGTGAAGCAGCTGCGCTGCCTACGCGCCGGTGCGGAATTGGTCGTCCTTGTTTTTGAACAGGATGTTGAACGTGGTCAGCGAGCCGTAACAGCGCGTGATATATTGTTGGAGGTCGAACTTGTCCGCATCGCTCAGTTTGTCGCTCGCGTTCACCTTCTGCTCGAGAACTCGCAGATTATTCCGAATCATGACGATTTTGTGGAAGAATGTCTCGAGCGGGACTTCTTTCGGCTGAAGCGAACTGTCGGCCGGCTGCATGAACAGCGTCCCGCGCTGCCATCGAGTGGCCAGACCTTCTACGAGCGCATCCTGCTTTTCCAGCCCAAGGGCTTCGACCATGGCGTGAGCAGTATCGCGGATGAGATTCGCAAGCGGCATTTCTAACTGGCTCAAAGTAGCGGTCGCTTCGGCTGGTTGCAGCTCGCTGGAGGCCGGCGCAATTGTCCGCTGCTCGTCGTCAAACGCGATCTCCGCGGTTTTCTCGGACAGCGATTTCACCACGCCGACGCCGTATTGCGGATGGCGCACCTTCATACCGATATGGAGTCTCTCAATGTTCATGTTGTTGCGGAATCGAAACGTAATTAACCACGAAGGACAGGAAGAACACTGAGAAAATCTTGTTTAGGCTTCGTGATGTCTGCGGCAGAAGATTTCAGCAGAAAGTTCGCGATCGCGCGGACACCATCGCCAGTCCAGCTACTTGAGACTCGCATTGCCATCAAGAAGATCTCTGTGGCCGATAAGTAGCTATGGCGCTCCCCGGAATCCGCGTCGTTTTTTGAGCGAGCTCAACGACGGCGGCTCGACCGCGAAGTGAACATGATCGATTTTTTCATTTCAGTGTCAGGGTTTCAGTATTTCAACTTTCGATAAATGGCCATAGCGGTAGAAATCAAATCCCTACCCGAACCGTCGCGCTTTTGCCCAGTTCGCGCTCCAATCGCCGCGCAGATGCCGGCACAGAAAGATATCCGGATGGCGCGTTGTTTCCTCGTTAGGCACGCCCTCGCGATTCGTGATGTGGCCCACCAGCTCGCACGAATCGAATTTGCCTTCCAAGTCCTTACGCGAAGAACCGAGAACGATGAGCAACTCGGGGGGCGGGTCGCCGTATCCGCGCTCCCAGAAAGAATTCACTGGGCAAATCACCGGTGGCAATCCCAAAGCCGGCCCATATAAATTAATCGCGCCTGCTTCTCCGTAATTGCCGGCCAGGATGCGCACTCGCGCCCGATCTTCCGGCGGAAGCGCATCGCGGATTCGCGCTACAGTTTCCGCTAATTCCTGCCAGCCGATCTCCTCCTTCACGTCGTCATTTATTGCAGCCATTCGATGCCACCATCGCGAATTCACGGGCGCGATCGGCAGGAAGAGAGCTCCGAAAAGAATGATGTTCGCTGTTATCGCCGTCCATCCGATGGCGCCGCTCAGCATTCGCCATGGCCGCGCCAGATGGCTCCGCCACGCGGCCAGCAACACCGCTCCACCCGCGTACAAAGTCGGATACCCGGCCGCCATATAATACCCGCGCCCCTTTCCCAGAACGAAAAGCACGAATGGCACAACAAACATCCACCCGAGCACCCGGAAACGCCGTCCGCCGTAATTCGAGAAATAGAAAACCAATCCGCACAGCGCCACCGGCAGCGCGAAGAAAGTCAGCGTCAATTGGTCCGGCAAAAAATCTTTCGTGCGGCCTATGCGCACATCGCGGGCGTGGATGTACTGGAGAAATTGCAGCGAGATAAAATCGTGGCGCAATTGCCAGAGCAGGTTCGGCAGAAAAATCAGAATCGCGAGCGTGGCACCGAGCCAGAGCCACTTGCTCCGCAGATGCGCGCGCAGTTCGCCGGCGATTACACCCACCGCGATGCCCGCGACCAGAAATACCATGCTGTATTTGCTCAGCATGCCGAAGCCAATTGCCGCGCCCACTGCCAGCCACCAGCGCGCATCGTTCGTGCAGCAAAGACGCGCCATGAAAAACGCCACGGCCACCCAGGCCAGGTAATCGAACGAGACGTATTGCATCAGCGTGCCCGTCGCGATCACCATCGGAGTCACCGCGCAAGCCGCGAAAAGCTGCGCTCCGCGTCCGCCTCCAAGCTCGCGCGCCATCAATCCAGTGAGCACAATCGCTACCCCGCCCGCGAGCGAAGCAAAAAATCGAAACCCGGACAGCGACATCCCAAAAAGTTGGAGCGATAACCATCCGAAAAACGGCGTCACCGGCGGATAAGCCACATAGCCCCAGGCCAGATGCCGCGCATCATCCAGCGTCGCCAGCTCATCGCGATGAAACCCATAACGTCCGCCCACCAGCGCGTGGGCAAGCACCGTCGCCGCCGCCAGCGCCAGCAACAGCCCGAAAGCGGCTCGCTTCGGCGTATCGCGCCCGGTTTCACCAGTTATCACCATCCACTACTCTTTGCCGAAATTCGCCTGACGAACAATGACGCAGTCCCGATCGTTAGGAACTTCCGACAGGCTCTCGGGCAACCTTCTTGAATTTAAACCGCTGACCCACTGCGTCCGCTCAACAGAGCGCCATGAGCGGATTGCTCATCGCATTGACTCTTTCGCTCCCGCTCTCTCGCCCTCTCGGGTTTGCCCATCTATGTCGCGGCTTCCCAGCACGCTCCATTCGCTTCATTGAAACTCGCTCGGCTTCCCGCCTTCTCTCGCTGCTACCCTCGCAGCTTTATCTTCTATCTCGGAAAACCCATTTCCTCGATTCAAGCGACTGGAACGACGGTAGTCGCTTCGATGGGAGCTGTCTCGGCCTTGTCGGTGATCAGCCTGCGCAGGAACGGAATCAGCACGACGAGCGCAATACCGACCACGAGGCTTCCAGCGCCAAGCTCCGCGAAGAGCTTCGCGTATCCAGCATTAGTAGCGACCGCCGTGGTACCGGTCGGCTCGGGGATCATTCCCGAAAAGTCACCTGCAAAAAGCGACGCGAGGCCAGTCCAGAGCATCCAGCTGCCCATCATCACGCCTTGATATTGCCTCGGCGCGAGCTTGCCGATCATCGCATATCCGATCGGAGAGATGAGAAGCTCACCGACGCTTTGCAGCACATAACTCAGGAAGAGCCAGACGAACGCACTTTTCCCGTCGGCGCCAGCCAGTTTGATGCCGAGCGGCAGAATGAGAAACGCAACTGCCATTAACAATAGCGACGCCGCGAACTGTTTCGGGATGTCGATGCGCCAACCACGCGCGCGCATTCGGGTGAAGAGCGACGCGAGCACCGGTCCGCCGAGGACGATGCAGACTGTGTTGATGTTCTGAATCCATTGCGGCTGAATCTTCACTGCACCGATCATCAGATCCACATTGTTGACTGCGAATAGCATTAGGCCGCTCGGCGCCATCTGGTAGAGCGACCAGAACATCAGAGAGCCGACGGTCAGAATCAGGTAGGCCGTCATGTTGCGCTGCTCGCGGCGATCCGAGTGACGCACCGTGAGGTAGATTAGAGTGAGCGCGACCGCGCCGCAGATTCCCTTGATGATCGTTTCGGTCCCGCCGGGTCGTTGGAGCATGAACCACACAACGGGGACGAGACCGATGAGAATACCGATGCCAGCGAGCTGGCGCAGCCGGAACTGCTTCGGCGTTGCGTCGAGCAGCGACGTATTGCGGTCGGTCAGCGTTTTCCAGTTGAAGAAGGCGAGGATGATGGCGACGAAGTTGCCGACCGTAGCGAAGATGAAGAGGCTCGCGTAGCTCTCGGTGGCCTGGAAATGGCCTGCGACGCTGAATCCGACGAAGAAGCCGACATTCATGCCGGCGTAGTTCCAGAGGAATGCTCCTTCGCGGCGCGGGTCCTCCGGAGTGAAGCGCTGCGTCAGCATCATGTTGATGCAGGTGACGTTGAGGCCGCTGCCGGTGAGGAAAAGGGCGAGGCCGACGTAGAACAGCGGAAGTGTGCCGGTCGCGATGCAGGCGCAACCGAACACCTGCAACGCCATGCCGCCGACAAACAGGTTCCGGTTCGAAAGGAAGCGGCCGCCCAGGTAACCGCCGAAGAGGTGCAGGCCGTAGTTGAAAGCGCCGAACACGCCCATCAACGTGGTGGCCTCTTTCACACCGAGATGCAAATGCTTCGTCGCGTAGAGGACCAGCGTCGAGTAGAGAACAGCGAAGCCAAGCGTCGCGAAGATCTGAATGAAGAACAGCGCGGCCGTTCCCTCCGGAGCCTTAGCAAAACGGCGTGTGAGAAACTTCATCCGGCCCTCCTTTGTTGCTCGACGCGCCGGGGAATGTCAAGCTGCGCCTGCGATATTAGCCGCGTCGTTCGCACGCATCTGCTACGGCTCCAAAGACGCTTCTGTAGCGGCAGGCGTGCCGCCTGCGCATCTTGAGAATTGCAGCCGACACGGCTGCCTCTACAGTCGAACAAATGATCAAAGACCGTCCGCGCCGTCTTGATCTCATCTTTTTCCGGTCGCCCCTTTTCTTCGTTACGTTCTGCACGCGCAATCGCATCAAGATTCCTTCATTACATCTCGCCCAAGGTGCGATCGAAAATTATGGGCGGCTCGGAATTCTCAATTTCGACGTGGCCATAGGCAGATACGTGATTATGCCTGATCACGTGCATCTTTTCGTGCGAGGTGATCACGGTTTTGTTCTTTCAAAGTGGGTTAGCGGACTAAAGCGAGCGATGTCAGTGGCAGTGATGAAGCAACGGCTCTGTCAACCTGGCTTCTTTGATCACATACTCCGGAGCAACGAAAGTTACGCGGAAAAGTGGAATTACGTACGGGAGAATCCGGTTCGAGCTGGATTGGTGGATTACGTCACAAATTGGCCATATCAGGGCG
>Ga0193750_1000504_pt1 | contig 10627 bp, 4 predicted proteins | sample L1c1metaG_FD_160569 | JGI IMG/M metagenome (GOLD analysis project Ga0193750, IMG submission 160569) | Soil microbial communities from a riparian zone of the East river system, Colorado, United States - L1c1 | ecosystem: Environmental > Terrestrial > Soil > Riparian zone | place: USA: East River...
GCACTGCGCCTGCAACGTATTTGCCAGGACATCCAAACCCACAACCCGCACTGCGTAGCCACGCTCGATGGCAGCTTTGGGCATGCCAAAAACTACACAGGAATCTTCGCTCTGCGCGATGGTCATCCCACCCGCCGCTTTAACTTCGCCCATGCCTTGAGCGCCGTCGTCTCCCATTCCTGTCATCAGGACAGCTATGCTTTTGGACCCAAATTCTTCGGCGACACTCCGGAACAGCACATCCACAGACGGACGGTGTCCGTTCACTCGCGGATCGTCGCTCAGCACGGCGACATCGCCCAAGGGCAAGCGCCTGACCTTAAGGTGCCGGCTCCCGGGGCAGATCAGGGCGCGTCCGGCCAGCAGCAAGTCCCCGGATTGTGCCTCCTTGATTCCGATGGCACAGATTTCGTCCAGTCGCCGCGCAAACATCTCGGTGAATCCCTCAGGCATATGTTGCACCACTAAAATGCTTCCAGGGAAATCACCAGGTAACTGAGAGAGTACATACTGGAGCGCATGCGGTCCGCCGGTCGAAACTCCAATAGCGACAACTCGTGTAACCGGCTTGCCGGTGTCGGGCAGGACTTTTTGGGTTCGCGGCAAAGTATCCGGTACCGGCCGCATTTTCACACCGCGGCTCTGAGCTGCGGCTTTAATCTTGGTAATCAACTCCTGAGCGATTTGCGGCATGCGCGCCGACACATCGTTGGGCTTGGCGACAAAATCGAAGGCTCCCATCGAAAGCGCTTGCAGGGTGACCGACGCTCCCTCGGTACTGTGCGAACTCACCACGATGACTGGAATTCGATGGCGGCGCATGATTTCCTTGAGCATCTCTAAGCCACCCATGCCGGGCATTTCCAGATCGAGGGTCACAACTTGCGGCTTCAACTCTTCGATCTTTTTCAATCCGAAGTTCCCGTCCATGGCGGTGCCGACCACCTGGATGGAACTGTCTGCGGCCAGGATCTGTGGAATCAGCTTGCGCATCAGGGCGGAATCGTCCACCACCAACACTCGTACTGGAGGCGTCATGGCTGCACCTCTGGGACAGTCCGGGCAACTCGTGATCGGTCGGCATGCGAGAGCAGGATGCCGGATGTTACATGGCCGGGTTCGCCGGGACGGGAGTTGGTATGGCGTTCGACGATGGCCGCAAGATTTAAGATCAACACCACACGGCCATCGCCCAGGATCGATGCGCCACTGACTAAATCCGTCGAGACAGTCTGGTCATCCAGAGGTTTGATCACCAGCTCTTCCTCGCCCTCGAGTGCCTCCACAATCAACCCCAGTTTGCGTTTACCCAGGGTAATTACCAATACGAAGATCTTCCCCGCCTGTTGCGAGGGCTGTGCTGACGGACGGCCCAGTCGTACCAGAGGCAGCACCTGATCGCGAAGCTGGAGAACCTCGTAGTTGTCCACCCGGTGCAGATCAGATTCCCGGGCGCGCGCGATCTCTGCCACGGTGTTCAGCGGAATCGCATACAGCCGCCCTTCAACCCGGAATAGCAAGGCTTTGATGATGGCCAATGTTAGCGGCAACTTCAGGCGGAAGATTGTGCCTTGGCCGGGATGGGTTTCAACTTCTACGGTTCCCTTCAAGCGATGGAGAACGCTTTGGACAACATCCAGGCCTACGCCCCGTCCTGCGATCTCAGTGATTTCGTCAGCGGTGCTGAATCCGGGGCGGAAAACCAGCCCGCGGATTTGTGCTTCGCTCAGCCGGTCGGCTTCCTCGCGGCTCAGGATCTTTTCTTCGAGCGCCTTGGCCTTGATCTTTTCGGAATCGATCCCGCTGCCATCATCCCTGATCTCGACAATGACCTGATTGCCTTGGTGGTAGGCATCGAGCCAGATGGTTCCCCGGGCTGGCTTTCCCCCACGAGTCCGCTCCGCCGCGTCTTCAATGCCATGAGCGACGCTGTTTCGCACCAGATGCGTCAGTGGTTCGGCGATCGCGTCCAGCAGACTCTTGTCCAGATCGGTATTCTGCCCGCTCATGACCAGGTCAACCTCTTTGCCACACTGCTTTGCAACATCGCGGACCATTCGCGGAAATCGCCGGAAGAGTTGCTCCACCGGGACCATTCGAATCTTCATGACCGAGCGTTGTAGATCGCTCAGAACCCGCGATTGAAAGGCCATAGCGTCGGCTACTCTGCCGCGCATGGATTCTTTCGGGGAATGTTTAGCCAATTCCTGAAATGCCTGTTGCAGCATCGACTTCCCGATAATCAATTCCCCGACCAGATTCAGAACGTTATCGATGCGTTCGGCGTCGACCCGCAAAATGTTTTCGGCCACCGCCCCAAGATGTGGTTTTTCCCGATCCTCATGTTCTTCGCCGGCGGAGGTTGGGGCGTCTTCGGGAATGGACTCGACAGAGACTCCATTGGCTTCGTTGGACTTCTTCGCTGAAGCCTTTCTGTTTGATACTTTGCCTTTGATTAACTCCACGTTGGCTCGTGCAATCACGGTGGGAATACGACATTTCGCCCTAATTTGTTCCACCGAGACAGAGCTAGCGAATAAGAACTCCAACGGTTCAGTACTTGCATGCGCCCCTGTCTCAGGTCGTGCGGCGATCACTTTCCCGACCGTGGCGAGCGCATTCATGAGCAATTGGAGAGCGGCAACCGGCATTGCACAATGTGGGTCAACTTGTGCCTTTATGTGATAAACGCGTTTGCCTAGATTCGATGCATTCTGAATTTCAAGCTTTTCATATTCAGTCCACTCGGCCTTGCCGGCGGAAGCTTTCGAGAGTTTCCTCTTCCCAGGCTTTTCGCTTGACGAATCTTTACCGAGTTGTTGGATCATCTTGCGCAGCGGTTCCGCCGACGGAAGCTTTGCCCCCTGACGGTAAGAAGTCAGCATGGCCGCGAATATATCGGCAGCAACAAAAGCCACTTCAGCCAAGCCAGTGTGGGACGAAGCCGTTTCTACTGCCAGAGCGTCTTCGACTTCGTGGGCCGATTCGCTCAGTTCGCGATAGCCGCAAGCGGCGGCGTCACCCTTTAAGGTGTGAACAATGCGGCGGATGCTGCGCACGGTTTCTGCATCCCCCGGATTCTTCTCCAGTTTCAGCGCTTCCTCATTCAGTGACTGCAATAGCTCCTGAGCGGTTTCAAAAAACAGCTCGCGAAGTTCGCCGCCGCGTTCGTCAGAGAACTGAGTCACCCTGTCACCTCGATCCGCCGATAAGCGGTTCCGCTATTGCGATGAACCATGGTGAACTGGTCAGTCAATCCCAGCAGGCTCTCGGCGTGGCCGACGAACAGGTAGCCCTCGGGATTCAAGCATCGTCCGAATTTTTCGATAAGCCGTTTCTGTTCGGCTTCGTCGAAATACATCATCACATTGCGGCAGAAAATGATGTCGTTGCGCTGCGGCAGGTATTCCGTTTTCAGGTTGTGAAAGTCGAAGTGGACTAGCTCCTTCAAAGCCTTCTTGATGACGTAGCGCTCTCCCACCTTATCGAAATAACGCAGCCGATAGCTGTAGTCCACCGGTTCCATCTGAGCGCCGTTGTACGCACCTTCCTGGCCAGCCCGCAGCACGGAATAACTAATATCGCTGGCAAGAATTTCAACTTTCCAGGGTGAAGGAATCAACGGCTTGGGGAAAGGCATCTCCATTGGGAAGGGATTGCGAAGATAGTGGTATGCCAAGCCGTCCGCTACCAGCATCGCAATGGTGTAAGGTTCCTGGCCGGTGGAGCAACCCGCGCTCCATATGCGAACAGAATAATCGCGGCGCTCCTGTTTCCGGCGAAGCAGATCATCCAGGATGTATTTGTGAAATAACTCGAGTTGCGCTTTGTTCCGGAAGAAGCTGGTCTCGTTGACGGTAAGGTTTTCCAGCAGGCGGGCTAGTTCCTGCTTGCCTTCGTGACTGATCAGCAGCCGATAGTAGCTATAGAAGGAATCCAGTTGGCATTCCTTCAGTCGGCGTTGCAGACGGTCCTGCAGAAAATGGGTGCGGCGTTCGTCGAAATGCATGCCGCATTCCTGATAGATAAGGGCCTGCAAGAGCTTCAGCTCGGCTTGGGTGAGTTGGACCGACATGCCCGATATGCCCAGCGTGCTCATGAGTTCTCTTTCGTCCCTTGCCAACTTCGAAAAATGCTATTTCGCCGCTGCGCTGCGAGCATTGGTCGCAGGTGGCTGTTCTTCAACATCCGCAACCGCTTGGTTTGGTCCGCTGTACTCGAGCAACTTCGCCATGTCCAACAACACAATCAGTCGCCCCTTGTACTTGCCGAGCCCGGTGACACAATTTAATCGGCCTTCCGTGAACACTTGGGGGGCAGGTTCGACATCACTTTCGGGAATTTTGAGCACTTCGGAAGCAGAATCCACAATCAGCCCGGAAAGTCGTCCCTTGTGTTCGACCACTAGAATCCGGTGCTGTCTGGCCAGCGCAACTTTTTTCTGTCCAAAACGTTTGCGCAAATCAATGACCGAGACAATCTTGCCGCGCAGGTTGATGACTCCCTCGATGTAATCCGGCGCGTCCGGTACTGCCGTAATCTCGGGCACACGCACGATTTCATGCAAGGAAGTGATGGGCACGCCGTAGGTTTCGTGTCCTAGCTGAAAGCCGACAATGTGGAGTTCGCGATTCATGTTGGGTGCTGATCAGCCCCGAACCCCGGCAGCTGCCTGACGGGCACTGCCCTTGGCGCCTGTCTTCTCTTCGCGACGTCCGGTCAGCCGTTCAATCTGTTCCAGCGCGAATCGATCCATGGAATCCAACAGTCCCCGCGACATCTTTGACATCTGCTCGGCAGAAGCCGCTAATTCGGTGGAGCCGGAAGTTGTCTGCTGTACGAGTTCGCGCATGCGCTCCATGGCCTTGACTACGGCATGCGCGCCTGAGGCCTGTTCTTCTACCGCGGAATTGATCTCGTGAGTAATTTCATTGAGCCGGGTGGTGGCTCTGGCGATTTGCGAAGAGCCATGCGACTGCTGATTGGTAGCAGCCCCGATTTCCTGCGCGAACTTGTAGACTTCGGTGACGACGTTCGAGATTTTCCGTAGGGCCGCATTCAATTCCTGGCCAAGACCCAGCCCGTCGTTGACGATGCCGGTGCTGCGGTCCATGTTTTCTACGGCTTTGCGGGCTTCTTTTTGGATACTTTGAATTAGCTCGGAAATTTCTTTGGTGGATTGTGCCGATTTTTCCGCCAATTTCCTGACTTCATCGGCAACCACGGCAAAGCCCAAGCCATGCTCTCCGGCGCGGGCAGCTTCGATGGCGGCATTCAGGGCCAATAAATTAGTCTGCTCGGCCAGATCGTCAATTACCTCGATGATCTTTCCGATATCGTCGGCACGCTGGCCCAGGGCGTCGATAATTTCGCCGGAAGAACGGATCGTCGTATTGATGCGATTCAAGCCATCCGTCGCCTTCTCCATGGTCGTAATGCCGCTGTGAACTTCTTCTCGTGAACGATTGGAGATATCAAGCAGTACTTTGGCGGTATCTGCGACCCGTTGAATAGAAGCCACCATCTGATCAATGGACGCCGACGTTTCGCTGACGCTCGAAGCCTGCACCTGGGTGCTTTTCACCATGTTTTGTACGTTGACACTCATCTCGTGCATGGTGCTGGTGACTTCGTCGATGGCGGATGCAGTCTGCAGGCTTATCTTGGCGGATTCGTCGGACGCCCCGGCCACCTGGCTGGAAGCGCTTGCTACTTGGGAAGCAGCATCGCGGACGTTGAAGACCAAATTTCGTAGTCCCTCGACCATGCGCACAAACGCATTGCCTAAGGTGTCATCTTTCGACCGGGGCTGCACTACGACGTTGAGGTTGCCGCCCGCGATAGCCTCCGAAACCGACGCCATCTCCTTGAGGTAAGTGACCATCTTGGTGAAGGTTCGGGCGAGTTCTCCGATTTCATCGCTGCGCTTGATGTCGATTACGTGATCCAGATCGCCAGCGTTGCCGATTTGCTGAGCCACCTTCATCAAGTTACGCAGCGGCTCGGTAATGGATTTGGAAGTGGAGTAGGCGATAACGACGCCCAAGGCGAGTGCGATCAAAGTGCTGGTCAGGGCTACCAGGATGGTGGCTGTCGCTGCATTGTCGTCAGACCTCCGACGATCGTCGAGCATCTTCTTGTTTTCTTGATCAGCCAAATCCAGGTATTCAGTGGCTGCTCTTACCCATGAGGAAGCATCTTTCTGCAGATAAAAAATTTGTAGCTCCGCGACGGTCGCATTGCCGGCGTCGACTTCTTTCCGCTTTTCCACCAGCGGCAAGGCGAACTCCCTGGCCCAGTTCTGCTCGGTTTGTTGTACGTGGTCCAAAGCGACGCGCTGCTGCTCCGAGTTTGATAACCCCCGGGTGCTCTGTAGTCTTTCGGAAAGAATTCGGAGGCCGTCGTTCATGCGGTCGACTTCGCGAGTGTCGCCGCTAAGCAGGTAATTGCTCAGATAAAGGCGGTTTTGCATGATCTGAAATTTGACCTTATCGGTGGCGTCGGCCAGGCTCAGCGCCTGCGAGGCTGCAGCTTTTGCGCTGTGCTCCCGTTGGACGGCTACCAGATTGATCAGGAACAGCACCAATACCATCGCCAGGATGGCGCCGAAGTTCATATAAAGTTTCTTGCCAATCGTCATCGCTGTTCCTCCGCGTGCGGATGTCTGTCAATCAGCTTTGCGCTCTTCACCGGTCCAGCCACCTCGATTTCTGCTGCCAACTGGCTGGTCATCTGCCTAGTTCCGGCCTGGTCGAAAAGACACACATCCTCCCGCCGTAACGCGGTTCTTTTAAGTGCAATGCCGTTGCCAGCGTTCGGCGCTTCAGTCGAAATTCGTCGGCGGGCTCTAACCGACTGCCAGTAAATAAGTTGCGAGTGGGACTTCGGGAGAATCAGCCCGGTGAAGCGGCCACGTTCCGTCTCATGGCCCCACTTCCCTCTCACTCTGAGACAGGTCGCCTAACTCTCGGGGATTTCCCAAGTCGGCACCTAGGGTGTTATTTGCTTGACTCAAATTGAGATTAGAAGCTAATTTCCTGTATATTCAAGTACTTGTAGTTTTCCGCACATTCTCAGGATCGGTCTGACCATGCGAGTTGGAGATACTAGCGTCCTCGAAGGAGCTTCACCCCGCTCGGATGAGGCCTTTCAAAGACTGCTACTTCAATTTTCGGCTGCCGCGGCACAGGGAATCGATGCCCCCACCCTGGTCGATCTCTTTTGCCGAGCTACACGGGAATTCTTTCAGGTGGACGGGACTTACTTCTGGAAGGTGGTTTCTTCCGACGAACTGGTCGGGACGGAAGCGAATGGCTTGCGGGCGGAATCGTTTCGGGGTAAGCGCCTGAAAGCCAGTCATAGCGCCGTGGCAATGGAGGCGGTTAGGCTGCGCAAGACAGTGTACGTGAATCGACTGGACCCCGTCCGCTACCCTGTGGCAGCAGAATTTCACGCCCGGTCCTTGATGGCGGCGCCGCTGGTGGTCTCGAGCGAAGTGATTGGTGCAGCAGTGTTTTTGCACGCCTCGGACCGAAACTTTTTCTCCGAGGATTTGGCCGCCAAAGCTACGATTCTCGCCGGTCAGCTGGGTAGCCTCCTTGAAGCCAATCGTTTCTCCCAGCTTTCCCGCGAAGAGCATCGGCGTGCAGAAATCCTGGTGGAAGTAGCTCAAGCGATCCATTCTGTGCCTGCCGCCGCTGCCGTGGTCGAGGCTGTGGCTGACCGTTTGCGGGTCTTGCTGCGCACTCGGCTGGTATGCATCCTCTTGCGCGAAGGAGCTGGGTTTGTCCTGCGTGCAGTATCGGCCGAGTCTTCCCAATTGGCGGGCGCCATCCGGGCTCGTCACGATCACAAGGGCCTCCACTTCGCGGCAGATCTGGCAATTAGGGCGGTCGCCGCGGGCGAGCCCATCAGCGTCGCCATCGATCCCACTAGACACTCCCTCGGGGACTTGGTACCGGCGGGGATGCTGATTGCGGCTCCCTTCCGAACCTCGCTTACCCAGGGAGCGGTGCTGGTCTATCCCCGTGACGAAGGCGCCTTCAGCGGCGAAGACAAGTCGCTGGTTTCCGCGGTTGCAGGTTTTGGAGCGGTTGCCATTGCCAATGCGGAGCTGTACGCGACCGCCCGGGAACAGGCGCATGAGCTGCATCAGTTGTTGGACATTTCCTCCGAACTGGGTTCGATTGGCCATCTCGATGAATTCATGCAGCAATTCGTGCTTCGGGCCAGCGATTTCCTGGGGTTCAGCCGTGCTTTCATAGGACTGCTGGAAGACGGCGAGTTTCACCTGCGTTGGGGAACGGACAACGGGGTGACCGATCCCATGGATCACGAATTTCCTCAGGGCACCGCTCTTCGAGCTTTGATCAACAAAGAGGTTTTCTGGACAGACGATCCCAAAAAGGTCCCCGACGCGAACCTGGAAATGATTGCCAAGTTGAAGGTGCGGCAAATATTGGCCGTACCACTACAGGGCAGCGATGGCCAGGTGTTAGGGATGTTTGGCGTACTCGATCGGGTGGATCGGCAGGGAATTTCTCAGGAGGATATTCGCCGTGCCCAGGTTTTAGCAGCGCAGGCAGCCGTTGTCCTCGAAGTGACTCGCAATTTGGAGCTGTCAGAAGAGCATCGGCGCCGCGCCGAATCATTGATGGGCCTGGCCCTTGAACTGAATCCACTGCGCCGGCTTCCGGAGTTCGCCAAGGGTTTTGTGTCCCGCGCCGCTGATATGATGGGCGCGCGCGGCGCCGCCTTGGTGGTCAAGCAGGATTCGATCCTCGAAACCGCCATGTTGTGGTCCGCCAGCAGCGAGCTCCATCCGGAGATCCCGCTCTTGCGGCGTTTCAGTCACGCCGTAGGAGAAGCTTTATCTGAGCATCAGGACGTGATCGTATCGGCCTCAGCAACTGATCTTATCGGCCGGGAATTAGCCCAGGATTTGGAATGGAGTGACTGTATCCTGGTGCGGCTGCTCGGGGCGGGAGAAATGGTCGGGGTGCTTTGCCTTGCGGATCGCGGAAAGCCACTGACCACAAACGACCAGCAACTTCTGCAAGCCATTGCCGGTCACGCTTCGGTCGCACTGGAGAATGCCCGTCTGTTCACTCACATGGAACAGGCCAATCGACACTGGATCGAAATCTTCGATGCGATCAGCGATTTCATCGTGGCTCACGATGAAGCTGGAAATGTCCTGCGCGTAAACCGGTCACTGGCAAACTTCATCGGAGTGCGACCGCAGGAATTGATTGGGCTGAACATGTCTGCGCTGCTGGCGGTCGACAGCGCGCCAGTGAATGCCTGCCCCTTTTGCCGCATGGGGAGTGATGCTGCTGACGAGTATGTCCATCCTGTACTAGAGCGTACTTATCTCGTGTCCAGTTCGCGCGTGCCCGGCGCCGGCAATGAGGGGCCACAAGTTATTCATGTGCTGAAAGACATCACTGATCGGCGTGAGGCGGAACGTAGGTATCGCGAGCTATTTGACAACGTTCAAGAAGGGTTGTTTTTCGCCACCCCCGACGGCCGTTTCGTCGAAGTGAACGATGCGTTGGTACGCATGCTGGGCTATCGCAGCCGCGAAGAGTTGCTGCAAGTGGACATTCGCAACAAGGTTTATTCATCTGCAGAAAGGCACCAGGAATTTGCCGATCAGATGAATCAGCATGGCGTCGTGCGCAACCGCGAGGAAGCCTTCATTCGCCAGGACGGAACTTTGGTCCATGTTTTGATCAACGCCTTCGCCGTCCGCGACACTCAGGAGCGGATTCTGCAATACCGCGGTTTGATGCTGGATATCACCGGTCTCAAAAGTTTCCAGGCCGAGTTGCAGCGCGAACGCGATTTCTCGGGCAAAATCCTGAACAATACCCAGAGCTTGATCCTGGTAGTCGATACTGCGGGGTTGGTCAGCTACGGAAACCGTCGCTGGTATGACATGGGTTACGAGCAGCGGCAGTTGCTGGGAAAACCCCTGGAAGATTTGGTCGCAGCTCCACGACGCCATATCTTCACCGACGCTTTTAATGCAACCCTGGCGGGCAATCAGGTTGACAACCTGGACCTTCAAATCTTGCGCGGTGACGGACGAGTGGGCCAATTTTCGGTCAACCTGAGCCCGATGCGGGATGAGCAGGGCAACATCACTAGCCTGGTGGTGGTCATGACCGACATCACGGACGCGGCCACTCTCCAGTCTAAGTTGATGCATGCGGAGAAGATGGCCGCTGTAGGCCAGCTGGTTTCGGGTGTCGCTCACGAAGTCAATAACCCGCTTACCGCTATTCTGGGTTTTGCCGACTTACTCATGGAGAATAACGAGCTTCCGGAAAGTGCGCGCAAAGATCTGCGCGTCATCCTACAGGAGGCACAACGCACCAAGCAGATTGTCCAGAACCTGCTTAGCTTTGCCCGCCAGATGCCCCCACAACGTAAGCCGGTGCAGGTGAATAGCATTCTTCGTCGCACGGTTCAGCTTCGTTCCTATGACTTTCACAGCCATGGAGTGACAGTCATCGAGCACCTGGAGCAGGAGCTCCCTTACGTGATCGGAGATTCACATCAGCTGCAACAGGTGTTCCTCAATATTATGAATAATGCCTGGGACGCTGTGCGTGAAACTGGC
>Ga0193750_1000506_pt1 | contig 10624 bp, 7 predicted proteins | sample L1c1metaG_FD_160569 | JGI IMG/M metagenome (GOLD analysis project Ga0193750, IMG submission 160569) | Soil microbial communities from a riparian zone of the East river system, Colorado, United States - L1c1 | ecosystem: Environmental > Terrestrial > Soil > Riparian zone | place: USA: East River...
CGTTCGGGCGCAGAGTCGCTGCTTGTCGACGACGAGCTCTCGCCGGTGCAGCAGCGTGAGCTCGAGAACGCCCTCCAGGCGCGGGTGATCGACCGGACGCAGCTGATCCTCGACATCTTCGCGCAGCACGCGGTCACCGCCGAAGGAAAGCTGCAGGTCGAGCTCGCGCAGCTCGAGTACAACCTGCCTCGCATGCGCGGGCTCTGGCAGCATCTCGAGCGGCTCGGGGGCGGTGTCGGCACGCGAGGCCCAGGCGAGACTCAGCTCGAGACGGACCGGCGGCTCGCGCGCCGCCGGATCTCCGTCCTGCGCGGCCGGCTGCGTGCCCTCGAGCGACAGCGCGCCACCCGCAGGAAGTCCCGCCGGCGCGCCGAGACGCCCGTCGTCGCGCTGGCCGGATACACGAATGCCGGGAAGTCGACGCTCCTGAACGCTCTCACCGGCGCCGACGTCTCCGTCCGTGACCGTCTTTTCGAAACGCTCGACCCGACCACCCGCGGCTTCGAGGTCGACGGCCGCAAGTACTTGCTGACCGACACGGTGGGCTTCATCCGCCGCCTGCCGCACCAGCTGGTCGAGGGCTTCGCCGCGACGCTCGAGGAGACCCTCGTGGCCGATCTCATCCTCCACCTGGTCGATGGTTCGGCGTCCGACGAGGAGCTCGACGAGATGCGCGCTGCGGTCGAAGGGGTCCTGGCCGAGATCGGCGCCACGGACGTGCCGGTGGAGCTCGTGGTCAACAAGATCGACCTGGTGGACCCGCTCCGGCGCCGCCGGCTCGCAAATGCTTACCCGGGTGCACTCCAGGTCTCGGCGGAAACGGGTGAAGGTCTTGATGAGCTCCGTGAGAGAATCGGGGCCAGGTTCGAAGAGCGCTTCGAAACCGTTCGGATGTTGCTTCCCTACGAGGAGGGCGGGCGCCTCGCCGAGCTCTACGCGCTCGGAGCGCCGATTCAGGAGCGGATCGACCAGCCGGACGGAGTCTTCCTGCGAGCGCACCTGCCGCGTCGCGAGCTTCCTCGTTTTGCGCCGTACCTGTTGGCAGAGGCAGGCAACGAGCCTGCCCGCTCGGCCAAGTGATCGAGCTCCCGATCCAGCGTCTGCGCGAGGACGCGGTCGTCCCTGCGCGCGCCTATGCGGGGGACGCGGGTCTCGACCTCGCCGCGTGTGAGCGGGCCGAGCTCGGACCGGGTGAGAGGCTCGTCGTCGGGACGGGCCTTGCGGTGGCGATCCCCGACGGCTACGCAGGGTTCGTCCAACCACGTTCCGGTCTTGCAGCACGGCACGGGATCTCCGTCGTCAATGCGCCCGGCCTGATCGACTCGGGTTACCGCGGTGAGGTTCGCGTCGTCCTGCTCAACACCGACCGATCCGAGCCCTTCGTGATCGAACCCGGCATGAGGATCGCCCAGCTCGTCGTCCTGCCTGTTCCCGCCCTCGAGCTCGTCGAGGTCGACGAGCTTCCCGAGAGCGAGCGTGGCATCCGCGGCTTCGGGTCTTCGCGAACGTGACCGAGCCGAGGATCCGCGTTTCGGCGCTCCTGCGCTGGAACGATCGTGTCCTGCTGTGCCGGCACGAGAAGCCGGGCAAGGAGTACTGGCTCCTTCCGGGCGGCGGTGTCGACACGGGGGAGAGCCTCGTCGACGCCTTGCACCGCGAGCTGGCGGAGGAGCTCGGCATTATCGAAGAGATTGCCGTGGAGGGCCCGGTCGCGATCGTCGATTCCATCTCGCCGGTCCAGAGCTATGCGGCCAAGCACGTCGTTCACATCGTCTTCGCCGGAGACCTCGGCGGGCGCTCGCTGGAAGCCGTCAACTCCCAGGACGCCGCCGTGCGCGGCCACCGGCTGTTCGCGGTCGACGAGCTCGACGACGTCGTCTTGCACCCGCCGATCCAACGCTTCGTCCAGCGCTGGCGCCCGGGAGACCCGGCGGTCTACCTCGGCGCGCTCTGGGCTCGATAGCCCTCGAAAGTCCGTCGGCGGCTCCGCCGCCGACATGACGACTTTCGAGGTGAGCCGCTAAAGGAGAGCGCGGGCCGCGCCGCAGCCACGCAGGTCGGCTGCGGCGGCGAAATGCAGCTAATGGCGGCCGCCGCGGGTTTCCGCGCGGCGGGCCGAAACTGAGTGGGCCTGATGCTCGAGCTCGTCCGGCAGCGGCTCGAACAGAGGCAGATCGCCTGTTCGATGGGCGATCGCCTGCGCGAGCAGCCAGTCGGCGAGCCACGGGTTGCGGGGCAGCAGCGGTCCGTGGAGGTAGGTGCCGATCGCCCGGCCGAGGCGGCAGCCCTCGTAGCCACTCTCTCCGTCGTTGCCGAACCCGGCCACCACGCGACCGAGTGGTTCGGCGCCTGGATCGAGAATCGTCCGACCGGCGTGGTTCTCGAAGCCGGCGAGCGTCCGCTTCGAGCCGGGCTCGAGCTCGCATTCGAGCAGGATGTCGCCGATCATCCGCCGCGTCCCGGCAATGGTGTGGAGTGGCAGCAGGCCGATTCCGGGCTGCTCTTGGCCGCTCTGATCGCGGTAGAAGCTGCCCAACAGCTGATACCCGCCGCACACGGCGAGGAAGGAGGCGCCGCCGGCGAAGGCATCGTGCAGGGCCGGCCCGAGCGCGGCGAGCTCGGGCGCAATCAGCGCCTGCTCGCGATCCTGGCCGCCGCCGACGTAGAACAGGTCGTGCTCTCCGGGCCGGATTTCCGCGCCCGCACCGAGCGCGCGGACGTCAACCTCATAACCCCGCCAGGCGGCGCGCCGGGTGAGTACCGCGATGTTGCCGCGGTCGGCGTAGATGTTGAGGTAGTCCGGAAACAGGTGCCCGACGACGAGCCGATTCACCGGCCAAACGCTACCCGTCAGGACTCCTTTCGTACGAGGCCTCGATCCCGAGAGGTACGCCGAACAAGGTCTTGAGCGCTTGATCACTCGGAAGGGGGAATCGCTGCACCCCTCACCCAGGCGGGGGATGTTGCGCCTCCGGCGGCCAAATACGTTCCGCGAGTTCGATCTGCGCGGCGTGTGGCGTCGTGCTCCTGCGGAATGTGGCCCCGCCGAAAGCGGGTGAGAGGAAGGATGGCAATGCTGAGGAACGGTGGAGGACCTCGTGGCCAGAGCCGCTCGAGTGCGCTCTGGGGAACGGGGAACAACGATGATTCGCGCTCCAATGCGCTCTGGGGAAAGGGTGGACGCGGCCTCGTCACGATGATGGCCGCAGTGCTCGTGCTCGGGATTCCCCTCGCGGCGAGCGCGGGCAGTAACGGTAGTAGCTCGGATCCGGGACAGCAGACGTACGTCTCGCCCGGAATGCTCGCGAAAGCGGCAAAGCATCCAAACGCCAAGATTCACGTGATCGTGACGGCAAACGCTGGCGATCTGCCGAAGAGCCAAATTCTCAACAAGACGCTCGGTCATCTCGACCGGCAGCTCAACCTCATCGACGGCATCGCACTCGACCTTCCTGCGAAGAAGCTCGCCGAGCTGTCGCAGATCCAAGGCCTGACGATCACGCCCGATGCGCCCGCTCACCCGACGGGGCTCACCTTCACGTCGAAGCAGCTGTGGGTGCCGAACACGGGCATCGACAAGCTCTGGAACGCGAAGGTCACCTCCAACCCGACCGATACGCGCACGCAGTCCGACCTGTCGGCGCCGACGATTGCGATCGTCGATTCCGGGGTCGACACCTCGCGTGTTGCCGACTTCGGCGGCCGGGTGGTGCAGTCCGTCAACCTCGCGACCCTGCCGAACAACTCACCTGGCGACGGTCGAGGTCACGGAACCTTTGTAGCCGGGATCGCAGCGGGCCAGGCTGCAGGCTACGCCGGCGCGTCGCCTCGTTCCAACATCGTCTCCCTGGACGTGATGGACGATACGGGGACGGCGCGGACCAGCGACGTGATTGCTGCGGCGCAGTGGATCCTCGCCAACAAGGACACGTACAACATCAAGGTCGCGAACTTCTCGCTCCACGCCTCGAACTCGAGCAGCTTCACGCACGACCCGCTCGACAAGGCGGTCGAGAAGCTCTGGTTCGCGGGCGTCACGGTCGTGGCAGCGGCCGGCAACTACGGAGTTCCGAACGGTCCGAGCGGGGTCAAGTACGCGCCCGGCAATGATCCGTTCGTGATCACCGTCGGCGCCGCGGACATGGACGGCAACCCGAACCCCAAGAATGACACGGCCCCCCTCTGGTCGGCTTACGGCTACACGAACGACGGCTTCGCAAAGCCCGAGGTCGCTGCCGACGGCCGCTATATGGTCGGTCCGGTTCCGATGGGCTCGACGCTGGCGATCCAGAAGGCGGATCACATCGTTTCGCCGGGCTACATCGAGCTCTCGGGCACGTCGTTCGCCGCTCCGATCGTCTCCGGGGTCGCGGCGCAGATCCTGGCCCGTCATCCGGAGTACACGCCGGACCAGATCAAGGGCGCTCTGATGGTGACGGCGCGGCCGACGCCGCAGGCAGTCCCCGGCTCGCTCGGGCTGGGAGAGGTCAATGCGGTTCAGGCGGCCTTCGTCAGTCAGATCCCGAATCCGAACAAGGCGCTCGATCAGTTCCTCAAGCCGGATCCGGCAGGCGGCAACCTGCCTGCCTTCGATGCGGTCAGCTGGTCGGATACGGCCAAGGCAAACGTCTCCTGGGACGCTGTCTCGTGGGGTGACGTCTCCTGGGGTGACTCCTCACTGGCGGCGATCTCCTGGAGCGACGTGGCCTGGAGCGACGTCAGCTGGGCGGACAGCCTCGCCTCAGCAGACGTCAGCTGGGCGGACATCTCCTGGAGCGATTCCTCCTACGAGGACGCTGCCGAGGGAGACGGGAGTTCGGACGCGACGGCCTATGTGGCCGACCCGACCGACCTCGCGGACGCGGCGAGCGACCCGGCGTTGCAGCTTCCCGCCGGCCTTGCCCCTCCGGCTCCGGCTGCCTCGACGAGCACCACGCCGCTCCCCTAGCGGAAACCTCCTCGCTTGCCATCAAAGAGCCCGGGACGTGAGTCCCGGGCTCTTCCTCTGCTTGAGCCCCTTTCATAATGGGGCCTCGCCGCCGTGCTTCATTGTGAAAGAGGCTCTTAGGCAGCCTCCCAGTACTGCCTGACATACCCACGTCTGGCCAGGATGTCGCGCAGGGCCAGCATTGCCGTATAGGTCGGCAAGGCGATGAGCTCGCCGCCCTCAGGCGTCAAAGCGAGCGCTCGGTCGAGAGCGCGTTCGAGGTCGGGCTCGACATCGATCGCTTCCTGGTCGAGCCCTCCATACTTGAATCGCAATCCGAGCTCGGCAGCCCGGTCGCCAGCGGCCACGAGTCGCTCTAGCCCGGAAAGCAGAGGCTCGAAGTCGACGTCCCAGATCCACGACACGTCCTTGCCGTCCGCGGTCGCATCGTTGAGCGCTACCAGGACAAGCGTCGGCGCCTTACCGACCAGCAGCGTCCGAATCGCCTCGTTGGCGCCCGCCGGATTCTTGATCAGGAGGACGAGCAGCGACTTGCCGTCGAGCTCGATGCGCTCGAAGCGCCCAAATGCGGCGCTGAACGCCTCCAGGCCTCTCTGGACCTCGTCGAGGGTGGCGCCGAGGGCGGAGGCAAGCGAGGCGGCCGCGAGGGCGTTATAGACGTTGTAGAGGCCGGGTACGCGGAGTTGCACGCGGCGCGACCCCTGTGGCGTGAAGAGCTCGAAGGAAACCCGCTCGATCCCGTGAAGCTCGATGTTGCGAGCGATGACGTCCAAGCGCGGGCGAGCGTGGCCACACCGTGGGCAGCGGTAGTCGCCGAGATGCCCGATATAGGCGGCGGCGTACTCGTAAGGAGTGCCGCAACGGATGCACCACTTCGAATCGGCGGCGTGCTGGAGCTCCGGCTGGGCGTGCCGAGGATCGTCGACGCCGAAGACGGTCCGGGTTCCGGAACCACGATCTCGACCGAGATCTCCGACCTGCGGGTCGTCGCCGTTGACGACCAGCGCCGAGTCGGAAGGGAGATCCTGCACGGCGGAGCGCCAACGTTCGGCGACGAGCTCGAGCTCGCCGTACCGATCGAGCTGGTCGCGAAAGAGATTGCCGAGGCAAACCGCCCGGGGACGCAGCCGGTGCGCGACCTCGGGGAGAGCGGCCTCGTCGACCTCAAACAGCCCCAGCTCCGCGTCGCGTGCGGCGAGCAGGGCCGAGGCGACGCCCGAGACGAGATTCGCGCCGGAGCTGTTGTGCGCGACCCGAATCTTGCCCGCGAGGATTCTGGCGGCCATCGCGGCGGTCGTCGTCTTGCCGTTCGTCGCCGAGATAAGCGCCGAGCCAAGCGGGAGGCGGCGTGCGAGTGCGTCCACCGCCTCAGGATCGAGCTTCCAGAGCAGCTTGCCGGGCACCGTCGTGCCGCCGCCCCTGCGAGCGAGACGCGACAGCTCGCCGGTGGCACGTGCCAGGAGGATCTCCAAGCCCAGAGGAAAGCGGGTTTGCACGGGTCTGGGACGCTATCGGAGCGCGGTCAGGACTCCCCAAATGAGGTAATCGCGCGCTTTCTTGCACTCTCCCTCGTTTGGGGGATTCTCGGCGCCTCCCGAAAAAGGGGGATGTCGCCGCCTTGGGACCGTCGTAGCTTGCCGAGTAGTGATCGATTTGCGGCTGGACGCGTACTGCGCGCCGGCTTGAGCTACCGCGGCACCGCTGGAAGGCGGAAAGGAGACGGCAAGGCATTGAGCGCTGAGCGGCATTCGCTTGGTGACACTTCCCGGCAGGGCCCGCTAGGCATGGGGGGAGGGGCAGCCGCGTGACCGCAGTCCCCAGCAACATCGCGCTCCCCGAGGTCCCGAGCCCAGTCGGCGGACGAGGGAAGGACAAGAAGCTTCCCGTGCGGGCGACGGTCTATTTCTTCATCGTCGCCGCCCTGGCTACGACGGTCTCGATCCCGCTGCTCACGCACCTCCGCGTCGGTGCGAACGGGTGGGCGACCTTCGTCATCTTCGGATCGGCAGCTGCCGTGGCGCAGCTTTTCGTCGTCCGGACGCCCCGGAACCAGGCCTACCACACGACAATCGTCTTCCTGATGCCCGCCGTGATGCTGCTCCCGCCAGAGCTTGTCGCGCTGATGGGTGTGATCCAGCACATCCCGGAATGGTTGAAGAACCGGAACGCTTGGTACAGCCAGACCTTCAATATCTGCAACTGGACGCTCGCCCTGCTCGCCGCGTGGGCGAGCTTCCATGCAACGCTCGGCGCGAGCGGGCTGATCTCGAGTCCCAACCTGCGCATCGCCCTCGGCGGCCTGGCGGCCTCGGCCGTTTTCGTAGCCGTCAACCACACCCTGTTGGCGCCGATGCTGCACTTCTTCTACAGCCACTCGATCAGCGAGCTGGGGATCTTCTCGTTCGAGAGCCTCTCCACCGACCTCGTGTTGGCGGCACTCGGCGTCGGCATCGGCACGTTCTGGAACCTCAACCCGTGGTTGATGCCGTTCGCGATCGCGCCCCTGCTGCTGATCCACCGCTCTCTGAGCGTCCCCCAGCTCCAGGAGGAGGCGCGTGTCGACCCGAAGACAGGCCTCTTCAACGCCCGCTACTTCGCGGCCACCCTGGCCGACGAAATTGGGCGTGCGGACCGCTTCGACCGGCCGTTGACGCTGATCATGGCCGACCTCGATCTCCTGCGCGACATCAACAACACATACGGCCACCTGGCCGGAGACGCAGTGCTGCACGGCATAGCCGAGTCGTTCCGTTCCCAGTTGCGGGAATACGACGTGCCGGCCCGTTTCGGGGGCGAGGAATTCGCGATCCTCCTTCCGGAGACGCCACCCGAGCAAGCGTTCGAGATCGCCGAACGGATCCGGCAGGCAGTGGCCGCGCAACCGTTCGACGTCGAGACCTCGAGCGAACCCATCCGCGCGACTGTCTCGATCGGTGTGGCCGCCTTCCCGCGCGACGCAGCCGACGCAAACGAGCTGATCCATCAGGCCGACCTCGCCGTCTACCGCGCGAAGCTGCAGGGCCGAAACCGGGTGCTCGACGCCAGCTCGGAGCCACTCTTCGTGCCCGAGACTCGCTCCGCGCCGCTCGTGGCGGTTCCCGAGGACGGCGAGCACATGATCCCGCCGCCGAGCGAGACACACGCGTCGAGCGAACCGCGGCACCCACGCCCGCATGCGATCCACGGGCCGACCTTCTTCTCGCTCTCGAAGCGCCTCGCCGCTGTCGTCGGGCTCGTCGGGCTCGTCGGGACGGCCGCCGGCGTCGCCGGACTGGTGTTTGGCAACACCCACGACCTCGCAGGGATGATCGCGATCATCGCGCTCGTCGGCGCTGGTCAAGCTCTCGCCCTCGAGTTGGATCTCGGCTCGATCTCGGTCGCCGCGGTCGGCGCCATCGCAGGCGCAGCGTTGTTCGGGCCGAGGGCCGCGCTCGCGCTCGCGATCACGACGGCGGCGGTCGAGTGGAGCGCCCGGCGGCAGTCGCCACACCACGTCCTGTTCAACATCGGCGCCCTTTCGCTCGCCTCCCTGGCGGCCGTCGGCGCGTTCTCGCTCCACCTGATCGACGTCCAGGGAGACACGGGACGAATCCTCACGATCGCGGCCGGCATCGCCGCAGGCTTCGCCTACTTCGCGGTCAACATGGGTCTCGTCAGCCTCGCGACGGCAATCGAGGGCCACGAACGCTGGTGGCGGGCCTTCCAGGAGCGCTTCGCCTGGCTCGTCCCGCATTACCTCGTCTACGGGTTCATCGCCGGTGTGATCTTCCTGGGCTACGAAACAGCTCACCTCTGGGCCTTTGCGGTCTTCGCTGTGCCGCTCTTCCTGATCCGCAAGACGCAGGAGGCATATCTGCGGCACACGCAGAAGAGCGCCCAGAAGCTGCGTGAGGCAGCCGAGACGATCCAGACCCAGAACGTGTCGCTCGAGCAGGCGAACAGGCTGCTCAGGGAGCGTTCGACCGCGGCGATGGAGTCGCTGTCGGCGACTGTGGACGCACGCGACGCCTACACGGCAGGCCATTCACGCCGCGTCCAGCAACTCGCGCTGGCGATCGGACGCGAGCTGGGACTCTCCCAGGCGGAGCTCGACCTGCTCGGGCACGCAGCCCTCTTCCACGACATCGGCAAGCTCGCAATTCCCGACGCGATCCTCCTGAAGCCGGACAGCCTCAGCGATTCGGAGTGGTCGCTGATGCAGAAGCATGCTGAAGAGGGCGCGCGAATCATCGATCGGCTGGGCTTCCTGAACGACGCAGTTCCTGCAATCCGCCACCACCACGAACGCTTCGACGGGGCGGGCTACCCCGACCGCCTGAGGGGGGAGGAGATCCCTCTGGGGGCGCGGATCATCCACGTCGCGGACGCACTCGACTCGATGCTGACGACGCGCATCTACCGGGCAGCGCGGCCGGCGACCGAGGCTCTCAACGAGCTCAGACACGCCGCGGGCACCCAGTTCTGCCCGCGCTGCGTCGCCGCGCTCGAGCGAATTCTCCCAGTCGCCGAGCTCGACGCGGCTCCGGCTCTCAGCGAGGCCGTAGCGCTCTAGCCGGTCGTTTTGGGGCACAACCGCCCTTCGCTGACAAAGTTCAGAGACGTACGCTCGAGGTTGCGAACTCGTGCAAATGCTCTATTCTGCTTTGCAACAGTGGCCCGCAAGCCCGTCTACCGCGCGGTGGCGGATATCGACCGCCAGGCGCTGGCCGAGTTCCAGGCAGGAATCCGGAAGCGCTACAGCGACGAGCAGATCCTCGCCGAGCTGAAGGAGTCCGCCGAGCGGCTGGGACGTTCGCCCACGATGCGGGAGTTCTCGAGCGATCCAAAGACCACCGTCCATCCGCAGACGGTGATCGAGCACTTCGGCAGCTGGAACCGGGCCAAAAGACAGGCCGGCCTGGTGCCGCGGCGCTTCGCGACACGTGAGGAGCTGCTCGCGCTGCTCAAAGAGCTCGGACAGGAGCTCGGCCGCGTGCCCACCGCCCGCGACATCGACGAGCATCGAGGCCGGATGCCCTCGAAGTCCCTCTACTGGCACACGTTCGGCTCGCTGACGAACGCACTACGCGAAGCCGGCTTCGACGTGCCGGTGGGGGAGGAGCGGCTCGAGCGGGCGCTCGAACAGGCAGTCAACCTCTCGAAGAAGCTCCGCCGGCTCCCGAAGTTCGCCGATTGGACCGAGGCGCGAAAGGAGGACGATTCGCTCCTGACCGAGTGGCAGATCTATCGCATGTTCGACGCCAGGCGGGGGGCCTGGTCGACGTTCCAGTTCCTCGTGCACGAACGGCTGCGCCAGGCGGGCGTCACAGTGGCGCCGGACGGACGGATCGTCTAGTAACCGGCGGTGGCGACGATCGTCGCGAGCCGCTTCAGACAAGACGCCCGCTCATTGGGCGCGCGCACGGCGGGAAGCGGTGCCTCTTCGAACTCCCGGTCGGGGCTGAAGCGCTTGCGGCTCTTCTGCCGGCCCTGCACGAGCTCCACGAGAGTGCCCTCGGCGAGCTCGCTCTTCTTCAGCTTCATGCCGAGGTAGCGCTCGACGACTTCGAGGGCGAGCTCCGTGGACGCGAAGAACGTCTCGCCTTTGGCGACGCCGAGCCAGACCGGGCGATCGACACCCCGAGCAATGGAGAGCGACTGCTCGCGCCGCTCGTCGATCCAGGCAGTCGCCATCGA
>Ga0193750_1000507_pt1 | contig 10610 bp, 8 predicted proteins | sample L1c1metaG_FD_160569 | JGI IMG/M metagenome (GOLD analysis project Ga0193750, IMG submission 160569) | Soil microbial communities from a riparian zone of the East river system, Colorado, United States - L1c1 | ecosystem: Environmental > Terrestrial > Soil > Riparian zone | place: USA: East River...
CCGGAGCTGGCCGGTCTGGATATCGAGCGCGTACAGGTAACCCTCCTTGCTGCCGATAACCGCAAGATCGCCCAGCACTGCTGGAGAAGATGCGATCCCCAATCCGGTTTCATATTTCCAGCGCACCGCTCCGGTGTTGGCATCCATGGCGTAGACGAAGAAATCTTCCGACCCGATCATAACCGTGTCGCCGACTACGGCAGGCGAGGAGTCGATACCGTTTCCCGTGGCGGTGCTCCATAGAATTTTGCCGGAGGAAGGCTCTAGACTGTAGACCTTGCCGTCGCCACAGCCGACATAAATTTGTTTCTCTGCGGCATAAGCTGTCGAATAGATTCGACCGCCGAGTTGCTGCGTCCAATGGGCGCTGCCGGTTGTCGCTTCCACTGCGTACATCCGACCATCCGCGCTGCCGAAAAAAACAATTCCGCTGCGTACAATTGGCGACGTCCAGACTTCGCCTCCAGTCGAACTATCCCAGACTTTCGCGCCGGAAACGGAATCTACGGCATACACTTTGCCATCGTCGCAGCCGAAGAGAACTTTATTACCGCACAAGGAAGGAGTGGAATGAACCTGCTCCACAACCGGAAATTTCCATTTCGCTCTCCCGCTCGCGACGTCGATGGCATGGAGGCCGCCTGTGATGGAAGTGACATAAAGAATGCCATCACGCAGTATCGGAGCAGAACGGATGGAACCACCGGTGCGAAATTGCCAACGCGTTCGAGAAGGGGCGCGAGCGGGACGAATTCCCTGCCCGCCGGTCCGCGAATTGTCGCTGAGCAGTGTGACCCAATCAGTCTCAGCTATGGAGGGCCTCGCGTTTTCCGTCATTTTTCAATTATGCGGCCGAGATTCGACGATGATCGATCTGCTTGAAGTCCGCAATGCCCAAGCCCAGTTTCCCCGCTGCCGCGATATGTCCTGGCCGGCGATAGAACAGGTTCTTACTCGGATCGTGGAAAAACTCGTCATAATTCGCAGTGATGTTCTTAGGATCACGATCCCATACTGAGGGCGCCCCTTGCTCCCGTCTCTTCTTTTCGATGGCCTCCAGTTCAACTGTGTCCATCGCCACGGGATCGGTGCCGAGCAGGAGAGTTCCCGCCTGATAGATGAAATCCTGGACCTGGGTAAGCGGTCCGCCGTGCCAGACCTGTCGCATGCCGTCCATGATGTGCAACACCGCTTTAGAACGCAGCGGCTCAATTGAGCACATAACTCCGATCAGCGGATCGGTGAAAGAGTACGGCGGGCGATGGGAGCGGGCCACATTATTAAATGTGCCGTAACCAAGATTCTTCAGGCAGCCGGTGACGCCGGAGGCGGAGTGATCCTTCATCGTCGGTACGTTAATGATTTTTGTCAGTGTGTGGGCGACAATGCTGGCCATGTAGGAACGGGTTTCCCACTCGCCGAAAAAATTGGCCTCGCAATAGACGTTGGGATCGTAGCCCGCGGCGTCAACAAATCCATCCTGAATACCGACGACCCGAACTCCGGGAGGAAGCAGCGCCTGATAGCTGCCGATGTCAATCTCGTACGCATAGCGGTCATAAACAATGATGTTGCGGACAGGAACTCCGACGGACTGCGCCCCACTGATGATCTCGCGCACGATCTCCGGAGAAGAGCAGCAGGCCGGAGCTCCCGAGGGATTGATCTTGATTCCGACTACGTCCGTAGGCTCAATAAACCGGGCCCATGCCGCACGCAATGAGCGTTCGCCTGTCAGCTCCTTCATCCCTTGCTCGATCATGCGGCCCACGACGGGTTGCGAAACGCGGTTCTGGACAATAGATTTTGGATCCGACAGTTCCACCACTCGGCCGGGAAATAATCCCGGCATTCCCAGCGGGGAGTGCTTGACTTGCGGTAACCCGTGCACCTCGATTGGAGGCGGCTCGGGCAGCGTTACATTCTCTTGTCCTGGGGCATTCGGATCGAAACCGAGAAACAAGCCGGCGCTTCCCAAACAACTCGCCTTTACGAAAGTGCGCCGATCCATGTTGGCTCCGAGTAAAAAAAGCAGAGGCTCAGCCTACGACACCGGCCATCCTCTTTACAACTTTTGTTTCGCCATCGTGACAATCGCGCTTCGACTGGATACACTTGCGCTTCACACCGCCACGGAGGACATTTTCACATGGATGTCGCGGTCTCCAAGAACAAAATCGCCGCGGTCGAGAAAGATATTCCCGCCGGTCAAGCGGGAAAAGTGGTCAATGTTTCGGGCCTGTACGTCACGCCCGGTCTTATCGATATCCACTTTCACATCGGTCACGGCGGAGCACCCTTGAACTGGTTTACGCCGGAAGCCCGTGCTCATATCGCACCGCTGGGAATCCCGGCGGATTTGGCTCTGCAATCTGGTGTAACCACCGTGGTGGACGCGGGTACCTCTGGAGCCGAAACATTTCTTCAGGAAAAAGAAGAAGTCATCGATCATGCCAAAGTACGCGTCCTGGCTTTTCTGAATATTGTGGCCAATGGCATGAATGGCGGGCTTGAACAAACCGTTGATCAGATGGATGTCAAGCTTTGTTCCGAAACCATCAAAAAATATCCCGATATCCTCGTCGGTGTGAAGACCGCGCATTATTGGACCGAGGATCCATGGGATCCGGAACATGTTCCGTGGGCAGCGGTCGACCGGGCAATTGAATGTGGAAAGTCAGCCAACGTGCCCGTGATGTTTGACTTCTGGCCCCGCCCGGATCGAACTTACGCCGAGCTGATCCTCAAGAAGATGCGGCCTGGCGACATTCACACCCATGTTTTCGCGCAGCAATTTCCCATCGTTCTTGCTGATGGCAAGATCAACCCAATCATGGCGGAAGCGCGTCAACGGGGAGTCATTTTCGACGTCGGCCACGGAGGAGGCAGCTTCTGGTTTCGCAACGCCGTGCCCGCCGTAAAACAGGGTTTTGTGCCCGACTCCATGTCCACGGATTTGCATACCGGCAACTACACAATCCTGAGTATGAATAACGTGATGTCGAAGTTCCTGGCGATGGGCGTTCCGCTGGCCGATATCATCCGGCGCTCCACGGTTAACCCGGCGCGTGAAATTCGCAGGCCTGAGCTGGGAACACTCTCCGTTGGGAAAGAAGCGGACATCGCTGTGCTTGAATTGCTTCAAGGCGATTACGGCTATATTGATTGCGGCTTCGCCAGAATGGATGGAAAATTCAAACTGGTAGCGCGCATGACAGTTCGCGCCGGACGCATTCTTTATGATCCTTCCGGCATGAGCATGGTGGAATGGGAGAAGGCGCGTCCACAATATTTCACCACACCCGGTTTGGGTAATTCCACGCCCGCCCGGGCCGATGACTATCCGAGAGAATAAGCGAGATCGCAGGTCTTTCAGTTCTGAGGAGGTCGCAATGTCGGGAATCAGCCGTCGAAAGCTTTTACGCACTGGAGGACAAGTGATTATTGCGGGCGGTATTGCCGCTTGCGGTCCACCGTTGCAAGCGCGGTCTTCGTCGAAGTCGAAGTCCGCGGCGAAGGGAGTGGACTACTACCAGAAACTGGGAGTGACTCCGTTTATCAATGCGGCCGGCACTTACACAGTTCTTACCGCTTCCATCATGCCGGACGAAGTGCAGGCAGCCGTGGCGCTGGCTGCAAAGAATCCGGTAAATCTGAATGAGTTGCACGACGCCGCTGGTGCTTATCTGGCAAAGCAGTTGCGTTGTGAAGCTGCTCTCGTCACCGCCGGCGCGGCCGCGGCTCTGGTGGTTGGAACCGCAGCCTGCGTCACCTTGGGAAACGATTCCGCCATCCTCAACATACCCACCGACATGAACGGACTGAAAAACGAAGTCATCGTTCAGAAAACTCATCGCTATGGATACGACCACGCCATCCGCAATTGCGGAGTTCGTTTTGTTGAAGTCGAAACCCTTCCTCAGTACGAGCAGGCTTTCACCGATCGCACCGTGATGACTCACTTTTTTAATGCCGGTGAGGGCCAGATCAGCCGCGAAGACTGGGTGCGCGTGGCCCACCAGCACGGAGTCCCGTGTTTTAATGACGCCGCTGCCGACGTTCCACCCATTTCGAATCTGTGGAATTACACCCAGATGGGATTCGATCTGGTGACTTTTTCCGGAGGCAAAGGCCTGCGAGGCCCGCAATGCACTGGCTTACTCTTAGGCAGAAAAGATTTGATCGATGCTGCCCGGAAAAACAACTCGCCTAACTCGAATACCGTCGGACGCGGAATGAAAGTAGCGAAGGAGGAGATAGTCGGCCTGGTTGCCGCCGTGGATTGGTTCTTGAGCCAGGACGACGCCTCAATGGAAGCCGAGTACCGCAAACGGGCGGAACGAATCGCCGAAGAGTTAAAGAAAATTCCGACTGTACAGACCCAAATATTTATTCCTGCAGTGGCCGCGAATCACGTGCCGCATTTGCTCATCACCTACGACCAGAACCGCGTGAAGATTACCGGAGCCGAAATCATGCAAAAGATGCGCGAGGGAAAACCGCGCATCGAATTAAACCCTTCCACCGGCGGAGCCCCCGCCAGCGCCGGATTGCCGGGAGGCGCGAACACAATTGTGGTTGGCGTCTGGATGATGCAGCCCGGTGAAGACTTGATCGTGGCGAGGCGCCTGCGGGAAGTATTGAAAGGGGCGATGGCGGCCTAGCGCTGACTTCTGCCTTGACAAGGCGCTTAGGTTTTCTAAACGCGTGATTACGACGGCAATCGAGATTGGAACTGCAAACCAGCGTCAGAGATTTCTTGGGAAACTAACTTCGCCGACTGCTGCTCGATAATGGGAGACTGCCTGCATGAAAAGACGAACCTTGCTCCAAACTCTTCCCGCCGCTATGTGCCTTCCCGCATCGGTCTGGGCCACTTCGCAGCAGGACAACGACCGCCCTGTTCAGGGCTCAACAACGGTCTACGAGCTGCGCGTCTATCAAGCCGCACCAGGAAGATTGGCAGAACTGCTGGCTCGGTTCCGCGAACACACCGCAAAACTCTTTGACCGGCATGGAATGAAAAACGTGGCTTACTGGACGCCCGTCGACGAGCCCCAAAAGAGCAACACCCTTATCTACATTCTGCAGCACCCCAGCCGCGAAGCGGCAGCCGCCAATTGGAAATCCTTTCAAGACGATCCGGAGTGGAAAAGCGTCCGCGACAAATCCGAAGCGAACGGCAAGCTCGTCGAAAAAGTCGAGTCCACCTACCTCGTTCTGACCGACTTCTCCCCGCCGTTACGCGCGATTTAGGCTTCGGGCGCGTTGTGTTTATTTGCTTAAGTGCTTGCTGATGGCCTTGGTCATTTGGAACATGTCCAGTCTGGCTTTTCCAAAAACCGGTTTCAGCTTTTCGTCGGCTACGATTTCCCGCCGCTTTTTTGGATCCTGGAGTTTATGTTTCTTGATGTAGGCCCATACCTTCTTCGCGACCTGGGGTCGCGATATGGGGGCGGACGATCCCAAAATCTCAGCCAGTTGTGGTGACGGCTTCAAAGGTGCCTGAGCCATCTTCATAAAAGCAGAGTTTGTTTTCTTCTTAGGCATTACGCCTCCATTTTCTAATCGGCATATTGTAACCCGTAAGGGGACCGTCGGAGTGCCGATTAAAGGTGTAACCCACTTTGAAAACAGAAAAACAGAGTAGTAGAAGTTACCGGGCTTCGGGAACGCGTAACCGTGCCCATACTCTGATCACCACCCAAGCACTACCCAAGACACTCAAGAACCACAGCACATAAAACGCACCCGGCGTCATATCAGTCGGCTTGTTGATAAGCAATCGTTGGACAATCTCGGCCGTCCCGACATGCCATAGAACAGCAGCTCTCGCGGGAGCGACCTGGCCAGTAGCACTCGAGTGGGAAATCAGTCCTGTGTAGTACGGGATCAGGAGAAAATATATCCCATACGCATCGAGTAGAAAGAATGCCGTTGTAAGAGTTGGAATTATCCACGCATGTGCCCCTCGCGGCAGGACCGACTGCAAACCGTAATACAACAACAACAGTTCTGGAACGATAAGGCAGTACATATACCAACCGGTGGAGGATGAAACTCCGACGCTGACGTACGTGAGCAGGATGTCGTAACCAAGCCCCAGCCCAAAAAAGCCGCAAAAACATAACAGAACTACGAGATGGCCTGTCGATGGGGCGAAGGACAGCCTCCCGTAATCTTTCTTTATAAAATGCTTATACAGACAGATCGACAACCCGAGGCCTGCGAATGCGAAGATGATTCCAAACAGCGCGTACCAGGGTTCGGGCACTCTCAAAAAGCTCCAGGCCCCGAACCAAATATGCGACAGCACAATCGATTTAATGCCGCTGATCCAATTGACGTGAAAGATTTGGCCCATCATTCCCAATGGAGAGCTGGAAACAATGGTTTCCCGGGCAAGACCGGACCACGAACCGGTTAACTGGTGCACGTGCCAGTACCAAGGGCCAGCAATAGCGAAGATTGAAAGAAGCCCAATGGCTGAAAATAAAAATAATTGCCGTCGCTCTCGCGGCCATTTCCAATAGCACCACAACATAATAGCCAGGACGGCAGGTAAGGCAGTCAAGAAGTATGCCTTGCTAAGCAGGCCTGAGCCTACGAGGCATCCCAGGAATGGCATCTTGCGGAACTGGCCGGGACCCTCTACCACTCGCACGGTTAAATAGATAATGCCGGTATAGACCAAAAGCGCCAGACACTCATTGCCCACCCGGGAGATGTCAATAAAAAGCTCCGGCATCATGGTTGCGAGACTGACAACGGCAAGCGCAATCGTGCTCTGGCCGGTGACTCGCTTAGCGACCAGGTAGCCAATAGGCACCGCAAACGATGCAACAACGATGCTCATTAGTCTGAGGATCAAGACTCTGGATTCCAAGCTGCGGTCCTGTACGAGGCGTAAAGGAATCGATGACAGAAAATAGTAAAGAGGTGGCTGCTGAGCTTCGTAGTTCAGTAGCGCCTCCGGGCTCGGCTGTTTCGCCCAGTCCGGTGGAATTTGATGAAATGATTTCTGCAGCTCTGCCCGTTGTTCTACGGTGAGTTTCCAAAAGTCCTCGTGCGTGTAGAGAGGTGGAGAAACTCCATGTAGCCGGAGCATCCACGGAAGTGGAAGAACATGGAAAGAGGCGCTTACCTCTCTGGATATCCGAGTCTTGAGAGACGGCGGTGTGCCGCTTGCCACCATGTACTGCAGGGACGCAAAGTGGTAGGGCTCGTCATATCCCTCCCAGATAGGAAGAATTGCAGCGTAGAAGGAACCTCGAAGTATAAAGACCAACCACAGGATAATCAGCGCACTCTTCGTGCTAGTTTTCATGAAAATTTTGCGTAAGGTTTTCGCTGAAGCGAAGGGCGGCACGCAGCGCGAACCTTCACCGTCCACATCTCGAACTTTATTTCATGGCCGTTTTGCGAGCGAATTGCTGTTCTCGTAATTGATCTTTCCCTTCTTCGATCAAATAAAACTTATCAGGCTCGACGTTGCGGAATAGTTGTCGCTGTCCGCTTGGCCATGTGACTTCGACGCTTTCCACTCGGCTAGTTTTCGCAAGTCCGAAATTGGCGCGCAGATCACTCTGCGATAGATAGCTGCCACCGCCAGCGATTTCGCGGATTTGCGAGAGCCCACCGGCTACAACTCGGATGCGCGCTCCCATCGCGTCGCGATTGCTCTTCGTCCCCACTAATTTGAAATTGAGGAAATGATTGCCATTGCCGCCGCTATTGTGCAGCAGTAGGGGCGGGTCTCCATTATTTGCGACGATGACGTCCATGAAGCCGTCGTTATCGAAATCGGCGAAGGCAACTCCGCGACCCACGTAGGGTGTTTCAAAACCACTGCCCGCCACCTTGGTAGTTTCTATGAACTTGCCATTGCCTTCGTTGTGGAAGAGCATATTGGTCTGCTTGTAGTGAATTTCAGGCGAGGCTTGCTCAACCTCCGGATAGACGTGTCCATTGGCGATAAATATGTCGAGCCAGCCATCGTTATCGTAGTCGAAAAAGCCTCCGCCAAAGCTCAGCACATCATGCGTGGGCCGGGTGATTCCAGCCTGATCGCTGACCTCAGCGAAAAATCCTGAGCCCTCGTTATGCCAAAGGTGATCGGAGGACCGCTGGAAGTCGGAAATGTAGAGATCGAGCCAGCCGTCGTTGTCATAATCCCCAAGCGAGATGCACATGGCGGCCATCACTCGTCCCTGGGCGGTGAGAGCCATGCCGCTGACAACTCCGATCTCTTTAAAAGTGCCGTTGCGCTCGTTGTGGTAGAGATAGGCATCGAGGCCATCGTTAGCCACGAACAGATCCGGCCAGCCGTCGTTGTCATAATCGGCGGCGCCGACGGAAAGATTCTTGCCTTCCGGCTGATAGATTTTCGCCGCAACCGTTACGTTGGTGAACGTGCCGTTGCCGTTGTTGTGATAGAGCGCGTCTGGACTGCCGCGATAAACGCTCGGGGCACAACTGCTAAGCACGCCCCCTAGGTTGCAATAACGTTTATCGCCAAGCGTCACGTAGCTGCCGACATAAAGGTCAAGACGCCCGTCGCGGTCATAATCGAAAAATGTCGCCCCTGAATGAAAAGCTCCGGACTCCGTACCCGCGACTCCGGCCTTGTCGGTAACGTCGGTGAAAGTTCCGTTGCCATTGTTGTGGTACAAAACGTTGCGTCCGTACTGCGTCACGAAAAGATCGGGAAAGCCGTCGTTGTCGTAGTCGCCCCAGACACAACCCAGGCCGTAACCCGTGCCGGGAACGCCGGCCTTGTCCGTGACATCAGTAAACGTGCCGTTCCCATTGTTGCGGTAAAGCGCGTTGCGCGCCGCGATGCCGCGATTATAGAGATCACGGCCATTGACGAAATAGATGTCCTGCCAGCCGTCGCCATCGAAATCAGCTACGCAGAGGCCTGGACCGAATTCTTCGCGGTTGATCGAGATACCATTATTGCCTTTGAAATGAGCGAATTTGATACCCGCCGACGATGTGACATTTGTGAACTGGATCGAGACGGCTGGCGCTACCTGAGCATGCATGGCCGGAAGGTAGCCGAAAGTGTTAGCCGTCGCTGCCAGCATCAACATTCGAATAAATAGCATGGTGACAGTTCTTGCATACCGGCTCGCACATTGGTTCGGATTTGGTAGAGTCCCGATTATGACGTTTCTTCTCTTGGTCATTTCTCAGGAATAGTATTGCACTGGCACGGAAAAATAGCGCAAGAACGAAGCGGAAGAATTTCGCGCTATTCACAGGGATTCACGAACTGGGAATTAGATGGTGTGGATTCGGAGAGAGAGTGGCCGGAAACTGGAAACGGAAAACCGGAAACTGCCCTTCAGAGCGGTTCGAGTCCGAGACCGTACTGCTCCTTGAGGTCATAAAAATTGCCGTGAACCGTCCCCTGTCCATTTGCAATCGTCAGCTTGCGCGCCCGAACATCTTCGACCCAGGAAGCCTTGGCAGCAGCCGCCCTGCGGTTGGCGATAATGCGCAAACGTTCTACTTCCGCTTCCTCACTCGACAGCACCGGGTTTATCCGACCGAAATCACCTGTGATTTGTGATTTGATCCGCTCGGATATGCTTCCGTTCTGCGCTTTGATGTCGAACATTAATGCTGCCGCGCGAGTTGAAGTCAGGCCGAAATCCTTGCATAACGAAGTGGCGCTATTGAACAGACGCGTGGCGAATTGCACTTGAATGTCTTGAAAGAGCTGCTGCCTTCCGAGGGTTTTGAAATGACCTCTCCAAGGCTCGTTTACTGAGCGTTTTAAGTTTTGAACCGAACGAGCCCACTCCAGTTGCTTTGACTTCGGAGCGACGAGCATAGCGTTGAACTCCGCATAGTTCTGGCCGAAAACCGACTCGACGACATCAGGATGCGTCGCGACAAGATTCTGCAACAGAGGTTGCAGACTACCCTGACCCAGATTCCACTGCAGAACTCCGAAACTCATTCCCTGCCCATCAAAATCACCTGAAAGACCGGCAAAGCAATCGGGGAAAGAGCAATCAGTTTCAAATGATCCGGTCAAAGCCATACAGCGAAATTGAACAGACTCGCTCAGCATGGCTGGAGCGTGTATGGCTACATCCGGGAAAAGAGCGGCCCAGGTATTCCGACCAACCTGGCCGTCAACGGTTAGGCGGTGAACCCTTTGAAACTGTCGGACCGCACTTTCGGTGCCGCCCCCAAAAATGCCATCCACCGGACCGAGGTAGAAACCCTCCGACTTAAGCTGCGCTTGAATGCGCAGCACTTCCGGGCCCTTGGCTCCAACTCGATAGGTAGGCACGTTGCCTTCGCGGCGGAAAAGTTTCGGTGAGGAACGAGCCTACACATTGGGAAGCAATCTCCCCGGGTCCGAGTATTCTTGTTCTGAAAACAGGACAGGTCCAGCAGCCGAGAACCACGGTCGTACTCGGAATAACTCAGCTTGATATACTTTCGGTGCAAGGAAAAATGAGCCGCATTGACGAGGTAAGACGATGCAAGAATGCACACATATGGATCAAATTCGAGATGTGAAGCCACATACGCGTGGCTGCGAAGAGTGCTTGAAAATGGGTGACACCTGGGTTCACCTGCGGTTATGT
>Ga0193750_1000508_pt1 | contig 10605 bp, 5 predicted proteins | sample L1c1metaG_FD_160569 | JGI IMG/M metagenome (GOLD analysis project Ga0193750, IMG submission 160569) | Soil microbial communities from a riparian zone of the East river system, Colorado, United States - L1c1 | ecosystem: Environmental > Terrestrial > Soil > Riparian zone | place: USA: East River...
CGAAAACGCCAAGCAGTGGACGGCGGGATGGCGTTTTAGAGCGAAAATCGCTGACGAACCCGTCTTTCGTCCGGATCTCAACATGGCCGGCTGCGCGGTTGGCATTGTAGACCAGGACCGAACCCACCGGCGCTTGATACGGATCGTTCACCGGCAGCTTTCGGAAGCCATAGTTGTTGACTAATTCCTGACCCGCCTGTTTCGCGTATTCTGTCTTCGGACGGGAACTGATCACGCCTGATGCAAGGAGGGCCTCCTTCACTGCGTGCCAGCATTGCCGGCGCGAATGGGCATGGGCTCGTTCCTCCGCAATGGTAGCTGCACGCATCAATTTTGGATCGAGTTGACGATCGCTTTTCGCGCCTGTCGCGAAAGGCCGCCCGATTTTAGTTGGCTGGTAACTTTGGATGACATCGACCGAGGTGGCTTTGCCGGAAGCGTCTTTAAAAACGAACTTGGAGGGTTGCGGGTTTGCCCGCGGCGGCGGCGACATCGAGAGAGCCGAAGCCGTGGCAGGGAAAAGGGCGCCGCAGCCGAGGGAGATAAGGGTTATGGGGAGAACCTTTTTCATTTTGGGAGCGCCCTCTATAATGCAATTCGCGGGCCTGACAAGCGATTTTTGGGTAAAAATTCCATAATTCTTATAAAAAATCGGCAGCACGCTTGCATCCACAATTCCAGGCATTTCCGATTCCTTTTGGGGCAGCTAAACCAAAGAGGCATGCCCCGCCAGGGTTGTTTACGTCCCGACAACCCTCCTTTGACAGAACCATGCCATCGCGACTTGCTTCAATTATCGGCCTTCTTCTCCTCGTAACCTCTCGGGCCTATGCCACCGAACAGCCGACTCTCGCTCGCGTCACCACCTATTGGCGGGAGGAAGGTCAACTTCGCGCAGCCTGGAATGGGGCGCGTCTCCGAAATGGACACTGCGCCGTCGATCCGAAAAAAATCCCTTATGGCAGCAGGATTCAGCTAGGGGACGAGGAACTAATCGCCGTTGATACCGGACCGGCCGTGGTAAGTCGGAAAGCGGCTCGCCTTTCAGGGCGTAACGCAGCGGAGCGAAACGCCGTCGTGGTCGATCGTTACTTTGAAACGAAATCGCAGGCTGTGGCATGGGAAAAGTCGCATCCGCATTTCATGAAAATGCGCGTTCTCAGTCCGGGATCGGCCTTAGCTATTTCTGAAAAGAGCCCGGTTAAGGGCAGGAATTCGGCGTCGCAACCAATGGTCTCAGCTCCACGAATCAGTAGACCACCAGTCATGAGCACGGCTATTTCGATCGGCGACTTTTATTTCGGCGCTTTCCTCGGATTACCGAGGGCAACCGCCCGCGATGCCCGTAGACGCACCGGTGGCGAGTTGGTCGCCTCAAACATTGTCGCAAGGAGTCGCGGCCGGGCACTCGATTGGTTGCGTTTGCTACAAATAACTTAACTCCCGGGCCACCTTCATAGCAGAGGCAAGGTCGGCGGTGGCGTTTTCTTGAGCACCGATTTGCCATTCATCGTAGGCTTTACGAATTGGGTTTAACAGCTTTTCCGGCAATGGATGCTGATTTTCGGCCAGCAAACCCTGCGCAAATCCGATTGCGGCACCGCTATTCTGGCGATATAACGCGATCGCGATCAGTGGGCAAAGCGCCATCCAATCGAAACCGTACGGATCGTCCATTCCGTGCCATAACTCGAGCGCTTTGCTCGCGAGCTTTTCCGCCTCTGGGTGATCCTCCTGCCGCCATGCGATCCACGCCAGGCTAGCTTTTGCCATCGCGATGTATTCTACCATCCCGAGTTTTGTTGCGAGTTCGAGCGTTCTCTTCGCTTCAGTCGTGCAACCCGCGACGTCACCCAACCGGCGAAACGCCACCGCTCGATAAGTCAGGCAACGCGATTGCAAAACTAGATCACCAGTCTGCTCGGCCATCGCGAGAGCTTTTCCACTCTGTTCGACGGCGTCACCAAAATCGCCGTGACACAACTCAATCAATCCCAGTACAAAATTAACATGTCCGGCTTGCGCCGGATTGTTTGCTTCGTCGCTCGCAGCCACGGCGCGCCTTGCCAGGTCGAGGCATTCCCGCGACGGCCGGAAACGCGATTCCATCAACATGGAAAGTGCCATCATTTTCAAAAATTCTGCTCGCTGGGCGGCAGCGCCGCGGTCGGTAATCACGCTGCGATATCGTTCGGCCAGCTCTCGCATCTCTTTCACCATTCCCTGCCAGTAAAAAAGTTGCATCCGTTCCATTTGGATTTGCACTTTTTCTTCCCACCAATCCGCTCCACCATCCCCGGGTTCCCCCAATTCCTGATCAGCCATGTCAAATTCGCGGGTTGTTTCGGCGAAATGTCGCTGCATGCTGTGACTAAAACCAATCTTGCGGTTAAGACGCGAACGCGAGATCGGGTCGGCGTTTCCAGCCAGAACCTGAGCGCGGCCAAAGGCATCGCGCGCTTCCTCGTGTCGTCCGACCAGAGTCAAGACATCGCCGAGACCTTCGTTCAGTCGCAACCCGCTTTCACGAAATTGCCCGTCGCCGGCGCGCGTGATTTGCCCGATCGCAGATTTGTAGAAAGCAATGGCTTCCGCATTGGCAAAGGTGGCTTTCGCTCGTTCGGCCGCTCGTCCCAGATAAAAAATTGCCCGCTGGGCCGCTTCCGCCCTCTCATAATGATATCCCAGCGTAGCGGAGAGTTCCTCGAGTCGGCCTGGAAATAGCGCTTCGATCGCTTCCGCGGCAAGCTGATGCAGTTCCTTACGCCGCGCGAAAAGCATCGAGTCATACGCGACATCATGCGTGATGGCATGCTTGAAAATGTATTCGCCTTCTTCCAGCCCAGCCGTTTCTGATGCTTGCTGCTCGCGCGATTGAATAAACTCCCGCCGTTGCAATTCACCGAGTGAAGCCTCAAGTCGATGCTTCGCTCTTTGTTCATATATATAGGCGAGCACGCGCCTTTGAAAAATCCGGCCAATGACGGAGGCGCGTTGCAGGGTTTGCTTGTTGTCGGGCGGCAGCCGATCGATGCGCGCCGCCAGCACCCCTTGGAGCGTCTCCGGAATTTCCACCGCATCGATCTCGCGCGTGGCCGCGGCCCGGTTCCCCTCGAGCACGATTGCCCCGGCATCGATTAAGGAGCGGAGAAGCTCTTCGACGAAAAACGGATTCCCCTCGGCGCGATTCAAAATTAATTCGCGCATCCCTGCCGGGAAATTTTCGATCTTCAGGAGTTGTTGAATGAGCGAGCCACTTTCATCGCGGGTCAGTGGTGACAAGCGGATGATGTGGCGCACGCAGCGTCCGTCGTTCTTTTGCAGTCCTTCTAACAGGCGATTGTCTTCCAGACGTGCCGCGCATAGCAGCAAAAGTGGCACCTCATTGGAAACCGGAGCCAACATTTCCAAGACCTCCCAGGAGGAGGGGTCGCACCAGTGCAGATCTTCCCAGACCAGGACCAATGGCTCATGCCGAGTGCGACGGCGAACGTATCCGCCCAACGCTTCCAGAATCCCGGACCGAAGTGCTTCGCTCGAAAGGAATTTCACTCTGTCTTCCATGGCTGGGTCCATAGGCAGTTCCAGCAATCGAGCCAGGAAGGGATAAATCTCGGCCTGCCCTTCCAGGCTTTTTTGCAATGCTGCCACAACTTCGGATTGCGCCGCTTCCGGTTTAACGTTCAGCAGGCTCATTACAATCTCGCGCGCGAGCCAGTAGCTCATGCCCGCGGTGAAGGAAAGGGCGCGGCCTTCTGCCCAGGTCACGTTTACGGGCAGTAACACCCGTGTTTCCGCGATCAAACGGCTCTTGCCCAGACCCGCTTCGCCCAAAATCGCGAGCATGCTTCCCCGACCACGCTCCAAGTCTGCAACTGCCTTGCGTATCTCCGTCAGTTCGCCGTCGCGTCCGATCAGCGGGGCGCGCAAACCTTCAATACCTCGCATAGGCTTGGGCATAGCCTTCGCCCTGAGCAGCCGGCTCACTTCTACCGGTGCTTCTTTTCCCTTTAACTTCAACGGTGCGACCGGTTCGAAATCAAAGAGCCGATGGGTCTGCCGGTAGGCTGCGGGCCCTACAAAAATTTCACCGACCGATGAAGCGTCTTCCAGTCGAGCAGCCAGATTGACCGCATCGCCCATGACCGAATAATCGCGGCGATCCCGCCCGCCAATTTCGCCCGCGACCACCAGGCCGGTATTGATACCAATATGGAGACCAAGCGCGGTCCCGTTGGCGTGATTGAACGCAACAATCGCGTCCATCATATCAAGAGCAGCACGCAAGGCGCGTTCGGCATCATCTTCATGCGCCACCGGCGCGCCAAAAACCGCCATGATTTCATCGCCGATGAACTTGTCGATGGTGCCGTCATATTTCTGCACCACGGGCACCAGCCAGTCGAAGCAGGCATTGATTACCTCACGCACTTTTTCGGGATCTAATTTTTCAGAAAGCGCGGTGAATCCCGAGACGTCGGCGAACACAGTTGTTACCAGCTTGCGTTCGTCCGTCTCCGCCCGATCTCCCGTGGCGCTCTCAAGTTGGGTCAACTGTTCACGCAAGGCGGCAATCGCTGGATCGACCACAGCGTTGCCCAGACTTTTCCGCCGCGATTCCAAACCAGCGATCGCCACTGACAACTTTTGAATCTGGGTCTCGAGATCAGCCATGGTTGCGGGAACAAGATCTTTCCTCGCTCCTTTTATCGAAATAGGCACGCCGAATCGAGCCGTCTTTGCTTGCAAGGACGGTAGCCGCGACAAACCTTTTCTTTCGTGTCGCGGGAATTCCAAATCCGCCAGGCCAACCCGGATGATGCTAGCATAATCGGCTGGCATCGTGCCCGCATGTTCCAGGACATGGGTCTGGTACCGAACGAGTTGTTCGAGTCGTTTCGGACAAAAGCGCTCGCTCGTTTGGGCAAAGCGCTCGCTTCCGGAGACTATTTAGGCTGGCTGGTGAGTCAACGTGATGTGCCGCAAAAAATTATTGCGGGCGCAGGCGTCATCATGCGGGAAGTTCCGCCATTTCCTATTCGTCACAAAGACGGTGAGATCACGATCGCGGAAGGTCGCCAGGGATTGATCGTCAACGTCTTCACCGAACCGGAATGGCGCCGACACGGGCTGGCAAAGCTTCTGATGAATACAATTATTACCTGGTCACGCGAACAAAACCTCGATGGTCTCGTCCTTCACGCCTCCGGTGATGGGCGCGCCCTTTATGAGCAACTTGGCTTTATCTCCACCACCGAAATGAGACTTGGCGGCGGCGATGATTGAAGAAGAGAGGTCTACTACTCGCTAGTGCCCGTCACCAGAACTGGGAGGCAGCCAGCCGCCGATGGCTTGAAGAGGGGTGATATCGCCCGGCCTCGTGATCCAGGCGGCTAATGCGGTGCGGTTCGGGCGACTGGCATTCTCAGGCGCAGAAGAAGGTAAATGAAATTCCTGTGGGCTGGAAGCGAGTTTTTGGTGATCGAGCGAGAGAACAACGAAATCGTGACGCAAACTGCGACCATTGTTTTCGCCGGCGCGCACGTTGATGCTTATACCGAAACCGAGACGGGCGAGATAGAGATCGAAATCGCGAGCCTCTGCCTTGGCCGGTTCGAAGTTCACGAGAACACTATTGTCGCTTCGCACCGTCGCGCTCAGAGCCCCGGGACCTCCATCATTTATTACAGGAACCCGGGCATCTCGCCATTCGCGACCATTCAAAACAAAGGCTGGAGTGTAAACGCTCTCAGCATTCCAGTTAGCGGCATAAAGGCGCTGTCGCTTTGTCCATTCCGCTGAGGCAAAAGGATCCTTCCAGCCGAGTCGATCCCAGTAATCGACATGAAAAGCGACTGGCACGAACTCATGCCAGAGCCGTGGATCGTTGACCAGCCGGCCCAATGACGCCTCAGCGGGCGGACAACTGCTGCAGCCCTCGGAGGTAAAAAGTTCGAGCAGCTGAACTTTTTTCGGTCCCGACTCGAAAACAACGTCGACGGCGCACAATACACCGCCAAAGAAGAGGGATAGAACGACTCCGATGATTGCTTTCATAACAGCTGAGCTTATTCGGACGCCGGAATAAGACTGCTCAATTTCTTCACCAATCATCGGTATTGGCAACGAAGTAGTCAATTTGTCACGCTTTCAGCGTAAGAAGCAATTTGATCTCCTCGCTCGCACGAAACAGGCTGCATTTTGGGCCAATGCCTGGTGAAGACCGGTCCGATTCCACACGGGAGAAAAGCGTCAGTCCCCCTGTGAAAGACGACAAAACCATGCCGTTTCGCGTCCTCTTCGAGTCGGCCCCGGGACTTTACCTCGTGTTGACACCGGACGAGTTCTCGATTGTGGCGGTAAGCGAGGCGTATTTGCGAGGTACTATGACCGAGCGCTCCGATATCATGGGCCGGAAACTATTCCACGTCTTTCCCGACGACCCGAAGGATCCCGCGGCCGACGGGGTCCGCAATTTACGGGCCTCGCTCGAACGCGTGAAAACCAAGCGCACTGCCGATGTAATGAAGGTGCAACGTTATCCGGTGCGTCGGCCTAAAAATGAGGGCGGCGGTTTTGAGGAGCGGTTTTGGAGCCCGATCAATTCACCTGTTTTTTCCGATAACGGCGAATTGATTTTCATTATCCATCGCGTCGAGGACGTGACGCTTTTTGTCCGGGCGAAAGCTCTCCAAGGCAAAACCGAGGAAGGCTGGCGGATGCTTGAAGCGCGTGCCGAGCACATGGAAGCGGAGATTGCCTTGCGCGCGTACGACCGGCGCCGCGCCGCGGAGTTACAGCAAGCTTGCGAACGATTGCAGAAAAGCGAGGCGCTTCTCCGTGAAAGCGCCGACCGATTTCGTTTTCTGGCCGAGTCGATGCCGCAAAAAATCTTTACCGCGCGTCCGAATGGCGAGGTGGACTACTTCAACCGCCAGTGGATGGAATTCACCGGGCTATCTTTCCAACAAATTCACGACTGGGGCTGGATACCGTTTATGCATCCCGACGACGTGGCCGAGAACCTACGGCGCTGGAAACACTCCATCGAGACGGGAGAGCCTTTCGAATTCGAACATCGGTTGCGTCGCGCGGACGGTGAATGGCGTTGGCACATTTCGCGCGCTAACGCGATGCGCGACGCCGCGGGTCGCGTCCTGATGTGGATCGGTTCCAACACGGAAATTGACGACGTAAAACGAGCGCAAGCGGAAGCGGAACATGCAAATCGGGCGAAAGACAAGTTTCTAGCTGCGTTATCGCATGAATTGCGGACACCACTTACACCGGTGCTCATGTGCGCGGCGGCGCTAGAACAGGAAACGGCGCTTCAGCCCGAATACCGCGAACAACTCGGCATGATGCGCCGCAACGTGGAGCTGGAAGCGCGACTAATCGATGATTTGCTTGATCTCACTCGAATCTCCCGTGGGACGCTCCAACTTCAGCTCGAGCCCACCGATGTTCACTCACTTCTCGTGCACGCCGAACAGATCGTCCGCAGTGACGCACGCGCGAAAAAAATTAAGCTTCAATTCGAGCTAAACGCTTCCGCACATTATGTCCTGGCAGACTCGGGCCGGCTGCATCAGGTATTTTGGAACATTTTGAAAAACGCGATCAAGTTCACGCTGGCCGGCGGAGGAATCATCGTGCGCACCACCAACGCCGGGATCGGCGCGATTCGTCTCGAATTCACTGATACCGGTATAGGTATCGAATCCCAGTTCCTGGGCTTGGTCTTTGAGGCCTTCGTGCAGGCAGACGCGGTTCCGAGTTCCTCGTCTAATGGGCTGGGATTGGGAATGTCGATTTCCAAAACCATCGTCGAACAGCACGGCGGGACGATCAATGTCGCCAGTGCCGGGACGGGCCGAGGCGCGACGTTCACGGTGGACCTGGCAACGGTAGCCGCAGATTCGGCTGGAGATGTTTCACGGCCAGCAATGCGATCAGATTCGCGCCACACTTATCGACTTCTACTGGTGGAGGATAATCAGGCAACCCTGGAAGTACTAGGGCGAATACTCCGTAAGCAAGGCCACGATGTCGTGACTGCGAGCACGGTAGAAGCGGCTCGCGACTTTGCCGCGAATCAAGACTTCGACCTCGTCATCAGCGACATCGGGTTGCCCGATGGCAATGGCATCGACCTAATGAATGAGCTTACGCGTGACTACGGCCTGCGCGGGATCGCGCTTAGCGGTTATGGAATGGATGAAGATCTCGCACGCACAAAGAATGCAGGTTTCATCGCGCATCTGGTAAAGCCAATCGACCTCGATCGACTGAATCGCGTTCTCGAGCAAGCGGCGCCCGCGAAATATAGTCATTGAATGCGAGCGCTTTACGGGCGCTTCGTCTCAGGGTCGTTTTTCGCCTTCACTGTGACTTCCTGCGCCACATCGTACTCCGGTTTGGTCGCGCCTGTAAGCCATTTGTCGAACCAGCCGACGATGTGTTCGAGACGTTCGACCCGGTGCCACGGTTGCCCGGAGCGAGAGAGCTCGTGGGATTCGCCCGGAAATTTCACCATTACCGTCGGCACTTTGAGAAACTTAAGGGCGCGAAACATCTCCTCCCCACCCGCCCCGGGTGGAGTGCGCGTATCACTTTCACCGAGCACGAACATCATTGGCGTCTTTACGTTCTTAATATAAGTGATGGGCGACCGCGCCTTGAAATCGTCGGGGTGATCGAAGGGCGCGGCTTTGAACCAGTTCGGTTGAAAGAGGGTGAAGTCAGCCGTGTACCACCAGTGTTCCCAGCTCGCGATGTCGCGCTGGGCGACGCCGGCGGCAAACCGCTGCGTGTGCGTGGTCACCCAGTTGGTGAGCAAGCCGCCGCCGCTACCGCCCGTGACACCGAGCTTTTTGTCGTCAACGTAACCGCGCTTGATCACTTCATCGACGCCGCGCATGAGGTCTTGATAGTCATCGCCGGGATAATGATATTGAATGACGTTTCCGAACTCCTGGCCGTAGGTGATGCTGCCGCGGGGATTCGGATAAAGCACGACGTAGCCCTTGGCCGCCATCCATTGAAATTCGTGCTCGAAAGTCCAGCCATAGGCCGCATGGGGACCGCCGTGGATGTTCAGGATAAGAGGATATTTCTTGTGCGAGTCAAAGCCGGGCGGCTTTTGCACCCACGCCTGAATCTTTTTTCCGTCGAAGGTCTGATAGGTGATTTCTTCCGGCTCGGTCAGGTTCAATTGCGACCAGAGCTCGCGATTGACATCGGTGAGTTGCTGCTGTTGCGCGTTGGAATCGACGAGAAATAAGTCGCCAATGCGCGTGGGCGTTGAGATTAGGCAAACGATCTTCGAATTGTCGGCTGTGGCGCGGAAACTCAGCACCGCCTGGTCGCCCTTGGTGATTTCCGTCAGCACGCCGGTGGCGACGTCGAAGCGCCCGAGGTTGGTCCGGCCTTCGCGTCCGAAAAGTTGGAGGATGTTCTTGCTATCTGCGCTCCAGATCGGTGGATTGTCGCCCCCGGCGCGCGGCGGCGCCTGATCGCCAAACACGCCTTGTCCGACATCGTAGTCGAATTGTGTAGTGAGGTTTCGTGGCTTCGCATCCTTTGCCACGTCGAGCACCCACAAGTCCGGTTCGGTATAGGAATTTACCGGTTGGTTTTGCGAAGCGACAAAAGCGAACTGTTTGCCGTCCGGGCTAAGGGTGAGGCCGTTCACGTCCATATCAATTGTCGTTAGTTTTGTCGGTTCACCCCCGCCCGCCGCCATCGAGTAAATCTCCGTCTTTGGCAGTTCGTAGTAAGGCTCATCTACGTGAAGTGAAGGGAAAAAAATCTGCGCACCATCGTTCGACCAGATCGGATTGGCTTCGTCGAAACGTCCCTTCGTCAATTGCTTCGGCTGCGCTTTTTCATCGGCAGTTTTCGGCGCCGGAATCGTCCAGATATGCTGCGGCCGTTTGAAATCAGCGTTTCCTTCGTTGTCCTCGCGATAGACGGCGTGGGTAACGACCAGCACATCGCTTTCCCGTTCCTCATCTGAATCCGCTGCCTTTGATGGAGACGCCGTCGGTTTGGCTGACGCGCCCGGCGAAGGACTCCCGGCAACGGCTGCCTTTTTCGCTTCTTCTTCCTTCTGCTTTTTCTTTTGTTGCTTCGCTATGTCCTCGGGATTGCTTGCACTGGTAAACGCAATCGTCCTGCCGTCCGGCGACCACCGCGGCGGGCCAGCGCCTTTCGGCAGATCGGTGAAGGTCCAGGCGTCACCGCCATTCATCGGCAACATGGCAAGCTGCGGAGGCTCAGGTTTGCCGTCCTTCTCGGTCGCCCTCATGAAGACGAGGAACTTTCCATCAGGCGACCAGCGGGGTGAACTATCATGCGGGCCATTGGTCAGTCGATGCGGCGGTTCTTTGTCAGCAGTCGAGACCGTCCAGATGGCGGTGTCATAACCGATCTTTTTTTCGTTCACGCTCACGCGCACGAAGGCGACGCGCGATCCATCCGGCGAAATTTGCGGATCACCGATCCAGACGAAATCGAACAGGTCCTTTTCGGTTATGCCGCGTTTGTCCGCGGCTTGCGACGCTATCGGGATAAACGAGAGCAGCGCGAAGAGAATCAGGCGAC
>Ga0193750_1000509_pt1 | contig 10577 bp, 7 predicted proteins | sample L1c1metaG_FD_160569 | JGI IMG/M metagenome (GOLD analysis project Ga0193750, IMG submission 160569) | Soil microbial communities from a riparian zone of the East river system, Colorado, United States - L1c1 | ecosystem: Environmental > Terrestrial > Soil > Riparian zone | place: USA: East River...
CACTGGAAGCGACAATGCCTTTTGCTCCCATACCGGCTTCGGTCAATCCCAGATGCAGGGGGTAATCGCAGCGCATGGCCAGCGAGCGGTAGACGTCGATCAAATCCTGCACGCCGCTGACTTTTGCGCTCAAAATAATCTGCTCGGGACGCAAGCCGTATTGTTCCGCCAGCTTCGCCGAAGTCAGCGCGCTGACTACCATGGCTTCCATAGTGACTTCGCGAGCATCTTTTGGCTCGGGCAAGCGTGAGTTCTCGTCCATCATGCGGGTGAGCAACGCTTGATCGAGCGATCCCCAGTTGACGCCGATGCGTACTGGCTTCTGATTTTCGACCGCGACTTCGATCATGGTGCGGAAATTGGAGTCGTCTTTTCTGCCGATGCCGACATTTCCGGGATTGATTCGATACTTGGCGAGGGCGCGAGCGCAGTCAGGATATTTCTTCAGCAGGATGTGTCCGTTGTAATGAAAGTCGCCGATGATGGGGACAAGCACATCTTGACGCTCGAGCTGCTCGACAATGGGGGCGACCGCGGCCGCAGCTTCGTCGTTATTTACGGTGACTCGAACCAGTTCGGAACCGGCACGGGCCAACGCCGCGACTTGCTTGACCGTAGACTCGATGTCGGCGGTATCGGTGTTAGTCATCGACTGCACCACAACTGGTGCATCGGAGCCTACGCGCACTCCGCCAATCGACGCCGTAACGGTTTTCCTACGCTGGATATTAGCCATGCGGAAACTCTAGTTTAGCATGCGGATGTAGGTGCTAAGGACCATGCAAAGGATAGAGACAGGATTTGCTTTCCACAAATCTTGAACCACAGAGGATACAGAGGTACACAGAGGAAAGAAGCGGCTAGTACTAATCACTAGCCACTAGCCACTGCCTTTAAGGCAATCTCTGCATCATTCCTGGAAGCGTTTTCGCCAGATCGTTGTAAATCACCATCACGGCGAACAACACCAGGAAGACGAATGCAGCCTGATAGATTCGCTCTTTGATGGGTAGGCTGATGTCGCGGCGCATCAAACTCTCCACGAACAGCAGCAGAATGACACCGCCGTCGAGAATGGGAATGGGCAGCAGGTTAAAGATGCCGAGGTTCAAGCTGATCGCGGCCGTGAGGCCCATCAGTGGAGTCCAGCCTTTTTCACTGGCGGCTTGTCCGGCGGCGCGGCCGATGCCGATTGGCCCCTCAACGGTGCGGAGCGAGACTTTGCCGCGCACCAGTTTTTGCAGCAACTCGAGGATTAACATCGAACTCTTTTTATTGTCTTCGATGGAACGTTGGAAAGCTTCAGCGAGAGGCAGTTTCCCTACCTTGGTAGGAATGCTCTGGATGCCAATGCGATAACGTTTCTCTTTTGCGCCTTGGACGTCGGCCAGGACTGGCTGCAGAAGGAAAGTCATTGGTTTCCCGTCGCGAAGTACGGTCAGCTCAACCGGTTTGCCTTTGGTCTGCTTGAGGGCCTGGATCATGGCGGCAATGGCGGGTACTGGTTTGCCATCAAGGGCGACGATTACGTCTCCTTCTTTTACTCCGGCCTTTTCCGCCGGCATGCCTGGCTCAAGATCGGTTACGGTATTGGGCTGGTCTGCAACCCATCCCACGTAACCCATTTGCGATGTGCCAGCAGCTTCGGGCACGATCGTAGTTTCAAGCTGCTTGTTGCCCCGCTGGAATGTAATCTCCAGCGGCTGATCAGGATTGAGCATCACTTTGGGATCGACTTGTTCCCAAGTGGGATTTTGTATGCCGTCGATTCGGGTGATGCGGTCACCCATCTGTAATCCCGCTTTGGCGGCAGGCGAGTCCGGTTCGACCCATGCAACCACCGCGGGCTGATCCATGTATACCGGATATTCGAAGTGGATCATGTAAACCACGGTGAGCAAGCCGATGGCAAGCAAGATGTTCATGGCTGGACCGGCGATGGCGATGATGAAACGATGCCAGCGCGGGTGCGACATGAACTCCGCGGGATCTCCAGTGCGGGCGTCCATTGGATTCTCGCCACTCATCTTGACGTAGCCGCCCAAGGGAATTGCGGCGATGCGGTAGTCGGTCTCGCCTCGGCGAAATCCGAGGAGACGTTTACCAAAACCAATGGAGAAGACTTCCACGCGCACGCCCAACAACTTGGCGGCGGCGTAGTGTCCAAATTCGTGGATCAGGATCATGAATCCCAGAACCACAGCTACGGCAGCAACGGCTATTAAGAATCCCGACATAAATGTTGTGTTATTCCCCTCGCAATGCTGGTGACGGACGCAACCCAACAGACCTGCCACTCACCTGCTGAACTTTCTCCTGTGCGACCCCGCGCGCCCCGGCATCTGCTTCTAGTATTCTATTTATAGATTCCAATTTGCTACTTTTCGTTTCATTAAGGACCATTTCTATAACGGTAGTAATCTGATCGAATCGGATGCGGCCATCCAAGAACGCGGCCACAGCGACCTCGTCCGCCGCATTGAGTGCAACAGATTTCGCTCCCCCGGCCCCTGCGGCTTCGTAGGCTAAGGCCAGACAAGGGAATTTTTCCATGTCCGGCGGCGCGAACTCGAGATGACGTAAGTCCATGACGGGGAAGCGCATATCCGACTTAATCCGCTCCGGATGGGTCAGCGCATACAGGATCGGAAGCCGCATATCGGTCACCGAAAACTGAGCAAGTATGCTGCCATCTACAAACTCCACCATGGAGTGAATCGTGGACTGGGGATGGACAATCACCTTGACCTGATCTGGTTTCAAGTCGAACAAACGGCAGGCCTCGATGACCTCAAACCCCTTATTCATCAAGGTCGCGGAGTCAATGGTGATGCGACGCCCCATCTTCCAGGTTGGATGCGCCAAAGCCTGCTCCACGGTGATTGAGGAAAACTCTGATTTGGGGGTGTTTCGAAACGGGCCACCCGAGGCGGTAAGCCAAATGCGTTCAACTTCATCTATTCTTCCGCCACGTAAGCATTGATGGATCGCATTGTGCTCGCTGTCGATGGGCAAGAGTGGCTTACCCTGGCGCCGGGCTTCGGCGGTAATTAGCTCTCCGGCCGCAACCATGCATTCTTTATTTGCCAGTCCAACGGTTTTGCCCGCGCGTACTGCTTCGTAAGTCGCTTCCAGTCCGGCTACACCGACAATGGCGCTGACAACAAAGTCAGCATCGGGATGACTGGCAACACGAACCGTTCCTGCGGAGCCGTGCACGACGTCGACTCCGGAGATGCCGGATGTCTCTAAACTTTTGCGAAAAGTTTCCGCATCTTCTTCGGCAGCTATAGAAACCAGTCGCGGCTTCCAGAGCCGGACTTGCTCCAGCGCAGTTTCCAGATTGCGTCCAGCGGCCAAAGCAACAATCTGGAAACGGTCGGGATAAGACTCGACTACATCAAGAGTACTGCGGCCGATGGAGCCGGTTGAGCCCAGAATTGCGATACGTTTCATGGCTGGAGTGTGATCCCGCGCGGCCAGGGGAACTCGTGGCTACTGCATGACGCGCCAAGCCGCATAGTACCACAGCACTGGAGCGGCAAAGAGCAGGGCATCAATGCGGTCAAGCATGCCTCCATGCCCAGGAAGAAGAGCTCCTGAATCTTTCACTCCCGCGCCACGCTTGATCAGCGATTCCACCAGATCTCCGAGTTGTGCGGCGATGTTGATGGCTGCGGAAAGCAGCAGAGCCGGCCAGAGCGGCGGTTTCTGCAATGCAAAAAAACCGTCCCGCTGCTCGATGAAATGCGCATTCAGCAGCGCGCTACTAATGGGAAGCGCGTAGTTGTAGAGCAACATTCCCACCACCAGACTCGCCAACATCGACGCCAGCGTCCCTTCCCACGTTTTCTTCGGACTGATTCGCGGCGACATGAAATGACGTCCCAGTGAACGGCCAACGAAGTAGGCAAAAATGTCTCCCGCCCAGACCACCAACAGTAAGTAGAGCAGAAGAAACGCGCCCGACCATTGCTCGCGAACTTGCACCAGGAATCCCAATGGGAGTGCGACATAGCAGAAGGCAAATACAGAAACTGCTGCTGCAGGAAACGCGCGGCGAAGATCTATGCTTCGCATCCCGATTACAAGAAACACAAACGCAGCGATGGCGGCAGCGAATCCGGTTGTGTAAATAACGATCGCGGCCGAGAGCAGAGGTTTGTCATCTCGCGGATTAATCGCCAGCAGCACGAAGAACAGCGCGACAAAAACATAGGTGGGACGATAAAAGGGTTGGATACCATAAGCCTCGGCCAACTTCAAAAGTTCCGACACCGTCAGCAGAGCGACGAACCCTGCCACGAACGCCAAAACCGGAATGGGCGCTCGCAGGATGAGGATTAGAACAATGGGAATCAGAACCGCTGCGGTGGCGATTCGTTTGAGTAGCTGCAAGCCGCCTCAGCTCCGGACCGACTTGGAGGAGTGATGGTCAGAGTGGTCGCCCGCCAAGCCACCGTAGCGCCGTTCGCGCTTCTGATATTCCTCGATGCCTTCGAGCAGATGAGCACCACGGAATTCGGGCCACAGTGTGGGAGTCACATAGATCTCCGCATAAGCAAGTTGCCAGAGAAGAAAATTACTCAACCTCATTTCGCCGCTGGTGCGGACAACCAGATCGGGATCCGGCAAATGCCGGGTATAGAGATGACGCGATACCGAATCCTCATCAATTTCCAAATGATCAAGCCCGCCATTGCGCGACGCCATATCCACGATGGAGCGAAATGCGTCCACCAGTTCACTGCGGGCGCTGTAATTGAGAGCCAGCGTCAGCACCATCCCAGTGTTATGCGCCGTGGCTTGCCGCGCCCACTCCATTTTGTCGCGCACCGTGGACGGAAGTTCTTGTTGTCGTCCGATGTATTCAAGGCGAATACGATTCTTGTTCAGCGTCGGGACTTCCTGCTTCAGATAGCGGCAGAGCAGTCCCATGAGAAAATCCACTTCGCTCTTGGGACGCTTCTTCCAGTTTTCTTCCGAGAACGCATACAGCGTTAGCGCCGAGATTCCAACCCGTGCAGCGGTTTCGACCGTAGAGCGCACCGATGCGACGCCGGCGCGATGTCCTGCCACGCGTGGCAGATGACGGCGACGCGCCCAGCGTCCGTTCCCGTCCATGATAATGGCGATGTGTTTTGGGAGCCGTTTTGGATCGAGCCGCAGGTAAATTTCCACTTCTTTGCGATCCAGCCCGGCAGGAACTGTTGCTTGCAAGCTAACCTCTGCTGTTTGTTGAAGCTAACACAGTGAGAAGGTGGTTGCAATGAGAGGCGATAGACAGTCGTTGATCCCAGACTCTCGAGGGTGCCCCGCTCAAGCTCTGCTTGGGCGGGGGTTTTATGTTCCCTGATCACAGGCTCAATTCCTATCGGTGAAGATAACCTCGATCCGTGGAGTTCCCTACCACGAAGATACGCGCCAGACACAAATCCCCGCCCAAGCGAAGCTTGAACGGGGCACCCTCCAGAGCAGAGTCCGGCGTTATTCGACTTTGGTGCCGACGGCGGAAACCAAGTTTGAGTCGACCACCTGGTGAACTTCTTTGCCCCCTCTAACTATTACGAAGTGCAAGTTCACCGGAGGATTCCCGGGAGTGTTGAGGACGGCGGATCCCGTGCAATTCGAATTCACAATATAAGTTCCGCTGCCCGGAGTCCACTCCTCGGCAGGCGGCACGCCGTTGGTGACCACGTGGTCCACCTGCGTTATGTTGCCTTTGCCATCGTAATGCTGCAGCACTACGCCGCGAAACCTGAGTTCCGGTCCAAGGATCACCCCGTCGAGGGCGAATCCGTAATCACCCGATAGCGTTTCGTTCGAGCAGCGCCGCTCCGCCTTCGACTGAGTCGCGGAAGATTGAGCTATAGCAGAAACACCTGAGCCCAGTGCACCCAAAACTATGACGATCGTGCTAATCGCAATCAGAATTCTCGAAATCGATTTTCTTTTCATTGGAGCCTCCTTGTTGCGGAGCGAATGTAATCCCGACTTGCGCGACCTTCAATGGCGCGTAGATTCCCTTTTTGTGTCGTGCCCCTTCCCTGGCAAGCTTCGCGGAATCAGGTTTTTAGGTGCTGGCTCCCGGTTTTTGAGTTTCATTTGCGACGAAGGCCCAGTGCTATACTCCCAGCCCTGTATAGGGAGGAGGGCCCGTGGGGGCGATCTGTTTTGGTGTCTTTGAAGTGGATACTCGATCTGGCGAGTTGCGCCGTCAAGGCTCGAAGGTCAAGTTGCAGGAGCAGCCATTTCAGGTGCTCGTGTCGTTGCTGGAACGCCCAGGCGAAGTGGTGACCAGGGAAGAACTCACCAAGAGATTGTGGCCGGAAAACACCTTCGTCGACTTCGAGCGCGGCCTGAACAAAGCCATCAACCGACTGCGCGACGCTCTGAGGGACAACGCCGAAAAGCCGCGTTTCATCGAGACCCTGCCTCATCGTGGATATAGATTCATTGCCCCGGTTGAACGCGCAGGAGCCGATCCTTCGAGCGTCACGAGTAGCCGCAGCCCCCAGCCGACGCCGCGTATTAATTCCATCGCAGTCTTACCCCTGGATAACCACTCCGGTGATCCAGCACAGGAGTACTTCTCCGACGGAATGACGGAAGAGCTGATTTCCGCAGTTTCCAAGATCAGTGCGCTGCGAGTGATCTCGCGGACCTCAGTGATGAGGTACAAAGGAACCCGAAAGTCTTTGCCGGCGATCGCAAGAGAATTGCGGGTAGACGCAGTGGTGGAGGGCTCCGTCGCGCGGTCAGATCAGAAAGTCCGGATCTCAGCGCAATTGATTCATGGCCCCAACGACACGCATTTGTGGTCCGGAAGATACGAGCGCGAGCTGCGCGACATTTTGCAATTGCAGGCTGAGATAGCTGAGGATATTGCCACTCATATTCACAAGTTGGTGGACCCCGAACTTGGATCCTCCGCTCCGGCGCGCAAAGTCGATCCGCAGGCTTATGAGGCCTGCCTCAAAGGAATTTTCTATCGAGATAAGTTAACGCTGGTCGAGCTGGCGAAGAGCATTACCTTTTTCACTCAGGCGATTGACCTCGATCCAGGCTACGCTCGTGCCTATGCCAGCCTGTCTCAGTCTTATTTCTATCTGGGGCTCTTCGGGATGGGACCATCCAGTGAGCTGTTTCCCAAAGCGAAGGCGAACGCCATACGGGCTCTGGAATTGGACGAATCCGTTGCTGCCGCTCACAACGCGTTGGCCGCTATCCACATTTTGTATGACTGGGATTGGGCCGGCGCGGAAGCAGAATGTATGCGTGCCATGCAATTGAGCCCAAATGAGCCGGTAACACACGCACATTTGGGTGATTACATGTCGATCCAAGCGCGTCACGAGGAGGCGATCGCGGAATTGAAACTGGCGCTTGAACTGGCCCCCATCTCTTCCCTGTACCGGGGTTTTTTTGGACTGATCTTGTACCGGGCACGTCGCTATGACGAATCTATGACGCAATGTCAAAAGGCCCTGGAAATCGATCCTCACTACGTCAACGCATTATGGTTCATGGCGCTGTCCCTGGAGCAGAAGGGCCAGCTTGCAGAATCGATCGCACGGCTAGAAAAGGCAGTCAGCCTCGCCGCCGCACCCCACTTCGAAGCCCTGTTGGGCCGCGCGCATGCACTGGCAGGGGACCGGAAGAAGGCGCAAAACATCCTCGAGGAACTTATCACGCTGTCGAAAAGACAATACGTTTCCCCGTTTGACATTGCCGTCGTCTATGCGGGACTCGGCGACTGGGATTCTACGTTCCAATGGCTGGAGGAGGCATATCAGCAACGGGTGTTCCGAATCATAGAGCTGACGTTGCCGATGTTCGACAACCTGCGTTCGGATGCGCGCTGGCAGGATCTCGTGCGGCGTATCGGCCTTCCGCAATAGCAGGCGAACTGTTGGCTAAACGCTTTTTTGGCTGGCCTCCCGCCAAGCCTAGTGTGTCGCTTCCGCCCTGGCCAGCATTACAGCTGTACTCGATGACATCGAGTCGTAATATCCAACAAAGCGTTGTGGCTCTGCTTCCGTGTACGGAGCAAGGTTGTGAGCCCAGCGGAATCCGATGGGTTGGTACCAGAGTTCGGCTTCGATGTGGAAGGGGCCGGGAGCGTCTCCGGTTGAGACCGAGTAGCGGACAAGACTTCCTTTATCAGTGAAGTTGGGATCGTTTGCGGCGTCGCCGATCACCGCGATATCTTTGTCGGCGGTCTGCTTACTGAATCCGGACGGCAGTATGCGGTTGTCCTTCAAGTAGCCGACAGCGGAAAGCAGGCCGGTGGTTACGTGACCTGCAGAATCTTTCGGGATCGATTCATAGATTTCGACTTGTTCGGGGTTTGTGATCTCCTGATAGTGTGGCTCAAAGCGCAGTGGGTCGGCGTCGTTGTCATTTCCTTTTATCGAAGCGTCAGGATTGAGTGCTCCCGATTCAAAAACAGTTCGCCCATTCGTGTCACGGATGGCAACGTGCAGCCATGCCCGGCGCGACGGATAGGCAGTCGGGAGCTTGTGTCCACTCAGATTCTCGACCAACACTTGCATTGTCAGCCCGCTGGAACTTGACTCCAGGTTACGAATACTTACGCGAGCAGATTGGGTCTGCAGGAATGTAACGGTTCTGGCGGCTGCGTTCGTGAGTTCGTTTGGCAGCGCCGCGACGCTCAGATCGCCGCGATATTCGTTGAGCATATGCTGCATGAAAAAATTGGCAGCGAGGAATTCGTGCCGGTGCATTCCTTCGCGCGGCTGGCCCGAGATCGATGTGACCGCTACCTCCTCGTGCACTTCGGGCATGTGACACGACTGGCAACTGCTTTTGCCTGGATAATTGCTGTGGAGCCATTCGAGGTATGGCATCTGTTCAGGAAACGCGCCGATCTCTTTCCCGCCCGGCCCGAGAGCCTGGGTGTATAGAGTGTGGCAAGTGCCGCACAGCGCGGAGTCGCGAATGTGAGCAGCCTCGGTGGGCAGGAAGCCGCCAGTAGAGGACTGCATCACGCGCTGGTGTCCGGCGTCGATGACAAAGGGGCCATACTCTGGGCGCTGGTCACCGGTCTCGGGATCGTCGACCTTGAATGCGCCATTGAAGGTCTCGGGCGCGCCCAGCTTTTCTTTTGCGATCTGGTGACAAACCGAGCAGGAGACGCCGTCTTCCGCGGCAGCGTTGTCCTTGTTGTCAGCATTGAACGGAAGGTGGGCAAAGATTTCCGTTTTGCGGCCGTCGCCCTTTGCCTGCAAGTGGGTGATGGGCATGTGGCACACCGAGCACTCATTTTCTATTGCAGGAGTCGACTCCGGATGATCGGCTGATTCGCGCCGCACGCTGGCCTGCCAGTAGGGATCGCGGGAAGAATTGGCCATCATGCTGGGCCGCCAATCCAAGCCGATGGAAATGTCCTCACCCGATTTGGTCGTCAGTCCATTGTGGCAGGCGACGCACCGGTCGGAAGTTTGAAACTCGGGTTTCAGCCCACCGTGCCTGGCGCCGCCTCGTACAAAAGGAGTGGAGACGATCACTGTCGCCGAAATCGCAAGCGCGCACCAGATATGTTTTTGCATTACCAGCCTTCGGTCAACTTTCCGTCGCCCCAGTCCCACAGAAGGTAGAACATCAGCTGAACTGGACGGCCAGTCGTATTTGTCATCGGTGTGCGCACTCCGAGGTTGGCGCGGACGTGCTGTCTTCGGCTGACCGTTACCTGCATCTGTGGAAGTATGTCCCAGTTGGTTTTTGCTCCAGTAGTGAGATCGCGATCGGCGAGGAATTCCACCATCGGTGACCAGAGCCGGCCCAGGCCGCGATTTGGAGCGAAGCTCTGGCCAACGGCGACTCGCCAAAAGAGCGATTGCGGGGCGATATCGGTATGACGTGGGAGATCGGCTCCGAACTGGGTCTGCAAAAAAGTGTTCGTTGGAAACAACTGATCGAAGGCAGCGAAGGTTTCGAATGTAGTGGTGCCACTACCGAACCCACGCGTCCGGCTGCCCGTCGGTACGAGCACCCCGCCCTGCAGGCTCAAGATCGATCCTGAACGCAGGCTGGAGAAGATCTCGCGCTTCAGCGCTAACGTGGTGTCACCCACTCCGCCATACCAGGTGTGATTCTGGTCTTGAAACTCCAAGGGAACGTCGATCTCGATCTGGTTCTTTACTCCGAAGCGCTGCTCGTGAATGATGTCCACGGACACGCCCGGAGCTCCCCGCGCGTTGACTGCGCTGGAGATTACAACTTCGTCTTCGGGAAAAGCCTTTTCCGTAACCAGCGCGCGTGGCAGATTCAACTCTCCTCTAGCCCAGTGCTTGTTCGTGCAGAGGGTGCGCAGATAGGCGATGACGTCGTCGATCTGCTCCGAACTCAGCAACTTTCCCCACACCGGCATGATTTTGGAGAAGCCGCGCGACGGCCCACCGTGCGTGATCACGTCTTTCCAGGCGGAGTTGGGTTCGGGCGTAGTTTGATCGCACCTGGTGAAATCGGGGAAGGTGTCGGGCCGCACGAATCCCGCGGTTGACTGCGGAGCGCCCCTCCCGTCGCTGCCGTGACAAGCGACACAAGTCGTCTTG
>Ga0193750_1000510_pt1 | contig 10576 bp, 8 predicted proteins | sample L1c1metaG_FD_160569 | JGI IMG/M metagenome (GOLD analysis project Ga0193750, IMG submission 160569) | Soil microbial communities from a riparian zone of the East river system, Colorado, United States - L1c1 | ecosystem: Environmental > Terrestrial > Soil > Riparian zone | place: USA: East River...
CGGTATTCGGTTAGTAGAAGGGTGAACTTCTCAGCGTCGCCTTTGGCCTGATTTACCCGGCGAAAGGCGTAAGCCTCAGCCTGTTTCAGACGCTCCTTGGCCTGGCCGCTGGCATTCGGGACCGCGTCATTATAAACTGCCCAGGCTTGGTTGATCGCGGTCTGCTTCTCTTGTTGCGCCTGGTTTACCTCGTTGAAAGCAGCCTGCACTACCGCCGGAGGCCGCACCGTGGCAAGTTGGACCTGTTGAATCTGAAGGCCAAGTTTGTAGTCGGAACAAAGCTCGGCCAGGCGGTTGAGCGAAGCTGTTTCAATGTCGTGGCGCCCAATGGTAAGGACTTCGTCCACGGTGCGATCGCCGATCACTTCGCGCATCACGCTTTCCGATAAGTCGCGCAAGGTTTGCTCGGGCTCGCGCACCCCAAACAAATACATCTTCGGATCGGTAATTCGATATTGCACCACCCACGGCACGAGCGCGGTGTTGAGATCGCCGGTGATCATGGTTTCGGTGTCTTCCGCGTAACGATCCTGTTGATAGGGGTTGGTCGAGCCGGACGTGCCAAACCCAAACTCGAGTTTCAGGAGCCGTTGTGTCGGCACGATGATCAGCTCGTCCACGTACGGAATGACATAGGTCAAACCGGGGTCTTCGATTCCGGATAACGCGCCAAAGCGAAGCTTGACGCCGACGGAGTTTGTCGGAATCGAGCGAAACCCGAACAGGAGCGAGAAAAGGGTAAGCGCTATTCCGACGCAGGCGATAATGCCCAGGACAAACCGCACTGGTCTGATGCCAAGGCTGGAAGAAGCGGGCCCAGAGGAGCGAACGATTTGCATGCCTGAATTTCGACTATCGGGCGGTCACGCAGGTGCGGCAAGTATTTCCCCGGCCGCGAGCTGATGTTTGAATCGAATGCGGAAAACATCCTGATTTCAATTTGAACGTCGCATCTAAGCGAAAGAAGAATCGCTAAAATGAGACGGGCCGGACACGACAGCGACGACGTTCTCCTTACGCAAGAGGCGGGCAGGGATCATATCGAGCGTCGATATAATGGCATGTCCAATGCTGTAAAAAATACAATTTCTAAAATAATGAACACCAAACCGCTAAATCAAAAAGGATTTACCCTCGTTGAGATTATGATTGTCGTCGCAATCATTGCATTGCTCGCGGCGATCGCTGTGCCTGGCTTCATGCGCGCGCGCAAGCGCTCCCAAGCTAGCCGTATTCTGAACGATTTACGGATAATTGACTCAGCGGTTGACCAATACGCGATCGAAAACAACAAAAAGTCCACCGACCCCGTTTCAGTGGCAGATTGGACCAGCTACGTCAAGAAAGGTTCTCCCCTGTACAACACCGGCAACAGTGTCTTCGGGACATCGTATGGTTCACAGACGGTAGATCAACTTCCACGAGTCTCTTCAACTGATTACGACGTATTGTCTGACGTTGCTGGGACAGGCTTCTGGTCACCTTACGGACCTTAAGAGAAATTGCGTTTCGTGCCGAGCGATTCGGCTAGACGACGAAACGAACGCCAGAAGCCCCAATGGTGAAGAAATCTCTCCAGGCGAAGGACTACGCTGCGCTCGGTGCCTTCCGACATACGATGCGGAAGCTTCTTCGCTTCAGTAAGGAAGTGGTTGCCACTCCGGCAAAACTGACGACGGAGCAATATGACGCTCTTCTCGCGATCAAAGGTAGTTCCGGCGCCAACGGCATGACGGTTGGGGAGATAAGCGAGCGGCTCCAAGTAAAGCACCACACTGCGGTCAGTCTTCTCGACAAATTGGAAACGCGAAAGCTAGCCACCAGGAAGCGAGGCACCGCGGACAAACGCAACGTCAATGTGCAATTAACGAAGGCCGGCACTTCGCTCCTTGCACGTCTGGCCGCGATTCATCACCGCGAACTCCAGCAACGCACTCGTGAAATAATCGACGCTCTCCGGCGACTCCGAGAGTGAAGCAGACACAGCGCGCGAGATATGCGTGCGCTATCCAGCACCGAGCCTGGCCCGTCCATGCCCTCGAGCGAGATCAAGGATTGGGCCCATTGGAACAATGCGACTGGGATTAATCTTCTCATGCGTCATATAGTAATGCCGCTTGATGTGATCGAAATTCACCGTCTCGGCAATGCCATCATGCTGGTATAAGTCGATGAGATATCCCTGGAGGTTGTGATAATCGAGGATACGCCGCAGACTGCACTTGAAATGGATGTAGTAAACGACATCAAATCGAATGAGAGTGCAAAACAACCGCCAATCAGTCTCGACTATTCTCGCTCCGAATAAATAACGACTCCTAGCCAGCCGCTCCTCTAATTGATCAAGAGCATCGAATAGCTGTTTGCAAGCCCGTTCGTAAACATGTTGCCTGGTGGTGAAGCCAGCTTTGTAAACGCCGTTGTTGATCTTGTCGTAAATAAAGTCGCTTAGCTTCTTCTGCTCCGCGGCAATGTCCCTTGGAAAAAGATCGATCTCCTTATTTTGCGCCAGGCCGCGAAAGGCATCGTTGAACATGCGGCAAATATCGTCTTCGCAATTATTGACGATCTTTTTCGTTACCTTGTCCCAGAGCGCCGGAACGGTGACGCGGCCATCAAAGCTCGGATTGGTTAGCTGGTAAGCTTCGGCGAGAAAGTGAAACCCGTTAATTGGGTCGGTTGAGGCAAACGACTCGTGAAAACTCGTCCCTCCACTAGAATCGGAACTGGGATCGCGAAAGGCCCATCCACGTTCATCGCGGACCGGGTCTACCACTGTCACACCAATGACTTTTTCCAACCCAAGCAGTTTACGAACAATTAACGTCCGGCTCGCCCATGGACAAGCCAGTGAAATGTAAAGGTGGTAACGATCAGCCACCGCCGGATGACTCGTGGTGCCAACACTCGAAATCCAGTCGCGAAAGGCGTCCGCCTGCCGCTGAAACTCACCGGACACGGATTGTTCCTTTTCAAATTGCGCCTTCATTTTTCCAAACGTTTTTCTTTAGCACGGCGAATGGGAGGTTTCCAACATAGAGCGGCCTCAAATTCCGACGGCAGGGAGGCGTTATCGGGGACGGCTCTGTGACTGAGAGCGACTTTTGGCCCCCCCTCAAGGGCCATTGCGTGTGCATCGACAATACGGAGCAATGAAGCGACAGCCCCCAGCTTTTTCTCCGGCCGGGCATCGTCCACTGGATCTATGATTCACAGGTCCAATCAGATACGTATGCGGAATCCCTATGGCGAAGGGCTGCGTTGGGGTCCTCCTGCGCACGTTCCGCATCGCAAACTGCGTAGCCTCCCGCTTCGTAACGGTACATCCGCAGTTCGTTATTTTAAACATGATATTTATACAATACCTAGCAGATATGACGTTCTACCAGGGTCGCATCGCGCTTCTTCTCCTTTGCCGGATATTCTATGAAAAATGGCAACGCGAGTTGGCATTACTATCGCTCTCTAGCTCCGGAAGGACAACGAGTCGACTATCGTCAGCTACGTAGAGGGCATGCACTAAACCACACGCTTCCTTGAATTTGGAACATGACAAAAGAGAGCAGTTTATGAACAGCTCCAACGATCAAAGGAACCGGCGCATCCTCGTCATTGACGACAATCGCGGTATTCACAATAGTTTTCGCGAAATTCTGCGCGGCGCCGCTTCAGGCAAAAGCACGCTAGACGACGCGGAAGCACGGCTTTTTGGCGAAGCCCCTTCGGGCCGGCGGACATTGGGTTTCACGATGGAGTCCGCATATCAGGGCGAGGAAGGCATCGAGTTGGTACGAGCCGCCCGCGACAAAGGCCAGCCCTACGCCATGGCATTCGTCGATATGCGCATGCCGCCCGGGATGGATGGCCTCGAAACGATCATAAAACTCTGGGAACTCGACTCCGATCTCCAGGTTGTGATCTGCACGGCACACTCGGACTACGGCTGGCATGACCTTCAGGCGAAACTCGGCAGCTCTGATCGACTGCTCATCTTGAAGAAGCCGTTCGACGTCATTGAAGTACGACAAATGGCGGAAGCGCTCTGCGCCAAATGGGAATTGCTACGGCGCAGCCGGCATCATCTGGAGGAGCTCGAGGCACGCGTAGCCGAGCGGACCCAGAACCTTTCTCACGCCAACCAGGAACTACGCGATCAGATTGCCGAGCGGAAACAGGCGGAGGCAGCACTGCGCGAAACCGAATTGCGCTTCCGTCAACTGGCGGAAAACATCAGCGAGGTTTTTTGGGTCGCCTCACCTACCGGCGAAGAATTGTTCTACGTCAGCCGCGCGTATGAGCAGATTTCGGGATGGGAGTGCCAGACTATTTACGAAGATCCAAAACACTGGTTTAAGAATATCCTGGAAGAGGATCGGCCACCCGTGGCTAAGGCCTTATCGGAATTGTCCCAAGGCACGAATTACGACTTGGAATATCGCATCCGGCACCGCAATGGTTCGATCCGTTGGATTCGTGACCAGCGTTTCGCGATACGCGGCGAAGACAAGCAGGTCGTGCGGACCTGCGGCGTGGCAGAAGACATCACCCAACGCAAGAATCTTGAGACCGAGATGGCCAAGGCGCGTGATGCAGCATTGCAAGGAGCGCGCATGAAATCAGAATTTCTTGCTAACATGAGCCATGAAATTCGCACGCCGATGAACGGCGTGATCGGCATGACCGGACTCCTTCTGGAAACCAAGCTCGATCCCAAGCAGCGCGACTACGCAGATATGATTTGCAGCAGCGCCAAGGCGCTGCTCGCGATCTTGAACGACATTCTTGATTTTTCCAAAATCGAGGCCGGCAAGTTGGACTTTGAGAACTTGGAGTTTGATTTGGATGAAGTGGTCGAAGGCGCATTGGGTGTTTTTGTACCGCAAGCACGGGCTAAAGGGTTGGAGCTCCGGAGCGAGATTGATTCCAAGGTTTGCACTGGTCTTTGCGGTGACCCCGGGCGCTTGCGCCAGGTGCTGACAAATCTTCTTAACAACGCGGTGAAATTTACCGAGGAAGGCGAAGTGCTACTGCGGGTCCTTCCCCAAGAAGATACACCATCGGGAGTTTCTGTCGCTGAGGCGGTCCCGGGCAGCAAAGCGACGCTGCGTTTCGAAATCAAAGATACGGGGATCGGTTTGAGCGAGGACGCGCGCGGACGAATTTTCGATGCCTTCAGTCAGGCTGATCAATCAACGACGCGACGCTATGGCGGCACCGGACTCGGGCTGACGATTTCACGGCACCTGATAAGAATGATGCACGGCGAGATCGGAGTCGAAAGCGAACCAGGCAAAGGATCGACATTTTGGTTTACGAGCAGTTTTGAAAAACGCACTGGCGGAAAAGTGGCGCCGGCGAAGCAGAAACCTCTTCCAGGCGGGCGTGTGCTGCTGGCAGATGACAACGCCACTGACCGCCAGTTTCTTCGATCGCAGCTGACCGCCTTGGGAATGCAATGCACCTCAGCGGCCAGCGGGGAAGAAGCGCTTCAATTCTTGTGCGAGGCGATTGCGGATGAAAATCCGTACGCGCTCGCCATTATCGACACGCAAATGCCGGGAATGAACGGAATAGAGCTGGCTCAGGCCATTAAAGGCGACCACATCACCAAAGATACCCGCGTCATCATGCTCAGCTCCGTGGGGGATCCCATCGATGCGAATACTCGCAAAAATGCGGATATCGACGCTTTTCTGGTTAAACCAGTAAAGCGACCGCACCTCTACCAGTGTATGGCCAGCGTTCTGGGGCCCGTGCCGTTAAAAAGCACTAAACCAAACAAGCATACCTCGAGCGAAGCGCGCCCGCGCGCAATTCATGACATCCGCATCCTGGTTGCTGAGGATAATGAAGTGAATAAAAAGGTCACGCTCTTGCTGTTGGAGAAGCTCGGTTATACCGCCGACACGGTCGCGACCGGTAAAGAGGCCCTGGCGGCACTCAGGCATCATTTCTACGATATCATTTTGATGGATTGCCAAATGCCGGAGATGGACGGCTATGAAGCTGCGCGAACCATACGTCGCGACTTCGACCAGTCGCCACGCATTATCGCCATGACCGCACACGCGCTGCGCGGCGACCGCGAGAAATGCCTGGCTGCGGGAATGGATGACTATCTTTCCAAGCCAATCATTGAAGAGGAACTTGCGACGGCCTTGAAAAGATGGGCACCTACTCCCAACAGAAATGCACCCGTCGATCTTCAGCGGCTCCGCGATGTTTGTGGTGACGCTTCGGGCGCTATGCGAAGGATCGCCGACCTCTATCTCGAACAAGGCGCGGAACTTTTACCAGCCATGGAAACGGCCATTCGCAACAACGGTGCGAAAGATTTGAGCTCGATCGCGCACCGCTTTCGGGGCGCGAGCCTAAGCTGCGGAAGTAATTCAATTGTTCCGTTTCTAAACGAACTGGAGCAGATGGGTAATAGCGGCAACCTCGAGGCGGCGTCTGCGGTATACGAAAAAGCGAGGTCGGAATTCGACCGCATACGTTCGTTTTTCGAAAGCTACTTTCAAAATAGTAAACACACGCTCGAAAAGGAAGAAATGTTCGCCCGAGCTGGTACGGTGGGACCGTTAGGCCGAGCCACGCAGCAGTCGGCCTGCGCGAAAAGGCCGTGACCTAGAGCGGAAATCTCAACTTCAGATCATAGATTTCGCAGGCCGCCTTCTCCAGCTCCTTCACCTGCGCTGCCAAGGTAGAATGTAACTCGAGAATGCGTAATCCGACCTGGATACGCGCCAAAAGCTCGTTTTTGTCAAACGGCTTGATCAGGTAATCATCTGCGCCAGCGTGCAATCCTTCCACGATATTTTCCTTGCCGCCACGTGAAGTAAGCATGATCACGTAAACCATTTTTTTGGTTTCACGAACGCGGCGACAAACTTCCAAGCCGTCCATGCCTGGCATCATCCAGTCGAGAAGGGCAAGCGTCGGACCTTGCTCCCCTCGCAACGCCGCCATTGCTTCATGGCCGTCCGTTGTGATAACGGCTTTAAAACCCCATTTTTCCATCAAACTGCTCATCACCGTTCGCGAGACCAGATCGTCCTCGGCAATCACAATGGGCACCTGGGAGAAACGTTCCACCGCTGGGCGTGCATCGAGTTCGGTAGCTTTGGGCTGGTCCAGTTTCTCCAAAGTAGAAGCCTGCCAGGGAGGGGAAAATGGGATATCCTTCGAGTTCGACATCCGGTGCGTTCCGCCTAAGGCAAAAGCTCCAACCTGTCAATCGAGGCGGGTAAAGAGCGCCCAACCTGCCCTCCCTGCCCCCACCGGACGCAGCACGGAGGGACGGTATTTTTGGAAACGGCTTTACGTGGGTCAAGGCGGCGGTTAGAGACCCGAGCGAGCGACGCCGGCAGGGGCGATTAAGCCTCAATGATCTTGTTACGAACGGCGTAGCGAATCAGCGTTTCCCACATGGTCTTTGCCGCCGGTAACCTCGCGCCTTTACCAGCCCCCGCCCACGAACTCACTCTCGGGCGAAACTTGCAGCCCATTTTTTCGGAAAGTCTCGCTTTACCCGATTCAATCTTCGCCAGCTCAAGCAGATTCTGGATGAGGAAAGCTGATTGCGACTTGGCTGCGTCGCACAAAAATCAGCGGCCGCATTTTAGTTTGGCCATTTCAGCTTCAAGGCACTCGGGGCAAACGCCATGGCTGAATTCCGATCCGGTCTCTTGCTTGATATAGGTTTCGAAACGCTGCCAGTAGTCTTCGGCGGTGTGTATTTTGTGACAATAGGCACAAATCGGGATCAATTGCTTGAGCTGGTGAACTTCTTTCGTAAACCAAAGAATTCGATCCGCGACGCGCAGTCGCATCCGAATAGCGGTGGCATCAAGCGGCTTCGTTAGGAAATCGTCAATGCCGGCTTCAGTGGCGAGGTCGTCGTTTTCCGCACCGGCACTCAATGCGGTGAGAAGGATAAAATAGGTATACGGCGTGTTCGGACGCGCCCGCACTCGGTGACAAAACTCCAAGCCATCTATTCCTGGCATCATCCAATCGCTTACGACAACACGCACAGGAGCACGATCGAACGTTTCCCACGCTTCGGTTCCAGTGCGCGTCACCACCACTTCGTGCCCCATGCGCTCGAGGGTTAATTGCAGGATTTGGGAGGCAACAGCGTCGTCTTCGGCGATCAGGATTTTCATCTCGCTGGCGATCTGCGGCGCACCTTCGGCGCGCCATGACCCGGGGCGAGTTGCGATTCGTGACCACCTGCTTCGGTCGGAATGGCGCTTTGCACACTTGCGATTGGGAGTGGCGGCGGGCCTTCCTTAAACAACCAGGTGAGCGTTTTCACGGCTAGCTCAACCAGCAGAAACGGTTTCGCGATGAAATCATTTCCCCCACTTAAAGTCGATTGCGCCCGACTTCCGAAATCAGAATGCGAAGTGACAAAAACGATCGGAGTAGTCCGATTAAGCTCTATCCCGCGGATCTTCACACACAGCTCGAGACCGGTTTGCCCCGGCATCTCGACATCTAGGAAGATGAGGTCGAAATGTTCCCGTTCCACGAGGCGTTGCGCGGCGAGCGGATCATCAAAGCTTTCGGCATGAAGGTTGGCCCTTCCCAGCGCGGAGCAGATCGTTTCGCGCGAGATAACTTCGTCGTCCACTACTAAGATCTTTGGTGACGTTATTGCTTCTTTTTGAGAATTTGCGGTGCGATCGACTAATGATGCCAATGTCTCAATAGAGTGCGCGACCGTTCGCACGACTGACGGCGTGATTTTTGCCGGCTCGGTGTACAATTCAACGAGCAAAGCTTCCAAAGCTGTGCTCATTTGCGCAATCTTGTGAAAAGCAAGGGCGCTGGCGCCCCCCGCCAGCAAACGAAGCTGACGGTGCATCTGGAGAATTGCGGTACGACGCAAATCTTCGCGTTCTGTCCTGGTGAAATTCTGATAACTGGCGCGCAGCTTCGCGAGTGTCTCGGGCCTGTTAATCGAAAGTTTCGACGCTAGCTTTTCCTGATTCGGCTCCGGCGTTCCAATCATGCCGCTAACGACGACCCTGGAAGTCGCGCTCGCGCTCACTCCGACCTCACGCAAAAGTTCGATCATTTGTTCCGGGGTGTTGTCGACTTTTGCGACGAATTTCGTTGCCCCCGCTTCCACAGCGGCACGCGTCAAGTTGCTGAGATAAGGATTGGAAAAAACGATGATTGGTAAGGACTGCGTGGCGGATTCCGAACGAATATTCTTGATCAGCTCGACCACGTTTATTCCGGGCAGGCACAGGTCGAGAATCAGAAGGTCAACAACCTCTTTCTTGAGGGTCTGCAATGTACTGTCAAAGTCGCGAGTCACCTCAACCCTGAATCCCTGCGCCTCGAGTTTTTCCCCGTAGATCTGAGTGGTAAACTGATCGTCATCCACGATCAGGATCGATTTCTTTTTGGAAGGCGTGAAAATTCTTTTCATCGGTTATGAATTGGAGGTTGGCAGTGTTTGGACAAGTTGGGTGAAGGCGCTCTGGACGCGCGGAAATCTCTGGCGAACATCGGTAAGCAACGCGTGTGCCCCGGAGAGGTCGCCTGCGTGGGCGAGTCGCTCCAATTCGCGCAACGGTCGGGTGAACGCTTCTACTCCCCAACAGGCATTACAGCCAACTAATTCATGAGCGGTACGCGCCACTTCGGCTAGCCGGTGCGACTCCGAGTTTGTGTCGGGCGTTTGATCGATCGCGGTCATGAGGCTGTTTGTATTGCCTCCAAGAGGTCGACCGGGAAAGCTACGAATCACAATTTGTTACCTCGCAATTGATTTTCGCCTAAGGCGAGCATTTACGGGGCCACCGGAACAACCCGCTGCGGCGCCGACATGCTGCCACAACCAAGAGGACTGGCTCCGCCAAAGGCGCACCGAAATATTTCTCTCGGGCACAGTCAGTTACGCAGGAGTCCAACGGAGGTTTTCCGACAATAGCGGACAGGAGAAAGTTTACCGCAACGGTACACTTTGTGCATTGAGTCGGCTTCCAAAGGCCTGAAATGGATATCCTCGTCGCAGATGACGACCGTACCGGCAGATTTTTGCTCAGCTCTGCCCTAATCAACTTGGGCCACCGCGTCACCGAAGCCACAAATGGGGGTGAAGCGTGGGAGGCTTGGAAACGCGAGCGCCACCAGCTCGTTATCTCCGATTGGATGATGCCCGGTGTCGATGGGTTGGAGCTCTGCCGAAGAATTCGCGCAGAAGAAGGATCGGGCTTCGCCTACATCATTCTGATTACGGCGCGCGCGGGAAAGGCCAATTTTCTGGACGCGATGGATTCAGGCGTTGACGATTTCCTCGGCAAACCATTCGAACGAGACCGGCTCCGCGCGCGCGTACGTGTGGCAACGCGCATCCTTGATCTGCATCAACGCTTGCGCCTCGCCAATACCGATTTGGAGCGTCGGGTTGAAGAGCGTACTGCTGAGCTGGAAAAGGCGCTTCAGGTGAAACGGGAATTTCTTTCCCGCGCCAGTCACGAGTTACGCACCCCAATGAATCACATCCTGGGATTTGCTCAGCTTCTCTCTTTGAAGAAGGGGCTAACGGAAAAACAAG
>Ga0193750_1000511_pt1 | contig 10568 bp, 6 predicted proteins | sample L1c1metaG_FD_160569 | JGI IMG/M metagenome (GOLD analysis project Ga0193750, IMG submission 160569) | Soil microbial communities from a riparian zone of the East river system, Colorado, United States - L1c1 | ecosystem: Environmental > Terrestrial > Soil > Riparian zone | place: USA: East River...
CGCCATTGCGGAGCGGTTGTGGTCGCCGCAGGAAATCCAGGACGTGAACTCGATGTACCAGCGTATGGAAAAGGTCAGCCGGAAACTGGATTGGCTTGGCCTGACTCACAACTCCGGTTACGCGCCTATGCTGCGCCGTATTGCCGGCAGTGACGATATTTCGGCGTTGCGTGTGCTCGCTGACGTGGTAGAGCCGGTCAAGGATTACAACCGCGGAGATCAGGCGGCAGCGGAGCCTACCAGCGCAGATCCGCTCAACCGGTTAGTGGATGCTGCTCGTCCCGAGAGCCTGGCGGCTCGAAGGTTTGCGGATCAAGTCGATCAGCTGCTTTCCGGCAAGGCGGATGCGGAAACCAAGGGGCAAATCAAATCGCAATTAACGCTATGGCGTGACAATCAGACAAAACTTCAGTCGCTAGGGGACCAGTCTTTCTTGTTGAAAGAGGTTGTTCCCCTTTCGCAGGGCCTCTCGTCGCTGGGAACCGCGGGACTGCGTGCAATGGATTACCTGGAGAGCGGCCAGCATGCTCCGTCGGATTGGGCGACTGAACAACTTGGAGTCGTTGAGCAGGCGAAGAAGCCGAAGGCTCAACTACTGCTAGTGATTGCTCCATCGATTCAGAAGCTGATTCAGGCCAGTGCAGGCCAGTCGACTGGGTCATCGTCACACCAAGGCAATCGATAGCAGCAAATAGGTAGCGCCGGCGTCTCGCCGGCAGCGTAAGCATGAGCAAACTGATGGGGTACGAGATCCCGCCACCATTGCCGGCGGGACGCCGACGCTACATTTGTATTATCAGGCTTGGAATTCTGAGGCTTCGGGGAGGTGTAGTTTGCTTTTCGACAATGCCTTGGAAAGCAGTTCCTCGATTTGAAGCTCTTCGCAGTTCTTAGCCATAGCCAGCTCGCTGACCAGGAGATAGCGAGCCCGCTCCAGCATCTTCTTCTCGCGGAAAGAAAGCGGCTTAGATGTGTTTAGAAGTAAAAGGCCTTTGAGAACTGCCGCAACCTCGAGCAGGGAGCCGGTACGCATGCGCTCGGAGTTTTCCTTGAATCGATACTTCCAGTCGGCATTGTTTTCACATTCGCCATCTGTAAGAAAATCAAGGATTTTTTGAATTTCGCCGTTTCTTACCACCCGCCTCAACCCGACGCTGGCCACGTTGTGGAAAGGAACCATCACCTTCAGGCTGCTGGCTTTAATCTTCAGCAAGTAGAACTTTTCCACACTGGCGCCGATGGTCCGGCTGCTGATTTGCTCGATTATTCCGACGCCGTGGTTGGGGTAAACGACTTTATCGCCTATGTGAAAACTTCCGTCGGTACTGATCATGAAGGGACACCCACGAGCGCGGGAAAGCTGAGGAACAGAACACCTTTATTTTAGCCCAAGTGAGGCCCAAAGGCAATCATAACGGGGGGTTGCGGCGCACATTTGAAGCCGCTTTCAGGCACCGAACTGAGCCTTCGTAGGATTCCTTCCGCCCAGACTGGAGTCCGGTCTGGGTTTATAATTCGTTCAAACATGCAAGAGCAAATCAAGAAAAAGCTTCAGGACGAGATGAACCTCCTGGAACACGAGTTGAATCATGAGCTTCCCAAGGAACTCAAGAAGGCCGTGGCTCTGGGAGATCTCAGTGAAAATGCCGAATATCACATGGCCAAGCAGCGCCAGGAGTTTGTCAAAGCGCGGCTGCGGCAATTAGGGCGGCGTCTGGCGGACCTGTCCCTGATCAACATGAACAATATTCCCAAGGACAAAATCGGCTTGGGATCGACGGTCCGCGTTTATGACAACGATAAGAATGAAGAGGTCAAGTTTCAACTGGTGACTAGCGAGGAATCCGATGTAGCCGCCGGCAAAATTTCCACTACTTCGCCGATCGGGCGTGCGCTCCTCAACAAAAAAGTGGGAGATACGGCCATTATCATTACGCCTAATGGCAAGCGCGAAATGGAAGTCTTGAGCCTTACGACGATTCATGACGAGGTTGGAACGGGATGACTTGGACTAGCGCTTTCGGGCGAGGTTCGGGTTATTTGCTGGACGCAATCGTACGCTGGCTCGCCCTGGCGCGGATTAATCCCAACGTGCTCACATTTCTGGGACTGGTAGTCAACACCGGCGCTGCCCTGCTGTTCGGTTACGCCAACGGCACTAACCAGGCGCGCATGTTTCGCTACGCCGGGCTGGTGATCATCGGTTCAGGATTTTTCGATCTGGTGGATGGGCGGGTGGCCCGCGCCAGCAATCAGGTTACGCGTTTCGGGGGATTTTTCGATTCAGTCGTAGATCGTTACTCTGATGCTGCTCTTTTCTTTGGATTGTTAGTTTATTACGCTCGCGGCGGCCGTTTCTTCTATGTGGTCCTGACCGCTCTGGTGATGATCAGTTCAATCATGGTGAGCTATACCAGGGCGCGTGCGGAATCTCTGATCGGCTCCTGCAAAGTCGGTTTTATGGAGCGCCCAGAGCGACTGGTGCTTCTCATCATTGGAGCGCTGTTTAACGTCATGGCGCCGGTGCTTTGGGTGATTGCAGTTTTGTCGACGATTACAGTGATCCACCGGATTCAGTACACCTGGGCGCGAACCCAAGGCGTGGACGCCGTCAGCGGCAGTGCTGGTCAGGCTGCGTAGGGTGGCTCTCATTTTGCTTTCGGCGTAGTCACAGAAAGTGGTCAGTGGCCAGTGGCCAGTCGGAAAAAACTGATCACTGGCCATTGACACTGCCTCTTCTTCCCCCAGTGCTAAACTATCGCGTTATTTCTGAGGACTCATTTTGCCTAGCGATCCTGTTCTACTCGTCCATGGCGGCGCCTGGGCGATTCCTGACGACATGGTTGAAGCCCATTTGAATGGTGTGCGAAACGCCGTCGAGCGTGGTTGGCAAGTGCTCAGCCGCGGAGGTTCCTCACTCGACGCGGTCGAAGAAGCGGTTGTCATTCTGGAAGATGACGAAACTTTTGACGCCGGGCGGGGCAGCTTCCTTAACCGGGAAGGAAAAGTTCAACTGGATGCTCTCATCATGGACGGTGCCACCTTGCGGGCTGGGGGCGTCGGATGTGTGGAACATCTAAGAAATCCGATCCGCGCAGCGCGCAAAATTCTGAGCGATAGCCACCATGTGTACTTCGTCGCCGAGGGAGCGGAGCGCTTTGCCTCCGAGCACGGGATCCCGCTGTGCCGGAATGAAGATCTGATCATCCCACGGGAAGTCGACCGCTTGCGGGAATTTCAAGGGCGTGCGCTGGAACAGAATCCGGATCTCTTTGCCCCTGCAATCTCGCACGATACGGTGGGCGCAGTTGCACTGGATCGGGACGGGAACATTGCTGCTGCTACCTCAACCGGAGGCACGCTCAACAAAGCGCCGGGTCGACTGGGCGATTCGTCACTGATTGGATGCGGGTGCTATGCGGATAATCGAAGCGCGGCAGCCTCCACAACCGGGTGGGGCGAACCGATCATGAAGTTGGTTCTGGCCAAATGGGCGGCTGACCGGGTCGCGTCCGGCAATGCACCCGAATGGGCGGCGGACGAAGCCATCGACTATTTAAAAACACGTCTCAACGGACATGGTGGGATGATTCTTCTCGACAATCACGGTCGTTTTGGAATTGCGCACAATACTCCGCGCATGGCTTGGGCCTTGAAAACATCGGGACAGGAGAATTCCGGTATTGAGAGAGGGTAGGCATTTTTGATTGTTGAATTTTGATTTTTGATTGAAGAACCTGACGCCTAAGCTTGTATATCCCGCAATGGACGATTCTGAGCTTCACGAACGGGGCTCGAAGAACGGCAAAGTGCCACTTAAGGTGTTTCCCTTAGACGAGGGTTTGTAATCCCAGTGGATTGGCGGAGTTAGTGGCGTCCCAAAAAATCATCAACTAAGACACTCGCCTTATTGAGATGAGCTAAATCTTCCGATACCGTTTATTCACCTCAGATCAGCACGTCTGTGCAGAACCCGCGCTAGGTTCCCTTGAAGGAGTTTCCTGTGACAGTGTCCATTCGACTGCGTATCGTGTTTTTGTGCCTGCTGCTTGGGGCAGCTTTGGGCTGTGGCGGGGCCGCGTATTCTGCATCGCCATCGCCAGTACCTTCCCCCAAGGCGCAAAGTCCTTCGATCACGCTGAGCGCCCAACCAGGCACGATCGGCAGCGGATCATCTTCCGTGCTGCAATGGAGTTCAAGCAATACAACTTCCGTCACCCTGAAAGGGCTGGGCACATTTGGCGCAACCGGGTCAGTTAAAGTCACGCCTACTGCGACCACCACTTATACCGCGACTGCCACTGGGCCGGCAGGAACTACCTCTGCTTCTACGACAGTAACGATCACGGCCACGCCGCCCCCACCACCTCCACCTCCACCGCCGCCACCTCCACCACCACCTCCTCCGCCGCCACCTCCTCCGCCGCCGCCACCGGGGGTGCCAGTGTTCTCGCACGTGTTTGTAGTGGTAGAGGAAAACCACGGCTATTCCAGCGTGATCGGAAGTTCATCGATGCCATATTTGAACTCTTTGGCCTCGCAGTACGGGCTGGCCACACAGTTCTATGCCAATACACATCCCTCGATTGGGAACTATTTCATGCTGACGGCAGGTCAAATCATTACCAACAATGACAGCTACAGCACTACCGTCACCGCCGACAATATTGTTCGTCACTTCCTGACTGCGGGCAAGACTTGGAAGTCGTATGCCGAAAGCCTTCCAAATGTCGGCTATGTCGGAGGAGACGTCTATCCGTATGTTCGACATCACAATCCGTTTTCGTATTTTTCGGACGTGGTGAACAGTAGCAATGAGAAAAATTACCTGGTTCCCTTCAGCCAGTTTGCAACCGACATGAAGAATAACCAGCTGCCGCAGTTTTCTTTCATCATCCCCAACCAGTTAAATAACGCGCATGATGGCACTCTGAATCAAGCCGATGCCTGGCTGAAGACGAACATCGCGCCTCTGATTTCAAACTCCGCCTTCAGCAATGGATTACTAATCATTCTGTTCGACGAAGCGGACACTAGTGATTCGAGCCACGGCGGCGGACACATCGCCATGCTGGTCATCAGTCCCAAGGGGAAGAAGGCCTACAAATCGACAACGTTCTATCAGCACCAAAGCGCGCTTCGGCTAATTCTCCAGGGACTCGGAATCACGAGCTATCCTGGCGCCGCCGGCAGCGCTCCCAGCATGACTGAATTCTTCTAATTCGTTCTGCTGGTGTGGAGGGTGTGTGATCCCGCGCGGGCGGATCTAGGCTCCCTCCACTGCCTCTTTGATCCACGGCACTCAGCCGTCAAGCGCGCAACCTCCTACCAACTTGCTTTCGCCTTCCTCTTGATGTAAAAAACAGCGAATCACCTACCAACAACCACATTTTCGTTTGCCCGCCTCCGGCAGGGGAGCCTTTTGCCGTCTGCCCATAAACTCGCGAACTATATGAAGACACGCCAATTCGTCTCGCTTGCCTCGTTGATGCTTCTGCTGAGCACGCTTGCATTCTCGCAAGGTGCGGCCACCGGTGACCTGCACGTCACCGTCAAAGATCCGAAAGGCGGGGTGGTAACCAACGCCACAGTCACTGCCCGTGATGAAGCCAGGGCATTCGAGCGCTCCACCACGACGAATACCGAGGGGGAATATCGCATCCTGGCACTGCCGCCGGGAAAATATTCCATAGTGATTGAAGCCCCAGGCTTTGCGAAAACTACCGCCAACCAGACCATCACAGTGGGACAGATGGCGGAATTGCCAGTCACGCTGTCGGTTGCCGGCACCCAGGAAACAGTCAACGTCAGCTCTGCTGCCGAACTGGTGGAGACACAGCGCAGTTCTTCGACCGATACTATCGAACAACGCCGAATTGACAATCTTCCCATCAACGGCCGCAATTACATTAACTTTGCTCTCACTGATTCGCGCCTGGCTCGCGACGACGCTCCTTCGATCGGGGCTGCTCCCACTTCCGGATTGAACATGAGTGGGCAGCGTGCGCGCGCCAACCTGGTGAACGTTGACGGCGCGGACGCCGTGGACAACTCGACCAACGGCATCCGGTCAACAGTTTCCCAGGAGGCGGTACAGGAATTTCAGATCATCACCAACGGCTATGCCGCTGAATATGGCCGGGCTTCGGGTGGGGTAGTGAATATCATCAGCCGCTCCGGATCAAATGACATGCACGGCTCGGTCTTCGGCTATCTTCGCAATCGAAATTTTCAGGCGGTGAATCCCTTCAGTACTGTTTCTAATCCCGCATACACACGGGTGCAGGCGGGAGCCGCTTTTGGCGGTCCCATTATCAAAGACAAGACTTTTTACTATTTCTCGTATGAAGGGACTTGGCGGCAGGAAACTGGGTTCTCTTCGATCGGAGCTAATAACTTCGGCTTAATTCCGTTCAACACGACTCAGGTAGGCCAGCCTTTCGGAACAGTTCTGCTAACGCCTGAGCAGGTCGGGTTCCTCACTAATCCCGCCGTGTTGCAGCAGGAACAAACGAACCCATTCTTTGCTCAGGAAGTGGGGCAGTACACGGGATTGGCAGCCGCCTCCTCGGGTATGGCGCTCAGTGGAGTGTGGCCGCAGTCAGTGAGTGTCGTTCCGAATTTCAGCGCCTTTCCCACGTCGTGCACACCGCCTGGCCCGTGCTTTGTGCCGCCGTCTTACGTACCGCTCAATAGTCTGATCGGAAATTTTCCGGTTTCCGAGCGGACCGACCTTTACTCGCTCCGCCTGGACCACAATTTCACCAACAATAACCGGATCATGCTAGCTGGACGTGTGAGTCCGAGCGACTTGACTGGGATACAGGTGCAAGCGCAGGGACCGCAAAACTTCGGTCAGAACTCGTTCTCGCGCACTTCAACACAGAACTATCATGATTGGAGCTTCACTGGCCAGGATCAGTGGACGTTAGGCACGAATAAGATCAACGAATTTCGTTTCCAGTACGCCCGTCGCGGATTGCTTTACAGCTTCTCGCGCGGACCTGGAGGCGGCAACGTAGCTGTCAACATTCCCGGATTCGCCTTTTTTGGACGAGAGCCTTTCTCCTTTGTCCGGCGCACCGAGCAGCGCTACCAGTTGACTGACAACTTTTCCTGGTCGAAGGGCCCGCACAATATCAAATTCGGCGTAGACGGGAACTACATCCCGCTCACCGCTGACTTCACGGTAAATTTCGGAGGATTGTACAACTTCGGATCGCAGAACATTTTCAGCAACCCACCAATTGCACCCCCATCCAAAACTACATTCCCGGCATTCAGCCCGGTGCAGTCCTATGGCGCGGGTATCCCGTCGAACATGGTGCAGGGCGTAGGCAATCCCCATGACGCATTCAGCAACACGACTCTTGGCTTGTTCGTTCAGGATAGCTGGCGAATACGATCGAACTTGACGCTTAACTACGGCGTTCGCTACGACGTGGAATTCACGCCCACATTCAGCCCGCTCAATTCAATCGCCGCCTTCGGACAGAATGCCCTAGGGATTACGCAGGGGATTCCTCGAGACTTCAACAATGTCGCTCCACGAATTGGCCTGGCGTGGGATCCAGCTAAGGATGGCAAGGCCGTGGTTCGCGCCTCGTATGGATTGTTCTACGACCATCCGCTGCTGGCGCTCGCCTTCGATTCTGATGTGGCCGATGCTTCGCAGGCGCCGCAAATTGTTCTCTTCCCTGGCGCTCCCGGCAATTGCTCCTTGAATGCCAGCAATGCTTTCCAAGGATTGCTATCGTGCCTGCCCCCTGCGTTCAACTATTTGCCGAACGAGCAGCGGTTCAATCCGACGCCCAATGCGCCGTCCATCTTCGTGGGACAGGCTTACCTCAACCCCACTTCGCCGGTACCGCTGGCAATCCAGCCGTTTGGGTTCCCTGTCGCTAAAAATTTTCAATATGCTTCTTCGCAGCAGGCGAATCTTACGTACGAACGCGAACTGGGACACGACCTCTCGCTGGGCCTGGAATACAACTTCAATGGCGGACGTCACCTGAACCGGCCCATCAACATCAACGCGAACAAATCGCAATTCCTGATTGCTAACTGGCAGGCCGCGGTGGCAACGGCAACGGCTCTCGGCATTCAGCCCAGCGATCCAAATTTTCCCAGCAATCCGCTGGCGGTCGGGACACAAAATCCCCTGATCTTTCCGCCCTGTGGCGGTGCCAGTCCTAGTGGTCCATTCTACGTACCCGCTGCGCTGGTAAGTTTCTTCCGGCCATCCGGATTCAACCCGTCACTGATGGGGGTGCTTGCCCCTTGTGTGCCGCTGGCAACGCAAATTTTGCAAGCCGACGGCCTGATGTCGAATTGTGATCCCACCACATTGGCGAATTGCGTCCCCTTCAGTGATATGCCCGGGAATTTTTCCAATGGCAGCTCTGTTTATCACGGACTCACTGCCAATCTAAAAAAACGCTTTGGACAACATTACGAGTTCCTGGGGTCCTACACCTGGTCGCATACCATCGACGACTCTACTGATTTGCAATCTCCGCTGGAGCCGCAAAACAATTACGATCTTCGGGCGGAACGTTCGAATTCGTTGTTTGATCAGCGTCACCGCTTTGTGTTCAGCGGCGTTTATCAGAGCGGCACTTTATCCGGCGGCTTCTGGAGTAAGTTCTTTTCGGACTGGACAGTGGCTCCGATCATTGAAGCCGCTTCTGGCCGGCCGTTCAATATCATCACCGGCGACGATCGCAACTTCGACTTCAGCACGCCGACTGATCGTCCGTTAATCGTGGCGGCGGGGACGGGGCCGAACTCTTGCGGCGATGTGGCTGCTGCGTCACGTTTCTCGCCAACTGGATTCTTGCAACCCGCATGCTTCCTGGACGGAACTCTGAATGGAAACCTGGGCCGTAATGCCGGCACCAAGCCGATGAACGTTTTCACTGATATTCGGGTCAGCAAACGAATTCATTTGGGTGAACGTTTGGCATTGGACGGATTGGTGGACGCTTTTAACTTCATCAACCGCTTCAATGTTGCAGATGTCAACCCGCTCTGGGATAGCGGCCAGAAAGCAACCGCGGCGTTCGATCCGCGGCAGTTGCAATTTGCGCTCAAGCTGACGTGGTAGGAAGAAACTTTCGATTTACGATTGCCGATTTACGATTGTTGATTTTTACCAGCCTTTCTAAGGACATGGCAGCTGTGATGATGCGGAAAACTCTACTTCTTTGCCTACTCCTGCTTTTGCTTACCAGCCTGGCTGCTGGCCAGAGCGAGATCACGGTCGAGCATAACGTGCCCGCAAAGATGCGGGATGGCGTCGTGCTGCACGCGGATATCTACCGTCCAAAGACCGAAGGAAGGTTTCCAGTTCTACTCCAGCGCACGCCTTACAACAAAGACGGAGAGGTCGAGTTCGGGCTAAAGGCTGCCGCGCGGGGCTATGTAACCATCATTCAGGATGTTCGAGGACGTTTTTCGTCCGAAGGCGAGTGGTACACCTTTAAACATGAACCTGATGACGGATATGACACTGTCGAATGGGCCGCGGCTTTGCCTTATTCCAACGGGAAGGTAGGAATGTTTGGCGGTTCTTATGTCGGCGCGACTCAGATGCTTGCCGCCTTAGCGCAGCCTCCGCACCTCGCCGGAATTTTTCCCGTCGTTACCGCTTCCAATTATCACGATGGTTGGACGTACCAAGGGGGTGCCTTCGAACAGTGGTTCAGCGAATCCTGGACGTCAGGGCTGGCACAAAATACCCTTCAACGCCGTGTGCAGAAAAACACAAACGCTTTGTCCTGGGCGGTGAAATTGCCGCTCTCCAGTTATCCAGTTCTCGAACCGGGCACAGGGGACGGGTTGGCGACTTATTTCCTCGATTGGCTGCAACATCCAACCTACGACGATTATTGGCGGACGTGGTCCATCGAAGATCACTATCCCCAAATCCAGGTTCCGGCTTACCACATGGGCGGCTGGTACGACATCTTCATGGGCGGGACCTTACGCAACTATGCCGGAATCAAGGCCCACGGCGGCAGCGAGGCAGCTCGGCGGGGCCAGCGTTTGATGATCGGGCCGTGGTATCACGGTCCTTTCACGGGAAAGACCGGCGACGTTGATTTTGGCAGCGAGGCCAACTTTGAGAAAGCCACTGATGACGTCACGCTACGCTGGTACGACTATGTGCTGAAGGGTATTCAAAACGGAGTGGAGAAAGAGAAACCCGTCAAGATTTTCGTGATGGGAAAAAACGTATGGCGCGAAGAAGATGATTGGCCGCTGGCCCGGGCGAAGAGTGTCCGCTTCTATCTACATTCCGGTGGTAAGGCAAACACTGTGGCGGGTGATGGCACGCTGAGCGTCACTTCACCTCAGGCCGAAACCAGAGACAGTTTTGTGTACGACCCCTCCGATCCCGTGCCCACCCGTGGTGGAGGCCTCTGCTGCGACAACGAACATCTGGCGTCGGGTGCATTCGATCAGCGCCCTAACGAAAATCGAAATGATGTGCTGGTCTACACCACCCCCGTCCTTCCGGAGGACATGGAAGTCACCGGGCCGATCTCGGTTGAACTTTACGTCAC
>Ga0193750_1000512_pt1 | contig 10551 bp, 4 predicted proteins | sample L1c1metaG_FD_160569 | JGI IMG/M metagenome (GOLD analysis project Ga0193750, IMG submission 160569) | Soil microbial communities from a riparian zone of the East river system, Colorado, United States - L1c1 | ecosystem: Environmental > Terrestrial > Soil > Riparian zone | place: USA: East River...
ATACGATAGTAGTTGTCCGTGCCTTTGAGCGGTGGTTGCATGCCGCTGACATGGCATCGCAAGCAGCTTGTGTAGGTGGGAAGGTTCAAGGGAACTTCGCGCGCATTCTGGTACGCCGGCGTCATGTCCCACATGCCAGCCTTGGCGTACCAGTTGATTGGCGACTCAAAAACGAAGCCGTCGGTGGCGAAAAGATATGTCAGCCCCCGCCGTCCGGAACCGATGAAATAGAGCAACTCCCGCTTGCCGCGTACGGCTGGGTCGTCGGGACGTTCAAAACTCAACCAGATCCGATTGCCTTCCGAGTAGATGCGATAGTGAACCCCCGATTTTGCGTGGAGAAAATCGGCAGGGATAAAGTTTTCCTTTGCGGGCCCGCTCGCACCGCCCATCGCGGTCGAAGTGTACGAGCGGTAGATGGAAGAATGACACCGAGCGCAGGCTTCGTTGCCTACGTAGCCGGTTGCATCGGCTTTAACGACGTGCGAGTCGGGCCCTGGGTTCGTCGGTCCCGCCAAACCTGCCAGACGCACGCTCGCAAGAATGACCAGGACGAAGGCTTTGTAAAACTTCTCCATCAGCCTGACCTCAAGCATCGGCTTGCAGTCATTCTAGTCCGCTAAAACGTGCACGCAGAACAGAAGTCGAAACCTAAAAAAAAGGAGGGAGTCGTTGACTCCCTCCAAAACTATCTTTACCGAACTTTTTCAGAACGTGAACTTCACTCCAAAGTTCAACTGGCGCATCGTCGCATTAGGTGCGAGGCTTGTGATAAGTCCTCCGCCGCAATCCACGCAATTGTTTGGATTATTGAGGTTGACGTTATTGAAGACGTTGAACGCCTCAAAACGGAACTGCCCGTTGAATCGTTCGGTAATCGCGAAATTCTTGAACAACGAGAAGTTTGAATTGAAGAAACGAGGTCCAGTGAACGGGTTGCGTTGGCTTCCAAAGTGCGCAACCTGAGGACGCTGGAACGGACCATTTGCCGCTCCGTTAGTCGCCAAGGGCGCCACTGGAGAATAGAACGGCACCGACCCATTCACAGGATCGAAGTGCCCAACCGACGTGGACAAGCTGCCGACGACAATCGGACGGCAAGGTCCGGTATCCTCATCGGCGCTGCACTCCCCATAGGTCGGGCTCCAGGGTAGACCGCTACTCCAATTGGTTGTGGTATTGAGCTGGAATCCGCCAATTAGGAGGTCCACGACTCGGCTCGAATTACCCAAAAAACGTTTGCCTTTACCAAATGGCAACTCATACACGGTGCTGAAAGAAAAAACATGCGTGCGGTTGAAGTCGTCACGACCGTAGTTCACCTGAGGATCGATGGCGAAATAGTCGCGGTCGTGATCCAAACTCTTGGACCAGGTGTAATGGGCGACGAACTGCAAACCGTCGCTGAAGCGTTTATCGATCTTGGTCTGCAGCGAGTTGTAGTAGTTGGCCGCATTGTTACCGAGGAAAATAATCTCCTGCGTCCAGCCATATCTGCTGAAGAATGGCCTGCGTTGGTCGGTAGTGAGCGTCGGGAAGCCGACTAGTGACGCCTGATTAATGTTCATATCCGGATTGTTCTGGTAGAAGCCGTGCCCTTGGTTGCCTACATAAGCAACCTCGGCCGACACTGTCCTGGTGACCTGGTGTTGAAGCGTGAGGTTGTAGGCGTCGGCTCGTGCCAGTCTCATTCGATTGGGACGAGCATGTGAGGAAACTCCGACCGGTTCGGGCAGAAGTCCATCACTCGGTACCGCCGGGAAAACTGCTGCGGGTGGCCCGTTTGTGAGCGTGAACACGTCAGCGAAACTGGTAGGTGAATTCAGGCTCTGGCTGGCCAACACCGGTAGGTTCTGGGTCACAGCGTGGCCGTAGATGGAACCGAAAACACCGATGTCATAGCTTCGTCCATAGCCCAATCGCAGGACGGTCTTAGGAGCCACCTGGTAGGCGATTCCGAGGCGTGGCGCGAAATTGTTCCAGTTCCTTTCGACGTTGAAGTTCGTGCCGATACCGCCGACGCCTGCAACCCGAAGGTTGCCGGTGTTCAGATCCAGGAAACCGCCGTTCTCCTTGCCATTCACGTACTCTGGGTTAACGATGTCCCAACGCAAACCGTAGGCGATGGTCAACTTTGAAGTGGCACGCCAAGTGTCCTGCCCGTAAAAATAGAACCGCTTCTGGCGCTCGGCTGCATTGGTAGAGGTGCTGACGTAACGGTTAAAAGTGGTGACGTCTCCGAGCAGGAACGTGGCCATGCCTACGCCACCTCCAGCCACCGCATCGGCGGTGCGTGACTTGGCGAACGACAACTCGCCGGCCCGGTGCTTATCGCTCGGCACACGCAGGTTGCGCGCGAAGCGAATGTCCGCACCGAACTTGGCCTGGTGGTTGCCCACGATCTTCGTCCAGTTGTTTACGAACTGGAACTGGTCCTCTTGCTCGATGAGCGGGCAATTGCAACGGTTCACGCCCAGACCATTTCCGAAGTTGCTGATGCCCCCGCTTGAACTGATCGCTCCTGTATCCTGTCCATCGCCACCTGACGATCCCACAAAATATGCAGGCTGGTCCGACGATAAAGGATTCAGATTCAGCCCCGGAATGCCAACGGCCGTAGCCGGATTTGTACCCAGCCCGTTCGGACTCACGTTCACGTGGTATCGGACGTAACCGAATCGGAAGTCGGTGAGAAGCGTCGAACCCAGAGCATAGTCGAAACCAGAGGCGATGCTCTGGTCGCGGCTCTTGGGTATTCCAGAAAGACCAGATTGGCCGAAGCCAATCCCGCCCAGGGCGCCGAAGACCGCGTCAGCGCTTTGGCTGTAATTGGCGAAACTGTAACGGCCAAACGTGTGCAACTTCGACGTTGTCTGGTCGTCGACGCGGATATTGAACTGGTCCGAGTTAAAAATCCCGTTGCCGGAGGCCGTAAAGTTGTTGATTATTCCCGAGCCGTTCGGTGCCGGAAACTGTTGAAGTAGGGCCACGGCTTGCGATGATAGCCGGCTGGTGGGAATGCAGTTGCCGGTACATACTTGAGACCCAATGGTGAGTGGCCCGAAAGGCGTACGTCCCGAACCGTCCGCTGCTCCGGTGGCCGGATCGTAAGCCTGATTGGTCGGAGATAGCGCGAGATATTCGCTTAAATCACAGATTGCGGAGGTCGCGGGATCACAAGTAGAGCGGATAAGGGCGCTGGGGATTGATTGCCTGTACGAGGACCCAAGCTTGGAACGCGTTGCCTGATAGTCGCCGAAGAAAAAGAGTTTGTCCTTTTTGATCGGGCCGCCGATAGAGCCGCCATACTGCCCAAATAAGGTTGGCGGGATGAAGCGGCCGGTAAGCGGGTTCGCCTTGCTCTGACTGAAAGGATCGCGCGCCTGAGTGGCATCGCTGCGCCGGAATCCAAACGCGCTGCCGTGGAAACTGTTACTGCCCGACTTGGTTTGACTTGCTACCACGCCCGAGATGGCCTGGCCGAATTCCGCATCGTAGTTCTGACTCGTCATCTTGGCTTCCGTCACCGACTCTAGCGTCGGGTTGATGACGATAATGCCCAGGATCGGGTCGCGGTTGTCGGTCCCATCCAACTGAAATCCGGTGCCGGCAAAGGTTTGCCCGTTGACCTTAGTTTGCAAGCTCCCCTGCGGATTTTCGGCGGCCGCATGGTTCCAGGATTGTTGCTGCGTGCCGGGGGATGCCAAGACTAACTGGGTGAAGTTGCGGTTAAACAAAGGCAAGTCTTCGACCGCTTTGTCGTTAAAGATCACTGCCACGTCGGCGCGGTCGGTCTTCAATTGCGGAGCTTCTGCTGTGACTTCAACCGTTTCCTGCGATCCACCAACTTGGAATTGCCCGTCCACACGGGCGCCGGTATCGGCCGACACCACAACGTTGGCGGTTTGAAAAGATTTGAAACCGGGGGCTTCGGCTTTGACGTTGTAAACGTCGGGGATCAAGTGCGTCACGCTGTAGTTGCCGTCGGCATTGGTCGTGGTCGACACCGTGATTCCTTTACTAACGGACGTCACCGTTACTTTGGCTCCAGCAACGGCCGCACCGGAAGGATCGGTAATGGTGCCCAAAATACTTCCATACACCGCCTGAGCAACGGCCGACGCTGTAATGATTGTTAAGCTGCAAACCACCACCAGCGCCACTACGATCAATCGTCTTGTCATCTGCCCCTCCGCATTTTCATGAGCCGTCAAATTCCGAATAGACCCCGAGCTGTCTTTGGGTTGTTGTCACACACTGAGAGTAATGGGAAAACATTATTGACACGCAAGTTACGGTCCAATGAGTGCCCGACCTAATCTCGTTGAATCTACGTGTCAAGAAAAGTTATTAACATCCATCACTATGAAATAGCGTAGATTTCGGGTTAGTGAATATGAAAAACGGTGGACTGATGAGTAAGTCAGGGAAGAACGTGACAACGAGTCACGAATAACAACACGATCTTTGCTCAAGAAATTAATGACTATTACGGCGAAGGTGCCTTGAAGCGTGGATCCAGCTCTGCCGCCTTCTGAAATTCCTTCTCCGCCTCGGCGTGATCGCCCTTTTGGTGTAGTGCCTCCGCCAATTGATAGTGAGCAGGAGCGTACGTAGGAGCAAGATTGATGGCGGAGCGAAACTGCACAATGGCTCCTTCGAGATCGCCAACCTGGAGCAGCCGTTTCCCGGAATTCGTGTTGAACGTCGCGCCCTGCAGATTGGTTTTATCTTTACTGATCTGTTCTCCCAGCCGGCTTTCTGTCGCAGCCCCAGAAGGATCACCCATCTGACGCAGCACAGCGGCGAGCGTAGTATGCGCGCCGGCAAAATCCGGCTGAAGCCGAATGGCCTCGCGCAATGCCGCAGCCGAGTCCTGTAATTTCCCCTCTTGTTTAAGCACCGTGCCCAGCGTGTAGTGGGCCTCAGCATAATCTGGCTTCGCGTGAATTGTGGCTCGCAGTTCGTCCTCTGCCTTCGCGAATTCACCTTGCTGCCAAAACGTCACACCTAGCGTGTAATGGACGTCCGCTTGCCCGGGATCCAATTTTGCGGCGCGCTGAAGTTCGGTGATAGCGTCACCCAGCTTGTCCTTGAGCTTAAGGACAAGACCGAGGTTGTAGTGCAGCGTCGCGTCTTCTGGGGCAATCTTCAGTGCAGATTGAAACTGAGCGATGGCGTTATCGAAATCGGCTTTTTGCAAATAGGCCGTTCCCAGGTTGCCGCGGTATCCCGTGTCATCGGGACGGAGACGCAGAGCGGATTCGAACTCTGGGATGGAACTCGAAGCGTCGCCAATCTGGATCAGCGCCAGACCAAGATTGTTGTGAGCGTCAGGATTGTCGGGCTGAAGCTGAACCGCACGCCGATACGCAGCGACCGCGCCATCGGCGTCTCCGGAACGCTGCAGCAATAGCCCAAGTTGAGTTTGGGCTGGCGCGAAATCCGGCTGCAGCTTCACACAGGCTTGCAGCTCGCGAATCGCTTCATCGCGTTTACCCTGCTGCTCCAACGCCTGGCTGAGGTAGTAATGCGACTGAGAAAGACCGGGCGCCAAGCGAACGGCCTCGCGCAGATGATCCACGGCAGCCTCAAGCGATTTTTGCTGCAAGCGGACCACGCCAAGATGCAAATGGGCCGGCGCGAATTCAGGTTGCAACGTCAGCGCCTGAGAGAATTCCGCGCCGGCTTCATCGAGATGAGACTCCTGCGCCAGCACTGAACCCAGTTCATCATGAAGATCAGCTCTCTGTGGCTCCAGCTCCACCGCGCGTTTCACTTCCCGGGTTGCGCCTTCCAAGTCTCTGCGAAAACTCAGTACCCGTCCCAGGGTGCGATGAGCTTCCGCATCGCGTGGTGCCAGTCTCACCGCCTCGCGACTCTCGCCAAGTGCTGCGTCCAAATCGCCTTTTTGAGCCAGCGCACTGGCCAGATTGGTATGAGCCTGCGCGAAATCCGGCCGCAGTTCCACTGCGCGGCGAAAGTGAGAGATCGCGGAATCGGCCTGATTCTGAGAGAGCAGCACCCATCCCAGCGAGTTGTGGCCTTCGGGGTTGCGCGGCGACAAGCGCACAACTTTCTCGAAGATCACACGCGCATCTTCAAGATCGCCACGCTTCAGCGCTGCCATGCCCTGGCGGTTAAGGGACGCGACTTGCTTATCGACACTCTCATTTGGTTTTCCTTCCTGGGCGAAGAGCGTGACCGACAGTGAACCGAGAAGCAAGATGCCAAACAGGCGCCGGAATGAAGCGACCGAATTCGAGATCGAAGGAATCAAACATCGTCACCGAAACTTCCGCTTAGGGAAATATTACTACTGGCAAGGTTTCGGTCTCGGGTGCCAGGTTATCGGTCTCCAACCCCGCGCCTGACACCTGAACGCTTGACCGCATCAGCACGCCACCCTACCATCCTAAGAAGTCCATGATTCCAGGTTTTCGATTCGATCCTCCACGGTTGTTAGCACGTCTAATTCCCGTACTGCTGTTAGCAAGCAGCATCGCAAACGCCCAGCCCGCCTCAACGCCAACCAAACTCGCTTACTTTACGGATATCGCCCAGAAGTCTGGACTCACGATGACAAACGTGTTCGGCGGGGTGAGCGCTAAGAAATACATTATCGAAACCACCGGCACCGGCGTCGCGATATTTGACTACGACAACGATGGCTGGCCCGATATTTTCTTCGTCAATGGCACTACGCTCGAAGGATTTCCGGCAGGGCAAGCCCCCACGAACCACCTGTATCGAAATAATCACGACGGAACTTTTGCAGATGTAACTTTACAGGCGGGTCTAGTCGCGACTGGCTGGGGACAAGGTGTTTGTGTCGGCGACTATGACAACGATGGCTGGGAGGATTTGTATGTCACCTACTTCGGGAAAAATCGTTTGTACCACAACCAGTCCGGAGTCTTTACCGAAGTCGCGGAAAAGTCGCGCGTGACAGGTTCGGGCAAAGCTTGGGGGACGGGGTGCGCTTTCGTGGATTATGACCGCGACGGTCTCCTCGACCTGATGGTCGCCAATTACGTTGATTTCGATCTTTCCAATACTCCCGCGCCGGGAGAGAAATCCGCTTGCGTGTGGAAGGGGGTGCCGGTCATGTGCGGTCCCCGCGGACTGCCTGGCGCGAAAAACGTTCTCTACCACAATCAGGGGCATGGCACGTTTGAAGACGTCACCACAAAGGCGCATATCGATCAGACCAACGGACATTACGCGTTCAGCGTGTCAACCCTCGACTTCGACGACGACGGCTGGCCCGATATTTATGTCGCTTGTGACAGCACGCCCAGCATTCTGTATCACAATAATCGCGACGGAACTTTCACTGATGTGGCCGTGATTGCCGGAGCCGCCTTCAATGAGGACGGCCGCGAACAAGCAGGCATGGGGACTACGGTCGCCGACTTCGACGGTGACGGGCGACTCGATATCTTCAAGACGAATTTCTCCGACGACACCGCAACTTTATACCGCAACAATGGAGATGACACTTTCAGCGATGCGACTTTTCCCGCGGGTCTGGGACTGCACACTCAATACCTCGGTTGGGGCGCGATGTTCTTCGATTTCGACAATGATGGCTGGCCGGATTTAATTGTGGCCAACGGGCACGTCTACCCCGAGGTGGACAAGTACCATCTGGGCAGCAATTATCAGGAACCTCGTGTGCTATATCGCAACAATGGCAACGGCACATTCACCGATCTCTCCGCTTCCGCCGGGCCAGGAATAAACACACCCGCGTCTGCTCGGGGCTTGGCCGTCGGCGATCTCTGGAATGACGGAAGACTCTCGGTTGTGATCAGCAACATGAGTGCCCGTCCCAGCCTGTTGGTCAATGAAGTTCGTTCCGGCAATCATTGGATCGCAATTAAGACCGTAGGAAGCAAATCGAACCGCGACGGCATCGGCGCGCGCGTCACGGTCAAGATTGGCAAGCGAACCTTGGTGGACGAAGTCCGCAGCGGTTCAAGTTACGATTCCAATAGCGACATGCGCGTCCACTTCGGATTGGGCTCAGCGGTCAAGATCGATGAATTGAAAATCCGTTGGCCGAGCGGGTTGGTAGAACGCTTCGATAACCTGCGTGTGGATGCCGTTCATACATTGAAGGAAGGGGCTGGCACTGCGGAGCGGGATGCGACGGGAAAACCGAAAGTCCGGCCCGGCGGCGGATTATAACGCGCATTACTTTCCAGACTTTATCTTTGGTGCCGCGGGGAACTGCATAGTGCGCACGACGCCTTCACCTTCTTTGATGAAGACCAATTGATTGGGCTTGATGTCCTTCAGCGTATCTACTTGTCCACTGGGCCAGCGAATTTCCAGAAGATCGACCTTCTCCGCTTTCCCAAGTCCGAAATGGACACGCAGATCATTTTGCGAAATATAACTTCCACCGCTGCGGACTTCATCAATCTGTTCATGCGGCTTGTTTTCGCCGGGCAAACGAGTGACGCATTTCAATCGCGCGCCGATCCCGCTGCGATTCGACTTACTTCCGAAGGTCTTTATCTTGATCCAATTATTTGCTGTACGAGAATCGCAGCGTAGCAGTTGTGGAAAGTCGTTGACCGTGTTCACGACGATGTCGATGTCGCCGTCGTTGTCGAAGTCTCCAAAGGCACATCCCCGCGAGGCTGAGGGCACGGAGATTCCTGGACCTGCCTGTAACGAAACGTCCTCGAACCTCCGGTTGCGCAGATTGCGATAGAGCAACTTGCGCTGCGCATATCCCGCCTCCGTCTTCAACTGCTCGACTTCGGGATAAACGTGACCATTGCAAAGCAGGATATCGGGCCACCCATCGTTGTCCATATCGAAAAATCCGCAGCCCCATCCCAGGTATTGCGTATGTGCGCCAAGGCCCGCAGTAAACGTCGCATCTTCAAAATTTCCCCCGCCAAGATTGTGGTAGAGAGAAGGTGTGTCTCCCGCGAAGTTGGTTTTGACGATATCGAGATTGCCGTCCAGATCGTAATCTGCCGCTGACACGCCCATGCCTGCCTGCGGTTTTCCGTCAGCGCTCAAGGCGCTTCCCGAGTCCATGCCAATGTCCACGAACTTGCCGTTCTTTTTATTCTGATAAAGCAAACTCTGGGTGGAATCGTTGGCGACATAGATATCGGGCCAGCCGTCATTGTCGAAATCGGCAGTGAGAACGCCCAGGCCGAAGGTTCCATTGACCTGCAGAATCCCTGCACTCTCGGAGACGTCGGTGAATGTTCCATCGCCATTGTTGTGATACAGGATGTTCTTCCCACCGGTTAACCCCGGGGGCCCGCACGCCACCCTCACCGCTTTGTACAAACAAGGGCCGGACTCTGGAACCGGAGCGGTCGCCAGATCCAAATCGATGTAATTCGCCACGAATAGGTCAAGGTGTCCGTCGCGATCGTAATCCACAAAAGCACAGCCGGTTCCCCAACGTATCTTTTTTCCGGCGACGCCCGCTTTCTCGCTTACATCTGTGAATGTGCCGTCGCCATTGTTGTGGTACAGGACATTCTTGCCGTAATACGTGACAAAGAGATCGTCAAAACCGTCATTGTCGTAATCGCCGATACATACGCCCTGTCCCCAACCGGAATGCGCCAGGCCGGCTTTTACCGTCACATCCGTGAAGGTACCGTCGCGATTATTCTTGAACAGGTGTGAAGTAGGCTCTTTGCCCGGAGGAAAACCTTCCAGGCGCGAACCGTTCACCAGAAAAATATCCAGCCAACCGTCGTTGTCGTAATCGTAGAAGGCGACACCGCAGCCGGTGGTCTCCAGCAGATATTTATTCTTGTGTTCGCCTCCAAAGATGGTTTTTGCGCTCACTCCAGATTCCTGCGCCACATTGATAAAGCTGACACCAAGATCAGCAGCAGGCTTTGACGTGCCCGCTTCCTCCGCGGGGCGAAACAATGCTTGCAACCGGCGAGGAAATGCGGCCGCCAGCAATGCCTGGAAAGGCAGAACCATTGCATAGCGACTCAAAGACTGGAGGAATGTGCGTCGTGAAGACAACAGGAGATTACCCGTGGGACTTGGCTCGTGCTAGAATTCGCCCCTAGTTTCTTATAGTACAGCGTTGCGATTTTGCAAAACGACGTTTCGGAAAGCTGAATTACTCCTGCACTGATCCGCTGCTCGGCGAATCATAAGCATGCAACCCAGCTCTCGCCTTTCGCAACACCGCGTTCGCTCTCATTTTATTTCAGTCACACTACTTGTCATATTTCTATCACCAGCCCTGGCAGAGCAAAGGATGCATCCGCTCGAACTCTCGCGGCCGGTGCGTTCCTGGGAATTTTTGCCGGTGGTTGGCGAGAGCGCGGGACTGTTTGGCAATGAGGCTGGTCAATTTGAGGCATGGGTATATCCGCTGAAAATCCTGCGCGACTTCCATCTCACTTTTCTGGTCGGCGGTCGCGCGCTTCTTGCCGACACTCTGGCTCGTACGATCACGGTGAGGCCAGAATCCAGTACGATTCTTTACTCCGGGGACACATTTTCGGTGAGCGAAACCCTGTTCGTGCCCGTGCATGAGGCTGG
>Ga0193750_1000514_pt1 | contig 10537 bp, 11 predicted proteins | sample L1c1metaG_FD_160569 | JGI IMG/M metagenome (GOLD analysis project Ga0193750, IMG submission 160569) | Soil microbial communities from a riparian zone of the East river system, Colorado, United States - L1c1 | ecosystem: Environmental > Terrestrial > Soil > Riparian zone | place: USA: East River...
GACTATGCAGCGCTTATTGCTCCTGGAAATCGAATGCGAAAGCGATTTTGGCCGAAGCGGAACCCCTGATGGCGCTGCGTTGGAATTGACTTGTCTCAGGCATTAGACGTTCCAGACTGGAAAAAATGTCGCGCTTTGCTTTGGCAAATCTGTGCGGTTTGGTGTTTGGCGCACTGACCGTGCTGTCAATGCTGCCGATGTCCTTTCCAGATAAACGCGCGGCGCTGCTGGGAGCATTCTTCAACCGATTCGCCATCGGTTTTGTGATCATCCTTATCGACATACCGTGTTCGGGATGGCTGATCGGTCTCACCATCGGGATACTGCTTAGTTTGCCGGCAGCGATTATTACCAAGTTGTTCGTGCCAATTCTCGGCATCGGCGCAGTGGGCGGCGTCATTATCGGACTGATTCGAACGAAATTCGTAGGCTAATCCGCCAAGATCACGGTGCAGAAAGGAGCGCTACGGTCGAAGCAACGTTTGGTACCAGCGGACGACTGAGTCGCCGAAAAACATCCAAGTAATCGCCCCGAGAGCGAGGTATGGTCCGAAAGGCAGTTTGAGCGACCAGACCCGTCGCCCGAGGACGAGAGTGATCAGGCCAATGATGGAGCCGTAGAGCGAGCCTGCAAAGATGGCAAAAAGGACGGCGCGCCAGCCGAGGAAAGCGCCAATGCAGGCCAGGAATTTCAAGTCGCCACGGCCCATCGCTTCCCGGGGAATCTCAATCTCGTTAGCAGTTCCACTGATTTTATCCAGCTGATCCAGATCGAAATTCTCCAAACCAACTTGGACACGGTTGTAGTGAAAGGACAGAATAGCGTCGGCAAATTCCCGCTCGGCAATTCTCGCGCTTGGACAGTGCAACCGTAACTGATCTTTTTCGCGCGCGAAAAAGTCGCTCCACAAACTCTTTTCCTCGCCGACGACAAAATCGGCGTCGTCCTCGTGGCGTGTCCAGGTGAAGGATGTTGGTTTTTCTAGGCGGATCCGTTTCTTCCCAAAAACAAGTTTGCCGCCTTCGAGCACGAGCCAGAGCAGTGCATAGCCGAGCACGGCTGAACCAGCGGAAATGAGCAGCGCGGTCAGGCGGCGATCGGTGGCCATCAGTTGGGGAACTGCGATCGAGGCAATCAAACCGACAACGGTTCCGCCAATGGTGATTTCATCCGGAATAATGAAATGCTCGAAGTCGATAAAGGTGGCGGCGATAACGAGCGCGATGAAAACCCAATAAGCGATTGCGATCGGCCACGGAAACGCCTTCCAGATGATGAGGAAGAAAAAAGCGGTTAGCAGTTCGACCGCGAAATAGCGAAAAGCGATGCGTGCTCCGCAATTTGCGCACCGTCCGCGCAACGCCAGCCAGCTAACGAGAGGCAAATTTTGGTGCCACGGGATTTGCGTTTTGCAGGAAGGACAAAAGGAGCGGCGTGGCTGGTTGACAGAAAGATTCAGGGGCAGCCGATAGATGCAGACGTTGAGAAAAGACCCGACGCAGGCGCCAAGAACGAAGGCGAAGATGCTGAACAAGAGGTCGTCATTCATCTCGGCGGGGAACATTCGATGCAGTAATGGAGTAATAGGGAAGCGGGATCCGAAATTTCATTACTCCATTTGGAGCGAGCTTAGGCCGCGCGGGTTTGCCGGCGTTTCATGAACCAAGCAATCCAGATGCAGCTTTCGTAGAGCACAATCATCGGCAGGCTCATGGCGATTAAGGTGAGCACATCAGGTGTGGGCGTAATGATGGTGGCAAGAATGAAAATGAGCACGATCGCGTAGGGCCGGGTGCGGGCCATGAATTCGTAGGTGATTAATCCGAAGCGCACGAGCACGAGGACCACTACGGGCAATTCAAAAGCCAGCCCGAAACCAAGGGTAAAACGCGTCACAAACGAATAATATTCCTGTACCGTCCAGTTCGGAGCCCAGCCGAGCGACTGCGTGTCGTGAAAAAAGAAAAGGATCGTTTTGGGCAGCAGCCAGAAATAGCAAACAAGCACACCGGTCAGGAAAAGGGCGAAGCTGATGCCGATGGCCGGGAACAGAAATTTTTTCTCCATCACGGTCAAGGCCGGGAGCACGAATTCGGCCGCAAAAAACAAAAGCAGCGGAAAGGAAATAACGATGCCGGCATAAAAGGCGAGGTGAAAGGAAATAACGATGGAATCAGTGATGCCGAGCGCGCGCAAGACGCCGAGATTTTGATCGATCTCATGCAGCGGCGCCTGCATGACGCGAACGAGTGTTCCGCGAAAGGCGAAACAGATAATCATCGCCACGATCAGAGTGATCGCCATTTTCACGATCGTCCACCGCAAGTCTTCGAGATGTTCGAGAAAGGGCTTGGAAGTTTCGCTTTCCGGCAGCTCGCGAAACTTGAAGATATCGCGCAGCGCCATTTTACCGGTGCGGCAACTGAATAATTCCTTTCGCGAGCAAACGTGCCCACACGCTGAGAGTGTTGGCGTCGCGAATGGTGTCGTCCGCTATCATGGCGGTGATTTGCGCCGGCGAAAATTCGCGGCATTCCAGAATCATTTCCGCATCATCGTAAGTGTGATATTGGATGGCGCGCTGGACGGGACGGGCAAGAAATAGAAATTCGCGCTCGTCAGTGAACCCGGGCGAGGAAAAGAAATCGCCCAGGAAAATCGTTTCGCCCCCGGGGGCGAGCTCGTAACCGGTTTCCTCTCGCAACTCTCGCAAAGCAACGTCCCGGAACGAGCCGAAATCGCACAATTGATCGACCTGTCCGGCCGGCATTTCCCAAATCGCTTTGCGGATCGGAATGCGCTCCTGCCGAATAAGGACGAAGTTTCCTTCCACGGTCATCGCCGCGACTACGACCGCGGATTTGCGCCGCACAATCGTCCAGGCGTGCGCCTCACTCCGACGCGGCGTGCGGACGCGTTCTGTCACGACGGACAAATGATCATCGGCAAAATGGGTGTCGCTGGAAATCGTCGTCCAATTTTCAGGCGTCTCCACGCGGGAAATAATAGCGTCACCGCGCGAAAAGCGAATTATTCGGTTTGGAGCAGCTGGCGCCAGCGCGCGATCTGGCGCTCGATGTTTTCCGGAGAAGGCGAGCCGGTGGCGGCGCGGCGCTGCAGTGCTTTGCGAACGTCAAAGACCTCGCGTACATCCTGCCCGAACGCATGCGAGGCTGCGCGAAATTCCTGATCGGAAAGCGCATTAAGTCGTCTGCCGCTGGCTGCGAGTTTTCCGACAATGGCGTGCGCCTCGCGGAAGGGGACGCCTTTGCCTACGAGATACTCGGCCAGATCGGTCGCCAGCAATTGCGGATCATTCGCCAATGATTCCATTCGTTCCCGATCGATGGTGAGCGCTGGCAACATTGCGCTGAAAACTTCGAGCGCGCCCCGAACAGTATCGACCGAATCGAAGAGCGCTTCCTTGTCTTCTTGAAGGTCGCGATTGTAGGCGCTGGGCAAACCTTTCAAGATCGCGAGCAAAGTCACGAGATTACCAATAAGTCGCCCTGATTTACCCCGGGTTAGCTCCGCCATGTCCGGATTTTTCTTCTGCGGCATCAAGCTGGAGCCGGTGGCGAACGCATCGCTGAACTCGATGAAGCCGAATTCCTTTGTATTCCAGATAATCAAATCTTCGCTGAAACGGGAGAGGTGAATGCCAATCATGACCAGGCTGTAAAGAAAATCAGCGACAAAATCACGATCGCTCACCGCATCGATGCTGTTTTGGGTGACGCGCTGGAAACCGAGTGCCTTGGCAATTGCTTCCCGGTCGAGTGCGATGGTTGAGCCGGCGAGCGCGCCGGAACCGAGCGGCATGACGTCCGCGCGCCGACGCGCATCGCGCAGTCGTTCTTGGTCGCGCTCGAGCGCTTCGAGCTGGGCGAGCAGATAATGCGCGAAATAGATGGGCTGGGCGCGCTGCAAATGGGTATAGCCGGGCATCAAGACCGCGGAATGTCTTTGCGCCAGCAGCAGGAGCGCATTTTGCAGAGCGCGGAGACGCGCAATGATTTCATCAATTTCCTCACGAACATACAGGCGAAGATCGAGCGCAATTTGATCGTTGCGGCTGCGTCCAGTGTGCAATTTGGCGCCGGGCGCTCCGATTCGTTTGGTCAACGCCGCCTCGATGTTCATGTGGACGTCTTCCAGCGACTGGTCCCAGACGAACTTGTCCGCAGCGATCTCGTTTTCGATCTCGCGCAAACCGCGCGCGATCATCTCAAATTCATCGGCGGAGAGAATCCCGATGCTAGCAAGAGCCGAGGCATGTGCGATCGACCCGGCAATGTCGTGACGATAGAGGCGGCGATCGAACGAAACCGACTCGCTGTAACGTTGAGCGACTTCGGCCGCGGGGGAAGAAAATCTGCCTTCTCTCATGATTACGTCGCTTCCCCTTCGCGAACGGCCGTCACCGAAACATAATTTGCATCGGGGAAAACAAATTTGCGCACTTCCACTTCGACCTTGCGCAAATTAAATTGCGCCAGCAAATGCGCCGCAGTCTCTTCGGCCAGAGTCTCAATCAATTTGTAATCATGCCCGCGGGCGAATTCCTTCACCCGTTCTGACACGGCCGAATAATTGACGGTATTTTCGATGTCGTCGTGAAGCTCGGCAATCTTCGGCCAGAGCGTTATATTTAATATTAGTCGCTGCGGCTCCGATCGCTCCGAAGTGGGAACACCAACTCGCGCGAACAGCTCAAGTTGTTCGATGTGAATGCAATCAATCACGACAGTTGAAATTTTGGCGAGAAGCACATCGGACGGCGAGCGCCAATTCTCATCGCGCACGCGAGGTTGAGCGAGACTACTTGGGCGCCAGCGACGCCGCAATTTTCTCGAAGCGCGGGTCGGCGCGCAATTGGTCCCAGTATGGGTGTAGGCGTAATTGCCCATAGCTCAAATGGCCCGGGATGCTCGCCGCGATAGCTAACTGTTCGAAGGCAAGATCCTTTTCGCCCGTCCACGCATAAATAAGTGCCAAATTTTGCACCAACAGCGCGCCCACGATCGAATCTTTCGTCACCGGCACGAGCTCGACCGCGCGGCGGCCTTCACGAATTGCATCCTCCTTGCGGCCAAGGGCAGCGTCAGCCATTCCGAGAACGCAGAGCCCTTCTGCATAGTCAGGTTGCTCCTCGACCAATTTGGCCGCTTGGGTTCGTGCGCTCGTAAATGCGGCCCGCGCCACCTTTGTATCGCCCCGCATCTGAGCGACTACGCCTTCGCACCAGGCCTGCGGAAACGGAATGGTGTCGTCGTGACATCCATCGACCGGCATGGCGGCGAGCGCGCGAAACGCGCTATCCGAATCACGGTCGCAGAGGGATACTCTAAGCCAAGACTCAGCTACGTTTTTGGCTTCGCGTGAATCTTCGGCAATGATCTCCCGGATCGTCGAAACCCATGGGCGCGCATCGGCACGCCAATGAAGCGCGATCTCCGCGCGGTTGGCTCGCATTACTGGGTCTTTGGGATCGAGCGCGATTGCGCGGTCTAAAGCCCTCTCTTCCTCGGCATAACGGCGCAAACACTCATAGCTCACGGCGATTTGTTGGAGAACACCAGCGGCGGCGGGGTTTTGCGGATCGAGCTCGAGAGCGCGCTCGAAATTTTTAGTTGATTCCGCCCACCTGCTCTGCCGGCGATCGATAAAGGCGGCCAGCTGATACGGCATCGGATCGTTAGGCAAACTTTTCTGGGCCAGATTAAGTTCTTCTCGAGCGCGGTCGTACTCGTGATAACCCCAGTATAAATGCTTGGCCAGCGCGAGATGCGCTTCGCCTGAATTTGGGCGCAGGCGAGCGAGCGATTGGATTGCTGCATCGGCCATGGCCAACCGCGCCGGAGTGTGGTCGGTGCCCGTGAAATAGAGCACATCGTGAGCGTGGGCAAGCTGGTAATATGCAAGCGCGAAGGCGGGATCGCGTTCGATTGCCTGATTCAGGAGTCGAACGGCCTCGAACAGGCTCTCCGTTTGAGGCGTACTGAAAACGGCACTCGCGATGAGTGTTTTGGCTCGGATGTAGAGATCGTGAGCAACCAGATCGTCCGTTGGTTTTTGCTCGATGGCCGCTTTCTCCTGCGGCGAGAGCTTTGATTTGAGTTGAGAGACGATCTGTTCTGCTAACTCGTTCTCGATCGCGAATACATCGGCGAGGTCGCGATCGTACGATTCTGCCCAAAGATGCATATCTGTTCTGGAATCGATCAACTGCGCACTTACGTGCACGCGTCCGCCCGACCGCTGGACACTTCCTTCCACCACGTGTGAGACACCGAGCGCCTTGGCGATCTCGCGCAGGTTGCGTTGAGCGCCGGCTTTGTACTGCATCACCGATGTGCGGCTGATGACCTTGAGATCGGCAACTTTGGCAAGGTTGGTAAGAATCTCATCTTGCACACCATCCGCGAAGTAAGCGTTGTTTTTATCATCGCTCAGATTTTCAAAGGGCAAGACGGCGATGCTCTTTTCGGGTACTGCAACGATCGCAGGTGACTCGAAAGAGGTTTCTGTTGTCGACGAACCTCGACGGAAGAAGATCAAAAACGTACTAGTCAGCGCCAACGCGGCGAGAAGGAAAGCGGCGACCAGCGCAAATTTCAGCCAACGCAGAGGGCGCACGGGACGCACCAATGCGCCCCGTTGGCTCCACCTTCGCCCGCGTTTTAGTTTCTCCGGGATTGCAGGGTTGCCGAGACCGTCCTTGTAGAGATTAACCAGACTAAGCCTCAGCCCGTGCTTTACCTCCCACTCGCCAAGGTCGTGCAAGTAAGGCCGCCAGTGGCCGTATTGAGCGAGGTCGTCCGCCAAATGTTTGGACAAAAGAATATGTCGCGCATCGCCACAATCCATTACCCGCTGCGCCACATTGATTCCGGTTCCGGCTACGTTTGACCGGTCGTTCACATCGGTGATCTGATTGACCGGGCCACTGTGAACGCCCATGCGTAATCGAATATGCGGATGGCCCTTTGATGCCGCGTGAATTTCCAATGCGCATTGCGCCGGCTCTTCCGGGCTGCGGAAAAAAATCAGTGCCATACCATCTCCGGTGGGTAGCCGAATCAATTTACCGTTTGCTTCCGCCGCCCGAAAAGAGGGAGTGCTTCGCACGATTTGATTGAGTTCCCGCAGTAACTCAATCTGTTCGTTCACGAGCAGCTTCGAATAGCCAACAACGTCGATTAGCAGGAGATGCCCGATCTCAAGCTGGAGATCTGGGGTGGATTCGACGGACATATGGCCTGGGCGAGGACCTCGTTCCTATAACCAATGATTTCAACTCGGGGGAGTCCGGTCGAGAGCAAATCCTTTCCCGGAAAGTATACATTGTGATGTGAGGACCTCCAAGGCGAGACATTCCCACTAGGAACGCTCTCTGGAAAAAGCGCAGGTGGACACTTCTCGTTAACCGGTCGAGGCAGGGTTCCTTTTTCAACCAAACAAACACTATCCTCTCGAACCGGAAACTGAACTCAGGTCCGAAAGCAGCCAGATTGAGAACGATCATGACCAGGGCAAACAAATACATTCCCATCGCTAGGCCGATCATTACGTGCATCAGACAAATGGCCAAAAGCGCTGGAAGGCGCGTCCGACGACGCCAAACCAAAAACGGATAGGCGACTTCGAGAAGACAGATAAGAACTCCCGCCAGCGGGAAGAAAAGTTTTCCGTGCAGAAGAACTTCAGGGGGCAAAACATCAAATGGCGGGCGGGTCAAGGCTCGCCAAACATTGGATCCGTTCCACCAGCCGCTGCCAAGGCATTTCGCGATTCCGCTCGTCAGATAGATGATGCAAAGATGAATTTGCAGGACACGGCGGAAGAAACCTAACAACCGTGGATCCTTCGTCAGCGCTTTTCCACGGCGGCGCCAATCAAGCGACCACCGATCCGGTAGCGGTGACCACATCAGGTAGAACAATCCGATCGTCATAAAATTGTCGACTCCGTAGGCAACGAGATCTCCGCTCTTCGCGACGCAAAGATGAATGAACCAGGCGACGATCGCTGCACCACGAGAAAAAAAGCCGAGGAACAGCCAGAGGCCGGCGATGAACAACGTCCACCAGATCAACGTCAAAGCCGTGTAATCAGAGATTCCGGCAGATCCTGCGAGACTGATGAGCCACCCTAGCCGCGGGATAAACCCGCTTTGCTCGGCGAGAAGACCTTCCGATAATGCCCGTCCATTCAGGCTCTCCGTCGCGCCACCGAGTAGATAGATCCAATCATTCTGTAGCCCCAACGAATACAAAATTACCTGCAGGCCCAGACCGACTCGCAATAGGCCCAGCCACTGGTCCGATTCGGGCGCGAAGAGAAATGCGGTCAGCTTTTTCCTGCGCTCAATCATCCTAAGGGTTGGTCAGTGGCGACGGGGTATTCGCGCGACTGAAATCGTAGGCGTAAAGGAATTCATACGATTCTTTTGCGCCTCGTTCGACCTCGTCCACCGTCGGCAAGTTACGTAAACCGAAAATGGCCCGCACGGTCGATACGTCCGGATGTTCGCGCCATACCGACCGCGCCACCATCTTGATGAGATATTCGCGCAGCCGATCATTACGGCTGCGACCGATCTCATCCAACAAACTCGCGATTCGGAGTTCGGTCGCGGCGCGACCACCGCCGGGGACTTCGTAATCAATTGTTCCGTCGGCATGATGCAGCTCCAGCACGAGCTTGTAACTAACCGGAACATTCGGTGCGAAATATCCATAGCCGCGCTCGATCCCGGCGAGGTGCAAATAGGTCGAGAGCGCGCGGCGCAACGGACTAGGAGATGCGATGTCCTGCGTTAGAAGAGCGGACGTAAATCTTTCCACCTTTTCCGCGCTGAACTCACAAAACTTTGGAAGGATTGTCAGGCCGTGCCCGATCAACCAAAGTGTATCATGTGCGGCAACCGCCAGAACGAGCAGAAAATGCAGAACAAAAGCGACTAGAAAAACTTGCGCATGGCGCACCGCCATTCCTTTCCGGAAACGATGGATGTTTCCGGCCTACTGCAATTGATCGAGGACTTTGTCCAGATACAGTTGCGAGCTGACGGCGATCTGCTGCGTGACGTGTGTCGATATCGGCGTCAGATCTTCTGTCGGAAAGCCTTCTACTTTTTCCGAAACGATCACCTTATCTGTCTTAATCTCCAACTTTGCCGCAGACTCCGCCGCACGCTGATCAGGCATCCACTCTCGATGCTTGTGGCTCGTCGTATCGTCAGTATAGATGAAGTGTATTCGATTACCCTTGCTCGCGCTGTAATGACCATTGTTTAACAGCGCTTTGAACGCTGCCACGCCGGCGTGGGATCCATCTTTCAATGGGCGCCTCTGTTTCATCCTGTATACGAAGTTTTCGTTCGCTACGGTAGGCATAGGCGGATTGTCCAGATTAACGTCGGGCAGTGGAGGCGTGGGCAGCCATCCCATGTTCGTGCAGGCCACCACGGCGGCAATGACCGTCGCAAGTGTCACAATTCCAATTGTTCCAAATGGGGTTTTCATAGTCAGGCCGGTTTGACTCAGAACGTCTCAACTAACAAGCAAAAAATTGAATAGGTGCCCCGCCGGGCCGGCGCCAAAGTCTGCGAAGTGAGCGAAAGCGAGGAGGGCCTCGCCGCCAACGTCAACCAAGCCGGAACCGAAGGTCGCGAATGGTTTTGCCGCCGAAGCGTCGTTTTAGTTTGCGCAAGATTTCCGTCTTGGCGATTCGCTCTAATTCGTAGTGCAACGATGGCTGGAGGACGCGGACGTAGAGGATGCCGTCGCGGAGAGCAACCGGTGCGGAATGGGCGGCGATAAATTCTCCTACGATCGAGGACCATGCGTCGATCACTTCGCTTTCGCGCAATCGCTCTTTCAAGCCGAGTTTTTGCATTAACTTCGGGAGCAAAACGCCTGGCGTTTCCCAGTGATCTGGTCGCGCTTTTTTCTCCGGCAGGCCGCGCCATTCCTGGAGGACGGCGGCGCGGAGAGAAGGGGTCACGAATCGTTAAAAGATTAAGATTGTTGCAAGGTTAAAAGGGTTTCCCGATTTAACAATCTAATGGCTTAACGAAGCAAAGTGAGACGAACTCTCAATACTTCCGCCGCATGTTGCTCGGCAGGATATTGAGCTCGGTGCGGTATTTCGCCACCGTGCGACGCGCGATGGGGATGCCGCGGTTGCTTAAAATCTCGACAATCTCCTTGTCGCTCAGCGGCGCGTTGCCCTCTTCATTTTTCACCAGTTCAAGAATGGCTTCTTTCACACTGGTATTGCTCATCGATTCGCCGGTGGCGGTCTGGTAACCGGGCGTGAAAAAGTATTTCATTTCGTAAACGCCCTGCGGTGTTGCCATGTATTTGCCGCTGATGGCACGGCTGACAGTGGTCTCGTGGACTCCGACCGCGTCTGCGATTTGCACCATCGTCATCGGTTTCAATTGCGAGGAACCTTTGTCGAAAAACTCGCGCTGCCGCGAAACAATCTGATGCGCAATGTTGGAAATCGTTTGCTGGCGCTGGTGGA
>Ga0193750_1000515_pt1 | contig 10515 bp, 5 predicted proteins | sample L1c1metaG_FD_160569 | JGI IMG/M metagenome (GOLD analysis project Ga0193750, IMG submission 160569) | Soil microbial communities from a riparian zone of the East river system, Colorado, United States - L1c1 | ecosystem: Environmental > Terrestrial > Soil > Riparian zone | place: USA: East River...
CACCAGACTGAACACCGCGGTGTTTGCGCCAATGCCGAGGGCGAGCACGAAAACAGCAGCAATGGCAAAGCCGGGCGCTTTCATTAGCTGCCGGCAGGCGAACCGAAAATCCTGGATCATGATTTCCGATGAGATGCGCGCCGAACGCGAGATGGATTCACTTTTTTTTGCTGGTTTGGACCGCCGAGATTGCGAGTCAATTTTATGATCCGCTTTCAATTATAACGCCGCGCGCGTCATGCCGAACCCCGAGTGCTTTCGGGGTGAGGCACCCCCACGAGCGGGAGATGGTTGCACAAACTACGGTGTGTGCTCCATCACCTTGGGTGAGGTCCATCGCTTGCGCTCGGGATGACAAGCCACTCTTGACTTTGCCCCGTCATGATCCCGAATCCGGGCCGAGAAAATCCCGATCGCGGGACACGATTGCGAGGCATCACGCTGAACGGTGACCGTTAAGCTAGGCAACCAGAGTAACTTGCGACTAAAGCTTGTCTTTGGCACGTCCGTTGCATAAGGCTTCCCTCGAACACTGTCGTTCACTCGCTCAATTTATGTACTCTCGACTCACCATTGTTTCCATCGCCAGCGCACTGGCTGTTACCGCGGTCTGCGCCCAGGATAAACCGCAACTAACCGTTGACGAGTTAGTCGCAAAAAATGTGGCCGCCAAGGGTGGCGCTGACGCCCTGCGCGCTCTGCAATCGGTTCGTTTCACTGGCAAAATGCTGGTGAACGAGGGGCAGTTCCAACTCGCTTATGTCGAGACGAAGAAACGCCCTGGCGAAGTGCGCTCCGAAGCCACCTTGCAGGGCATGACCGCCATCCAGGCCTACGACGGCCAACAAGGCTGGAAAATTTACCCGTTCCAAGGCCGCAAGGATCCGGAAAAAATGTCGGCCGACGATACAAAGTCGTTGATCGAAGAGGCTGAAATCGACGGGCCGTTAGTTGATTGGAAGGCAAAGGGGAGCACGGTGGAGTATCTCGGTACTGAAGACGTCGACGGGACGTCGGCGCATAAGCTCAAAGTGGTTCGGAAGAATGGCGACGTAACTTTCGTTTATCTCGATCCTGACGCTTTCCTGGAAATTCGCAAAACTACGCAACGGGTGGAGCAGGGCGCACAAGTGGAGGTAGAGACCGATGTGGGCGACTACGAAAAAATTGCCGGCGTTTTTCTTCCGTTTTCCATTGAGTCTGGCCGCAAAGGCGACCCCGACAAACAAAAAATCGTCATCGACAAGGCCGAACCCAACATCACGGTTGATGACGCGAGCTTCAAATTTCCAACCGCGAAATAACATATGCGTTTTCTCATCCCTACTTTACTCTGCTCAATTCTCGTTAGTGCATTGGCTTTCGGTGCGAACGACGCACCTTACAATTCCGCCACAATTTCCGGACTGGGTGCGCGCAATATTGGGTCGGCCGCGATGAGCGGCCGCATTTCCGCGATCGCGGGTGTAAAAGAGCCTTCGGGCAAGATTACCCTTTTCGTCGGCGCAGCCAGCGGCGGCATTTGGAAATCGGATGACGGCGGCACCCGCTTTCGTCCGGTATTCGACGAACAATCAGTGCAATCGATTGGCGCGATCGCAATTGATCCGAAGAATTCCAGAAATATCTGGGTCGGCAGCGGCGAATCGTGGACCCGCAACAGCGTGTCAATAGGGGATGGCATCTACAAATCAAGCGATGGCGGCGAGACCTGGACCAATGCCGGATTACCGAAGTCGGAACGCATCGCCCAAATTGTCGTTAGCCCGAAAAACAGCGACACTGTTTTCGCCAGTGTGCCCGGCGCGCTCTGGAGCGACTCGCCCGATCGCGGGCTGTATCGCACCACCGATGGCGGCAAAAATTGGGAGCTCGCCCTCAAAGGCAGTAATCTTTCGACCGGATGTTCCGACGTCGCGATCGATCCCAACGATTCGAATGTCATGTTCGCGGCGCTCTGGGATTTTCGGCGCAAAGGTTGGACGTTCCGTTCCGGTGGCGATGGTCCGAACGCGCCATCGGGGAGCGGACTGTTTCGCTCCAGCGACGGCGGCAATACTTGGAATGAGATCACCGCAGAGAACAGCAAGGGTTTCCCCAAAAAACCCTATGGCCGAATTGCGATTGCGATCGCACCATCGAATTCGAAGCGGGTTTACGCTGTTGTTGAATCAACCGATAGCGCGCTCTTCGTCTCCGATGATGGCGGGAGCACCTGGGACAAGCGCGATAAGAGTCAGTGGATGGTCTGGCGGCCCTTTTACTTCGCTAATTTAATCGTTGATCCGAAAAATCCAGACCGCCTTTTTAAGACCGATGGGTCAATGATTGTGAGTGAGGACGCGGGGAAAAGCTTCGCCGCGGTTGGTGGGTTTGGTGGGATGCATGGGGACGTTCATTGCGTCTGGATCGATCCAACCAATCCGCAAACTGTCTTTTCCGGGGATGACGGCGGGATGTGGTATTCCTACAATAGCGGGAGCAAATGGTGGAAAGGCGACAACCTTCCCGTCTCGCAGTTCTACCATGTCAGCGTGGACGACCAGGATCCGTATCGAGTCTATGGGGGCTTGCAGGACAACAGTTGCTGGGTCGGGGACTCGCAATATCCCGGCGGCATCACCAATAGCCGCTGGGAAAACCTATACAATGGAGATGGCTTCTTCACCTTTCCCGATCCGACCGATCCCGATTACATTTATGCGGAGTATCAGGGCGGTTATGTCGGCCGGGTAAATCGGCATACCCACGAACAGCGCGACATTCAACCCAAGCCGAACTACAAGGAAAAACTGCGCTGGAATTGGAATACCCCGATGGCGCTTTCGCCTAACGAGAAAGGGACACTCTATATCGGCGCGCAATTTCTCTTTCGCTCCCGCGACCATGGTCAGAACTGGGAACGCATTTCGCCTGATCTGACGACGAATGATCCGGAGAAACAAAAACAGGAACAGTCGGGCGGGATCACCGTCGATAACTCGGAGGCGGAGATGCATACGACTATCTATTCCATCAGCGAATCGCCCAAGGACAAGAATGTGATCTGGATAGGAACCGACGACGGTAACCTGCAACTGACCCGCGATGGAGCAAAGAGCTGGAATAATGTGGTCGGTAACGTTCCCGGCCTTCCGCCGAACTCCTGGGTAAGCTGGGTCCAGGCTAGTAACTACGACGCCGGCACTGCCTATGTCGCCTTCGATCGCCATACCTTTGGTGACATGGCACCGTACGCTTTTCGCACCACTGACTTCGGAAAAACCTGGACCCCGCTCGTGACCGCGCAGGATGCGAAGGGCGTTCGAGGTTACGCGCACGTCATCAAGGAAGATGTCGTGAAACCGAGCCTGCTTTTTCTTGGAACTGAGTTTGGTCTCTACGTTTCGATTGATGGCGGAAAGGGATGGGCGCAATTCAAAGGTGGTCGGTTTCCGGCGGTGGCCGTGCGCGATCTCGCGATTCAGCCCCGTGAAAACGATCTTGTTTTGGCCACGCATGGCCGCGGGATCTGGATTGTCGATGACATTACGCCGTGGCGCGCTCTCACCCCTGAGCTTCTTCCGCAGGAGGCAGCCTTCGTTTCGGCGCGACCAGTACAGCAGCGCATTGAAGGCGGTGGTGGCTGGGCCAACGGCGACGCCGTATTTATTGGCGATAATCCGCCAGACGCCGCTGTCATTACTTACTACCAGAAGGCACGACATCTTTTTGGTAAGCTGAAGCTGGAAGTGCTCGATTCTTCCGGGCAAGTAGTTGACGAACTACCGGCCAGCAAACGACCGGGCTTGAATCGCGTCACCTGGAGCATGCGGGCGAAACCGCCCCGCGTTCCACCGGCAGCGCAAGTTGCTTTCAATGGTATCCGCGGCCCCCGTCTTGTGCCTGGTGTTTATACCGTGCGCCTAACGAAAAATGGGAAAGCGACCGAAACAAAGCTTACGATTGGGCTCGATCGGCGGGCAAAATTTAGCGAGGCCGACCGTAAAGCGCAGTTCGATGCCGCAATGAAGGTTCGGGCGTTGTTCGAAGATGAGAGTGCGTTAATGGATCGTATATTGTTTTTGCGCGACGCCCTTGCAAAAACGAGCGGCGCTTTGCCGGAGTCCGATCCACTAAAGAAACGCGTGAGCGATTTCGATGGCAAAGTGGACGCCGTTCGCAAGCAAATCGTCGCCACTAAAGAAGGTGGCGCGATTACAGGCGAAGAGCGCTTGCGCGAGCACACCGATCAGCTTTATGGCGCGCTCCTGAGCTACGAAGGCAAACCGGGCGACTATCAGCTCGCCTACTTCGAGGCTTTGAAGCGCGAACTCGCCGATGCTTCGAAAGAGTTTGCGGGGCTGGTCGCAAAAGATTTGCCGGCGCTAAACGACGCCCTCAAAGCCAAAGGACAATCGACCATCTCGCCACCACCAGAGAAGGTCGCGGTCAACGATGACACCGCCAACTTTCCCGGCGGTGGCAGTGTGGGTGGGCAAATCGATCACGATGGACCTGCTGCCAAAGTTACCCTGCCCGCGGATTTTCGCATCTTACGTTAACTTTTTTGGAAAAGATTGAATGCGGCCGCTGAGTGTCCGCTTTTGCCAAGCGCCGGCGCGGCAGTCTTGGATCTCCCCTAGGAAGCGCGAAGACTGGAGGTAAGGGGATTCGAACCCCTGACCTTCTCATTGCGAACGAGACGCTCTACCAACTGAGCTATACCCCCAAAGAAGAGCAACAATTATCATGGCGAATCGATTTTTCGGCAAGCGATTCCGAAAACATAAGCGGGGCAAAGCCACTTTTTCTGTTGGTCTTTATGACGAAAACGAAGCTTTCAGGCTCGCTGTTGCCTGTCGGCGTGCGGGATTGCGAGAGCTAGGAGATATAACCTGAGCAAGAACGGTCAAATCTTTTGGGACTTGTTCACAACGACCAGAGCTTTTACACAATGCTTACCAAGCAACCCTGAACCATGACACCAATTAAACGATGAACGTGCTGGAATTGGTTCTCCCGTTCTGTCTGATCGGAGCATCAGCCAACGCTGGCATGATGAAGGAAGCACCGAAAGGTATGTTCATCTTCTCAAGTGGTAAATTGTCGGCAACCAACCAAGCAGTCAACTCAGCAGGAACTGCTATCAGCAACGCAAACTGCGATGGCGTGCGCTGGCAGGCAAGGTGGTCGGACATAGAAGCAACTCCAGATACCTACACTTGGCAGTACCTAGATGATGCAGTTGCATTGGCCGCCGCGAATAACAAGAAATGCGGAATATTTATTAATGCTGGTAGAGTTTGCCCTGCATGGCTCTATATGGCTCCTTACAACGCGCAGGCCTACACCTTGCAGGACACACCTGGAGCCATCGGCGACACGATTCCTGTTCCCGGCGACCCCGTCTTCATGACTCGGTGGCAGAAATTCATCACCGCCTTTGGTGCGCGCTACGACAGTAACCCCACCGTGTCCTACATCATAATAACCGGTATAGGCAAAAGCGACGAGTGGGACACCGCGCCAGGGATGCTCGACACGGCGGCTCTCGGCTCGACGCAGGCGCAGGTGAATACCTGGAAATCAGCGTCGAAGAAGATCATCGACTTTTACATGAGTGCCTTCCCTAACACGACTGTGATGGGATTGCCGAAACCGCCGTTCAACCCATCGAATGCGGCTGAAGATCCGCTGACCTCCATGAGGGAGGTCAGCGACTATGCGGCGAACACGTACAATTGCCACTTTGCCTACTCGATTGCTCCGCTTCAGAGTAGTACGACTACGTCGAACTATCCTCCAGCTAACGAACTCTTCCTGCACTGGACGACGAACCCGACGCATGGCGAAACTTTATACGCCGCAAGCTCACCTGACGACTTCGATGCAACTTTGCATGTCGCGCTTGATCTAAAAATACGGGGTATGGAGATATACAAGATAGACTTCCAGAGTGCCGACTTGCAGAACTTTATAGTCAGCAGTGGTAGCTATGCGGGCGAACGAGGCGGCATTACTCCACGGCGTGCCGATATGCTCGCGATACCGGCGCCGACGCCGTGCCCGGCATCGGCCGATCTTAAGATAACTGTAAACGATTCGAAAACAGCCGTCGCGGCGGGTGCGCAAGACACTTATTCGATCAAAGTCACCAACGTTGGGCCCAGCAATGTAAGCGAGGCGACCGTGACTGATATTTTCCCGGCAATCTTTACACAAGTGACGTTTACCGCGACACAGAGCGGCGGGGGCTCAGGGTTTGAGGCCACTGGCACCGGCAACATCAATGACACCGTGACAATGCCCGCCGGTAGCGTGATTACCTATAAGGCCAGTGGAAAAGTCAGTTCGAGCGCCACGGGCACTCTATCTAATACTGCAACAGTCACTGCCTCGTCCGACCTCCCAGATCCGAACACGGCCAATAACAGGGCAACGGATTCTGATACCGTTAGATTTCGTGCCGACCTCCGGGTGACCGTAAACGACGGGAAGACCGTAACGGTTGCGGGGGCGAAGAATACATACACGATTGTTGTGACCAACGGTGGGCCAAGTAACGTTTCTGGCGCGGTCATCAACGACAGTTTCCCGAGCACTTTCATCGGAGTGACGTACACCGCGACCCAGAACGGCGGCGCTTCAGGCTTCAGCGTCATCGGCAGCGGCGATATTCACGACAACGTCGTGATGCCCGCGGGAAGTAAGATCACTTACAAGGCCAGCGGCACGATCAGCAGATCAGCCATTGAATCTATCGCTGATATCGCAACTGTCAGCGCGCCCAGCGGAGTTACCGACCCAAACCTCACGAATAACAGCGCGACCGATACGGATACGCTTTGATTATTGCTCAACGTAAAGGACTGGTTCTAGCCCCACGCTGAGCAGAATAGATCGCGTCTGACGGTAAGCTAGCGAATCATCTTGTTCTTTGCCTTTGAGAAATTAATGACTGACCGACTTCTTGTTTACGGAACGCTCGCGCCGGGTCGGTGCACCCAAGACTTCCTCGCGGATGTCGCGTGAATCGTTTATACGGCGAAAATGAAGCTTTCAGGCTCGCTATTGCCTCTCGCGCGGGATTGCGAGAGCTAGGACATATGAGCTGGATCTCCTCATCTTTCGGAACGTAACGCTGCGCCTAGGAAGATAAAGCTGGATACCGGTGAATGTTGGCGCGCATCCTTCGGGGAGAAAAGCCTGGATCGAGCGAGGGGCCTGTTTCCTCCCGGGTAGTTCCTTTCCTCATTCCAGCTTTGCAGTTCCAGCGAGAAAAGACCGGGAGAATAGAAAGAAACTCCCTATTTATCGTCCTACTCATCTCAACACAGCAACACTACCCATCCCAACTTCAATCGGTCGATTGTCTTTACGGCGCGGCTTTCCTGTCGTCGCCCTTGCGCTCACACTCACCTTTCCACTTTCGCTGACGGCGCAAGCGGTCGACCCGCCACCGGATGGAGGCTATCCCAACGGGAACACCGCAGATGGCACTAATGCGCTCTTTAGCCTCACAGATGGCGCTGAGAACACGGCCATCGGTGCGAGTGCGCTCGCTAGCAACACAACTGGCAACTCCAACACGGGCATTGGTTTTCATGCGCTCGTCAGCAATACAACCGGCGTCAACAACACCGCCACCGGTGTGCAAGCGCTTGCTAGCAGCACAGCTGGCAGCAACAACACCGCCAGCGGCTATTTTGCGCTGGCTAGCAGCACCGGTAACAACAACACGGCCAACGGCTCTCAAGCGCTCAGGCTCAACACCGCCGACAACAACACCGCCATCGGTTCTCAAGCGCTCCAAAAAAACAATTTCGGCGGCAATAACACGGCCATCGGTTCTCAAGCGCTCTTTAGCAACACGGTTGGCACCGGCAACACGGCCACTGGTGCAGGTGCGCTCTTTCACAACGGATTTTTGTTCGATGGCCAGATCGCCGGGAATGATAATACGGCTAACGGTGCTTTTGCGCTCTTTAGCAACGTATGGGGCGGCGGCAACACGGCCACGGGCAGTGCTGCGCTCCAGAACAACAGAACCGGCAGCGGCAATACGGCCACTGGTGCAGGTGCGCTCTTTCACAACACAGCCGCGAAGAATAACACGGCCACTGGTACTAATGCGCTCGCTAACAACACAACCGGGATCAATAACACTGCCAGCGGCTTTCAAGCGCTGCTCAACAACACAATCGGCTCGTTGAACATCGCCTTGGGCAGTAGCGCCGGTGCCAATCTCACCACCGGCAGCAACAACATCGACATCGGAAACGCCGGCGTTGCAGGCGAAGCCTCTACGATCCGCATCGGCAAAACAGGAACACAAACTGCGACCTACATCGCCGGCATCTCCGGCAAGACGGTCGCCAATGGCGTGGGCGTAATCGTTAATTCCACTGGTCAGCTCGGCACGGTTACCTCCTCCGCACGCTTCAAAACTGCGATTAAACCGATGGATGCGGCCAGCGAATCTATCCTTGCGCTTAATCCCGTTACTTTCCGCTACAAGCAGGAACTTGACCCTGATGGTGTTCCGCAGTTCGGATTGATTGCTGAGCAGGTCGAGAAAGTGAATCCCAACTTAGTCGTTCGGGGCGAGGACGGAAAGCCATACACTGTCCGTTACGAAGCAGTGAACGCGATGCTGCTCAACGAGTTTCTAAAAGAGCATCGTCGCGTCGAAGCACAACGAAACGAGTTTGAGTCGAAGCTCGCGCAACAGCAGAAGCAGATCGAAGCGCTCACAGCCGCCCTGCAGAAGGTGAGTGCTCATGTTGGATTGAGCAGCTCTTTCCCACAAACTGTTGCCGATAACCAGTAAGCATCGTGAACACCTTATGAAAACACTGAGTACAATAATACTAGTAGCTGCGGCGGCTGCGGCCTTCGCGGTTGATCCACCACCGGACGGAGGCTATCCCAACCAGAATACTGCTGAGGGTACTAATGCGCTCTTCAAGCTCACCACCGGCTTCGGCAACACGGCCATTGGTTTTGATGCGCTCCTTCAAAACACTGCCGGCAACAACAACACGGCCACTGGTAATCTTGCGCTCTTTAAAAACACAACCGGCGTCGGCAACACGGCCAACGGTGAAAGTACGCTCTTTAGCAACCAAGAGGGACATTACAACACGGCCAGCGGTTTTGATGCGCTCGCTGGCAACACAACTGGCTACGGCAACACAGCCAACGGTGCTGTTGCGCTGGGTAACAACGCAACCGGCAAGAAAAACACGGCCAGCGGTTTTGCTGCGCTCGGAAACAACATATCCGGCAGCCACAACACGGCCAGCGGCGATTCTGCGCTCGTTGGCAACACGGTCGGCAACAACAACGTCGCCACCGGGGTTAATGCGCTCTTTAGCAATACAACCGGCGAAGGAAACACCGCCATCGGTTTTACTGCGCTATTGAGTAACACAACCGCTTTTGACAACACGGCCACTGGGCAGGCGTCACTCATGAAGAACACAACTGGGGGCTTTAACACTGCGAACGGTTTTCAGTCGCTTGCTAACAACACCGTTGGCTCTTTCAACATCGCGCTTGGAAGAAATGCAGGGCTGAACCTCACAAATGGCAGCAATAATATCGACATAGGTAATGCCGGAGTCGCAGGCGAATCCGCTACCATTCGGATCGGAAATCCCAGTGTCCAAGCATCTACATTCATTGCCGGAATCTACGGCAAGACTGTCGCCAGCGGAGTAGGAGTGATAATCAACCCGAAAGGTCAGCTTGGCACGGTGCAGTCTTCCGCGCGTTTCAAGGATGATATAAAGCCAATGGACAAGGCGAGCGAAGCGATCCTAGCGCTCAAACCGGTGACTTTCCGCTACAAGCACGAGCTTGATCCAGATAGCATCCCGCAATTCGGGCTAGTCGCTGAACAAGTCGAGAAGGTGAATCCGGATTTAGTAGTTCGAGATGAGAACAGCAGGGTGAACACCGTGCGTTATGAAGCAGTAAATGCGATGCTACTCAATGAGTTCCTGAAGGAGCACCGGAAAGTCGAGCAACAAGATGCACGGCTCGCCAAGCAAGAAGCGATTATCTGTCAGCTGCAGGACCAAATTGAAGCTCTTACCGCGACTGTTCAGAAGGTGAGCGACCGTCTGCAATTAAACGACTCTGAGCCCCAACTCGTGGCTAACGACCATTAAAGCGCATGAAATCGTCCACAGACGCTACAAGGTTCTTCGTCCTGGCTTGACGGCAAGACATTTTGGTAGAATGCGATTTTCAAATCGCCCAGTCCGTACACGCGGATCATCCAATGAGAGGCAACAATGACGAAACACATTTCGTTCGCCCACTTCTTCAACCTGGCATTGAATTGACAGTATGATTCCTTGAATCCGACTTTCGGGTTAACCTCGAATGGTATTTCGCATCGATAGAGTCGGCTGGCATCTACGAGTCTCGCCGCCCCACCGCCATTGATCGATAGGATTAACCGCTTTAGATCATTAACCAAAAAATCTTGCTTCCGTGTCATCGCAGCCAACAGTGCTTCGGTAG
>Ga0193750_1000517_pt1 | contig 10500 bp, 2 predicted proteins | sample L1c1metaG_FD_160569 | JGI IMG/M metagenome (GOLD analysis project Ga0193750, IMG submission 160569) | Soil microbial communities from a riparian zone of the East river system, Colorado, United States - L1c1 | ecosystem: Environmental > Terrestrial > Soil > Riparian zone | place: USA: East River...
CGCCGGCGCGGAGATATTCTTCGTGGACGTGCTCGACCGCCTCCGGTTTCGTCAGCAGCAAAAGTTCGATCGCGCCTTTGAGGTCCTTGCCTTTCCAATTGCGAAAGCGCTGCCCTCGATAATCGGCCTCAGTCAGGCCGAGGCGTTGCAGTGTTGTGCCCATCGCGCCGTCGAGGACGACGACGCGTTTCTGCAACAGTGCAGAAAAAGGATGGGACGCGTTTGGCATGTAAGGAAAGGAACCAGCTTTCGCGCCTTCTTCAAGGAACAAATTGACGTATCATGATACGTAGATGTGTTATTAGGACTCCTGCTTTTGCTATTGCTGGGGCTCATACCTAAATCCAATTCGATTCCTGACTGCGATCGATGCTGGATACTCGATGCTCGATCCGGGATATGAGCCGCGGCCGGCGACTACGGCTACAATGACGAGAGTTCCTGCAAAAAGGATTTCCCGGTTTGGGCCAGTCTCTCTTCCAGGCGTTTGGTGCAATCGCAATCGCAGCACGCCCAGCGCTCGCTCCCGTTTTCGTGGCGACAATTGCGCGTTGAATGCGCGTCTTTCACCGACAAGAGATCAAAATATTTTTCCAATAGGGGCGCTCTTCCTCCAGTGGAGGGTCACAAAAACAAGTTTCCACCCAGCGCGTCTCGCCTCTCGCGTCGAGCCGGGCCATCTGCATGTCGTACAAATACTCGTCACCAGCGATTGACCCGCGACCGAGCGTGCGATTTGCAATCGCCTTGGCCAACGCGGCCGCGCGCCCGGCTTTCACCCGTGCCTTCACCAAATAACGCATTGCAAAATTTATACCGGCAACGGCCGTTTCCAAATTGTGAGACAAAGAGAGAACACGCCCCCGTCTAAGCTCATTTGTCCGGTGGCAGAAAGGGCCAACAGCTTCCACGGCGGTCTTTATGCGCCGGTTTAATGATCACGTAGCCCGAGACATCGGCCGTGTTGGTGGCTAGGGACATTTGAAAGTGGTCTCGGCCCGGGGACTCGGTGTCTCAAGCTGATGCCCACGCAGGCTGGCTTCGCTGAAACTGGGCCTGACACGCCTTTTACCGACCTGGACTGGCGCGGGCGTAAGAACCGGCAAATCGGCCCTTTTTCGGTAGTCACGAGGCGCGGAATTTGGCACGATTACCTGTTCCCGAAAATACATGGCAAAAACCCGGATCCTGGTCGTGGACGAGCATCCGCTGCTTCGTCATGGGATTATCGCTTTCATTAATAGTCAGCCGGACATGGTCGCGTGCGGTGAAGCCGATAGCGTCCCGACCGTCCAGAACAAGCTAACCGAAACCAAGCCACACCTGGTCTTGATCGGATTACGGCTCGGAACTGGCGACAGTTTGGAACTTGTTAAAGCGATAAGGGCACAAATTCCCGACTTGCTGGTCCTGGTGTATTCCGCTTTTGAGGAAACCATCTTTGCCGAGCGAGCGCCGCGTGCCGGCGCACAAGGTTACGTGATGAAGAAAGCTCCGAAAGAAGAGCTACTGGCGGCCATCCGCGATATTGTGCAGGGTGGGATTTATGTTAGCCGGACGTGGCGATGCGCGCATTCAAGAAATCGCTCGAGACGCGGCCCGAAAATCGTTTGTCCCACACAGTTAGCGCTGTGGAAAACTTATCAGACCGCGAGATGCACATTTTCCAGTTGCTTGGCTCGAGGCTTGGCACAAGACAAATCGCTCGTTCCCTGAATCTCAGTGTAAAAACAATCGAGAGCCATCGCGAAAACATTAAACGTAAGCTTGATTTCAATTCCGCCCGGGAGCTCGTTGATCGCGCCACCAGATATGTGGAGGAAACGTTTCTGCCGCCAAGCAAGGAGCTCCTCTCCCTAAGCGGCAAAAAGAAAGTAGTGCGCTTCCCCGCCGCGTGACGGGATCGTTGTAGCGCTGGTTGTTCTGAGCGCGCGAAAGCTTTCGCCGCAACCGGCCGATCAATTTCATTGAGTCCCAACTGAAGAGGACTGGACAACCGGTGCCCACAATTGGAATCCGGAAATCCCTACAAATTTCTCAACAAAGGGAATTTCCCTAGGGAGATTTTTAGGAAAAAATCAGGAGCGTTTCCCGATAAAGAACGCTCATTTTTTCTTTACGGGACAGGCCACGCCTAACAATAATCCGCGCGATTTTGAGAGCGCCAGTCCAAAAACTGCATAGGACATCCCTGCGAACTGCTTGGCGCGACAGGCATCGCCATTAGGACGATGCAACTCCCTGAGACACTGACGATTTTCTTTACAAAAAGTATAGAATTAGCAATAATTGCGGGCTCTATAGCCTAGCCACCGTAGTCCCTATATCCCCCAGTATTACCCTCAATAGAATGAAAATACAATTAAGTGGGCGCCTTCTCGCGCTTTTCGCCGCTGCCGCTACTCTGGCGACGGCAACCCTGATCGATGCTTCAAGTTCTAGCCAGGTCGAGCAACTCGGTCTGCTGGCCGTCCCGCGGACGGGGCACGCTGCGACCGCACTGGCCGATGGCCGCGTTCTGATCACCGGTGGGCGCGACAACGCCGGCATTATTGTCGCCACCGCAGAAGTCTTTGATCCCGCGAAAGAAACGTCGACCGCCATCGGTGCGCTCAATACTGCACGCATCGATCATACGGCGACGCTGTTAGCCGACGGCCGAGTACTGATTGCCGGCGGCACCAGTGTGAGCGGGGCGGTTACGTCCGTCGAAATTTTTGACCCGGCAAACCCTGGCGCGGGTTTTCGAGTGCTCTCTGCCACGATGGGCGCCGCGCGCGCGGGGCACACTGCTACCCGTCTCCATAATGGTACGGTGCTCATCGCGGGTGGCGACGCAGCCGGTACCGCCGAGATATTTAATCCGACGACAGAAACATTTTCCTCGGCGCTCTTGGCCATGGCTGCGCCGCGAATCGGTCACACTGCCACTTTATTTTCTGATGACAGCGTTCTGCTGGCCGGCGGTAACACCGATTCGATGGAATATTTTTCCTCGATTGATCAAACGTTCACGCTCGATCAGGCGAAGCTGACGGCGACGCGGACGGGACAGGATGCGATCAGCCTGAGCGACACGCATCTGCTCTTCTTCGGCGGCGACATCGGCCACACCATCGATGAATTCAATACTTCGGCCGATACGCTAACGCTCAAAGCGACGATGGATGGTGCTTCTTCCAGCGCCACTCTTCTCGCCAACGGCAAGATCCTGATTCTCCGTCCCGATGCGGCCGGCCTTTACGACCCGGACGCAACGGATCAGGCGACCGCTTTCACTGTGTTCGACGAAACGTCGGTGCCGAGCAGCACGGCGTTGCTGCGCAGCGGGCAGACCGCGACCGAGCTTTCCGGTGACAAAAAGATTCTGGTCGCCGGCGGCGTTAATGCGCAACACCAGCCGACGCTGCAAATCGCCGCATTCAATCCCGCCCGGATCTGGACTGACAAAGACGACTATCAGCCCGGTGATAACGTCATACTAAGCGGCTCCGGCTGGAAACCCAACGAGAACGTTTACCTTTACGCGGTTGACGATACGACAGAGGCGTGGACCTATGGAAGCACTGCCATCGCCGACGCAAACGGCGGATTTGTCGTTAACCCTTTCTTCATAGTCCAACTGGTGCAACTGGGCGCGAACTTCAGCGTGAGTGCAGTCGGCGCGCAGTCCGCGATGCAGGCAGACGTTAAGTTTACGGATTCTAAGCCCAATACGCTCACCGTCGGCCCCCCGAACAGCGTAAGTGTCACTCCGGGAGGAACCGCTAATTACACGATTTCGGTAACCTTCAATGGCAACGGCAATTCCTGCACTTCTCCGTTGAGCATTACTAGCGGGCTTCCCCCCGGTGTCGGCGGATCGGACGTTGTGTTCACGCCGAGCTCAGTCACGAGCACTGGTACCACGCAGACCGCGAGCTTGGCTATCGCAACTCATGCTGGGACAGTTCCCGGTTCCTATACCTTTACCGTGCTGGCCGACGGCACCGGCTGTTCACAATCAGGCACCGCCACGGGCACCGGCGTTCTGGTGGTGGCCGGATCTGCCACGCATTTCTCGGTGGCAGGCTTCCCCTCGCCTGTCACTGCGGGCACTCCGGGCACGTTCACCGTAACGGCCTTAGACTCAAACAACAACATTGCCTTCGGCTACACGGGCACGGCGACCTTCAGTAGTTCGGATGCGCAGGCAACCTTTGCTCCCGCTAGCTATACGTTCTTGGCAGCTGACAAGGGTGTGCACACCTTCAGTAACGGCGCGACGCTCAAGACTGCGGGAACGCAATCCATCACCGCTACTCAAGGCGCGATCACCGGGACGCAGAGCGGTATCGTGGTGAACGCAAGTGCTGCGACGAAGCTAGCACTTGGTGGGTCCACTGCTGATCTGGCGTCGGGTAGCACGCGAGTACTAACAGCGACTATCCAAGACGCTAACGGAAACACGGTGACTTCGGGGCCAAACAGCACGCTTAACGTGACGTTTGCGAAGACAGGTGGCACAGGCACGGTGACCGGCCTCGGCTCGACGAACGCTGTAGCCGGTGTAGCAACATTGACGGTAACGGGCAACGCGGTTGGGCCAGTGACAATTACAGCCTCCGCGACTGGTTTGGCACCGGGGACCGGGAATCCCATTTCCTTTAACGTAGTAGCCGCTGCGGCGAGTCGACTGGTGATAACCGGCTCCGCCACGCAAACCGCGGGAACAACTCAAAACCTTACGATCACCGCTAAGGACGGGAGCGGCAATATTGACACCAACTACACCGGAGACAAAACGCTGACCTTCTCTGGAGCTAATGCATCAACGAGCCCAGTGACTAGCCCGACGGTCACAAGCAAGACGGGAACGGCCGTAAATTTTGGTACAGCAACGACAATTACATTTAGCAACGGGGTAGCTACAGTTTCTGGTTCTTCTAACGGTGTGATGACGCTGTTCAAAGTAGAGACAGCCACAATTGCGGTAACGGATGGAGCGATCAGCGCGGGTGGGGTCGATCGTTTGACCGTAACGGTGAGTGCCGGAACTCTGGCCAAGTTTGCATTAAGCCTGACGAGTCCACAAACGAACGGATCAGCATTTACCGGAGCAAATACTCTGACCGCGCAGGATAGCTGGGGTAACACGGTCACAAACTTCAATGCTGCTACCGATAACGTAACCGTCTTAGCAAACGCACCGTTGACTGGAACAGTTTCGGGTCTCGGATCCGGCGCGAACAATATTCTGAATCAAGCGGACAATTTCAGCTCCGGCGTCGCCAACCTAACTACGTTGGGGATGAACTACACCGGCAACGCGACCACCGGAACATTCACTGCCACTTCGGTGTCAGGTAAAACGGGAACGTCTGGCAACGTGACGATCAATGCCAGCACGACAGTGGATCATTTCAAAGTCGAGGCGGCTGCAGGTGGAAACATTGGAACGCAGACGGCCGGAACGGCCTTCAACATTAAGATCACGGCGCAGGACGCGAGCGACAACACCGTCACCAGCTTTGATGGCAACGGCAACAAGGTGAACCTGACCTCAACTGGCACGCTGGTCTTTACGAACCCATCCGCCGCCTTCACGAACGGTGTCCTCACGGCTAGCGTGACCATCACAAACACCGGCACCAACTTCACCATCACCGCTACCGGCACTGGCGGTAACTCGGGCATCACGGGGACAAGCAACTCGTTCCAGGTGAATCCCGGCGCAGCGAGCAAGTTGGCCTTTAGTCAGCAACCAACGACCACGACTGCAGGGCAGACGATCACACCGGCGGTCACAGTTCAGATCCAGGATGCTAACGGAAACTTGACCAACAGCAGTGCCTCAGTCGCGCTTGCGATTGGCACGAATCCGAGCGCTGGCACCTTGAGCGGCACAACTCCGGTAACGGCGGTGAACGGCGTCGCCACTTTCAACGACCTATCTATTAATAAAGGTGGAACCGGCTACACCCTCCAGGCCAGCAGCGCAGGGGTAACCTCAACGACCAGCTCGGCGTTCACGATCAATAATCCGGCTCCCACATTGACCAGCATCAATCCGACGAGTGGGAACTTGTCGCAAACGTTGAACGTGGATTTCAACGGATCGGGTTACATCCAAGGCGTAAGCTCAGTCAGCTTTGCTGATGCAAATATCACGGTAAACACAGTAACAGTAACTAGCAGCATCAAGCTTACAGCTCATATTACGATCGGCGCGGGTGCAACCATCGGTCAGCACAATGTGTCAGTGACTAACGCGGCGCCCGTCGCGGGAACAGCAACGGCGACTCTAATCAACGCGTTCACAGTTAATAATCCGGCAACTACCACAACTGTCACTTCGTCAGAGAATCCATCGACCTATGGCGACTCGGTGACTTTCACTGCAACCGTATCCAGCGCCTCCGCCTCCCCAACCGGCAGCGTGAACTTCGTCATTGATGGGGGTGCCGCGGTTGCCGGCATTCCAGGGGCCACCACCGCCACGACTGCCACATGGACCTACACGACGTCAGCGCTCACGGTATCCGGGTCACCGCACTCGGTGTCGGCCTCATTTACCCACACCGGCGCGTTCGCTGATAGCAGCGGGTTATTGACAGGCGGCCAGACGGTTAACAAGGCCACCCCGACGGCAACGCTGTCCGTAACGAATTCTTCGCAAACCTACACAGGCTCTGGTCTGGCAGCCGTAGTCAATGTCAGCACGAGTTCTGTGCCGGGCACGACGGCCAACGTGCTGACTGGTGGGGCCGCCACTCAGACCAATGCGGGCACCTATGCGGTGACGGCTGACTTCGTGCCTAACGACACTAATAACTACAATACGCTGACGGGACTATCGGCGGGCAATTTCGTCATCGACAAGGCCACCCCGACAGCGACGCTGAAGGTGACCAATTCACCGGTGACTTACAACGGCAACGCTCACGCTGCTAACGTGGCCGTGGATACCAGTTCCGTACCTGGCACAACGGCAAACGTTCTGACCGGCGGCGCCGCGACCCAGACTAACGCCGGTACCTATGCAGTGACGGCGGACTTCGTGCCTAATGACAGTAGTAACTACAAGACCCTAACGGGACTGTCGGCGGGCAATTTCGTCATCGACAAAGCCACGCCAACGGCGACTCTGGCGGTGAACAACTCGCCGCAAACCTACAACGGCAATGGCCAAGCTGCGACGGTCAATATTACGGCAAGTTCGACACCGGGTCACGTGGCGAACATTCTAACCGGCGGGGCCGCCAACCAGACCAACGCGGGCACCTATGCGGTAACGGCGGACTTCGTGCCTACCGACAGCAATAACTACAACACCTTAACAGCGCTATCGGCAGGGAACTTCGTGATCAGCAAAGCGAACGCGACTGTTGCGGTTACCCCTTACACCAGCGCCACGACAATCTACGACGGTCATGCGCACACCGCGGCGGTGACGTCGATCACCGGTGTGAATGGTGAGACGGGGGCCGTGGTTGGCACGGTCGACGTGAGCCACACGGCGCACACCAACGCGGGCACGTATGCCAGCGACTACTGGTTCTTCACAGGCACGGCCAACTACAACAACATCGGCAACACGACAATCATCGATAGCATCGGCAAGGCGGATGCGGCGGTCGTAGTGACGGCGTACACCAGCGCCACGACGACCTATGATGGCCATCCGCACACGGCGACGGTAACGTCGATCACGGGTGTGAACGGAGAGACAGGCAACACAGTCGGCACGGTTGACGTAAGTCACACGACTAACACGAACGCCGGAACATATGCTGCCGACTACTGGTTCTTCACCGGCACGGCCAACTACAACGACATCGGGAATACCACCATCACCGACAGCATTGGCCAGGCCGATGCGACAGTGGTGGTCACTCCCTACACCACCGCCGACACGACCTACGACGGTCATGAACACACCGCGACCTACACGATCACGGGCGTAAACGGAGAGAGCGGAGCCACTGTCGGCACCACTGACGTAACTCACACCGCTCATACTAACGCCGGCACGTTTACCACCGACTACTGGACCTTCACCGGCGCCGCCAATTACAAGGATATTGCTGCCACTACCATCACCGATAGCATCGCTAAGGCGAATGCGACGGTTGTAGTTACGCCTTACACCAGCGCTACCACGACTTACGATGGAAATCCGCATACCGCGGCGGTCACATCCATCACCGGTGTAAACGGTGAGACTGGGAACCCCGTTGGCACGGTTGACGTGAGCCACACAACTCATATTGCTGCGGGCACGTATTCGACCGACTACTGGACCTTCACTGGCACCGCCAATTATAATGATATCGCTGCCACGAGGATCACCGATAGCATTGACAAGGCCACAGCGACCGTGGTGGTGACGCCCTACACCAGCGCGACGACCACATATGACGGCCACCCGCACACCGCGACGGTGACGTCGATCATGGGCGTGAACGGAGAAACCGGGGCTATGGTCGGCACGGTTGACGTCAGCCACACGACTAACACCAACGCCGGAACGTATCCCACCGACTACTGGACCTTCACCGGCGCCGCCAACTACAAGGATATTACTGCCACTACCATCACCGATAGCATCGCCAAGGCCAATGCGACAGCTGTGGTCACGCCTTATACCACTCTGACGACGATCTACGACGGTAATCCGCATAGCGCGACCGTGACGTCGATTACGGGCGTAAACGGTGAGACGGGTGCCATCGTCGGCACGGTTGACGTCAGCCACACGATTCACACCAACGCCGGCACCTATTCGACCGATTACTGGACCTTTGCTGGCGGAATCAACTACAACAACATCGGAGCGACTACGATCACCGATAGCATCGCCAAGGCGAATGCGGCAGTTCTAGTTGCGGCCTATACCGGCGCGACCACGACTTATGACGCCAATCCGCATACCGCGACTGTAACGTCGATCACCGGTGTGCACGGTGAGACGGGAGGCACCGTCGGCACAGTAGATGTTAGTCACACGACTCACACCGATGCCGGCACGTATTCGACCGACTACTGGACGTTCACGGGAACGGCGAACTATAATGACATTGGGGCTCAGACTATCACCGATAGCATCGCCAAAGCCATTCAAACCATCACCTGGGCGAACCCTGCAAACGTCGTTGTTGGTACACTGCTGAGTGCTACACAACTGAATGCCACGGTAGCCGGTGTGGCGGGCGGAACCCCTCCGGGCGCACTGACCTACACGCCGCCGGCAGGGACCGTGCTTCCCGCAGGCGCCAACCAGGCGCTCAAGGTGGACGCAGCAGCGACCATCAACTACAACGCTAACAGCAAGACGGTGTACATCAACGTGAACTACACCTTCGTTGGGTTCCTGCAGCCGATCGACAACCTGCCAATCATCAACTCCGTCAAGGCCGGTCAAACGATCCCAGTCAAGTGGCAGTTGAAGGATGCCGCCGGGTATCTCATCGGCGATCTCGGCTCGCTTGCTGCGAGTGGTTTGCAGTCGGTTAAGATTGCTTGCGACAACGGAGCCCCGATCGACGCCGTCGAAGAGTTGGCGGCTCCGGGTTCGACGGTGTTCCGGTTCGATGGCACCCAGTTCATCTTCAACTGGCAGACGACCAAGTCGTGGGCCGGAACTTGCAGAATGATGACAGTAACTTTGAAAGACGGAAACGTTTATTCCGCTCAGTTTACGTTTAAGTAAGACGCACATTTCCCGTTAGGTTAGGTTCCCCACGGGCGGCGGCAGAGTTAATCCTCTGCCGCTGATTAACTTTTGCGCGCCAGAACGAACTGACATCTGCGATACCCGCTTGTCCCGCGTAAGGGAACACGATTCTGAATGCTCGATGCCGGCCGCGGCCGACGATCGCAGCTACAATGATTGCGGCGCGACCCGCGATCGCCTTAGCCAACGCGTCCGCGCATCCGGATTTCAGTCGGGCCTTAAGCAGATGACGCATTGCAAAATTTACAGGCGCATCAGCCTCTGTCGTTCCGAGCAAAGTCGAGGAATCTCTTACTTCATTTCCGAGAATAGTTCAGAGATGTCTCGACTTCGCTCGACATGACAATTAGCTGAATCAGCGATGGAAGCGCTGCGTTTGTTCAAATCGCTGAGCCGCGTTCAGCGCAATACTTTCATCGCTTGTTTCCTCGGGTGGACGCTTGATGCGCTCGATTTCTTTCTTCTCACCTTTGTTTTGGGCCCGGTCGCTCATGATTTCGGGCGAACCATCGAGCAGGTCACCTTCGGCATCACTATCACCTTGATGATGCGCCCGCTCGGCGCCTTCATTTTTGGATGGCTCGGCGATCGATTTGGCCGCCGGATCCCTTTGATGATCGACATCGTTTTTTATTCGGTCGTCGAGTTGCTGACTGCCTTCGCGCCGAATTTCGGGACGTTTCTACTGTTGCGGGCCTTGTTCGGGATCGGGATGGGCGGCGAATGGGGCCTGGGTGCGTCGCTCGCCATGGAATCGTTGCCAACCCCAGCGCGCGGTTTGTTCT
>Ga0193750_1000518_pt1 | contig 10497 bp, 10 predicted proteins | sample L1c1metaG_FD_160569 | JGI IMG/M metagenome (GOLD analysis project Ga0193750, IMG submission 160569) | Soil microbial communities from a riparian zone of the East river system, Colorado, United States - L1c1 | ecosystem: Environmental > Terrestrial > Soil > Riparian zone | place: USA: East River...
CACAATACTGTGGTTATATTGGAAGGATATTGAGCAGTCATAACACAAGTACTCAATTCCATAGTGACAGGTACCAAATAGAATCTTGGAAAGGTACCTACCATTGTGATGCAAGGTATTATCATTTTATCTAATGGTTGTTTTCCATATTCTTTCCTAGTTTTATTATTCTTTTGAAAAGCTGCTATAGCCTCAGCAATGACTTGAGGCTCAGGATCGTTACGATATTTGGATTTTTTATCTTCTTGTATTAGTAATAATACTTCATCTCTTTTCCTTAGTATACATACATCAGTTTGTGCAACAGAATTGGCACCTGCTATAGAGAGGGGTATGTTGTATCTCGCTCTTATAATTCTCTTACCCTTATCAAATTTTATCAATTTTAGAAGTTCTCCTGCGAAGTCATCTATGGTAGATTCTGATGCCATGTCAAGATATTCCAACAATCTGTTATCATCGGGTGTGTCTTCTCCTGGAATGAGTTCAAATTCTAAGAATTCTTTACCTATACCATCACTTATCTTTTCTGGTACTTGTCCAAAAAAGATAACATCACTGCATTCCTCCACTACTATGTTATAAGATATGAGATCATTTTCTCTCCAATCACTTCCACATTTTGCACTTCTTATAAGATTGGCCATTAATGGGTTACTTTAAAATTTAATATAATCATTATTCCAAAGATTCTTCCAACTCATCCACAAACTTCTTAAAGGCTTCAAAGCATTGTAATATCTTTTTTCTATTTTCTATTGGCTTCATACCATCACTAACCCTTCTAGGGACTATTGGAATGAATCTTTGAACAATTGTTTGAATATTAGGATAAGTTCCCACAGTAATATTATCATTTAGTTCTTTTGTAATGGGTATCAAATAAAATATTGGAGAGGTTCCCGTCATAGTAATACATGGGAATGTCATAATCTCTAATATCTCCTTGTTGTTGTATTCCCTTATTTTATTATTTTCTTGAAAGGCTGCTATAGCTTCAGCAATGACTTGTGCTTCTGGGTCCTTAGTATTTTCTAATGTCTTATTTTCCTGTAACAATAGTAGAATTCTATTATCCTTTCTAATAATGCATACATCTGTCTGTGCCTTAGATATAATGCCAGCTATGAAGAACTGAATAGAATGTCTTGTTCTTATAAGTCTTCCATTGCCACGAAATTCCAATGTTTTTAATAATTCTGACGCAAAATCATCTACCATAGATTCTTGATCTTCTTTGCCCATGGATGCAAGATCCATATATCCCAAAAGATCGTTGTCATCTGGAGTACCCATTCCAGGAACAAATTCAAATTCTAAAAATTCTTTTGTTACATTCTGGGATATTTTTTCTAATTTCTCCTTGAAAAAAATTTCTTCTTTACTATTCTTTACTATTATGTTATATGCTCTCAATTCATTTTGGGTCCAACTACTGCCACATTTTGCACCCCTTATAAGGTTGGCCATCTCTACCAAAATTAAGAATTTTTAAAATTATCAATATATAATTTTAAAAATCTGCTGATAAATCTTATACTAGTAGAATGTCCCTTTAATTATGGGAAATGGAACCTTGGATGGATGTTTAGAAGCTATTTTATTTATCTCCAAATCGAAATGAGTCATACTCCCCGGAGCAATATATCCATTCGCCTCAAAAAGACTTATAACCAGGGATACCCAATATCTACATCCTTCACCGTTATCAGTAAATTTGTATTTATCATATCTGTTGTTAAGTATAACATCCTTAAAATCTTTTACAAGTTTGCGAACATCGGTAGTGATATTTATTCTATCCTTGGTACATCCCATAATTCTTCTCCTCTATCTTTAGAATATCATTTGTAGAACTTCCCTTGAACAATGGTAAAGTCATATTGATCATGATATAGATATCATTCTCAGTTGTAAGATATATTTGCCAATGGAAAACATTGCCTTCTGTTGTTTCAAGAGCTGCAACTATCTACCACTTCTTTTTCATGAGTACTACTTAAAGTAATGCTCATCCTATTCCAATTGCTAATTAGAATAAAAAAATATAATTACTTTATATCAAGAATTGATCTTTATAGTATTTTTTATAAATGTAAAATATGTACTCCGAAGAGAGTATTATTGATCTTGTCAGAAATGGAACAGTTATAAGTATTTCTGGATCTAATAAGATAGTAAGAATTTCAGATGAACTGGTAGTAAAGTTCGGAAGAACAGTTCATAAAGCTGAGGCAGAATCTATGAGGCTTATTAGACAGAAAACATTTGTCAAAGTTCCCGAAGTGATATCAGTTTTCGAAAGTTCAGGTAGAACATATATAACTATGAAATACATAAAGGGGAATACCCTAGACAAAATTTGGAATAATATCAGTATCATAAAGAAGATGGATATACTACATCAACTAAAAAGATATTTATTCCAAATTAGAAGAATAAAATCTAATATTCCTAACGATCAATGCATAGGTCCATGGTTCCCACAAGAGGGGATCAACCATTTCGAAAATATGGAGGATATTGTAGAATGGTTGAACCAAATGATATTTGCCTGCAAATCATGGAATGTATGGAACATGGGAAATTCTAAGTTCGAGGTAGGAACAACCTTAGTTTTTACCCACCAAGATATACACATGAAAAATTTACTAGTAGATGAAAATTCTAAGCTATGGATATTGGATTGGGAATTTTCTGGATATTATCCTCATTATTTTGAGTACTCTAGTACAAGATTTAACAAGAGTGAAAGTTTTATATGGAATACATTGGCCCCATTGACATCTGGATATTATCCTAAGGAGTTTAAGATGCTAGAAAATATAAGAAAACTCGTGATGCACACTTGATATTCAAAATTGGAAGAAACTATGATGATAGATTTTAAAACTTGACTATAATAATTCCCTCTCCAGTTCATCCACAAACTTCTTAAAGACTTCAAAGCATTGTAATATCTTTTTTCTATTTTCTATTGGCTTCATACCATCACTAACCCTTCTTGGTACTCTTGGGATATGACATAGGACAATTGTTTCATTTTCTGGGAACGTTCCATGCATTATATTTCTATTTAATTCTTTGGTAATTGGAACTAGATAGAATCTTGGAAAAGTTCCAACCATAGTGATGCAAGGTATTAACATTTTATCCAATTGTTCTTTATAATTGGCTATCCTTATTTTATTATTTTCTTGAAAAGCTGCAATGGCCTCAGCAATGACTTGTGCTTCTGGATCTTTAGTAGAAATTAATCTTTTATCTTCTTGTAAGAGAAGTAAGAGACCAGTCGAAGTTCTGAAGATACACACATCTGTTTGAGCTGTGGAAAATGTTCCACATGTGAAAAATTTTAGGATGTGCCTAATGCTTATAATTCTTCCTTCTTTCCTATATTCCATGGATTTCAAAAGTTCTTTTGCATATTCGTCTACTTTACATTCTAAACCACTGGATGCCATATCGAGGTATGCCAAAAGTTCTTCTGAATCAGGTGGCAATTCCTTGCCACTCGAAAAATCGTACTCCAGGAAGTTTTTATTTATGTTGGTGGAAGTATCATCTACCTTTTTACCAAAGAATTCTTCCTCGTCTACATATTTAACTCTTATACTATAAGCATCTAAATCGTTGGGAGACCATTCATTGCCACATTTTGCACCTCTTATAAGATTGGCCATGCCTATAAGATTAGTAATATTTTTAAAATTATCAATATTAATCTACTTCTAAGTATGGCAGAGGACTCATATTCTCTAGAAATGTTCCAATCTAATCCAATTGATCATCACTTATATGTAATTCATCTTCTAACCTATCTACGAACTTTTTGAATGCCTCATAGCATTGAAGTATCTTCTTTCTATTGTCTACTTGTTTCATTCCATCACTAGACCTCCTTGGAATCTTTGGTATATGCTTAGAGACATATGTAGTATTTTGAGGGTATTGTGCTCTTACTACAGATTTATTCAATTCTTTTGTTATAGGTACTAGGTAGAATGTGGGGGATGTTCCACACATAGTAATACACGGTACGATCATTTTACTTATAGGAGGCAGATCCCTCTTCTTCCTTATCATATTATTTTCTTGAAAAGCTGCTATTGCTTCAGCTATTACTTGAGGTTCTGGGTCAGTAGGATTCTCTATTCTTTTGTGTATCAAAAGTAGAGAAGAGCTATTGATATCCATGATACAGACATCAGTCTGGGCTACTGAATTGGTACCAGATATCAACAATCTTAAAGCATACCTTATTATTACTAGTCTTTCTCCTGATTCGAATCCTATAAATTTCAGGAGCTCTCCTGCAAAATTGTCGACTAATGACTCTTGCCCCTCTTTGACCCTAGAGGCCAAATCTAGATGTAATATAATTTTTTCTGAATTCTTTGGTAATTTTTCACCTGGAACATATTCAAATTCCAAGAATAGTTTGCTCACATGTTCCAGGGAATTATTAGCCTCTTCCTCAAAAAAATCTTTCTCGCTTTTGCTAACTACTTCTATATTGTAAGCATCCAACTCTGCTTCGGTCCAACTACTTCCACACTTTGCAGACCTCACAATATCAGCCATGATGACCATATAGTATATTTGCCATTTCAACTATATTCATTAATTGTTGAACTATAGAACGAACTGCTACGTAGATAGAGTTGGAAATGAACTGTTTCATAAAGATGGAATTTCTAAAAATTATACTTAGAATTCCATTCCAGGGACAGTATTACATTACTTGAGAAGATATTCTAAGTTCGAGTTATGGTTAGTCAGCATTTATTACCATTGTCTTGACAAGGAACAATTTATAGCATACTATGCTCAAATATCTATTATATGCAAAGTTAAAATGATTTTAATTGTTATATATGTCAGTAGATATGACCTGATCATTGTAACGCTCGTTAGATTCATTTTCACTCTTATAAAATGTACTCATTTCAAATTCAAAATAGGATATAAACAACTCGAGATTGATCCTTTCATATAATAGGAAGGATTTCGAAGAAAGAAAATTATATTCAGCTACATTATCAAAAGCCTTGGAACTTTAGTTCCTCTGATAGAGAATATGACATATCTTTTTACCAATTTGGCAACCATGTATAAAAGAATGGAAAGTACAAAAATATGTCCCAAGGTTATAGGAATTACCAAAAATAACCTGGGAATATTTTTAATACTAAAAAAAATGAGGTAGTTTACATATAACTATTTTAGAAGAAATGAAAGAAAATGGTTCCATATTATCCTAAGATCCAAGTATCATGTATAAAATGATATTTATATACTTCTATAATTAAATCTGGCAGTATGTTTGACAATAAGAAAAGAGTCTACATTGCCCTATATGATAGAACTAGCAATACAACCTTTCATTGGTCGATCGTAACTATCGATAAGGATAAAGTAGACAAGGATGCAACGTCCAATAGATACCATGTAACAACTATGGACAAGAACAACAGACTCACAACTACATGGAGGTATGATGATAATATACATACCAATCTAGGACATAGCAAGGCTATAATATCGCTGGTACGTATAGGAAAAATAGATCCCAAGAAGGAAGAAGAATTATATGAAATATTCAAACTAGGAATACCTATTATTCAGAACGACACCTCATGGACTTGTAGAGTTTGGGTATTAGAAGCTATTAAACTTCTACAAACGAATGGAATTATAAGTAACTTTAATATAGATGATTTGGAGAAATTTTGTAAGGAGAAGGCTACCATTGATAAGGCAAATAGTCTAGGAAAATCTTTTGAAGAGATACAGTCTATGGGTACTTCAGTACATAAATTCGTTTGAAACTTTCTTTTAAAATGATGGTTTGAGTTCTACCACTTTTTCGATAGCTTTTAATTCTTCCTCATAATTGTGAAAATATTCAGAGAACATATTTTTCCAAGAATCTCTTTTGAACTTGGGATATCCCATTTTGGTGTACTCCCAATACTCTGGAAAGTATCCAGAGTATTCCCAGTCCACAATGGAAACTATTTTATTATTTTTAACTATGATATTATGAGGAGCCAAGTCTCCATGAGTGAAATTTATATTTCTATCGATATCCAATATAGGACATGATAGCTTATCCTCTATACCACTTAGCAATACTTCATTAAATTCTTTTTGAGATTTGAAAGGACCACATTCATTGACAAAAATCATATTGTCAATTATCTTACCATCGTTGATAGAACATATGTGATTATGCCTATCATTCCTCATAATGTCCATATACTTTATCAGATCTAATATAATATGATGCTTATGAGTATCATTCATATCTTTCCATGATTCTCCTAGAGTTTTCCCTTTGACATATCTAGTTATTATATATGTAGTACTTCCTCTTCTAATTATACCTAGAACATTTGGAGTAGGTATTCCTATGAATGAGGCATGGCTAGACGAATAAGCTTCTTCCATTCTTCCTACCTTTACTACATATGGTCCAACCTTGTTGACATTAGCTCCTAATCTTTTGCAAAATATTTTTGGAACACTTGTAATAATTTTGAGAAATTGTGATCCTACAACTATTTTGGGATTCATAATTACATATTACAAAGCTAAATATTTCAAAGTCAATATTCCTAGGTAAACTTCATTCCATCTTTGTACTTATACCAATATATTAAGTGGTGCCATCGATAATAACTTTGTTAAAATATCATTGCAATGAAATTATATTCTTCCAAGAAGTGATTTATATCATGTAAATTACTTCCCCTAATAAAAGTACTTTTTAAAAGGGAACATCATATGTCTGCAACAAGAAACGTATGGATACGTTGTACAAATCCAAGAAAAGAAGAAGGACGTGTTCATACACCACAGGACTGATAGTAGTTTGCAAGCTTCTTATTTCCATTTTTATCGTACTTTATACCATATAGATAGGAATGGGTATTCCATCTGTTAATGGTGTAGTTTCCACAGCCCGTATTTACTACATTCATTGAGCCTTGTTTCCACGATCTGGATCTCTCATCTACCATAGAAAGAGAGGTACATGTCGGTACTCTTAGGCTATCAGGAGGATAATACTGACCACAGTCAAATCTTTCCCTTATCCAATTAACAGATTTGACAGATCTCTGAAGAAGGCTTGCAAAATTGGAGTCACCAGGTCTTACTCCATTGAAGGAATATACGGATGTATTGGAGCTTGGAAAGATGGAGGGACCATTTGTGAGGATTCCAGCTGTCAGTTCTGCTACTCCTCCTCCGAGGGAGTATCCCATAAGATACACATTGTCTACTTCATCCTTAAGACTCTTGTAGCAATCTATTATATCTTGTTGAACGGGTCTCAGATGATCCCATGTCACTCTTGTCAATTTGGTTTGCATATATGATACTCCTGATGGTATGAGATTCTTTAGAACTTCACCCATATCACTCCCAGCAAATGCAATGTACATAGATCTGCCCTCTCTTACTATAGACACCTCCACATTTGATATCAAGACCGTACCATCCATAACTTTCTTGTTGAGGTATATAAAGTTCCCCGTAGAACTATGAGGTTGGCATGACCTACTATAGCTTTGTATCCCTAGAGCATTTAATATATTCTCTGCACTATAGTAAGTCATGTACGAGAGTTTGAACAAGTCCTCATAACAAGTTCTGCTGTTAGGTTGAGTATCACATGTAGTTGAAATACTTCCGAATACGGCACCCGTAAGGCAAAGCAGAACGAAGACAAAGAAGAACATATCTCTCCTAGAGATGATGGAGAAGACACAAAAATAAGTCAATTTTTACAGATATTTGAGTATACATCATTAAGAGTAACCTCATCAGCACTTGTATTGTATAGAAAATCTAAACAAGATATAGACCATGATAGACCTGAATTTACCATTAAGTTTTTACACATGTTGACACATAATCATTTCGATTACTCTCATCATCACAGAAATGCGATAAAACAAGGTTCTAAGTTACCTGCTATAACACTTTCCCATGAGCATTTTAAAAGATATTCTGAGCAGTAACCGTTGAGAGCAATACTAGTCTACGTTATACCCTCATTGTAGATTTATTCCTGCTTGCAAACATCAACACAATTGCTGCATCTTAGAGTACAACCCTGGCACGTTGTCCTACATCTATTGCAAGTAGCAGTACATTTGTTGAGGTTTTGTTGGCATAATGGACCAGGTTTGATTGCAAAAGCTGCTGCCATACAAGGATTTATTGCTGCTCTACATTGTCTCTTCTGATTTTCAGGACAGTCAAAAAAGTCTAAAATACTAGGGTCACTCTGATCCACAAAAATGCTCGGTTCTCGAATGGCAACATCTTCGTCTTCATTGTGAACCATGGTATAGTATATGAATATCTGATTGCCCTGACGATCTCCTTGCCAAGTGAGTACTTCTTGATCTACTCCTTGACACTGAAAAGCACATCTCTTCATCATCGCAAATGTATAGACTATTACCGTCTCGTTGGGAGCTATGGTAAGAGATATAGCCTCGTCTATAGTTCTTGAGACACTAGCATCACTGCCACCTTGTTTGTTGAATCCTATTTGTCCAACGGTAATGGACTGACCACTACTATCATGGCTCGACATTGTGACTGTGGTGGAAGAGGATTTTGATAGAGTACAAGGATTGACGCTCTTACACGTCAGGCCAGCATATCTGGTAAGAGTGTCTAGCGTGGGCCTACACTTGACCTTGGTCTTCTCTGTCATACAACTATTCCCTTCTACTATGGCTTCGTATGAGTACTTATTGTTGAGTAATGGTTTAGCCGTCCTAGTAACCAGTTCAAATCTATTGTCCCTCTCTGCTTTCTTAGTCTCGCTTTTATATTCGTCGAGGCAGGGGTATACTTCCTGAGCAGGACCTAGAGCATCACCTATGATCTCACAACTTTTCCTCCAAACAGATCCAGGTTCATTCAGTGCTAGTGCGGATGATATGAGTAGTATCAGGACAAGCATCATTTCTTCTAATATAGAGATTTTCATCTCTGGGAGATCAATTTTCTAAATCTAGGTCTGGGGATCCCATGATGGTATGACCCCAGAGTGGTAATTTCTAATCTTAATATAGAAACTACTAAGGATAAAAATCTCAAGGTTTACTGAGAAGATGAGGTCCTATCATATTTCTTTTTCTCTTAAACAAGGGAGAATCTTTACTACGAAAATATTACCTAATTAAGTTTATACATTATTTTTTGTTTTAAATATTACGGATTCTTGACATGGTACAACTACACTCGAAAAAATCCGGTTTCTTACATTAGAGACTTTTCCATATCATCCACAAACTTCTTAAAGGCTTCAAAACATTGTAATATCTTTTTCCTATTTTCTATTGGCTTCATACCATCACTAACCCTTCTAGGGACTCTGGGAGTGTGACACAATACTGTGGTTATATTGGAAGGATATTGAGCAGTCATAACACAAGTACTCAATTCCATAGTGACAGGTACCAAATAGAATCTTGGAAAGGTACCTACCATTGTGATGCAAGGTATTATCATTTCATCCAATTCGGCTATATTATTATTTCTTCTAATTTTATTATTTTCTTGGAAAGCTGCAATCGCTTCGGCTATTACTTGAGGCTCGGGATCAGCAGGATTTTCCAACCTTTTATCTTCTTGTAGCAATAATAATAGCTCTTCCTTCCTTCTCATAATACAAACATCAGTTTGTGCCTTTCTATTTTCTCCACATATAACAAATCCCAATGAATGTCTTGTTCCTATTATTCTCCCTATCGTATCGTAATCCATATAAGAAAGAATCTCTCTGGCAAAATCATCTACCATAGATTCTTGACCCTCTTTTGCCCTAGACGCAAGATCCAAATATGAGAAAAGATTTCTTGCATTCTTTGGGAGGGAGTCGATATCATCTTTTTCATAGTTAAAATTTGAAATTTCTTCATCCACATTTGGGACTATGTCTTTAATATTTATTCCAAAGAAATCATCTATGTTAAATATTTTTATGTTATATGCAATCAATTCTGCCCTCGTCCAATCGCTTCCAGATTTTGCACTTCTTATTGCATTGGCCATACTGTTGAAAACAAAGAATATTTTTAATATTATCAATATTATCACTCCTTGGATCTATTTCTTTCATTTATTAATACTTATAGAGTTTTTATATTAAAATGGTATAATATCAAATTTTGGATCTATTGCCCAACTTTATTTGGGGGGGGGGGTTAGATCTAAAATTTGATATAGTACCATTTATTCTAAAATATCAGGAAGATGTTACTATATCTCAATCTTGTTACTCTCTAATCAAATGGTTCCCTGATACTCTTGAAATAATATTTGACTATAACAATTCTTTTTCCATATCATCCACAAACTTCTTAAAGGCTTCAAAACATTGTAATATCTTTTTCCTATTTTCTATTGGCTTCATACCATCACTAACCCTTCTAGGAATTTTGGGAATATAAGATAATATTGTTGTAA
>Ga0193750_1000519_pt1 | contig 10491 bp, 6 predicted proteins | sample L1c1metaG_FD_160569 | JGI IMG/M metagenome (GOLD analysis project Ga0193750, IMG submission 160569) | Soil microbial communities from a riparian zone of the East river system, Colorado, United States - L1c1 | ecosystem: Environmental > Terrestrial > Soil > Riparian zone | place: USA: East River...
CCCGCAGTGCTCCGGCGCGCAGTTCGGCGAAACTGAAGCGCTCCCCGGCAGTGGCCTTTTCGTTGCCCCGACATGCTCGCCAGAAACCGAAATCGGCACCAACAAAGCAACCGTGTATGCCGGCGAATCGGCCGGCGACGTGCCACTCTCGGGCAAGGTCTACAACCTCGTGCAGCGCGAAGGGCTGGCCTCTGAGTTCGGCGTCGCACTCGCACTTCCCAAACCGCTCACCGAAGCGGAGCTGTTCCCGATCTTCAAAGGGACGAATCCGTCGGTCGAAAAAGAACAGTACTTCGCCCATACGCTGATCGAAGGCAACGTGGAATGGGGCAAGGAAGCCAACGGCACCAACGAAGGCGACTACCACGACTACTTCGAAGTGCACGTGTCGCCGGCGCTGCCGCTGATCCGCTCGCGCTTGGTGTTCAAAGGCCGCGCCGGCAATGGCTCGTTCATCACCAACGCGACCAGCTGCCCGGGCCACAACACCACGCGGCTGGCCCTGACGGGCACCGAAGAAGCGACGGTCACACGCAACTTCACCACGCCGATCGGTCTCGAAGGCTGCAACCTGGTTCCGTTCGACCCGACTTTGGGCCTCACGCCGGGCAATACCGGCCACGACGAACCGGATGAGATCACGACCGAAGTCGGCATCCCGCGCCACACCGGTGCGACCGAAATCGACAGCGCGCAGCTGAAAACCGCGACGGTCACGCTGCCGGAAGGCATGACGCTGAACCCGTCGGCTGCCGCCGGCCTGGCTGCGTGTAAACCGTCGGAGGCGCGCATCCACAGCGCCGAAAAAGGCGTCAGCTGTCCGGCCGCCTCTGAACTCGGCACGGTCGATCTGAACGTGCCGACGCTGCCTGACGGCTCGCTGAAAGGCAAGATCTACCTCGGCGGTCCCGAGTCCGGCCCGATCACCGGGCCTCCGTACATCACCTATCTGGACGCCGAGTCAGATCGCTACGGCGTGTCGGTGCGGATCAAAGGCGAAACGATCCCCAACCCGGCGACCGGTCGCGTGACGACCGTGTTCAACGAAAACCCCGAACAGCCGTTCACGACCGCCGCGCTGCACTTCGGCCGCGGCGCGCTGACGCCGATCGCCAACCCACTCAACTGTGACACGGCGACGACGAACGGCACGTTCGTGCCCTACACGACGCCAGAAGGCGCGACGAAGGCCGCCGTCAGCTCGTTCAAACCGACCGGCTGCCCGAACCCGCTGCCCTTCCAGCTGACCCAGAGCACGGTCAACCAGACGAGCACCGCCGGCGGTCACACCAACTACACGTTCAACCTCGGCCGCGCCGACGGCCAGCAGTACCTCTCGCAGGTCAAGACGACGCTGCCGCCGGGTCTGGTCGGCGCGATCCCGACGGTCACGCAGTGCACGGACGCGCAGGCCACGACCAACACGTGCCCGGCCACCAGCCAGATCGGCACGGCATCGGCGACCTCCGGGTCGGGCCCGACGCCGTTCACGTTCACCAACGGCGTTGTGTACCTGACCGGCCCTTACCAGGGCGCTCCGTTCGGCCTGTCGATCGTCATCCCGGCGGTGGCCGGTCCCTTCAACCTCGGTCCCGCGATCACTCGCGCGAGGATCGACGTCGACCCGCTGACCGCCCGCGTGATCACGACGGCGAACGTGCCCACGATCGTGGGCGGCATCCCGACGCGTATCCGCGGCATCAGCGTGTCGGTCAACAAGCAGGGCTTCCTGTACAACCCGACCAACTGCAGTCCGTTGGCGACCGACTCGACGCTGCTGGGCTTCGTGCCGGGAGTCGCCGGGTTCGCGACGCAGAACATCTCGTCGCCGTTCCAGGTCGGCAACTGCAGCGCGCTGAAATTCAAGCCGAAGTTCAAGGCCTCGACCAGCGCGAAGACCTCGAAAGCCAACGGTGCGAGCCTGACGACGACGGTCAAGCCGGTCGCCGGGCAGGCGAACATCAGGTCCGTGAAGGTGTCGCTGCCCAAGGCGCTTCCCTCACGCTTGACGACGCTGCAGAAAGCGTGCACCGAAGCGCAGTTCGCCGCCAACCCGCTGAAATGCCCGAGCGGCTCGTTCGTGGGAGGCGCGACGGTCGTCACGCCGACGCTTCCCGGAAAGATGATCGGTCCCGCGATCCTCGTGTCGCACGGAGGCGCGGCCTTCCCGGATCTCGACCTCGTCGTCAAGAGCAATGGCGTCACGGTCATCCTGGTCGGCAACACGGACATCAAAAAAGGCGTCACGACGACGACCTTCGCGTCGACGCCCGACGTGCCGGTGTCCAGCGTGACGGTCAACCTGCCGATCGGCTCGCACAGCGCGCTGGCGGCGAACGGCAACCTGTGCGCCCGACCGCTGGTCATGCCCACGACGATCACCGGGCAGAACGGAACGGTCGTCAAACAGAACACGAGGATCGCCGTCAGCAACTGCGGCGTGCGGATCGTCGGGCACAAGGTGGTGGGCAACACCGCCTACCTGACCGTGCAGACGTTCGGCGCCGGTCGCGTCAGCGGCAAAGGCGCGGGTCTGGCGACCACGTTCCGCAGTTTCAAGCGAGCGCAGAAACGGGCGACTCTGAAGGTGCCGCTGTCGCATGGCGGGCGCGCCAGGCATCGTCCGTTCAAGGTGCGCGTGCGGGTCGGCTTCGTGCCCAGGTCCAAGAGCGGCAAGAGCTCGGCGTCGTTCGTCAGGCTGTCCTTCCGCTGACGACCGTCTGCTGGCAACCCTCAACGGCGGGGCGGCTTCGGCCGCCCCGCCGGCGTCTGGGGAGCGGCGCTCGGCCTAGACGAAGGTCGCTTGCCTGCTGCCCCTGCATGCCCTAGATTGCTGGGATGGACGCTGTGACAGGTACGGATACCTACCCAGCGCCAGCGGGGAGCGTGCACTCGGTGCTCGCAGGCGTGCGCAGGCTGACGCTGCTGGCCGACGGCGCGCGCGACTGCGATGCCGTCCTGCGCGCGCTGGCGCGCGAGCTGCTCTCGTCGCTGGACCCCGAAGAGGTGCACGTGCACCATCTCGGCGCCGACGACGGCGAGGAGCTGGTCGCCGTCTACATGTTCGACGGCGACGGCAAGCTCAGCTATCTGCTGCCGCGCTCTGAGCGTCCGCCGGGGGTCAGTTGGGTCGCCAACACCGGTCGCAGTGTGCTGATCGCCGACGGCCGCGAGCTGGCCGAGAGCGTGCCGCGCCTGGCGCAGACCGGCGCGACGAGCTCTGCGCTGCTGCTGCCGCTGGTCGAGCACGGCGCCGTCGAGGCGGTGGTGATGCTGGTGCGGCGGCTCCCGGGCGCGTTTGACGAGCGTTCGGTCGAGCTCGCGCGAACGCTCGTCGACCAGGCGGGCGCGGCGCTGGCGCTCGTGCGTGCGCGCGCCGAGGCGGGCACGGACGCGGTCGCAGGATGCATGAACCACCGCGCCATGCGCCGGCGCCTGGACGAGGAGATCGGTCGAGCGACGCGCGCCGGCAGCCCGCTGTCGTGCATCCTGATCGATCTCGACGACTTCAAGCTGGTCAACGACGAGCAGGGGCACCAGGCCGGAGACGCCGTGCTGCGCGAGGTCGTGCAGGCGCTCGTGGGAGAGTTCCGCGCCTTCGATCGCGTCGCGCGCTACGGCGGCGACGAGTTCGTCGTGATCCTGCCCAACGCCGACCTGCGCGCCGCCGCCGCCGCCGCCGCGCGCGCGCTGGAGCGGATGCGTGCGGTGTCCCCGCTGGGCGGCGGGCGCGGCATCTCGGCCTCGATCGGCGTGGCCCAGTGGCACGCGCCGATGAGCACCGATGAGCTCCTGCATGCATGCGATCTGGCACTGCTGCGCTCCAAGCGCGAGGGCAAGGGCCGGGTCACGCGCGCAACAGAGCCGGTCGCCTGAGCGCGCGCGCAGCGCCAGCAGCGTGCGGCGACTCTGCGAGACTGCGAGGCATGCCCGCCACCGCGAGCCGGCCTGCGCAGAGACGACCCAGAAAGCCCTGGAGGTGCAATGACGCAGAACAGCTTTGACTCCAAGAGCACGCTGGCGGCCGGCGGACGCAGCTTCGAGATATTCCGCCTCGATGCCCTGCAGCAGCGCTTCGACGTTGCGCGGCTGCCGTTCTCGCTGAAGGTGCTGCTCGAGAACCTGCTGCGCACGGAGGGCAATGGCTCAGTCGACGCCGCCGACATCGAAGCGCTTGCCAGCTGGGACGCCAAGGCGCAGCCGAGCAAGGAGATCGCCTTCACGCCCGCGCGCGTGCTGATGCAGGACTTCACCGGCGTTCCCGCCGTCGTCGACCTGGCGGCCATGCGCGACGCGATCGTGCAGATGGGCGGCGACGCGGCGCAGATCAACCCGCTGGTGCCCGCCGAGCTGGTGATCGACCATTCAGTGCAGGTCGACGCGTTCGGCACGCGCGACGCCTTCCGCGTCAACGCCGAGCGCGAGTTCGAGCGAAACCAGGAGCGCTACTCGTTCCTGCGCTGGGGGCAGGGCGCTTTCGACGACTTCTCCGTCGTGCCGCCGGATACCGGCATCGTCCACCAAGTCAACCTCGAGTACCTCGCGCGCGTGATCTTTCCCAACGAGAAGACCGGACAGGCCTACCCGGACACGCTCGTCGGCACCGACTCGCACACGACTATGGTCAACGGCCTTGGCGTGCTCGGCTGGGGCGTAGGGGGGATCGAGGCCGAGGCGGCGATGCTCGGCCAGCCGATGTCCATGCTGATCCCGCAGGTGCTCGGCTTTCGCCTGCACGGCGAGCTGCCCGAGGGGGCAACGGCCACCGACCTCGTGCTTACCGTCACCGAGATGCTGCGCGAGCGCGGCGTCGTGGGGATGTTCGTGGAGTTCTATGGGGCCGGCCTCGCCGGCCTGCCGCTGGCCGATCGCGCGACGATCGGCAACATGTCGCCGGAGTTCGGCTCGACCTGCGCGATCTTCCCGATCGACGCAGAGACGCTCACCTACCTAAAGCTCTCCGGCCGCCCGGCCGAGCAGATCGCGCTCGTCGAGGCCTACGCCAAGGAGCAGGGCCTGTGGCACGACGAGGGCTCGGAGAAGCCGACCTTCTCCGATGAGATCGAGCTCGACCTCTCAAGCGTCGAGCCGAGCCTCGCCGGTCCCAAGCGCCCGCAGGACCGCGTCTCGCTCAGCGAGTCACAGGCGGTCTTCCAGCAGGCCCTGCTCGACTACGTCCCGAGCGACGGCGACCAGGCCGACGCGCAGGACGAGGCCGTCGCCGAGTCCTATCCCGCGTCGGACCCGCCCGCCAACGAGCCCGGCCACGCGCCGGCCCTCGGCGTCGCCCAGCCGCAGCTGCCCGAGGGCGCCACGGCGACGCTGCCGCACAACGGCACCGCGCGCGGCGTGACCGTCGACGGCGAGACGTTCGAGCTCGACCACGGCCATGTGGTGATCGCGGCGATCACCAGCTGCACGAACACGTCGAACCCCTCCGTGATGGTCGGTGCCGGCATCCTCGCGCGCAACGCGCTGGCGCGCGGACTGACGAGCAAGCCGTGGGTGAAGACCTCGCTGGCGCCCGGCTCGAAGGTCGTCACCGAATACCTCGACCGCGCCGGCTTGACAGAGCCGCTGGAGCGGCTCGGCTTCAACCTCGTGGGCTACGGCTGCACGACCTGCATAGGCAACTCCGGTCCACTTCCGCAGGAGATCTCAGACGCCGTCAACGAGGCCGACCTGGCCGTCGTCTCGGTGCTCTCGGGCAACCGCAACTTCGAGGGGCGCATCAACCAGGACGTGAAGATGAACTACCTCGCCTCGCCGCCGCTGTGCGTAGCCTACGCGCTCGTCGGCACGATGGACATCGACCTGCTGCACGATCCGCTCGGCCAGGACGAGCACGGCGAGGACGTCTACCTGCGCGACGTCTGGCCGTCGGAGCAGGAGATCGCCAAGACCGTCGGCGAGGCCGTGCAGGCCGACATGTTCCGCAAGAGCTACGGCGAGGTGTTCGCCGGCGACGAGCGTTGGAACGGTCTCGACGTGCCCGAGGGCGAGCGCTTCCAGTGGGACGAGCAATCGACCTACGTGCGCTTGCCGCCCTACTTCGAGGATATGCCCGTCGATCCGCCGGAGGTCTGCGAGCTGAGCGGCGCCCGCGTGCTCGCTCTGCTCGGCGACAGCGTCACGACCGATCACATCTCCCCCGCCGGCGCGATCAAGCGCGACGGCCCCGCCGGCGCCTACCTGCAGGAGCAGGGCGTGTCACCCCGCGACTTCAACTCCTACGGCTCGCGCCGCGGCAACCACGAGGTGATGATGCGTGGCACGTTCGCCAACATCCGCCTGCGCAACCAGCTCGCGCCGGGAACCGAGGGCGGGGTCACGCGGCACCTTCCCGACGCCGAGGAGATGTCGATCTACGACGCGGCGATGCGCTACGCCGAGGAAGGCGTCGCGCTCGTCGTGCTGGCGGGCAAGGAGTACGGCTCGGGCTCCTCGCGCGACTGGGCCGCCAAGGGGACCAAGCTGCTCGGCGTTCGCGCGGTCCTCGCGCAGAGCTTCGAGCGCATCCACCGCTCCAACCTCGTCGGCATGGGCGTGCTGCCGCTGCAGTTCCCCGAAGGCGAGAGCGTGCAGTCGCTCGGCCTGACCGGCGAGGAGCAGTTCGCGATCGACGGCATCGCCGCTGCGGTCGCCACGGTGCAGGCAGGCCGGGAGGGCGGACAGACGCTCAGCGTGCGTGCCGAGCGCGAGGGCGCCGAGCCGATCGCATTCGACGCGCGGCTGCGCATCGACACGCCGCGCGAGGCCGACTACTTCCGCCACGGCGGCATCCTGCAGTTCGTCCTGCGCACGCTGCTGGCCGCATGAGCCAGGCCGGTAGAGCGCCGCAGGTCCTGCTGGACCTGCTCGTCGCGCGCGGGCCGTCGGGCTATGAGAGCGCCGCCGCCGAGGTCTGGCGCGAGTCGGCCGGATCGTTCGCCGAGGTCAGCACGGACATCGTCGGCACGCCGCTGGCGCTCGTCGCGCCCAAGCACGGCTTCGAGTCATCCGCTCGGCGGCTGCTGGTGATGGGCCACATCGACGAGATCGGGCTGATCGTCACGCACATCGACGATTCGGGCTACCTGTGGTTTCGCGCGGTGGCGGCTGGGACGCGCAGATCCTCGTCGGCCAGCGGCTGACGATCGATACGCGCGAGGGGCCGCTCGCGGGCGTCGTCGGCAAGAAGCCGATCCACCTGCTGCGCGAGGAGGAGGCCAAGAAGGTCGCCGAGATCCGCGAGATGCACATCGACATCGGCGCGCGCGACGGCGAGGACGCGCGCTCCCGCGTACGCATCGGCGACGTCGCGGTGATCGACGCGCAGCCTGTCGAGCTGCCCAATGGGCGGTTGGTCTCGCGTGCGCTGGACAACCGCCTCGGCTCCTACGTTGCGCTGCAGGCCGCGCGCATCGTCGCCGAGGCCGGCGGCGGCGAGTGGGAGGTGGCGGCCGTGGCTGTCGCGCAGGAGGAGATCACCTTCGGCGGCTCGCGCACGAGCGCCTTCTCGCTCGAGCCCGACTCGGCGATCGTCGTCGACGTCACGCACGCCACCGACGCGCCGGGCATCGAGGTCAAGGAGAGCGGCAAGCACGAGCTCGGCTCAGGGCCCGTGCTCAGCCGCGGCTCGACGCTCAACCAGCGCCTGTTCGAGCTGCTGTTCGAGGCCGCCGAGGCGGAGTCGATCCCGGTCACGCTGGAGGCCACCTCGCGCGCGACCGGCACCGACGCCGACGCCGTGCACCTCAGCCGCGGCGGCGTTCCCACGGCGCTCGTGTCGATCCCGATCCGCTACATGCACTCGCCGGTGGAGCTGGTGCAGCTAGACGACGTCGAGGCCTGCGCGCGGCTGATCGCCGCCGCCGCGCTGCGCCTGGCGCGCGACAGCGGCTTCGCGGGCTGAGCGCTCAGGCCGCGCCGAGCTCGGTGGCGGGCACGATCTCGTAGGGCTTGCCCGGCGATCCGCCGATCGCCAGCATGCGCAGGCCCTGCGGGCCCGCAAACACCTTGCGGCGCGTCTTGGCCCCGACACGCACGAGCGTCTCGCCGTCGAGCTCGACACGCTCGCCTTCGATGTCGATCCAGCCCGAGCCGCTGAGGGCGATGAAGACCTCCTCCTGCTCGGTCTCTGCGTGGTCGTGCTCGGGATAGTCGGTGTAGTCGGGCGGCAGCTGGATCACCTGCATGCCAAAGGCCGTCACTCCGAGCTCGGCGCGGGCCTTGACGAAGCCCCCGCCGAAGCCTGCCTCCATGTCCTTGATTCGCTTCGCTGTGTAGTCGCTCATCAGCCGACACTAACCGATCGGCCGTGGCAGCACGATGGCGAGCTGGCGCGACTGCACGAGCACCGCGCCGTCGCCGGCCCAGATCACGCCGTCCTCCTCGAAGAAGCCGTCGTGGACCAAGCCCGTGCGAAAGCGCGCGAAGCAGAGCTCCTCGGCATCGGGCTCGGCGACGCGCGGCATCGGCGTGCGGAAGTGGATCGTCAGGTCGATCGTCGGCGTGGTCGAGGGGTCGGTCAGGCGGATGAACGGCGGCGAGAACAGCGCGTCGCTGAAGAAGGCCAGAGACAGCGCGTCGATCGGCCGCGCCTCGGTCAGGCCGAGCCACGAGCCGATTTCCATCGGCGCGTCCGAACCCTGGAAGGGCACCACGCCGATGCGCGGCTGCACGATCAGCTGCTTGGTGAACGGCGGCGCGCCCGCGAACAGGGGGATCGCGGACCTGCGCTGCGCGTCCGGCGGCGCCACGTCGGGCAACGCCAGCTCGGCGATCTCCGGCGCGTCCCAGGCGACCGAGAAGGCCGCCAGTGCCAGCGCCACCAGTGCGCCGTCCTGCTGCATGCGCGCCGACAACGTGCTCAACGAGCGTCCCTGGCGCTCGATCGCCACGTCGATGCCCACCGGCCCCGGCTGCGGCGCGCGCGCGTAGTGGATCGTCAGCGAGCGCGGCGCGCGCGCGGCGTCGTCGACGGCCTCGGTGAGCGCGCGCAGCAGCATCGCTGCGAGGTAGCCGCCGTGCGGCCCGCGCCCGGCGCGCCACTGGGCAGAGACATTCGCAGCGAACTGCGCGCGAGCGCCGCCGCCGTCGTCTGAGCGCGACAGCAGGCTCACCGCCGTGTCGCGGTCGAACGCCGTCGTCCCGGCGCTCGGCTCCGCAGCGCCCGGGTCCGCGGCGCTCTGGCCGGCGGCGCTGGCCTCAGCCACGGACCAGGCGCTTGTAGGTGATGCGGTGGGGTCGCTCGGCGGCGGCGCCGAGGATCGCCCGGCGGTGCTCCTCGTAAGCCTCGAAGTTGCCCTCGAACCACGTCACCTGCGAGTCGCCCTCGAACGCCAGCACGTGCGTGGCGATGCGGTCGAGGAACCAGCGATCGTGGGAGATCACCATCGCGCAGCCGGGAAACGCCAGCAACGCGTTCTCCAGCGCGCGCAGTGTGTCGACGTCGAGGTCGTTGGTGGGCTCGTCCAGCAGCAGCAGGTTGCCGTTGCTGCGCAGCAGCTTGGCGAGGTGCACGCGGTTGCGCTCGCCGCCCGAGAGCTTTCCGATGCGCGCCTGCTGGTCAGAGCCCTTGAAGTTGAAGCCGGCCGTGTACTGGCGCGAGTTGACCTCGCGGTCGCCGACCTTGATGTGGTCATAGCCTTCGGAGATCTCCTCCCACACAGTCTTGGCGGGATCGAGCGCGTCGCGCGATTGGTCCACATAGGCCAGTTGCACCGTGTCGCCGAGCGTCAGCTCGCCGCTGTCGGGGGCGTCGTCGCCGGTGATCATCCTGAACAGCGTCGTCTTGCCGGCGCCGTTGGCGCCGATCACGCCGACGATGCCCGCGCGCGGCAGGTCGAAGGACAGCGACTCGATCAGCAGGCGGTCGCCGAAGCCCTTGGACAGGTCGCTCGCCGTCAGCACCTTGTCGCCCAGGCGCGGACCGGGCGGGATGTGGATCTGCACCTCGTCGAGCTTGACGTTGCGCTCTTCGGAGACGAGCTCCTCGTAGCGGGCCAGGCGCGCCTTTGACTTGGTGCGTTTGCCCTTGGGGTTGGTGCGCACCCATTCCAGCTCCGCGGCGATCGTGCGCTCGCGGCCCTTGTCCGCTCGGGCTTCCTGGGCCATGCGCGCCTGCTTCTGCTCCAGCCAGCTGGAGTAGTTGCCCTCGTAGGGGATGCCCTTGCCGGCGACGTTGTCGAGGAAGTAGCGGTCGTGCGTGACGGCGACGATCGCACCCTTGTACTCCGAAAGGTGCTGCTCCAGCCACGCCACCGACTCGGCGTCGAGGTGGTTGGTGGGCTCGTCCAGCAGCAGCAGGTCGGGCGCGCGCAGCAGCAGGCGGCAGAGCGCCACGCGGCGGCGCTCGCCGCCGGAAAGCGTGCTCACGTCTGCGTCGGGCGGCGGCAGGCGCAGCGCGTCCATGGCGTATTCGAGCTGCGTGTCCAGGTTCCACGCGTCGGCCGCTTCGATCTTCGCCTGGATCGCGGCGAACTCCTCGGCGGTGTCGTCGGAGTAGTT
>Ga0193750_1000520_pt1 | contig 10490 bp, 9 predicted proteins | sample L1c1metaG_FD_160569 | JGI IMG/M metagenome (GOLD analysis project Ga0193750, IMG submission 160569) | Soil microbial communities from a riparian zone of the East river system, Colorado, United States - L1c1 | ecosystem: Environmental > Terrestrial > Soil > Riparian zone | place: USA: East River...
ATAGATGGCAGGTGGAAAGTGGACGATGTAAAGCTACTTGAACAATTGTCGTTAGCTGAAAAATCCGAGCGAGCTGGTTGAAAGGCCGAGAGTTATCAGCGAGAAGGCGACTTGGAAGTCGCCGCCCAAGTCATTAATAGATTTCCGGCCCGAGTTATGAGATTACCGCGATGGTGGTGATACTGCTCCGAACCTTTCCCGTCACCCACTCCCGCGCTCCACCGAGCGTGGGGCGAAGATTTTTCGAGACAGCACCTGGACGTCGCTGGAAGCGATTATCGGCGTTACGGTCGGAATACTCGGCGGAAGCGTTGCTCTGATTGGATTCGGGGCCGATTCAATTATCGAAGTAGCTTCGAGCTGCGTCCTATTATGGTGGCTGGCGGAAGGCTCGATTGATCGCGATCGTGCGGCCCATCGATTGGTCGGTGCCTGCTTTTTTGCGCTTGCCGCCTACATCGCGATTGACGCCTCGGCGGACTTGCTGAAACAGGAAGTGGCGCGCGTCACTTACTTCGGTATCCTCTAGGCGGAAACGTGTGTCGTTGTCATGCCTCTTTTGGCGCGAGCGAAACGTCGCGTCGCTGTGCAGCTGAACAGCAATGCTCTTTGCTCTTCATGCTGACTCTCATCAGAGCGACATCTGCGCTTATCTCTCAGTGATATTACTTCTCGGTCTCGCACTCAACGCCGCTCTGGGCTGGTGGTGAGCCGATCCAATTGCGGCTCTTGCGATGCTGCCAATCATCATCCGCGAATGCATCGCCGGTTGGTGTGGCAAAACCTGCTCGCACGCGCATTTTTGAGATGGAGTAGGTTGCTCAGCGGCCCTTCCCGGGCAACTGTGAACGCTCATGCCGGATCGACTAACCACCGATATCATCGAGGCCGAATTAGCTCCGGGTGCGCGTAACGCCATCCGCGTTTGTCTCCGGTTGCAACCAAGCGAGCGCATCACGATTATCACGGACGAAGCGACAGCCGAGATCGCGGCGGCGTTGCAGGCGGAAGTGGAAGAAGTGGGCGCCCCTCACGCCGTTTTCGTTTTGGAAAATTACACAGAGCGCCCGCTCACTCGTATGCCGAAGGTCATTCTGGATGATCTGGCACAATCGCAGGTCTCAATCTTCGCCGCACGAACTTTGACCGGTGAACTTGGCTCGCGCATCGAGATGACCGCGGTGATAAACAAAAATCACATTCGTCACGGCCACATGGTCAACATCAACCGGCAGATCATGGTTGAAGGAATGCGCGCCGATTTCGTTGCGGTTGATGCACTGAGCCAGCGTCTGGTCGAGCGCGTCCGCAAAACTGAACGCATCCGCTGCCATACTCCCCACGGGACGGAATTTGAAGCGGAGTTTTCTCCAAAATTAAAATGGTTGAAGACAAGTGGGCTGATCACGCCTGAAAAATGGGGAAACCTGCCGGGAGGCGAAATTTTCACTTCCCCGAAAAACTGCAACGGCACCTTTGTTATAGATGGCGTGGTGGGCGATTATCTTTGCGCAAAATATGGTGATCTGGCCGCCGCGCCGCTCACTGTCGAAGTGGAAAACAGCCGCATCCGATCAATGCGATCGGAGAACAAAAAGTTGCTCGAGGAATTTCGTGGCTACACCAGCACCGATGAGAATAGCAACCGAGTGGGCGAATTTGCCATCGGCACAAACACCGCATGCACCCGTGTAATTGGTAATATTTTGCAGGACGAAAAAATTCCCGGCGTTCACCTCGCCTTTGGTCATCCGTACGCCGAGCACACCGGCGCGAACTGGCTCTCGAAAACGCATATCGATTGTGTAGGGCGCGATTTCGAAATCTGGTTCGACGGCGAGCAAGTGATGCGGGATGGGAAGTTTTTAGTGTGATGTGGTGGAGTTGGTGTCGTGCATGATCTGGCGGAGACCTGCTGGCGCCAATGACGAAGGAGCAGATGCAACGCTTTTGCATTATTCGGATTTCGTCATTGCTTCGTCATTAGACATTCGTCATTCGTCATTTCAAAGCCATGCATCCCGAACTTCGCGCACGCTTCAACTCCGACTTCAGCCCCGAGAAGTATGCCGGCCTCTTGCGCTGCGTAAACAAAACCGAGAAGTGGCCAGCCGATTTCCGGATTTCGGAAACACCGATTTTTTTGACGCGCGAATTTTGCAATGAGGTGGTAGGAGCGGCTAACGAGATTGTCGCAAAAACGCGCACAGCGGAATTTGCGTGCCACGCCGCCACCGCCATTCCCTCCGGCTTGGAGGTACCGAATGAAACCGCCCATCCGAACTTTCTGGTGGTGGATTTCGGAATTTGCACAGTGGGCAATCGGCTTGTTCCGCGCTTGATCGAATTGCAGGCGTTTCCCAGTCTGTTCGGTTTTCAATTGCTCCTCCTCGGCTGCATGCGCAAAGCTTATCCAGCGATCCCCCGAGACTGGACCTCGTCCTTCGGCGGAATAGACGATGACGATTATCTTAAACTCTTGCGCAGAACCATGCTGGCGGACTCCCGACCGGAAAATGTGGTTCTGCTCGAGATCGAACCGGCAAAGCAGAAGACACGGGTAGACTTCGCCTGCACCGAGGCACTTCTCGGTATTCCGCCCGTTTCGCTCACCGATATTACAAAACGTGGGCGCCAATTGTTTTATCAACACGCGGGACGCGAAGTGCGGATTGAACGCATCTATAATCGCGTGATTTTTGATGAACTGCTAAGACGACCGGATTTGAAACTACCATTCAGCTTTCAAGAAGAGCTCGACGTGGTCTGGGTTGGTCATCCAAACTGGTATTTCCGGATCAGCAAACATTCGTTGCCCTTCCTCAAGACCGCCCACACCGCGCGGGCGTTTTTTGCCAATGAGTTTCCGTCTGCCGAACCGACCGGCGATTTCGTTCTGAAACCGCTCTACTCCTTCGCCGGTTTAGGTGTCGATATGGAACCAACCCGAGAAAAGTTAACGGCACTGACAAATCCGCACGAGTGGATTCTGCAAGAGAAAGTTCAATACGCGGAATTTGTTCGGACGCCGGAGGGCCCTAAATCCAAGGCAGAAATCCGAATGATGTTTGTCTGGCCGGATAATGAACATGATCCAATTCTCGTTAATAATCTGGTGCGGATGAGTCAGGGGAAAATGATGGGCGTCGATTTCAACAAAGATAAAACCTGGGTAGGTTCGAGCATCGCGCTTCACCAGCGCGAGAATTAAACATATTATGAAACAGGAAAATCCTTGGATCGAAATTTGTCCCGGCATCAGGCGGCGAACACACGCCCACGGCCGTACCATGTATCAAATGGTGGCCGAGCTGGCTGCGGGAAGTCGCATGCCCGAGCATCAGCATTCGCAAGAGCAAATTGTCCATATTCTTTCCGGACGAATGCGGTTGATCGTTGAAGGCACGCCGCACGAACTCGCCACTGGAGACGTTTTTTACCTTGCGAGCAACATTCTTCACGGCGTCGAAACGATTGAAGACACACGTGTGCTCGATACGTTCAGCCCGCCTCGCGACGAATATTTGGCGATCGACGAGGAGGAACGCCTTCGCACTGCTGGTTAAAAAGATTACAGAGTTAACATTGTAAAAAGGGACGAGCCCCTTTGTAACATTTTAACCCTTTTAACTTTTTAAACTGTCTGGGCTACGCTCAACAATGGCCGCGGTCTCAGCAGACGTCCGCACCGGCACGATTTTGAATTCCATCAGATCGTCCCAGTTCTCGGTCCACCGCGGAAAGAGCGCGGGGTCTTCGGTTTCCATAAGCTGATAGCAGACTTTCAAATCGGTATCGATCCAGCTCGAGATGTAGTTGAGACCATCGGGCATCATCCGGCCTTTTTCGCCAAACCGGCGATAGATTGCGAGCGCGTCTTTGAATTGCTCAATCACCATGTACAACATCGATGCTTCTGTAGTGGCGGGCGTGCCGTCCGCAACCTCTGATTTTGCAGCCGGCATGGCTGCCACTATAGCTACTTCAATTCTTCATTCGTCTCGGCGAAGGCATTGACAGCGAACTCCAAATCTTCGCGGGAATGCGCCGCGCTCACCTGCGTCCGCACCCGTGCTGTGCCATGTGGCACGACCGGATAGAAGAAGCCGATAACGTAAACGCCTTTCTCTAGCATGCGGGCGGCAAATTCTTGCGACTTGGCCGCGTCGCCGATCATAATTGGGACAATTGGATGGACTCCAGGCTTGATCGTGAGTCCACGTTCCGTTAGGGCGGCGCGAAAATATTTTGTGTTCGCTTCGAGCTTGTCGCGTAACTCGGTTGAACCAGTCAGGAGTTCAAGCGCCTTGAGCGTCGCCGCGACAATATGTGGCGCGACGCTATTGGAGAAAAGATATGGGCGTGATCTTTGCCGCAATAACTCAACGATGTGCTGCCGTGCGCTGGTAAATCCCCCACTCGCGCCGCCAAGCGCCTTCCCCAAGGTGCCCGTGATGATGTCGATTCTACCCATGACCTCGCGGTATTCATGCGTGCCGCGCCCTGTCTTCCCCAGAAAACCGGTCGCGTGCGCATCATCAATCATCACCAGCGCGCCATACTTTTCGGCCAGATGGCAGATAGATTTTAGCTCAGCGATAGTTCCGTCCATTGAGAAACAGCCATCGGTCGCGATCAGTTTTACGTTGGCATTGCTCGCCTCGCGCAACTTCGCTTCCAGAGCGGCCATGTCATTATGCTTGTAACGAAACCGTTGAGCCTTGCAGAGCCGAATGCCGTCTATGATTGACGCGTGGTTTAATTCATCGGAAATCACTGCATCCTTGTCACTCAACAGAGTCTCGAATAGCCCGCCGTTGGCGTCGAAGGCACTGGGATAAAGAATCGTTTCCTCGGTCCCGAGGAATTTTGTCAGCGCGCTTTCCAACTCCTTGTGAATGTCCTGGGTGCCGCAAATGAAACGCACGCTCGCCATGCCGAAACCGTGAGTATCAAGCGCTTCCTTGGCCGCGGCGATAAGCGCCGGGTGATCGGCCAGGCCGAGGTAATTGTTCGCGCATAAATTGAGAACGCGCTTGCCGCCGGCGACGGCAATGTGTGCGTCCTGCGGCGTGGTGATAATCCGCTCAGTTTTGTAAAGTCCTTGCGCTTTGATTTCATCGAGTGTCTTCGCGAGTTGCTGATCGAATTCGGCGAGCATGCGGCAATCTTGCGCGAACCAGGCAGAGTGCAAAGCTGACCGCCATCGGTTTGAGAGGGAAATTTCGGTTGCGCGGCTTGTGAATAATCTGTTAATAACCGGGATCCGCCCTTGAAATACGTTCGATTTGCCATCGTTATCCCGTTAGCCGCGTTCGGAACGATTCTTCTCTCTTCTTGCGGCACGACGGGTGTGCGACCGCTCCCGGCCTACGAGGCCCCGGTGGTAAAATCCAATTTCCAAACTGTGCGCACGACCGCTTATACCCATACTGAGTCGGACCATCTGCAGTTTTCCGATCACAATGCACTTGGGGGCCAGTTACAGGCAGCGGGGCCGCCGATTCATCGGGCTGAAAACACTCGTCTTCCCTTAGAGATTGAAGGCGACTACAGGGTTGTTTCCTACACGCCGGCGCCCCAGCCGTTCTCGATGAACGATGACGAACCAAAACCAACGGTGCACAAAGCAACGCGTGCGACCACCACAACAACTACGACAACGACGCGAACGGTGAAAGTTGTGCGGGGGAAACGCGTGGTGGTGAAAGGTAAGCCGCAGCCCCCGAAGATTGGAAGTGCGGCAGCGGACTGGTCGCGCTGGCCGATGGGCACGACATTCCGATTACTTTCCACTGGGCAGATTTATCGCGTCGACGACTACGGCTGGGCATTGGCTGGACGCAACACTATCGACCTCTACATGGCTACGCAGGCGGAGATGAACGCGTGGGGCGCGCGGGAAGAGCCGATTCAGATTCTAAAATGGGGCGACTCAGAGGAAAGTTTGCGCTTTTTGGAGCGGCATCAGGATTACAAGCATATCCGCCGCATGGTGCTCGAGCTTCAAGGCGACGAAGAAGCGGCGGCGCAATTGCACTAATTCGCTTTCCCTCCTCTGTCATTCCGAGCGCAGCGAAGCGGAGTCGAGGAATCTCTATCTCTGATTGAGACATAAGTAAGAGATCCTTCGACTTCGCTCAGGATGACAACGTAGCAAAATCCATTACGATCTTTCCAGAGTTACCGGACTTGGCGAGCTCGATGGCTTCTTTGAATTGTTGAAATGGAAAGTGATGGGTGATGACAGGTGAAATATCCACACCGCTCTGGATCAGGGAGGTCATTTTGTACCAGGTTTCGAACATTTCGCGTCCGTAGATTCCTTGCAGCGTCAGGCTATGAAAGACGACGACATTCCAATCGATCGACGCGGTTGATGGCATGATCCCGAGGAGCGCGATTTTGCCGCCGTAAAACATATTCGGGAGAATATCGGCGAAAGCTTTGGGGTTACCCGACATCTCCAGGCAAACATCGAAACCTTCCTTCATTCCGAGCCGCGTCATCGCATCCGCTAATTTTTCCGCGCGCACATCGAGCGCCAGCGTCGCACCCATTTTTCGGGCGAGATCGAGACGATAGGGATTGACGTCGGTGATGACGATGTGGCGGGCGCCGGCATGCCGGCAAATCGGAATGGCCATGCAACCAATCGGGCCCGCGCCGGTAATGAGCAGGTCCTCACCGACAAGATCGAAAGTGAGGGCGGTGTGCACAGCGTTTCCTAGCGGATCAAAACAGGAAAGGACATCGAGCGAAATGGAAGGATCGGCATGCCACGCGTTGCTTGCTGGGATAGAGACAAATTCGGCCCAGGCACCGGGACGATTAACGCCGACGCCCAAGGTATTCGGGCAAAGGTGACGGCGGCCGGCAAGACAATTCCGGCAATGCCCGCAAGTGATGTGACCTTCCCCCACGACGAGATCGCCTTGCGCAAACCCGCGCACATTTGTTCCAACCGACGCGATCTCGCCGACGAATTCGTGGCCGATGGTCATCGGAACGGGAATCGTCTTCTGCGCCCAATCATCCCATTTGTAAATGTGAATATCGGTGCCGCAGATTGAGGCCTTCTTCGTTCGGATCAGCACATCGCCCGGGCCAACTTCAGGCACAGGGACTTGTTCGAGCCACAGGCCCGGTTCGGGTTTGGCTTTCACGATTGCCTGCATCGTTTTTTGCATCGCGACCTAAATCTAGGCGAATCAGGAAATGAGGAAAATAGGAATCAGCAAAAGTCGTCATTGGAGCGAAAGCGAAAGGCTCGCGACGAGCTCACCCCGTGGTGGAATGCCTGTGGACATTTTCCCTCTTCATTCGGATGATGGGGTTCCATGTCCGCAACGGCCGAGACGCAAGAAATAGGAAAGAAACCGGCGACGCCGCGCGCCGTTTTTATTCTGCGATTCACCAGCACGATCATCCTCTGGACCGTTGCGTTGCTCATTGCTTTTTCAGGCTTCGAGCTGGCGTTTTGGGGCTTGATCAGTGCCTTCGGTCTGATCTCGCTCTGGGAATTCTACGGCATGCTCGATCAGCGCGGACTACCGAATTTCAAGCTTACAGCGATGATTTGCGGCGTAGCCATGCTCTGCGGGAGCTTTTATTACTTTTCCCATTTTGGACTGGCGAATTCCTACGAGTTTGAGACGGCAGTGTTGTTATTGTTTTTGCTGACCGTAATCACGAGGCAGATGTTTGCGCGTTTACGCGAGGACGAACCCCTCCAGGCAATGGCCTACACCCTCTTTGGCCTTCTCTACGTCCTCTGGCTCTTCAATTTCATGACCAAAATTCTTTATGTCGTACCGCGATCGGACACAGGTGCGATCATGGGGCAATTTTACTGTCTTTATTTAATTGCGATCACGAAGTTCAGCGACATGGGCGCGTATCTTACCGGCAGCGTCATCGGACGGCATCCGCTGATTCCGCACATCAGCCCAAAGAAAACATGGGAAGGATTTTTTGGTGCGATGGGATTTTCGTTGTTGGCGAGTCTCGCGCTTTTCAAATTGATGCCCGGACATCTCTCCGCGTTGAACTGGACCCATGCCACCATTTTGGGACTGCTGCTTGGCTTCGCGGCGGTGATCGGCGATCTGGCAGAATCGATCATCAAGCGCAGCACCGGGGTGAAGGATTCCGGAAGATTGTTACCGGGCATTGGCGGAGCCCTCGACCTGGTCGATAGTTTACTCTTCACCGCACCGCTACTGTTTTTTTATCTTCGATTGGTAGTGCGAGTTCCATGACTTGAGATGAGTGGTACCGCAGAACTTCGCTGCGAAGTTTTCATATGAAACGAAAGCGGGTTGTCGTTCTCGGCGCCACCGGTTCCATCGGCGAAAGCGCTGCGAAAGTTGCGCGAGACATTCCTGAGCGCGTAGAAATTGTCGGCCTCGCGGCGAACTCGAAGGCGCGTGAGCTTGCGGCACAAGCCAACGAATTGCGACCGGCCGCAATTTGCATCGTCGATGAGACAAAACTCAGCGAGTTGCGCGCAAACCTAAAGTATCAGCCGGAGATTTTTTCCGGCGAAACGGGCCTGTGCGAGATCGCGTCAACGGTCGCAAGCGACATGGTTTTGGTCGCAATTGTTGGGACTGGTGGTTTGCGGCCGGCGCTGGCTGCAATCAAGGCGGGGAAAGATCTGGCCGTTGCCAGCAAGGAGATTTTGGTGATGGCGGGCGAGATTGTGATGCGGGAATCGCGCGAAAAGGGAGTGCATGTGCTGCCGGTTGATAGCGAGCACAACGCGATTTTTCAATGCCTTCAAAGTGGGGGGGGCTCTCGTGCCCCGAACGGTCGCGGCGCTGAGGCCGCTTCCACTCAGTCCAGCGATATACGCCGAATCATTCTCACCGCCAGCGGCGGTCCGTTCCGGGAAATGCCAGCCGAGAAGTTTTCGGGAATTACGGTGGAACAAGCGCTGAGACATCCGACTTGGAACATGGGGCAGAAGATCACGATCGATTCGGCCACACTATTCAATAAGGGACTGGAAATGATTGAGGCGCATTGGTTATTTGGAGTGGGAATGGCGCAGGTGGAAGTAGTGATCCATCCGCAAAGCATTGTTCATTCGATGGTCGAATTCGCCGATGGCTCGGTGCTGGCCCAGTTGTCGCACTCCGACATGTGTTTCCCGATTCAATACGCCATCACCTGGCCGGATCGCGTGCCGAATTCGCTGCCGCCGCTCGATTTTGGAAAACTGGCGGAACTGAAGTTTGCGCGACCGCGCTACGATGATTTCCCCGCGCTCGGCCTGGCCCGGCGCGCCGGTGAAACCGGCGGCACACTTCCCGCTGTTTTGAACGCGGCCAATGAAATTGCGGTCTCAGCTTTTCTCGAGAAACGCATGAGTTTCCCCCAAATCTGGCAAACAGTTGAGCAGGTGATGAACGCGCACGAGTCCGTTGCACAACCCAATCTCGATGAGATATTGAGGGCTGACCATTGGGCGCGCGCGGAAGCAGGGAGGCACGCAAAAACGTTGAATCGTTAACGCGTTACATCGGAACCGCCGGCGCCCAACTCGAATTACCATTCTCCAATCACGATTGACGTTTCCACCATGATCCTCCATATCGCGCGCGTCATCCTCATCATTTTCGAGGTCCTGACTCTTTTCAATTTGCTCATCATCGTGCACGAGCTTGGCCATTTTTTAGCCGCGCGCTGGCGTGGCCTTTATATCGAAAAATTTGGCGTCTGGTTCGGCAAACCGATTTGGAAAAAAACGATCAACGGCGTGGAGTACTCGCTTGGTTCTCTGCCGTTCGGCGGGTTCGTCGCACTGCCACAACTCGCCCCCATGGACATGATCGAGGGCAAAGCGGACGTCGATCGCGCGCAGTTGCCGAAGATTTCGGCGTTCGACAAAATCATCGTCGCCTTCGCTGGTCCACTTTTCAGTTTCCTGCTTGCTGTCGTTTTTGCGATCGTCATCTGGACGGTGGGGCGACCGGTCAGCGAATCGGAAGCGACCACGATTATCGGCTATGTAGTTCCCGATGGGCCCGCGGCCCAAGCTGGTCTCAAGGCGGGCGACAAGATCATTTCGGTAGACGGGCACGCGGTCACTCGTTTCGGTGGCATGAGCGAAGACTCAATCAGCTGGCGCATTGTCCGCAGTGAAGACGAAACCATTCCGATCACGGTCGAGCGAAACGTGGATGGGGAGACGCGTTTAATCACGGTGGAGGCAAAACCGATAATCCCGCAAACGCGCGCGTGGTGGCAGCGGAAGGGGTTACGGCAGATCGAAATTGTTCCGGCCGAGACGCCATTGGTCGCGCGTGTCTTGCCGGACAGCCCCGCGGCGAAGGCCGGAATACAAGCGAACGATTTAATCGTCGGGCTCAACGGCAAACCGCTTTATTATATTAACGGGATTGATGATTTTTTGCGCGAAAATCCGTCCACGCCCATTCAGTTAAACCTGAAGCGGAACGACGCGGATGTGACGGTGCCATTTG
>Ga0193750_1000521_pt1 | contig 10485 bp, 13 predicted proteins | sample L1c1metaG_FD_160569 | JGI IMG/M metagenome (GOLD analysis project Ga0193750, IMG submission 160569) | Soil microbial communities from a riparian zone of the East river system, Colorado, United States - L1c1 | ecosystem: Environmental > Terrestrial > Soil > Riparian zone | place: USA: East River...
CGGATCTGTGAGTGGGGGCACCGGCGCGGAGAGCTTCAGCTGGGCGATCTCGGTGCCCGTGCGGCATGCCGACGCGGCGCTCGAGCTGCTCGCCGATGTCGTGCAGCACCCGACGTTCGAGCCGGCAGCTCTCGAGACGGAGCGCGCGCTCGCGATCGCCGATCTCGAGATGCTGCGCGATGACATGTACCGGTATCCGCTCCGGCTTCTCAAGGCGTCGGCTTTTCCGCGACATCCGTACGGCGTGCCGGCGTCGGGAACCGAGGAATCGCTCGTGTCGATCGACGCGAGCGAGGTGCGCGAATGGCATCGCGCGCGTGTGCTCGAGGGCTCGAGCGTGATCGCGATCGTCGGCGATGTCGAGCCCGACGAGATCGCCGGGATCGCCGCCGCGCGATTCGGTGAGCTGCAGTGGCGCGAGGTGGTGCCGCTCTCAAATCCCCAGTGGCCGGCCGCGCCCGCGATCACCGTCGAGTCGCGCGACAAGGCGCAGAGCGCGCTCGCGCTCGCGTTCCCGTCGCCGGCCCGCGGCGACGATGCGCGCATCGCCGCGGAGCTGCTCGCCGGCGTGGCGAGCGGGCTCGGGGGACGCTTCTTCGATCAGCTGCGCGACCGTCAATCGCTTGCGTACACGGTGAGCGCCTTCACCGCCGAATGGCGGAACGCGGGGATGTTCATCTCGTACATCGCGACGGGTCCGGAGAAGGAGGAGGTCGCGCGCGCGGGCTTGCTCGCCGAGTTTGCGAAGCTGCGCGAGGCGCCGGTGACGAGCGCGGAGCTCGCGCAGGCGAAGGAGTACGCCATCGGCACGCACGCCATCCGGTCGCAGAGCGGCGGCGCGCTGCTCGGGGAGCTGATCGACGCCTGGATGTTCGGGCGCGGACTGAGCGAGATCGACGAGCACGACGAGCGAATTCGCCGAGTGACCGCGAGCGATATGCAGGAGGTTGCGAATCGCTATTTCGCGGAGAATGCGCTGGTGCAGTCGGTGATTCGAGGGCGCGCGCGGAGCGTGTAGGCGGTCGGTCCGCGTCTGCCTACGGCGCCGCGTTCTCCGAGAGCACGCGAATCGCGCGCGCGAGTGTTGCGGCCGCGGGGCGCACTCGCCCTCCCGGCGCGCGAAGCCCAACGGGCGTACCATAGTCGCTCGCCTCGAGCACGATCACACCCTTCACGGGGCGGCGGCTCGTCGCCCACGCCAGCGTGCCCCAGATCGCACTCGCCTGGCTCTCTTCACCGTGCACCATCGGCAGCCCGCCCGCCTCGAGCACCCAGTGCTCCTTCGGCTCTGGATAGCTGTTGAGCCAACTGTCGGCCGTGCGCATGTGCTCGTCGAGTGTCCCCGCGCCGCCGAGCCATGGGAAGAGTGTGAAGCCAATCGCGTCGACGGGCGAGGCCGGCGCGGCGGCCCAGGCGTAGAGGGCGCTGTCCCGCGCGCCGAATCCGCCCACGTGCGCGAGCACACGCACAGCCGGCGTCGCCTGGTGCGCGATGAGCGCCGCGTGGCGGAAGTACGAGATCCAGATCGCGATCGGCACGCGCCCCAGCGCGCGCGACGTGGCGCCGTTCGGATCGACGGCGGGGATGATGAAGTCGGGGTGCAGGGCACGCACGATGCGCGCGAGGTCCGCCGCCCGCTCCTCGAAGTACGCGCCCTGCTCCGTGGCCGCGGGCGCGTGCTCGTTCGAGAGATCGAGCGCGACGAAGAGCTGGCGCTCGCCGCGCTGGTCGGCGAGCACGTGCGCGAGCGAATCGAGGGCCGCGTTCGTCGTGCCCGAGGGCGAGATGTAGATGGACAGCGCCTGCGCTCCGACCGTGTCAGCGAGGTCCAGATCTCCCTCGAGCGCGAGCGGCGGGGGGCCGCTCTCGAGCGTCGGAAAGATCTTGAGGCCGATCGCGAAGTCGCTGTCCGCACGCTCGGTGAGGCGCTCGCTCGCGTAGCCGGCGTAGCTGCGCACCGCGCTCGTCGCCGCCGGCACGTCGAGAATGATGATCGTGACCCAGATCGCCGCGAGCGCCGCGACCGCGGTGCGGAGGATGGTGCCGGCGCCGCGGCGGCCGGCTGTCGGCGGCGCGACGATCGGGATGTGCAGAAAGTAGGGGAGGAAAAGCGCGAGCGGAGTCGCGCTGTAGGCGAGCGAGCTCGCGTCGGCAGCCGACAGCACGATGATCGGCGACGGCACGTCGTAGCCACGGTAGATCGCAAAGCGCGCGATGGCTACGACCGCGAGCACCACGTCGTAGGCGACGATCGGGGCGCCGATGGGCGGCGCGACCGCACGCTGCGAAAGCGCGTACGCCGCCTGAATCGCGATCACGATCGTCGTCGCGGGCCACACCCACGCCAGCGTGTAGAGCGCGCGCCCGGTGAGCACGGAGGCCGAGACGAGCAACACCGTCAATGCGGGCAGCAGCAGGAGTCCGCACAGCGCGCAGAGAAACGCCATCGTCCGCTGCGTGGATTGCAGGCGCGCCGCGCGCCCGGCGATCGTGAGATTCCAGATGAGCACAAGCGCGGTGAGCACGAGATGCGCCGTGGCGAGTTGCGCCGGCGCGAAGATGGTGCTCATCCGCGGCCGCGAACCTCGCTGCGCATCTCTTTCGGCGCGAGACGGCGGGTGAAGACGTCGAGTGCCTTCTGCGCGTCGCGCGTTGCGGGTGCAAGAATGTCGAGAAAAAGCGTGCCGCTCTCGGGGAGCGTGCGCAACGTGATGTGGCACGCGTCGAGAAACAGCACCGCTGCCACTGCGCCATCGGGAAGCTGACGGACCACAGGCGCGCCGATGGCCGAGAGGCCGGCGGCGCTGGCGGCCGCGATGAGAAGACCGGTCAACGCGGTCGCGTCGCGCAGCGCGGGCGCCGCGACTCCCGTGAGGTCGGCGATGACGTGGGTGAACGCCGATCCACCGGCCTTGGCGAGTGTTGCGGTCATTGACGGTGGCTTGGGTTACGGTTCTGCGTTCGGAGGGTGCGCAATATCCATGTAGGTGCTTCGCGAAATGCTGGCAAGCGTTGTCGGCGTCGGCTTAACTTGGGGCGTGCGCCGTCCACCGATGCTCACCGTGCCGAATTTGCTGTCGGCCTCGCGATTCCCGCTCGCCGCCGCCTTCCTGGCAAGCGAGGCCACCTCAGTGCGGGTCGCGCTGATTGGCGCCGCATCCCTCACCGATGTACTCGACGGTTGGCTCGCCCGTCGGCAACAGACCACCCGCCTCGGCGCCCTCCTCGACCCGATTGCCGACAAGACCTTTGTGCTCGTCGCGATCTCCGCCTTTCTGATCGCGGGCGAGCTCTCGACGTTCGAGTACTTCGTCATCCTGCTCCGCGACTTCGCTACCGCTGTCGGATTCTTCGTCGCCTACATGAGGTCGGATCTCGACCCCAAGAACTTCAAGGCGCGGATGTCGGGGAAGGTTGTGACGGTGCTGCAGCTCGCCACCGTGCTCGCGCTCGTGCTGCATGCGGCGATTCTTCGGCCACTCATCTGGGCGGTCGGCGCCGCGTCCGTGTGGGCGATCGTCGACTACACACTGTTCCTCCGCCGGCAGCGCGCCGGGGCGTGACACACGGAAAATGCGCGATCGCTGTCGCGGCGCTGCTCGTCGGCGTCGCAGCGGTGGCCCATGCGCAGGCGCCGCGCGTACAGCCCGAGGCACGCATCGACGGCTTCATCGCGAGGCGGGGAGCCCTCCAGGGCGCACTCGGCGCCGACATCACCATCTCGTCGGAGATGCACCTGGAGCTCGCGGCCGGCATTGGGCCGTCGTTTTCGAGCGGCGTGAGCTCGAGCGTCAGTGCGCGTGGCGATGCGATCGTGCACTTCCTGGTCGACCCGAGCCACGTCATGCGCTGGTCTCCCTACGCCGGCGGCGGCATCGGCGCGCGCTACGACCGCGGCCCGGAGTGGCGAGGCGTCGCGATCGTGGTCGTCGGCGTCAATGCTCCGAGGTGGAAACATGCGATCCCGTTTCTCGAGGCGGGCTTTGGCGGAGGCGTGAGAATTGGCGCGGGACTTCGTCGCTCGCAGTAGCCGTCTACGCCCGGCGACACCCAACCTCCTGGATGAACGAAACCCCTACGCCAGAGCGCAGGGGCGGTGCATCAAATAGCGGGCAGTTCGGGAATCAGGCTGCGGTCGCGGCGTCGACGGGCTCGCTCTCGATTCGCGACTTCGGCGGCTGCGAGAAACGAAGGCCCAGCGTGCGGAGCTCGGACAGCTCCTCCTTCGTCAGCTCGTGATAGCGATCCCCAAGGTACGCCATCGTTTCGGTAAACCACTCATCCTGGTGCTCTGGAGTCGCCTGAGGCACTCCGCAACGAATCACCTGCTGGAACATCTCATCTCGTGCTTGCTCGAACGGCGTTGGAACGCTCACTTCTTTGCGTCGGGTTCTAATGTTGTTGGCCATGCATCCTGTTGGTGTGGAAGTCCTGCAAATATAAGCGTTTTCACTCGGTCATTCCAGCAAAAGGAACGATTTCGGGAGTTGAACGTCTCTGGCATACCCTGACGCTTCGACTGCGTTCAGATTGAGCGTTGAACGAGCTCGTCAATCAATTGTGTGAGCGTCTCGGGTGACTCTTCCGGGACGAGCCGGCCTACACCGGGCAACTTGACGAGCACGCTTCCCGGGATCGCGCCCTGAAGACGCTCCCCCATGCCGCTGTCGAGCCACTGATCGGCCTCCCCCCACACTATTGTCGTCGGAACCCCGATAGTCTTGAGCGCCAGGTCCGACACATCCTCGGCCCGCAGCGCTCGCGCGACCGCCAGGAGGTGGGAAACGCCCTCTGAGCCCACGTACGGGGCCAGGTAGCGCGCGACGAGCCTCGCCGGCATGCGCTCCCGGTCGGCGACGCTCCCCTCGAGCAGGCGCCGGAGCAGTGGCGCCGCTCCGAGCATCCCCTGCGTCAGCCGAAAGGCGAAGCGCGCCGTTTCCCGCTGCACGAGCTTCACATCGCGCGCCGGGCACTCATCGAAGCCCACGCTGTTGATCAGCATTAGGGCGCCCACTCGCGTCGCCCGAGTAACCGCGAGCCGCTGCGCGACGCCACCGCCCGCATCGATGCCCACTACCGTCGCGCGCGGGATGCGCAGCGCCGTCATCACGCGATCGATGTGCTCGGCCTGCGCGGCGATCGAGTAGTCGCCCTCGAGTGGACGATCGGACTCGCCGTAGCCCAGCAGATCGATCGCGAGCGCGGTGTGGCCCAACTCGGCGAGGCGCGGCGAAATGGAGCGCCAGAGAAAGCTCGATGTCGGGAAGCCGTGGATGAGCAGCACGGGCTGCCCGCCGTGTCCGAATCGCTCGACGTGGAGGGCGCCGCCGCCGGCCGGAATTCGGAGGATGTCGGCTTGAATGTGGAGCTCCGAAAGGGTCGGGGAACGAGAAAACTACAGCATCCGCGACTTGCTTGCGCAACATCGGACTCCCGGTAGCTTTCGGGAATTCGAGAGCGACGCGCGAAACGGCCGTAAGTGCGGGCCGTGCACCACACGAGGCAGCAGCATGTCGGAATCCGAGGAAACGTACGACGACAAACGAGCGCGCATGCTCGAGAGACTTTTACGCGAGTTGGCCGCGCGCATCGGCGAGCTGGATGGGCGCGGCGAGCTGCTGCGCTATGCCGGCGAGCTGACCAAGCGCATTGGAGACATTCGAAGCGAGCTCTTTCATTACGAAGTGCGCGCTACATACGACACTCCCGATATCGCCGAAAATCGCCGAATCGTGGACGACGCCCAAAAGAGAAGCGAGAGCCAATGGCAGACAAAGGAGTGGACGGCGGACGAGGACGACGACCCAGCGTGGTGAGTAAGCAGCGCGGCAACTCCTCGCAGCGCTTCTACATGGTGCTCGCGCTCGTGGTGGTGGCGGGCGGGCTGCTGATCGTTCGAGCCGCCCGCGCGCCTCGCGCACGCGCGAACGTCACGACCGCACCCATCACGGCCGCGCAGGCCGAGGGCTACCTGCTCGGCAATCCGAACGCTCCCGTGCAGATCCTGGAGTTCGCCGACTTCGAGTGCCCGGCGTGCGGAAACTTCTCCGTCATCACCGAGCCGGACGTGCGCGCGCGGATCGTCAACACTGGCCTCGCGAGCTATCGCTTCTTCGATTTTCCGCTGCCGATGCACAAGAACACCATTGCGGCCTCGAACGCCGCCGCGTGCGCCGCGGACCAGGGGAAGTTCTGGGAGATGCACGATGCGCTGTTCCGCAACCAGCCCGAATGGAACGGCGAGGCGACCGACAATCCGAAAAAGGTCTTCGTCGGATACGTGAAGACGCTGGGCATCAACAGCGACAGCTGGGAGAAGTGCTTCGACGCGCAGACGCACCAGCCGCGCATCATGGCGAACCAGGCGGAGGGGGTTCGCCGGAATGTGCAGTCGACGCCCACGTTCGTCATCGGCACCCGCGTGATCCCCGGCGGAATGAGCTACGACGTGATCAAGGCGTACGTCGACAGCGCCACCAAGGAAGCGCCCGTGGTCGCGAAGGCCGACACCACCGCAGCGAAGAGCAAGACGAAGTGAGCCGGCGGCAGACACTCGTTCTGCTCGCCGCTGTCGGAATCGGCATCGCGCTCTACCTCACGCTCTACAAAGTTGGCGTGATCGGTGTGCTGAGCTGCTCCATCGGCTCCTGCGAAACGGTGAACACGAGCAAGTGGTCGATGCTCATGGGCATCCCGATCGCGGCGTGGGGGCTCGCGGCATACGCGGCGCTGCTCGTAGTCGCGATGGCGGGGAGCACCGAGGCGCGTGAAGCGAGTGTGCCCATCGCGCGCATGCTCGTCGCGCTCGCAGCGTGGAGCGTGCTCTTCTCCGCGTGGCTGACGTACCTCGAGCTGTTCGTCATCCACGCGATCTGCATTTGGTGCGTGACGTCGGCGCTGCTCTGGGTGGTGATTCTCGCGGTGAGCGTGGCCGATCTGCGCGCGGTGAGCCGCGCCGCAATCGCTCCCTGACCGGTACCCTCACCCCATGACGAGCACGACCTTGTCCGTGCTCCCCGCGTCGATCGCGCGATAGACGGCCGGCCCTTCCGCGAGCGGCATCTCCTTCACGGCGTTCGGCGGCGGGATCAGCCCCTCGTCGAACGCCTCGGCGATTGGCTCGAGCATCTCTGCGCACGCCTCCACGTCGTAGAGCAGCGAGTTGACGCCCACGAGCACTCCGCCAGTGCGATACAGGTCGAGCAGCGGAAGATTCACGTGTCCGCCTTTCGGCGCGGCGATCGTCGCGATCCGTCCGAACTCCGCGATCGCGCCGACTGCGGCGTCCACCCACTGGCCCGTCGTGTCCAACACGAGATCGGCGCCGCCGAGGAAGTGGTTGTTGATGTCCGTCGCGAATGTCTTCGCGTCGCTCAGCAGAACGATTGGAATGCCGGAGGCGCGAAGGGCATCCGTCATATCCGCCTCGCGCACTGCGGCCACGATTTGCGATGTGCCGAGCACGCGCGCGAGTGCGAGCGCCGCGCTGCCGACCGCGCCCACGCCGATCACGACGAGCGTGCGATCCTCCACTACCAGCCCGCCGCGGCGAAGCGCGTTCCACGCCGTCGTGTAGGGGACACCGCAGCTCGCCGCGAGCGCGAATGACAGCGATTCGGGCTTCAGCCCCAGTGCGATCGTGGGAATCACGAGATACTCGGCGTGCGTGCCGTCGTGAGAGAAGCCGAGCTCCGCACCCGTTCCCCACACCTCGCGTCCAATCCATTCTTTCGGGCCCTTCTCTACGACGCCCGCAAAGTCCCGACCCGGCGTTCGCGGGAGCGTAGTCTCGTGAAATAGTCCGAGCACATTCTTCACGTCGCTCGGATTAACTCCCGCGGCGACGACGCGCACCAGCGCCTCGGTCGCGCCGGGAGCCGGCTTGTCCAACTCCACGAGCTGCAGCGCGTCGAGGCTGCCAAATCGATCAAAGCGTAGCGCTTTCACAGCAACCTGTATCAGTAGAGTTGTTCGGATTGACCGAAGTATCGAACAAATAGTTGCATCGCAGCGTTTGTATGCCAGCTGACACTTTGGTGCTCGGCCCTTCGTATGGACGGTGCACGCATTGAATGATACAATTGGTGCCGGTTGGAGCGCTTCAATCGTTTGATTAGAAGGAAAGTGGGCGATGGTACGCACCATGCTTCTCGAGTACGGCAGTCGCACGTCGCTGCCCGCACGAACTTTTACATCGGAGCTCGGCATGTTGGCACAGCTGTTTCCTGAACGAATATTTTCGAGAAAGCTCAATCCGTCCGCCGACAAGCGCTTGCGTCTCGCGCAGGCGCGCGCGGAAGAGTCGATCGTGCAATCGCATGTCGAGAACGCGCTGATGTTCGTCGACAATCTTGCCGAGGATCTTCCCTTCGATCGCGCGATCGAGACCTACGTGCGCGTGATGGGAATTCCCGAGCCGCTCGCCAGTACCGTGGTGACGCGCACCCTCGTCGTGCTCGGCGAGGATCTCGTTCCGTATCATCGTCGCAACACGGAGACCGCTCGCCCCGAGGAAACGGGACGTCCGTCGCTTCGCCTCAACGACGCATCGGACGCGCGCGTCCGCACCATTCGCCGCGCCTGATCCCTCGGTAACATGTCCGACACGGAGATCAAACTTCTGAGCGCCTCGCCGAACATCAGCGAGGCGCTCTGCACGATGTTGACGGAGGTCGTCGCGAACGGCGGATCGGTTGGCTTCATGCACCCGGTTGAGCCGGAACGGGCGAAAGCGTTCTGGGATGGCGCGCTCGCAGCGGCCGACCGGAAGCAACGCCTCGTACTCGGCGCGTGGGACGGGGATCTCCTCATCGGCACGGTGACGCTGCTGCTCGATTCTCCACCCAACCAGCCGCACCGCGCCGAGATAGCGAAGATGATGACGCGCCCCAGCCACCGGGGCCGCGGCATCGCCTCCACCCTCATGCGAGCCGCCGAGGATCTCGCCCGGCAGCACGGTCGCACACTTCTGGTGCTCGACACTGCCGCCGACGAAGGCGCATCGGGACTCTACGAGCGACTCGGATTCACGCTGGCCGGAGAGATCCCCGACTATGCGCTCAAGCCACACGGCGGGCTCACCGCGACCAAAATCTACTGGAAGAAGATCGGAGCCTAGTGTTATGCGTTTGGAGATTCGTAGTCATTCCTCGCGGCCATTCCCTTTTCGGGGGAGCTTGAAACGGTTCTCGCAGATCACGCGATAGAACTTCGGTTCATAACCGAAATGCAGCAGGAGGCCCACTTCCAGGCTCGTCGCGCACAGGTAGCTGAACAGCTGCAGCTTGGCGCTGGGATGAAGGCGCTCCGTGGCCTTGGTCTCGAGGACGAGCTTCTCATCGACGATCATATCGAGTGTCTGCCAAGCAAGTGGCTCACCTCGATAATAGACCATAACCGCGACCTCACGATCGACCCGATGACCCTTGGCGACCAGGTCTCGTTCCAGCGCGAGCGCGTAGAGGTACTCCCGAAATCCGAACCCGAGTTCTTTGTGAACCTCGTAGAACGCTCCGATGACGGAGCGCGTCAGTGCCTCCTCAAGCAGCCCGCCCTCGCGTTTCGCACTCATCCGTTAAGGTCCGTTCGTTCCGTTCAATTCGTATCATCAATCTGTTAGTGCCTGTAACGCGCAGCGGCGGATCGCTTTCGCAACTGCCGCTCGGGCTGGCCTTAACAGGGTGAAAAACGAAGCGAACGGATCAGACGGATGAAACGGATCAGACTCCAAGTGGACAACGAATCTCTGACGCACGACGCTAACCCTCCAGCGACTCGTACTGAACCTTCAGCGATGCTACCACGGCCGGATCCGCCAGCGTCGTCGTGTCGCCAAGCGCGCGCCCTTCCGCGATGTCGCGCAGCAGGCGCCGCATGATCTTTCCGGATCTCGTCTTCGGGAGATCCGCGCTGAAGATGATGTCGTCCGGCTTTGCGATCGCGCCGATCTTCGTCGCCACGTGCTCGCGCAGCTCCGCGTTCAGCTCCGGGGTGGGCTTCATGCCCTCGCGCAGCGTCACGAAGGCGGCGATCGCCTGTCCCTTCAGGTCGTGCGCCTTTCCGACCACGGCCGCTTCGGCGACCGCCGGATGATCGACGAGCGCCGATTCCACCTCCATGGTCCCGATGCGATGTCCGGCGACGTTGAGCACATCGTCGACGCGGCCGAGGATCCAGAAGTTGCCGTCGGCATCGCGCTTGGCGCCGTCGCCGGGAAAGTAGAGATCGAGGCGACCGGGCCACTTCGAGAAGTACGTGTTCACGTAGCGCGCGTCGTCGCCCCAGATCGTCCGCAGCATTCCCGGCCACGGCTTCGTGATCGCGAGCAGGCCGCCGCCAACTCCGATCGGCTTTGCTCCATCGTCGAGCAGCTCGGCGAAGATGCCCGGGAACGCAACGGTCGCGCTTCCCGGCGTCGTCTCGGTGATGCCGGGGAGCGGCGAGATCATGATCGCACCCGTCTCCGTCTGCCACCACGTGTCGACG
>Ga0193750_1000522_pt1 | contig 10476 bp, 7 predicted proteins | sample L1c1metaG_FD_160569 | JGI IMG/M metagenome (GOLD analysis project Ga0193750, IMG submission 160569) | Soil microbial communities from a riparian zone of the East river system, Colorado, United States - L1c1 | ecosystem: Environmental > Terrestrial > Soil > Riparian zone | place: USA: East River...
CCCGGTCCGAACACCGTCGTATGCAGCGACTGGTAGCCGTTGGACTTCGGCTGCGCGATGTAGTCCTTGATGCGCTCCTGCAGCGGCGTCCATCCATCGTGAATGACGCCGAGCGCGTGATAGCAGTCGGGAACGCTGTTGACGAGCACGCGCACGGCCATGAGGTCGTAGATCTCCTCGTAGGGCTTCTCGCGCGATTTCATCTTCTTCCAGATCGACCAGAGATGCTTCGGTCTGCCGACGACTTCGACGTCCTTGATTCCGGCGTGCTTGAGCTCGCGTTCGAGCGGCTCCGAGAACTGGCCGATGAGCTGTTCGCGCAGGTCTCGCTTCTGCGCGACGAGCTTGGCGAGCGCCTTGTACTCCGGCGGCTCGATGTACTTGAAGGAGAGATCCTCGAGCTCCCACCGCATCTGCGCCATTCCGAAGCGGTGCGCGAGCGGCGCGTACAGATCCATCGTCTCCTGCGCGATGCGCCGACGCTTCTCCTCGGGGAGATAGTCGAGCGTGCGCATGTTGTGCAGCCGGTCCGCGAGCTTGATCAGGATGACGCGGACATCCTTCGCGATCGAGAGGAGCAGCTTTCGGTAGTTCTCGACCTGCCGCTCCTCGCGCGACTGGAACGAGATATTTCCGATCTTCGTGACGCCATCGACGATCCCCGCGATCTCTTTTCCGAACTCCTCCGCGACGTCGGCCACGGTGACGGCCGTATCCTCCACGACATCGTGGATGAGGCCGCAGGCGACGGTGCTCGAATCGAGACGCAGCTCGGCCAGGATCTTCGCGACTTCGACGCAGTGGTGCAGATAGGGCGCGCCGGACGACCGCTTCTGCCCGTAATGCGCCTTTTCGCTGAACTTGTAGGCGCGCGCGATGAGATCCGCGTCGAGTCGCTCGAGGCGGGAATCACCGAGATTCAGCTCGGGGAGAATCGATTTGAGCGTCGGAGCCGTCAATGCCGTCCTGTGCTCACCGTGAGTCCAGCCACCCAACCTATAACACGACACGCACGCATATGGATAGCACACACACACTGGCTGCAATCTTCCATGCAACGATTAACGCCATAACGGGCTCGGTGGTGCCCGGGCGAACCGATCGTGCAGGTCATTTGCAGCTGCGTTACAACAATCCCGCCTCCGCGAAGCTGACGTAACGTCCGCGCCCGACGATCAAGTGGTCGTGCACGGGGATGTCGAGCAGTCGCCCCGCCGCTACCAGCTGATCCGTCACTGCGCGGTCGTCCGCGGACGGCGTCGGATCCCCGCTCGGGTGATTGTGCACGAGGATGATCGCGGCCGCGCGCTCCGCAATCGCCTCGCGAAAGACTTCGCGCGGATGCACGAGCGAGGAATTCAGAATTCCGCGCGTGACCGCGATGTCGCGTTCCAACCGGTGTTGCGAGTCGAGCACTGCAACGTGGAACTCCTCGACGGGCAGATCCTGCAGCCGCGATGCAAAGGCTGCGTAGACCTCGCGAGGCGACCGCATCGGAGCGCCCTCATCGCGCCCCTCGCTCGCCATGCGCCGACCCAGTTCGAGCGCTGCGTGGACCGTTGCCGCGCGCGCCGCGCCGATTCCGTGCATGGCGGTGAGCGAGGCAACTGGCTGCGCGGCGATCCGGCGAAGCGATCCGCCCGCAGATTCGAGAATGGCCTGTCCGACGGCGATCGCCGAGCGACCGGTGCCGCCGGTACCTACGACGATCGCGAGCAGCTCGGCGGCGCTCATCGATGCTGCCCCGTGATCGCGCAACCGTTCGCGCGGCCGTTCGGATCGGGGAAGCTCCCTAATACTTAACGCGGTTGGTGCGGTGAGGCCAGCGGAGGGCTGCACGGATGTCGTCTCCTCGAGGAGAATTCGCGGGCCGACAAGGCCCGCGCCCCCTAGATAGCCGGGCGTGCGCCAGGTGGGGCATCCGATTCATTCGACGTCGATGAAACCGTCGCCGTCGCGTTTCGACCGAAACTCCGAGAGGACGGCGATTCTCTAGCTCGGGGAGTTAGACGGTCGCTCCGTGGCACTTCTTGAACTTCTTACCCGAGCCGCACGGGCAGGGGTCGTTGCGCCCGACCGACGACCAGTCAGTGTTTCCCGGGGCCTGGGGGGCCAGACTCGTCACGCGACCGGCGCCGACGACACGCGCCTCCTTCCGCGCGACGACGTCGCTTTTCGGCGCTTCGTCCGGTCCGATGTCCACCTCGCCATCGGGCCGTCCAGGCCTCGCCGAGCTCGCACCGTCGCCATCGGGCTGCACGTCCTCGAGGATTCCGAGCGCGTTGTAGCGTCGCGTCGGTGCAGCGGGCGCGGGCACGCGCGGGCCGCGACGGCCATTTGGCGAATCATCCGGTCCGGGCGGTGGGCCACCCTGCTGTTCGAACACGATCTGCGCGCGAAGAAAGCGCTCGGCGAAGGTGTGGTAGAGGTCGGACATGAGGTCCACGAACATCGTGTACGCCTCGTGCTTGTACTCCACCAGCGGATCCTTCTGCCCCCACGACCGGTAGTGGATCGCTGCGCGCAGCTGATCCAGATCATAGAGATGGTCCTTCCACTTTTCGTCGAGCACGTGGAGCATCACGCGCGAGAGTAGCTCGTCGGAATAGACTTCGAGCGTCGTGAGCTTGGTCGCGAACGCCGCGCTCGCGGCCGCGCGCGCCATTTCCTTCGCCTCGGCGATCGTTCCCGGCTTCACCGCGGCTCCATCCTCGAACTGCGGCACGAAGAGCAGGTAGTGCATCAGGAGATCCTGACGCAGCACGGCGAAGTCCCAGTCGCTCTCCGAGTCGTAACCCTCGAGCGCCTGCTCGACTCGGTGCTCGATCGCGCGCTCGACCATCTTCAGCGCCTCGCCCTTCAGCTCCTCCCCGCCCTCGAGCGCGAACGCACGCAGCGAGTAGATCACCTCGCGCTGCTGGTTCATCACGTCGTCGTATTCCAGGAGCCGCTTGCGCGCCTGGAAGTTCTGCAGCTCCACGCGCTTCTGCGCCTGCTCGATCGAGCGCGTGATGAGCGGATGGGCGAGCACTTCGCCTTCCTGCGCGCCGAGGCGGTCCATGAGCTTGGCGATGCGCTCGGATCCGAAGAGGCGCATCAGGTCGTCTTCGAGCGACAGGAAGAACTGCGTGGCACCCGGATCTCCCTGTCGTCCCGCGCGGCCGCGCAGCTGGCGATCGATGCGCCGCGACTCGTGGCGCTCGGAGCCGATGATGTGGAGCCCGCCCTCCTCCTCCACATCGAGCGTTTTCCCCTCGGGATCCTTCACCTGCGAGGACCTCGACTCCGTGACGCCCTCGCCCAGCTTGATGTCCGTTCCGCGGCCGGCCATGTTGGTCGCGATCGTCACCGCGCCGGGCTGGCCCGCGCCGGCCACGATCTCGGCCTCGCGCTGGTGGTACTTCGCATTCAGCACGTTGTGCCTGATCCCGGCGCGCTGGAACATGCGCGCGAGCGTCTCCGACACATCGACGTTCACGGTGCCCACGAGCACCGGAAAGCCGAGCGCGTGGAGGCGCTGCGTTTCCTCGAGAATCGCGTTGTACTTCTCGCGCCGCGTACGGTAGATCCAGTCCTGCCGGTCGTCGCGAATCACGGGCATGTTCGTCGGAATCACCGCGACCTCGAGCTTGTAGATGTCGTGGAATTCCGTCTCCTCGGTCTCGGCCGTACCGGTCATCCCCGAGAGCTTCTCGTACATGCGGAAGTAGTTCTGGATCGTGATCGTGGCCATGGTCTGGGTCTCGCCCTTCACCTGCACCCCTTCCTTGGCCTCGACAGCCTGGTGCAAGCCCTCGGACCAGCGGCGTCCCGGCATCGTGCGGCCGGTGAACTCATCGACGATGAGCACCTGCCCGTCTTGCACGACGTAGTTCACGTCCTTCTCGTAGAGCGCGTGCGCGCGCAGCAGCTGGTGCACGATGTTCAGCCGCTCGCTGCGCTCCGCGTAGGCGCGCTCGATCGCGGCGCGCGCATCGAGCTTCTCCTGCGGCGCGAGCGTGGCGTCGTGATCGATGCGGTGCACTTCCTCCGAGATGTCCGGAAGCAGAAACGCATCCGGATCTTCGGGCGACATGACGTCCGCGCCGCGATCGGTGAGGTGCACGGTGTGGCCGCGCTCATCGAGCACGAACAGCAGCCGTTCCTCGATGTCCTGGAACTGCTGCTTCGCGGCGGGCTGCTTGCGGTCGGCGATATGGTCCAGCTCCATCCGCTGCACGAGCTGCTTGACACCGGGCTCCTGGAGCGCCTTGAGAAGCCGCTTGTTCTTCGGAGCGCCGAGCTGCGCCTGATAGAACCGCAGCCCGGCGTTCTCGGTGTCTCCGCTCGCCATCGCGGCCTCGCCCTCGGCCACCAGACGGTTCGCGTTGAACTCGCGATACTGCATGTCGCTCTCGTCGCCGACAGGGCCGGAGATGATGAGCGGCGTGCGCGCCTCGTCGATGAGCACCGAGTCGACCTCGTCCACGATCGCATACCAGTGCGGACGCTGCACGCGCTGGTCGAGCGAGACGACCATGTTGTCGCGCAGATAATCGAAGCCGAACTCGTTGTTGGTGCCGTAGGTGATGTCGCGAAGGTAGGCCTCGCGACGCTCGGGTGTGTTGGGCTCCGTGTCGTCGATGCAGCCGACGCTCAGGCCGAGGTACGAATAGAGGTGCCCCATCCACTGCGAGTCGCGCCGGGCCAGGTACGAGTTCACCGTGACGAGATGAGCGCCACGCCCCGCAAGTGCGTTCAGGTACAGCGGGAGCGTCGCGACGAGCGTCTTGCCTTCACCTGTCGCCATCTCGGCGATTTTCCCGAAGTGCAGCTGGACGCCTCCGATGAGCTGCACGTCGTAGTGCACCATGTTCCACGGCGTTTCGTGGCCGGTGACCATGGCGGTAGTTCCGAGCAGGCGGCGCGCTCCTTCGCGCACGGTCGCGAACGCCTCGGGGAGAATCTCGTCGAGCGATTCGGCGATCGCGTCGCGCAGCTCGCCTTCCAGGCCGCCCTTGCCGTCGGGCCCGTTGATCTCGCGGTCGATGCCATCGCGCTCCTCCGCGTCTGGCGTCGAGTGCTTGCGCTCGCGCAGCGCCGCGATCTTTTCCTCCAGCGGGCGCGCGCGCTCGGCGATGATGCCGCGAAGCTTCGCTGTTTGCGCGCGCAGCTCCTCCTCGGACACCGAGTGGAGCCGTTCGTACTCGGCGTTGATGGCATCAACGATCGGCTGCACGCGCTTCATCTCGCGCGCGTGCCTGGTGCCGAACAGTGATGTCGCGATTTTCTTGAGCATTCGTCGCCTCTATCGGTACAAGCCGGCCGCGTCGATGAACGCGGCGACGGCATCCGTTACGAACCCATGAATCGAGCGCCCGGCACGTTCCCGGTCGCGTATCTCGGTCGACGAAAGCTCGATGCGCCGCGTCGCGATCCTCGTCATCGGGAGGCTCGCCTCCAGCGCGCTTGCCGGCACCGCCGTCGCGCGCACCAGTACCACGATCGTCGCCAGGTCGGCGATACGCGCTGCATCGCGCCAACTCGCGATCTGCGTGGCGAGATCTTCCCCGATCAGCATGAAGAGCGACACCCCCGGCGTTTCGGCCGCGAGCGCCGCGAGCGTGTCGACCGTGAAAGATAACCCGACTCGATCCAGTTCGAGACGGCTCGCCTCGAAGCGCGGATCGTCTCCGATGGTCAGCTCGAGCATGCGCAGCCGCTGCTCCGGCGAGCCCTGCACCGAGTGGGACTTGTACGGAGGTAGGGATGACGGAACGAACAGCAGCTTGTCGAGCGAGAGCGCCTCGAACGCGTCGCTGGCGGCGAGCAGGTGACCGATGTGCGGAGGATCGAACGTCCCGCCGAGAACGCCGAGACGCACGGTCAGCTCACCGTCCGGGAGGAGTCTTGCCCGGCTCCGGAACGGGTGCCGGCACCGGCGTGCCCGACGTCGGCGCCACCGGCGCCGGGGGATTCGAGATCGGGGCGGTTTGGGACGCCGTCTTCGCCGGCGGATTCGCGATGCTATCCGCGACGAGTACGGCCTTCACTCCGCGGCACGCCTTCGCGACATCCTTGTCTCCGGGGTGCGCCTTCTCGAGAAGGCCGCACGTCTCGGCAACGTCTTCCTTGTACTTGATCGCGCGATACGACTGCACGAGCCTGATCTGCGACTTCCGTGCGGCGTCGGTCTTGGGATACTGTTTGACGACATCGCGAAAATAGATGATCCCCGAGTCGTACGCCTTTCGCTTGTAGTACGTCACGCCGTTGTTGTAGCCCTTGATGCCGAACCACTCGTCGAGGCGCTCGATCTGCTTCACCGCGGAGTCCCGCAGCGGGGAATCCGGATAGGCGGCGAGGAAGCTCTGGAACGTGCTGCGCGCGGTCTCTCCGTACTCGGGATCGAGGCTGGGGCGGCGCCAAAGCTTGGCGTAGGCGATCCCGGTCTTGTAGGTGGCGCGATCGGCGAGCGTGTCCTCCGGAAAATTCTCGGCGACGCGCGAGTACGACTGCGCCGCGAGAATGTATTCCTTGCTCCCCATGTGCGCCTCGCCGAGATAGTAGTACGACTCGGGGAGAAGCGGATCGCGCGCGGGAAGATCGGTCGTCAGCTTCTCGAAGCCTGCGACGGCGTGACTCCACTTGTGCTTACGCAGCTCGCCGAGGGAGGCGTCGTACAACGCCTGGTGCGAGGGGAACTTGAGCGGTTGGAATCCGCCCTTATGATGACAGCCGGCGACCAGGATCATGGCCAGGGCGGCACCGGCACGCGTTCGCTTGAGAAAGGACATGTGGAAAATGTTACCCCGAAAAGGGCGGCGGGTTCAGCCGCGCGCGGCCGTTGAAGCTGACGCAGCGCCGATGCCGCTCTCACGGAACCAAGCCACGAAGCGTGGAATGCCATCCTTCACCTGCACCGACGGAGCGTAACCAAGAAACTCGCGCGCACGGGAGATATCGGCGAGAGTGCGGCGCACGTCGCCGGGCTGCGACGGAAGCCGTTCGAGCCGCGCCGTCATGCCGAGCGCGCGTTCGATGAGCTGGACGAGCGCGGACAGCGAGGTCACCGCGGACTCGCCAAGGTTGAAAATCTCGTGCCCCGGCTTCGAAGTGCGACTGCGATCGATGGCCCCGAGCACGCCCTGCACGGTATCGGTGATGTACGTGTAGTCGCGCTCAGCCGTGCCATCGCCGAAGAACGGCACGGTCTCCCCCGCCGAGATCTTTCTCGTAAACGAGCGGATCGCGAGATCGGGGCGCTGGCGTGGACCGTAGACCGTGAAGAAGCGCAGCGAGATGATCCGCATCCAGTCGAACAGGCTCGCATACGTCTCGCACATCAGCTCCGCCGCGCGCTTCGTCGCGGCGTACGGACTGATCGGCACAATCGCCGGCTCATCCTCGCGAAACGGTGGCGTCGCATCGTTCCCGTAGACGCTCGAGCTGGAGGCGACGACGATGCGCGAGATTTTCGCGGCGCGCGCGGTCTCGAGAAGCACGGTGGTTCCCAGCACGTTGACGGCGACGTAGAGCGCGGGATCCTGGATCGATGGCCGCACGCCCGCGCGCGCCGCGAAGTGCGCGATCACATCGGGATGAAACGCATCGACCACCCCGCGCATCGCGGCCGCATCCCGCACGTCCGCCTCGACGAGCTCGAACGACGGGTGGAGCATCGCGTCGGCGAGGTTCGCGCGCTTCAGATCCGGATCGTAGAACGTATCGAAGTTGTCGATGCCGACGACGACGTCGCCGCGCGCCAGCAGCGCTTCGACCACGTGCGACCCGATGAAGCCGGCAGCACCAGTGACGACGACCTTCTCAGCCACGCGGCTTCATCCGCTCGGCGGGGAGACTGGCGAAGTACTCGATCGCCTTCTGGAGGCCCTCGCGAATGCCGACCTTGGGCTCCCAGCCGAGCATCGCGCGCGCGCGCGTGATGTCCGGCTTGCGGATCTTCGGGTCGTCCTCCGGCAGCGGTCGTTCGACCAGCGGCGCCGTCGTCTTCGTCAGCTCGCGCACCATCTCCGCAAGTTCACGCACCGTGTACTCGTCGGGATTGCCGATGTTCGTCGGATCGGAATCGCCCTTCATGAACAGCCGGTAGATGCCCTCGACCTCATCGGAGACGTAGCAGAAGCTGCGCGTCTGGGAGCCGTTGCCGTAGATGGTGATCGGCTCGTTACGGAGCGCCTGTACGATGAAGTTCGACACCACGCGCCCGTCTCGCGGACGCATCCGCGGCCCGTAGGTATTGAAGATGCGGACGATTCGCGTATCGAGCCCGTGAAAACGGTGGTACGCCATCGTCAGCGCTTCGGCGAAGCGCTTCGATTCGTCGTACACCCCGCGCGGGCCCACGGGATTCACGTTGCCCCAGTACGTCTCGGGCTGCGGGTGGACGAGCGGATCGCCGTAGACCTCGCTCGTGGAGGCGAGAAAGAAGCGTGCACCCTTCTCCTTCGCGAGACCGAGCGCGTTGTGCGTGCCGAGCGCGCCAACCTTCAGCGTCGGGATCGGCAGCTCGAGATAGTCGATCGGGCTCGCCGGACTCGCGAAATGGAGCACGCCGTCGAGCTTCCCCTTCACGTACGTGTACGTCGAGATGTTGTGCTGGACGAACTCATAGCGCTGATCGCTCGCGAGGTGGGCGATGTTGTCGGGATGGCCGGTGATGAAGTTGTCGAGCCCCACGACTTCGTGTCCATCCGCCAGAAAACGATCGGTGAGATGCGAGCCGAGGAATCCGGCGCCTCCGGTGATCAAGACCCTCACGACTGCTCACCGCGTCCGATCGACCGATAGGTGAAGCCGAGCTCCTTCATCTTCCTCGGATCGTACAGGTTGCGTCCGTCGATGACGATGGGGCTCAACAAGGCGCTCTTGATTCGAGAGAAATCCGGGTGCCGGTACTCGTTCCAGTCGGTGACCACGACGAGCGCTGCCGCGCCGTCGAGCGCTTCGTAATTCGTCGCGGCGTACGTGATCTTGGAGCCCAGGCGGCGTTGCGCCTCGTGCATCGCTACGGGATCGTGGGCGGTGACGGTCGCGCCGGACTCCAGCAGCTGCTCGATGAGCGTGAGCGAGGGCGACTCACGCATGTCATCGGTCTGCGGCTTGAACGCGAGCCCCCACACCGCGACGCGAGCGCCGCGCAGCGTGTCGCCCACGACACTCTTGAGCTTCGAGAACAGGAGATGCTTCTGCCGGTCGTTCGCCTCTTCGACCGCATGGAGCACCGACATTCGCGCGCCCTTCTCGACCGAGGTGCGCAGCAGCGCCTTCACGTCTTTCGGAAAGCACGACCCGCCGTACCCCGGGCCCGGGAAGAGGAAAGACGGCCCGATGCGGTCGTCGCTGCCGATGCCCTTGCGCACCATGTCGACGTCCGCGCCCACGCGCTCGCAGAGATTCGCGACCTCGTTCATGAACGAGATTCGAGTCGCGAGCATCGCATTCGCCGCGTACTTCGTCATCTCTGCCGACGGGATGTCCATGAAGATGATCGGCTTCCCGGTACGAACGAACGGCGCGTACAGCTCGGCCATCACCGAGCGCGCCTGGTCGGTCGCGACGCCCAGGACGACGCGGTCGGGCTTGAGAAAGTCGTCGACAGCGGCGCCTTCCTTCAGGAATTCGGGATTGCTGCAGAGGTGGAACGCGAGCTTCGCGTGCTTGCCCACGGCCGCCTCGACCCTCGTCGCCGTGCCGACCGGAACGGTCGACTTGGTCACGACCACGACCTCGCGCGTCATGTGCTTGCCGACGAGCTCCGCGACGGCGAGGACGTGGCGGAGATCGGCGGATCCGTCTTCGTCCGGCGGCGTGCCTACCGCGATGAAGACGACCTCAGCGAGAGCGATCGCCGCCGGCACATCGGTGGTGAACTCGAGACGCCCCTGCGATTGATTGCGCTCGACCAGCTCGTCCAGCCCCGGCTCGTAGATCGGAAGGACGTTCTTCTTCAGTCCCTCGATCTTGGCAACATCCACGTCGGCGCAATGAACGTCGTTGCCGGTCTCCGCGAGACAGGCGCCAACGACCAGGCCGACGTAGCCGGTACCGACGACGGTAATGCGCATTTGGAGTTAGTGCGAAGACGTTGACGAAAAGCGGAAAAGCGATACAGCCGTTGAAGTTAGCTGTACCGCCAGAGGGGGGCAATAAGGGTTGAGTTTGTCTCTTGCGTCGGTCTCAACCCGTCAAAGTCCGTTCGCTCCGTCGATTCGTATTGTCAATCGTTGAAGCCTGCATGCCGCAGTCGTGGACCACGTTCGGAGTGCCGCGCAGGCGGGCCCTGACAGTTTGAGAAACGAATTCAACGGATCGAACGGATAGGAACGGACGAAACTCCGAGACGATCGCGAACCTTTGACTCACGACAGGAGTCGCCTGGGCAACGGAAGAATCAGGGTCGGAGGTGCGCGAAGAGTTACGGCTTGCAGCTCCGGGCGACACGCCGATCAGGGATAGCGAAAGCGATAGCTCGCT